>Ga0268262_10004741_pt1 | contig 13864 bp, 10 predicted proteins | sample TergutNc150P3_FD_190354 | JGI IMG/M metagenome (GOLD analysis project Ga0268262, IMG submission 190354) | Nasutitermes corniger P3 segment gut microbial community from laboratory colony in Florida, USA - Nc150 P3 (SPAdes) (version 2) | ecosystem: Host-associated > Arthropoda: Insects >... | reverse complement strand
TCGCTTCAGGCGGGGCGGGAAAGCCCGAACACCTGAAAGATCTTTTCACCGGCACCGAAGCGCAGGCGGCCATAATCAGCAGTATGCTGTACTCGCCGCGCCTGGAGCGAAATTATCCGGTCAGCGAGCTGAAAGATTATTTGATACAAAACGGCGTAGCCGTGCGTCCGGTTCTGTTTGGAGAACCACCATGCAAATAAACGATAAACTGCTCTCATACCTGGAAGACTTGTCCTGTCTTACGTTTTCGGCTGATGAAAAAACCAAATTAGCCAAGGATTTGCGGGAAATTCTAGATTATATGGCGCGGCTTGGCGAACTTGATACAAACGGCGTGGTTGAGCGGAGCCATCCGTTTGACAATGTAAATGATTTTCGGGAGGACGAAGTGCGCCCTTCGTTTGATCGTGCCTTGATACTGCAAAACGCTCCTGTCAGGAATGACGAAGCGATTATCGCGCCCAAAACGGTCGAATAGGAAAGGTTGCTAGTACAATGAAATTGCTATTACTTTATATATTATTAATCCCTAAAGACTTCTCACAAAGGCACAAAGGCACGGAGGACACGAAGGAAGTTACAGAATTCGTCCATCCTTCGTTATTCCTTTGTGAACTCTGTGTCTCTGTGAGAGATAATGAAAACAAAATTTTTTGCTGGCAGTGGCTATCAGGAAAAATGTGATGTCGGAATACAAAGAAAGTGCTCTAAAATTAGCGGCCCTCATTAAAGCGAAAAAGCTCGGCGTTGCCGAATTGGCAAGCGCGTACATTGACGAGGTTGAAAAAAACGACAGCCGCTACAACGCCTTTTTAACACTGGCAAAAGAGAAGGCTTTAGCTCGCGCAAAAGAAATTCAATCGCGAATCGACTCAGGCGAGGCGCTTTCGCCGCTTGCGGGCGTGCCAATCGCTGTCAAAGACAACATTTCCACAGAGGGAATCGAAACCACTTGCGCGTCTAGAATGCTCAAAGGGTACACGCCCGTGTTCAACGCCACGGTTATCGAGAAGCTGGAAAAAGCCGGGATGGTTCTCGTCGGGAAAACCAACATGGACGAGTACGCGATGGGCGGCTCCAGCGAAACCGGTGCGTCCGGCCCGGTACACAATCCCTGGGATGTCACGCGTGTCGCAGGCGGTTCATCTGGCGGCAGTGTTTCTGCTGTGGTTGCCGGGGAGATACCCATTGCGCTTGGTTCCGACACAGGCGGCAGTATTCGCCAGCCCTGCGCCTTCTGCGGCGCTACCGGCATCAAGCCAACCTACGGCGCCGTGTCGCGTTACGGGCTTGTCGCCTACGCGTCGTCTCTTGACCAGATCGGCCCTATCGGACAAAACATTGACGACTGCGCAGTTTTGCTGTCAATTATTTCAGGGCCGGATACACGCGACAGTACTTGCGTTATAAAAAAGCCGTTTGAATTCGGCGAAGGTTCTTATCCGATAATGGAACGCATAAATATAGGGCTTCCACGCAATTATTTCTCCGGCGGTATTGACAATGAGGTAAAGTCCGCTGTTTTGACTGTCAAAAAAGAATTTCAGGCGGCAGGCGCATTTGTCGAAGAATTTGAAATGCCGCTGATGGACTATATGATCCCCGCCTACTACATCATCGCCTGCGCCGAGGCGTCGTCAAACCTTTCGCGTTATGACGGTTTGAAATACGGCTACCGAAGCGCAAACGCCCAATCCCTTTCAGAAGTGTACCACCTTTCCCGCAACGAGGGTTTTGGGCTGGAAGTAAAAAGAAGGATCATGCTCGGCTCGTTCGTGCTTTCATCGGGGTACTACGACGCATATTACAAAAAAGCCCTGCAAGTACGCGCTCGTATTAAAGACACTTACACGCAGCTGTTCACTAAATATGACATGATACTTTCTCCGGTCGCTCCTACCACTGCGTACAAAATAGGCGACAACATCGGCGATCCAATGAAAATGTACATGGGGGACATTTACACCGTATCGATCAATCTGGCGGGCCTCCCATCGGTGGCGCTACCCTGCGGGTTTGACACGGCTGGTTTGCCCATCGGCTTTCAGCTGATCGGAAACGCTTTCTCGGAAAGCAAGCTCATCGACGCGGCGCGGTTTTATCAGGCTCGTACTAACTACCATATGAAAAGACCTGAGGGTGCAAAAGCATGAAGTGGGAAACCGTCATCGGCCTTGAGGTTCACGCCGAACTGTCAACAAAGTCAAAAATTTTCTGCGGCTGTACAACCGCCTATGGTGGAGAGCCGAATACCCATGTCTGTCCTGTCTGCGCGGGAATGCCGGGCGTCCTGCCTGTGCTTAACCGGTCGGTGGTAGAGTACGCCCTTCTGCTTGGCATCGCGCTTGATTTTAGCATTACCAAACACTGCAAGTTTGATCGCAAGAATTATTTTTATCCCGATCTGCCAAAAGCTTATCAGGTATCGCAACTGTACGCCCCGATCTGCCGGGACGGCCATCTTGACATCGAGATTGACGGCAAGAAAAAAACAATCAACATACGCGAGATACACATGGAAGAAGACGCGGGAAAGCTGGTACACGACGCAAAGGGCGCGGGTACGTTTATGGACTTTAACCGCTGCGGGGTGCCGCTTCTGGAAATCGTTTCCCAGCCTGACTTCCGCAGCGCCGCCGAGGTAATCGCATATCTGGAGAAATTGCGCGAAACGCTTTTGTACCTTGACGTGTGCGACTGCAAAATGCAGGAAGGTTCCATACGCGCCGACGTCAATCTGTCCGTGCGCCGCGAAGGTGATGAATTGGGAGTGCGTACCGAAACAAAGAACATGAACTCTTTCAAAGCGATTGCCCGCACCATTGAATACGAAACAACGCGTCAGATTGAAATACTGGAAGACGGCGGGCAGGTTGTTCAGGAAACGCGTCGCTGGGACGACGAAAAGCTTGAGTCATACAGTATGCGTTCAAAGGAAAACGCGCAGGACTACCGCTACTTTCCCGAGCCCGACCTCTTGCCGATTGATATCGATGACGCGTGGCTTGCAAGCGTCAGGAAAAACCTGCCTGAGCTGGCGCATCAAAAACGCGAACGCTACCGCCGTGACTTCGGGATACCCGAATCCGAGGCCCTTATTCTGACCGTACACAAAAATATCTGCAATCTGTTCGAAACCATTGCGCAAAAAAGCGGACAGCCCGTTGAAGCGGCGCACCTCTTAACCGGTGAAATCATGCGGCTGATGAACAACGCCAATATTTTGCCGGAAGACCTGGTTATAGACGCAGGCAAACTTTCGGCGCTCATTGCCCTTGTTACGGGCGGGAAAATCAACCGGAACGCGTATAAAGAAACCGTCGAGGCGGTATTCACTCGCAATGTTGATCCTGAAAGCTACATCGCCGAAAAAGGTTTGGCGATGATCAGCGATGACAACGCGGTCATTACTGCGGTAAAATCGGTTATTGCCGAAAACCAGGACTCGGTCGCGGATTACCGAGCAGGCAAGGAAAAAGTGTTCGCCTTTTTAATGGGGCAGGTTATGAAGAAACTGGGCGGAAAAGGAAATCCCGACATGGTGAAAAAGACATTAACAGATCTGCTTAAAGGGAGCGGTACTACCGCGTCGCGGTAGTATTCGATTATATTCGCCGCTTTCGCGGCGTAAAAAGAGGTTAGCGCATGAACCAATACAGGACACATACTTGCGGGGAACTGCGGGAAGAACATACAGGCCATACCGTCACGCTGTCAGGCTGGGTGGACACCATCCGCGATCACGGCGGCGTAACCTTTCTTGACCTCCGCGATCAGTACGGCGTTACCCAGATAGTCCTGCACGACGAATATAAAGCGGGCAAGGAAAGCGTTATCACGGTAACAGGCGCGGTAAAAAAGCGGGACGAGGATACCATCAATCCGAAGATTGAAACCGGAACCGTAGAAGTTCACGCCAGGACGCTGGTTATTCAGAGCAAGGCGGTTCGCGCATTGCCGTTTGAAATAAGCGAATCCAAGAACACCAGGGAAGAAGTCCGCCTGTGTTACCGCTTTCTGGATTTAAGAAACCCCGACGTGAAAAAAAATATCATCCTGCGTTCAAAAGTAATCAGTTTCTTACGCGAAAGTATGGAAGAACTCGGATTTACGGAGATTCAAACGCCGATACTGACATCGTCCTCGCCTGAGGGGGCGCGGGATTACCTTGTTCCCAGTCGAAAGCACCGAGGCAAATTTTACGCACTGCCGCAGGCCCCGCAGATTTTCAAACAGCTCCTCATGGTTTCAGGCTTCGACCGCTATTTTCAGATCGCCCCCTGCTTCCGCGACGAGGACGCCCGCGCCGACCGTTCCCCAGGGGAGTTTTACCAGCTTGATTTTGAAATGGCCTTCGCGGGGCAGGAAGATGTTTTCCACGTGGCGGAAACTGTAATGCACGGCGTTTTTACAGCCTTTTCGAATAAAATGGTAAGCCCCGCACCTTTTATAAGAATTCCCTACGCCGAAGCAATGCTAAAGTACGGAACGGACAAACCCGATCTCCGTAACCCCCTTGTAATAAACGACCTTACCGGATTTTTCGCCGACGTGGAATTCCAGCCCTTTAAAAACATACCTGTAAGGGGGATTGTCGCGCCCGGCGCGGCATTGCAGTCAAAATCTTTCTTTGAAAAAATGCTTGCCTTCGCCACTGAAATCGGCATGAAGGGTCTCGGCTACATTTCCGTTACGGAAGACGCCGGCCTCAAAGGGCCCATCGTCAAATTCCTTTCCGCAGAAAAACAGGACGCGCTCAAAAAAGATCTTCGTCTTAAAGTAAACGACACCTTGTTTTTTATCGCCGACTCGCCCGACAGGGTAAACAACCTGGCTGGACAGATCCGCACGGCGTTGGGCAACCAGTTGAATATCGTAAACAAGGACAGGTTTGAATTTTGCTTTATCGTGGACTTTCCGATGTACGGCATCAATGAAGAAACTGCGGCTTCTAATGAAGCCGGTGCTGTTGAATTTACCCACAACCCGTTCTCCATGCCGCAGGGAGGACTGGAGGCCCTTGAAACAAAAGCCCCCCTGGACATCCTTGCATGGCAGTATGACATCGTGTGCAACGGCGTTGAACTTTCCTCAGGCGCGGTTCGCAACCATCTCCCCGAGGTGATGGTAAAAGCCTTTGGACTGGCTGGATACACCCAGGCCGATATTGAGAAAAAATTCCCAGCCCTATACAACGCCCTCCACTACGGCGCGCCGCCTCACGCTGGCATGGCCCCCGGCATTGACCGGATTGTCATGCTTCTTGCGGAAGAAGAAAATATCCGCGAAGTGGTTGCCTTCCCCATGAACTCAAGCGGCCAGGACCTGCTAATGGGCGCACCCTGCGAGGTTACGGAACAGCAGCTCCGCGAGGCACATATACGCCTGAGGCAGTCAAAATAGCCGAAATTTATATATGCCCGGAGCTTGACAAAAATTTTATTTTTTTGTAGGGTTTACAGGATAAACAATGGCGTTTATCGGTAGCTGGTTTCCCGCCATATTACCGGTGAGCGCCTTTTTTATTTATGCTAAAGAATCTATTTTTTGGAGGAAGTTATGAGTAATATTCCGGAATTGTATGGAAGCATGGTCTTCAATGACGAGGTTATGCAAGCCCGCCTTCCAAAGGATGTTTACAAAGCGTTAAAAAAGACGATGTCGCAGGGTACACATTTGGAGCTTGACGTTGCCAATGTGGTCGCAAACGCCATGAAGGACTGGGCGGTAGAGAAAGGCGCGACTCACTTTACGCATTGGTTCCAGCCGATGACCGGCATTACTGCGGAAAAGCACGATAGTTTTATTTCTCCCACAGAAGACGGCACAATCATCATGGAATTTTCGGGGGAAGGGCTTGTAAGGGGAGAGCCGGACGCGTCCAGTTTTCCGTCCGGGGGGCTCCGCGCCACCTTTGAAGCTAGGGGCTATACCGTTTGGGACACAACCTCGTACGCCTTTATCAAGGACGGGACGCTTTGCATACCCACCGCCTTTTGCTCGTACTCCGGCGAAGCGCTCGATAAAAAGACCCCCCTGCTTCGTTCCATGGAAGCCATTAACAAACAGGCCCTGCGCGTTCTCAAACTTTTTGGCGACACGACAGCCAAGCGCGTCCTTACGACGGTAGGGCCTGAGCAGGAATATTTCCTTATAGACAAGAAGATGTATCTGAAACGTCCCGATCTGATATACACAGGCAGGACTCTGTTTGGCAGCCGTCCGCCCAAGGGGCAGGAGCTTGAGGATCATTATTTCGGCAGTCTCAAACCGCGCGTATCTGCCTTTATGAAGGAGCTTGATGAGGAGCTTTGGAAACTGGGCGTTAATGCAAAGACCAGGCACAACGAGGTAGCCCCGGCGCAGCACGAACTCGCTCCTGTCTTCACAACAACGAATATCGCGACCGACCATAACCAGTTGACAATGGAGCTGATGAAAAGCATCGCTGACCGTCACGGCCTTGCGTGCCTTTTGCACGAGAAGCCCTTTGCAGGAGTCAACGGGAGCGGAAAGCACAATAACTGGTCAATAATGACCGATACCGGAGTAAACCTGCTTAAGCCGGGCGAGACGCCGCACGAAAACGCCCAGTTCCTGATATTCCTGGCCGCGGTGATTAAAGCTGTGGACGTATACCAGGATCTGCTCAGGGTTTCAACCGCCAGCGCCGCTAACGATCACAGACTTGGCGCTAACGAGGCGCCTCCGGCTATCGTATCCATGTTCCTCGGCGAGGAATTGACAGATGTTCTTGAGGCGATTGATTCAGGAACGAATTATAAGGGCAAAGAAAAGCTCCAGATGCAGATAGGTGTAACAGCGCTGCCGCATTTTCCAAAAGACACAACCGACCGCAACCGGACATCGCCTTTCGCGTTTACCGGCAATAAGTTTGAGTTCCGGATGGTGGGTTCATCTTTTTCTATTGCCGATCCGAATTGCATATTGAATACAGTGGTCGCCGATGTTTTGAAAGAGTTCGCGGACAAGCTGGAGAAGTCGAAGGATTTTAACGCTGATGTGGCGGCACTCGTCAAGAGTACGGTTCACGAACATAAGCGGATCATCTTCAACGGCAATAATTACTCCGATGAGTGGGTTCAAGAGGCTAAAAAGCGCGGACTGTCAAATTTAAGGAGCGCCGTAGAATCGCTTCCCACCCTCATTACCAAAAAAAGCGTTGAGCTGTTTACAAAACACAATGTTTTAACCGAAGTAGAGCTTCACTCACGCTATGAAATACAAATGGAAGCCTACTGCAAAACCGTTCACATAGAAGCGCTTACAATAGTGGACATGGTCAAAGGGGAAATAATTCCCGCCTGCGTAAATTACCAGGACGATTTGGCCAAGCTTTTGCAGAGAAAGAAAGCCTGCGGCGACTATGACGTATCGTTGGAGGAACGTTTGCTTGGCAGCATCGCGAAACTTTCATCCTCTCTTCTCAAGAAATTGGACATACTGGAAAACACCTTATTGGAATCCAAGGAAGAGAAGGATATTGTCGCTCACGCAAGTTTTTACCGGGACAAGATTTTTACCGCCATGGCGGAATTGAGGCTGGTAGTTGACGAGCTTGAAACGCTTGTTGCGAGAAAACACTGGCCGTTCCCGACTTACGGTCAGATACTGTACAGCGTAGTGTAGCAGCAAAACGGCGTTGCCGTTGTAAATGTGTTATTTATTTCACACAAAGGCGTGTGTTCTAATGACTGGAACACGCGCCTTATTTTTTTAGGAGGATTTTATGTTTTCGTCAGTTGACACAATGTGGGTACTCGTAGCCGCAGCCCTGGTATTCTTTATGCAAGCGGGCTTCGCTATGGTAGAAACAGGTTTTACGCGGGCAAAAAACGCAGGGAATATCGTCATGAAAAACTTGATGGATTTCTGCATAGGCACCCCAACCTTCTGGCTCATCGGTTTTGGGATCATGTTCGCGGGAAGCGGTCCGCTTATCGGCGGCATCGACTTTATGGTCAGGGGGAATTACGACAGCACCTTTCCCACGATGGCCTTCCTGATCTTTCAGACGGTGTTCTGCGCGACAGCCGCGACAATCGTCTCGGGAGCGATGGCTGAAAGAACAAAGTTCTCGGCTTACTGCTGTTACAGTTTCATCATCAGCGCCCTGATTTACCCGGTCTCCGGCCACTGGATTTGGGGCGACGGCTGGCTTGCACAGCTTGGTTTCCATGACTTCGCGGGATCGACTGCCGTACACATGGTCGGCGGAATAGCGTCGCTGGTCGGCGCGAAGATCGTCGGTGCCCGTATCGGCAAATATTCCGAAACAGGTGAATCGAAAGCGATTCCCGGGCACAGCCTGACGCTTGGCGCGCTCGGCGTTTTCATCCTCTGGTTCTGCTGGTTCGGCTTTAACGGCGGCTCTACTGTCGCTATGACAAGCCAGGACGATATCGTATCAGCCAGCAGTATTTTCGTTACGACAAACCTTGCGGCGGCAACAGCGGCGGTCTTTACCATGTTCATTACATGGATACGCTACAAAAAGCCGGATGTGTCCATGACACTGAACGGCGCCCTGGCCGGCCTTGTGGCAATTACCGCCGGGTGCGACGCTGTATCGCCATTCGGCGCGTTCTGTATCGGCATTATATCGGCGTTTGTGATCGTATTCGGTATAGAGTTTATTGACAAAGTATTGAAGGTTGACGATCCTGTCGGGGCAATCGGCGTACACGGACTCGCGGGCGCAGCGGGAACAATTCTGACCGGTTTGTTCGCGCTTGACGGCGGATTGTTCTATGGCGGCGGATGGACGATGGTTGGCATTCAGGCTCTCGGCGTTGTTTCGGTAATGGCCTGGGTAGGTATAACCATGACCATCATCTTTACGCTTATCAAGAAAACAATTGGCCTGCGCGTTTCGCCAGCTGAAGAAATTGCCGGTATGGATATTACAGAACACAATATAGAGAGCAGCTATGCCGATTTTATGTTAGCTCCTGTCAGTTTGGGTTCTTCCTCCGATAAGGATGTTGCGGTTCCTGTGGATACGGCAGTTCGCGTTGTAAACAACTCAAAGCCGGGCGCGAAGATGACAAAGATAACTATCATCACCAATCAGGATAAACTTGCAGGCCTTCACTATGCTCTTGACAAGATCGGCATAACAGGCCTTACGGTTACAAACGTCCTCGGCCACGGGATGCAAAAAGGCCATACGGAGTTATACCGCGGCGCGCAGGTAGAAATACGGCTGCTTCCCAAAGTACAGATTGACATTGTCGTAAGCAAGATACCGCCTGAAACTGTAATAGCAACGGTGAAAAAGGTACTGTACACAGGAAAAGTCGGCGATGGAAAGATATTCCTTTCTGACATCGAAAACGTCATTAAAGTCCGCACCGGAGAGCAAGGATACGACGCTTTGCAGGACAATGAATAACTGGAGGGAAAGCGGGCTATAAGTAAGGTTAGTCCAAGGAAACCGCCCGTTCATTTTGAGTGGGCGGTTTTTTTTATTTATTGTACTTTTGTTTTATCTTAAAACAGTCATTTAAGTGAACTATTTGATGCCTTGTTATGGGCATATTTATTAATCCCAGTATATTTTTCCTTCCCCAAAAATCCAATAACCATATTGATTTTTGATCGTCCGTTACGCCTCCATTTTGTTTTATTTTTTCAAGTTGTTCTTTTTCTACTTTTCTTTTTACGCCACAAAATTCTAAGGCTTTAATTATTTTTTGTGTCGATTTTCCCACTTTAACCCTATAGTCTTTTAATTCCTTAATGATTATAGTTTTATTAAATGACTCTAATTCAGAATATGTCATTGCGTTACCAGTGTCTTTAATTTTAATATTCAGTTTTGTTTGAATTTCTTCATTGAATACCGTTTCCTTTTTCCCGATTAATATATTTGAAACAAGGTCTTCTATTCGAGTTATATGCCAAATATTCCACAATATGGATGTCTCTTTATCAGAGATTATTTTACAGGTCCCGTCCTTCATGTTTTCCCATAAATTATCATAAAATGTTTCGGTAGTTATTTTAGATACTTTTTTATCGTGCAATAAACTGTGCATTTCCAGCAATAAATCAATTCCTTTTGCGAATGTTTTTTGATTTGGCAAAAGAACATTTAAATTCTTTTGATTTTCATTCCAGCCTTTTGATACATTTATCATTATTTCCTCCTGTAAAATTATATCCTTAACCCATTCCTTTTTCAACATATTTGTTCATCCAAAATGACAGTATTCCTGTATATATTACTATTGAGTAAACATTAATCCGCTCTGCAACGCCAAAATATTCTTGTGGCATTATGTTTATTAACATTGCCCCTGCTATTAATACCAACAACGTGCTTATTGAAACAATGCCAAGGTATTTATATTTGTCTGTTTTCAGAAAACCTATGCTATAAAGTATTATTGAGATTATCGTAAATAACACAACCAATACGGTTACAATTAAGTGCATTTTATCCTGAAAAGTATCGGCATAACCTGCCTCCGAAAGCGGGAAAAATGTATAGCCGAAGAACGATATTACAGTCATGAGACAAAAAAAGCATGAACCAACAGAAATTATTTTATTGATTTTTCCTATGAAATACACAAGAAAACCGACGGAAAACGTTACCGTAAAGATTCCATAGATAAAGGATAGGGGTGATGCAATATTTTTGGAAGGAGAGCTTGAAGCTGTTAAATCGCTAATTGCCTGTGCAAATGGGTTATATCCTTCATAAAATATTCTGCCAAGGACAATGTGGAGAAAATAGAAAATAACTCCGAAAAACCCAAAAAGACTTAGCACTTGCCAGGCTTTCCGGTTTTTAAGTATTGACAGCATAATAACCTAATTATAACTCCTAAAACCAGTAGCGGACACCCAGCAAGCCAGACATTCCAATATTGGGGTCAATTGTAGAAAAATCGGAAGAAGTATAAATACCAGCTTCAGGGGCAAATTCGAAAACAAAATCAAAATATTTTATAGGGGCAAAACAAATACCAAATGGTATTCTTCCGGCGAACGCGCTTTTCCCGTCATAATGGCTATGGGAAAATACTAAACCGCCACCTAAAAACCAGCCCAATTTTTCATTTTTGGGAAAGTTCTTTTCAAAAAAATGATAATCGCCCGATAAGGTAACTGCAAAATACGGATCGCTTTGCTGGCCGTGTATACCTCCCAGGCTTACATTGATCCCCCAATACAGTGGAAGAACAGGGGTTTTCAACAATAGGCCTGGTCCGTATCCGTAACCGCCGTAAAAACCAGTTCCTATTCCCCAACCGTCATGCTCATTGGCAAACAACCCAAGCGCCGATACGATAACAAAAAAAATAATAAAAGCTAATTTTTTCATATATGCTCCTTAAGCTCATATTACAGGTATTAAAATATCAAATTTAATAAATAAAGAATTAACAGTATTGATCATTTATAGAATTTATCAAGGAAATATCCATTATTTTTTGAAGGTAATGAACAATTTTGATCATTTTTTCTATTTTTTTGTGACCGGAGTATACCATTCTATTTGACAATATGTCCCGTCATAAAGCCTTGTGTCTATCATCACAAAGTAGATTTTATCATTTGATAAAGCATATCTTGCGTGTTCGTTTTGAGCAAAATTACTGATAACGTTATAAAACATGGACACGACATTTTCATTAGTGTCATAATAATGGTGCTGTCCTATATACCTGAATCTTGCGCACATTGAAGTCTCAAAAGTAAGGCCGCAAAGACCATAGGGTATGTTTTTCAAATTCGCTACCTTTACCGAAGGTATATAATCAAAACGTCCTTCTTCATTAATGTTACAGGTTAAGCCGATAAATACATTGGGGTTTACAGTTTCTTTTATCTGCTTGCGTTCGTTTTCCAGGAATTGCTTCGCCAGTAACGGTTCAGTACACAAATCTTTAAATGATAAACAGTGGCTTTTTCCTATAACATAAAACCGTGGAACCATTACAAAATCGGGGCCAAATAAAACTCCGTTATCCACCCTTTTTTTATCAAAAAGATGAAGCGGCGGCTTGATTTGTATAATCTGCCCTGTTTTGCGCAAGTCGCCGGGGGTTATTCCAAATTCACGCTTGAAAGTCCTGATATACGACTGTTCATATTCAAAGCCGTACTCAGTCGCAATATAAAGAATATTAGAGTCTGTTTCCAGTATATCGTTAAGGCTTGCCGCCAATGTGCGGGAACGTATATAAGCGGCAATGGATTGATTGAAGGCAAAACTGAACAGTCTGCGCAAATGGCCTTCCGAAAAACCGTATTTTCTGGAAATAACAGAAGCATTTATGTTGTTTTTGATACCATTTTCAATATCAAGTAATACATTTTCGAGCAAATCATACGGCTTGAGCATCTTAGCGTCTCTTTACGTTTTATTTTAAAGATATTTCCGCAGTATGCCAACTATATCTTCCAGGGCCAGCGGTTTACCAATGTGATTGTCCATTCCCACAGCAAGGCACTTTTCAATGTCTTCGCGGAAAACATTGGCAGTCATGGCGATTATGGGCACTCTTTTGGCTTCTATTGGAAGGCTTTCCTTATTTTCATTTTCAAATTTCCTGATCTGCTCCGTTGCTTCGTAGCCGTCCATTTCCGGCATTTGAACATCCATAAAGATCATATCGTATTTACCCGGTTCGTCGCAGTACATTTTTACCGCGACACGCCCGTTTTCCGCGCAGTCAATATTAAGGCGGGTTGGTTCAAGCAATGTCAGCACAATCTCGCGATTAATTTCAATGTCTTCTGCCAGAAGTATCCGCCTGCCCTCATAAACGTCAACTTCGGTGAAGACATTGTTCTCTCCGGTTTTCAGGCTCTCCAGCCCCAGGTATTCGCTTATACAATCAATAATAGCCGAAGGGAACAACGGCTTGGAAAGGAAGCGATCAATGCCTGCAGCCCTGGCTTCGGTTTCTACGCTGCTCCATTCACCGGACGAGATCATGGTGGTTACCGAGTTTTTACTGCCCAATTCCCTGAGTTTTCCGGCCAGCTCCAGGCCGTCCATACCCGGCATTTTCCAGTCCACAAAATAAATGTCATAGATGCCGTGTTTGGATACGAATTCAAGCGCCTCTTTGCCAGATGCCGCCACATCGCAGTGGAAATTGAACCTTTGGGCAACATCCTCGAAAAAATCGCGAGCATCTGGCATATCGTCCACCGCAAGCACGCGGAGGTTCGACAGGTTCAGCCCTGTAACTGCCGGACATGAATATTCGCCTTTGCCGCGTTCCGCTTTGACCGTAAAAATGAAAGCAGCGCCCTTGCCAAGCTCTGATTCTATTCGTATTTCCCCGCCCATCATTTCAACGATGCGTTTAGAAATAACAAGACCCAGCCCCGTTCCCCCGAATTTGCGCGTTGTGCCGCTTTCCGCCTGCTGGAATGATTTGAACAAATGGGCCTGCTGCTCGACGCTAATACCGATACCGGAATCCCGTACCTCGAAGCACAGGGTAACAGTATTACCCTCTCCCTTCAAAAAAACGGCGTTAAGCTTTATCGAACCGCCCTCGGGTGTAAATTTCACCGCGTTGCTCAATAAGTTAGTGATAACCTGGGCAATGCGCTGATCGTCAGCGATAAGGGAATTGGGAATATTCCTGTCAATACGCACCATGAATTTCAATTTTTTTTCATCGGCACGAAACATTATTACATCGGACACTTTCTGCAACATTTTCTCAAATTCAAATTCTACCGGGTTTAGCTCAAACTTTCCCGCCTCTATCTTCGACATATCCAGAACATCGTTGATCACTCCCAACAGATGCGTTGACGCTTCCTGGATTTTACCGAAGGCGTAATCCTTGCGATCGATTTCATCCGT
>Ga0268262_10004740_pt1 | contig 13866 bp, 13 predicted proteins | sample TergutNc150P3_FD_190354 | JGI IMG/M metagenome (GOLD analysis project Ga0268262, IMG submission 190354) | Nasutitermes corniger P3 segment gut microbial community from laboratory colony in Florida, USA - Nc150 P3 (SPAdes) (version 2) | ecosystem: Host-associated > Arthropoda: Insects >... | reverse complement strand
TTTCTACTTTTCTTGAGCGCAGTGATGTAATTGAAAAACAAATTCAGGAAGAAGTCGATAAAAAAACCACCGATTGGGGAATAACGGTTTTACATATCGAGATTACGGATATTCAGATACCCGAACCATTGCAGGATTCGCTTTCGCGCGTCGCGCAGGCGGAAAGGGAAAAGAAGGGGCGTATTCTTCTTGCGGAAGCGGAAATTGAAATTGCCAAAAAACTGGAAGAGGCTATTTTGATCTACGCAAAAAATGAAGATGCGATGAAACTTAAGATACTTTCTATTTTGAATGAAGGTTTAAAAGCCGGCAGTTCAATGATGCTTGTGCCTAATACGATAACAGAGGAATTAAAAACTAAAGATATTTTTGGTTTGCAAGCGTTAAACGAAATTAAGAGAGAGGCGAATAAATGACGGTTGTAAAAGCGGAAAATGTAGTAAAGGATTACGGTCTTAATGATCAGATAGTACACGCCCTACGCGGCGTTAATCTTGAATTTCAGGGCGGCGAATTTACCGCTATTGCCGGTCCTTCGGGGAGCGGCAAGTCTACCTTTCTTCATTTAGTCGGCTGTCTTGATACGCTGACAGGCGGGAATATAATCGTAGGCGGCTCCAATACGGCTAATATGACGCGTAACCAATTAGCGCTCCTTAGGCGGCAAAGCATAGGATTTATTTTTCAGGCGTATAATCTTATTCCTGTTCTTTCCGTAGAAGAAAATATTTCTTTCCCGCTTACATTGATGGGCGTTGATTCAAAAGAAATCAAGGAACGCACCGCGCAGATGTTACACGATGTCGGTCTTGAGGGAATGGCGAAACGCCGCCCAAAAGAAATGTCCGGCGGTCAACAGCAGAGAGTCGCTATCGCCCGCGCCCTTGTAAAAAAGCCCGCCATTATTTTAGCGGACGAACCTACCGCAAATCTTGATTCCACTATCGGGCGTGAAATCCTTGAATTGATGTTGAAATTAAACAAGTCCGAAAGGACTACGTTCATTTTCTCCACGCATGATCAAATGGTTATGGATTACGCGCGCCGCCTTGTGCGTATCCGCGACGGGCAGATTGAAAGCGACGAGGTAAAGGGGGCTGTATGAAACTTCGTTTCATATTCGATTTAAATGTGCGGTCATGCGACCGCACTAAAAAGAGGTTAGCATGAAACTATCCGGTATTTGGGAATTAAAGAAAATAGCCATGCGCAATCTTGCGCGGCATAAGGTAAAAACAATTCTTACCTCGGCGGCAATTATGGTTAGCGTAACTGTGTTTATTTTTATAAACGGCTGGCTGAGAGGAATGATAATCGACTCGCGTAGAAATATCGTAAATTATGAGATGGGCGCGGCAAAACTGCAAACAAAACTTTACTTTGAGAAGAAGGACGAAATGCCCAGTTATGAGAATTTTACCGGTTGGGAAAAATATCACGACGCGCTGTATACGGAAGGCTATGTAAGCGCGCCGCGTTATGTGTTTGCAGGCACGCTGTCTTCAATATCCGGCACAGCGCCCATTGTTTTTTACGGTGTAGACCCGGCATTTGAGGCGGAAACAATGCGCTATGTCCCTTATGTGGATTTCGGTCGTTATGTGCAAAACGGAGATTTTGGAATTGCGCTTGGAACATTTGCCGCTGAAAAACTCAAAGTGGGTATTCCAACGCGTCCATACCGTCAGGAACTGGAAGAATTGATTGATTCCGCTTTGCGGAACAGCGCCGACGCGGATAAAGCCAGCGACGCTGATTTTATCCGCTCGCTTTATACCGCCGCTTCCGGAAAAAAATCTTTCTGGGACGTAAATAAAAAAACAACAGAACCTCAACTGAGCCTGACCACTGATAAGTGGTCAGGCGAAGGTTCCCCTCTTGAAGGCAATGAGCGTATGATATTAAAAAAAGACGCTTCGCGTTCCGATCTTGACCGTTACTGGAATATTCTTGACGCGTCAGGACGCAACTATGTGCGAATCGACGCGGTAATCGATATTAAAGCCGTGCCCGAAACAATCCGCGCCGACAAGTGGGAAGGGGAACTTTTTCCCGCTCTGCGTAAAGAGGATAGACCGCTGGTAGAAGCCGCATACAAGTTTCAGGATTTTTTGAACAGCTATCTTCTTGTCGAAGAAGATGAAGATATGCTTAACGATGTTCTTGCCGCTATGATTCGCGCAGGCTATTCAGGAGCGGTGAGTCATGTGAATCAGTCATTGGAAGTAAAAGTAATTGGCGTAATAAATTCTCCCGCGCCCCTTCCCAATGGCAATACCGCTTATATTCCCCTTGATATTTTGCAAGATGAAGCCGTAATGATGCTTGAAGGCGCGGTAACGGAACTTGTTATCAGAGAGAAGAACGCGCCTGATTCCCGTCTTCCGGGAAAAAGTGAAAGCGCCTCTGTAATTACCGCGGCGCTGGAACGTGGTCTTGCCAAAAAGGAAATTCTTATGGTCCCGAATATAATGGTTGTGCATACTTGGGAAGAATATATGCAGGACTATCTTGGTTACGAAGCTATGGAAAATAGTATGCCGCAGATGGTAGCCGCTCTGTTATTGTTGTTATCTTTCCTTGGAATTTCAAACACGATACTTCTTGCTATAATGGAGCGCACCAAAGAAACAGGCATGATGCGCGCTATGGGTATGACCGATCAACAAATGATTTTGGTCTATATGCTGGAAGCGGGCTTTCTGGGATTTATAGGATCGGCTTTGGGTATAATACTTGGTTGTATTATCAATTATCCGATGGTGAAGTACGGCATAGATTTCAGCGCGTTTGTCGATGTAATGGGCGGTAACGGAATTGGTTTTCGTACCACATCGTCTTTCCGCAGTATATGGAATGTACCGGTAATTATCGGTTCAGGCATAGTAGCGACAGTTATCTCTTCATGTATGGCATTCTTCCCCACACATCGCGCGTTAAAGATGCCTATTACCGAAAGTTTAAGATTCGAGTGAGATGCTAAAGCAATAACAGCGGCATCAAGAGGGGAACCTTCGCCGCTATGCGGCTCGGTTGAGTATACCATGCCGCCTAAAGCAAAAGGAGTTTTAGATGACAGTAAACTACAAACAAGGCGGAACAGGCGCTTTGATAAAAATTGCTTACAGAAATATTTGGCGTAACAAACGGCGGACATTTTTTTGTGTTACGGCAGTCGGAATAGCGGTGTTTTTTATTGTACTCTATTCGTCTATGATAGACGGAATGATCAGGAATATGCATGAGGTTGTGCAAATCTACGATCTGGGACACGTTAAAGTTGTTTCGTCCCAGTACGATGCGGAAAACGAGTATATGCCCGTACAGTATCCTGTAGCCGACGGTGAAAGTTGGAAAGAACTTGCCGTTTCGATTAAAAAAATCCCCGGTGTGCGAGCCGTTTTCCCGCGAATCTCATCTCTTGCGACATTACAGGAAAGCACAATCAAACACGCTGTACTTTGGGGTATTAATATAAAAGACGAAATGGCGGTAAATCATTTTAACCTGACAAATCGCAGCGACGGTCTGTTGGAAGGACACTGGCCCGAGAGCGGAACCCAAGAATGCGCGATAGGGCGTGTCTTTGCCCATAAATCGGGATTGTCTATAGGCGACAGAATTCCGCTTAAAACAGTGTCCGCGCAGTTTTCGGATAAATACTGGAGTCCCGTCATTACCGGAATTTTCAATTTTGATTATATAAAATATGACGAACAATTTATTATCGTGGATATTGAACGTCTCCAGCGGCTGTTAGTACTTGATGAAGGAACACAGTCCCTTGTGATTTTTGCAGATAACGAAAAAGAAAGCGGTAAGATTGTCGCTGCCGTACAAAAAATGCTGGGGCAAGACAATGTTGTTACCGAATGGCGGGACAACTTTTGGGTTGCGATAATGCAAATGGTAACGCCTATCTACACAGTAATCTTTCTTGTATTCCTGATTGTAGCCAGTTTCCTGATCATCAATACGGTAGTAATGATCATTCACGAGCGGATAAAGGAAATCGGTATGATGGGCTGTCTGGGCATGACCCGCGCCGAGATTGTGAAGGTGTTTTTCTTTGAGTCTCTTTTTCTTGCCATGTTCGGCGCGTTTGCCGGAGTGATTGTCGGCGGTCTTATTGCCGGAATAGGATCTGTGTATCCTATCCGCATGGGGGATATGTACGGAGACACCTTCAGCGAAATGCCGCTTGGCAACGCTATTTTTCTTGGGATTAGTCCGTTTATACTTATTCGCGCGTGGCTTATGGGTGTTGTGGTAACGTCTCTCTTTACGCTGATACCGTCGCTGAAAAGCGCGTTTGTAGAACCTGTAGAGGCATTGAGGAGGTAAATTATGAAGAAGATTATTTTTTTAAATGTGTTATTTGTACTTGCAGCCGCATTCGCTTTTTCTCAAACTCCGTCCGCCGCGGAATTACTGCGGAAGGTGGACAACAATGAAATTTACTCAACCATTGAGTATGAAGGCGAGATTATTATTGAGTATCAGGGACGCCGTTATGTGAAAACCATGAAGGCGTGGGGCAGGGGAAACACACACAGTTTTGTTGAGTTCACCAATCCCGAAGATAGAGGAACAAAGTATTTAAAAAGAGACGGCAGACTCTATGTGTATTCTCCCGACACCGAAGAAGTGATGTTGATTTCAGGGCATATGCTAAAAGAATCTATGATGGGTTCCGATATGTCCTACGAAGACACGCTGAATAACGAAACTTTAGCCGGTCGTTACAATCCCGTTATAGCCGGTTCTGAAACCGTGAATGGACGTGATGCGTGGGTTTTGGAGTTAAAAGCAAAAACGAAAACCGAGAGTTATCCATCGCGCAAGTTATGGATAGACAAAGAAAACGACGATCTTTTACGCTATGAGCTTTTTGCTCTTTCGGGAGTCAAGCTGAAAGATTATAATTTATTGAAGGTAGAAGTAATCAGCGGACGGCGTTTCCCCGTGGAACTGGAAATGCGCGACCTTATGCGAAAAAACAGTAAAACTTCCTTTGTTATGAAAAAAGTAGTGTTGGATAAACCCATTCCTGATTCTGTGTTCAGCCAGAGGAATTTGGAGAGGTAATGAAAAAGCAGTTTATTTCTCTGCTATTTATAATTGCCTTTTTCACGATCAGCGGTCTTATTCACGCCCAAGGAATGACTGTCTCTGGGATACTGGATTCTTCCCTGCAAGCCACGGCGGGCGACGCGCCGGGGTTTTCGTTGGGAATGGAAGAATACGCTAACATAAGATTTCAATCTAAAATAAGGGACAGGGCGGCAGTCTACGGAGCGGTAAATTTAATCGCAGCTACGGGAAATTATGCGGCTAATGCGGCGGAGATGGCGGCTTTTGGAGTCGGCTCTTCCTTAAACTCGACATCTTATGTTTACGGAGAAAACTACGTCGCCGGAATTGAGTTAGAGCGTCTTTACTTTCGTTTGTTAGGCGAATCGGTGAGTTTTGACGGCGGACTTATGCGTCTTCCGTTTGGTTATGGGCAGGTATGGGGGTCTTCGGATTTTCTCAATCCAAGAAATCCGTTAATACCGGATGCCCGCCTACGCGCAATTTTAGGAATGGCTTTTTTCTGGTATCCAACCGAAGAAACAAAACTGCTTACATTTTATTCCGCACCGCGCGATCCGTTGTCGCAAAAAAGCGGCGGTTCTTTTGCCGGATTGTCTTTTGACAAGCACTGGAGCAAGGCGAGTATGCAGACGCTGTACAGCTTTGAAACGCCGAAGGAAAATTCAATTAACGGAATACATCGCGCGGGACTTTCCGTAAAAGCCGATTTAGTATTGGGGCTTGTCATTGACGCTCTTTACACCTACAACCACGAAGCGAAGACAAGACTTGACGGGCTTTCCTTCAGCGGCGGCGCAGACTATTCTTTCTTTAACGGAAAATTAATATTTCTTGCCGAGTATTTGTACAACGGAAAAAATTCATCAACCGCTTTTAATCTTGAAACAAATTTACTCGGTCTTCCAAATACCCACTATTTGTACACAAGTCTTACATTGCGTTTTACCGATTACACCAATATGAGCGCCGCAGTTATCGTAGGATTCGACGATAAATCATTTGCGCCTATTCTTACCTTGAACCACGATCTTTTTCAGGGAGCAACTTTAATAGTTTCGGCGCAGAGACCGGAGGAACGCTATTATATTGTTAGTATGAAATTACGCTTACGGTTTTGACAATTAATATAAATATTTTTCATGGTATAATGAAAAAACATTATGCGGCAAACAATTTTCGGAAAAACCGCTTTAACAGTAAACCGTACAGGATTCGGCTGTATCCCAAGCGTATTTCTTAGCTATGCGGCATTATTCATATATACGGCTAAGCCGTGCGTTTATTTAGCGGGTTTGTGGTAAATTCAACGTACTAACTGAGAAGTATAAATCCTATCACTTAGGCCACAATCCCCCGGCTGTCGCCTCATCGGTCTTGCGCCAGAATTGACTGCGCCCTATGCCCAGTCCTATTTCTCCGCGCATTTCAAGAGTGTCGTTCGCATACTTCTTGCCGTCGGCTTTATGGAACGTGATTTTGCAGTTGTAGATGTTACCGTCCGCGGGGTCAATTATTTTGCCGCCTGTCCATTCGCCTATATTCTTTTTGGAGAGACCGAAAATCCACGGAGGTCCAGCGACTTCCATTTGATTTACTTTTCCGGGAAGAGGGAAGTCTTTATAACTCTCTTTGACTTTGTACGCGGTTACGCCTTTTTTGTCGTCCGCTAACGATAAAATTTTTCCGTAAAGAACGCCGTTTTGTTGATAAATTTGCCAACCGGCTGTAACTTTATTGGTTTTTTCATCAATGCTCATCCAGAATCCTTCAACAGGATCGCTTTGAGCAAAACATACCGCGGCAAGAGATAAACCTAAAATAAAAACTATAATTTTTTTCATAAATCCTCCTGTTTAATTGTAACATAATTATACCATGTACATAAAATGTCGGCAAGTGTATAATGTACCTATGAAAATAGAGAAAAAGACATTTGGCGTTCTTTCCAACGGTAAAAAAGTTAAATTGTGGACTCTCACCGCGGGCGATTTAAAATTGTCGCTTACAAACTTCGGCGCGGCATGGACAAGTTTGATTGTTCCGTCTCGCAAAAGAGTTAAGGACGATATTCTGCTTGGCTATTCGGGACTTGACGGCTACCTGAAAAATGACCCGTTTATCGGCGTAACGGTCGGGCGTTTTGCCAATCGTATAGGTAATGCCGCTTTTTCTTTAAACGGCAAGAAATACGCTCTTTTTGCAAATGACGGAAACAATTCCCTCCATTCGGGACCGCGCGGCTTTGACAAACTCCTTTGGAAATCCGAAGCTTATGAAGAAAAAAAAGCGGTCTATGTGCGCTTTGAACTTGAAAGCCCCGACGGCGATTGCGGTTTTCCGGGAAACTTAAAGGCAATAGTAACTTACGGGCTTACGGAATCCAATGAAATAATTTGCGATTATCATGCGAAGGCGGATAAACCGACGCCTGTAAATCTTACAAATCACGCGTATTTTAATTTGGCGGGGGAAGGGAAGGGCGATATACTTTCTCACGAGGCGCTTCTTTATTCATCGACTTATGTGCAGATTGATAAAGAAGCTATCCCCACAGGCAAGCTGGTTCCCGTAGACGGCACTGATTTTGATTTTAGGATACGGCGAAAAATTTGTTCCAATACTTCCTTCTTAAAACCTTTTAAGGGGTATGATCATTGTTTTACGGTAGACGGAGAAATAGGTAAACTGCGCCCATGCGCCGAAGTTAATGAAACGAGATCCGGGCGTTATATGAAAGTTTTTACGACACAGCCGGGAGTTCAGTTCTATACGGGAAACCACCTTAAAAGAGTTGAAGGCAAGCAAGGATCCGTTTATACAAAATATTCCGGCTTTTGTTTGGAAACCCAGCATTACCCCGACACCCCGAACAGGATTAACTTTCCTTCCTGCATTGTGGAACCAGGAAAAGATTATCACGAAAAAGCGGTGTTTGCGTTTTCATTTAACTAGTTTAAATTAGCTTTTTTTGCCATTTCTCCCAATTTTTCTTTTAGCCTGTGAAGGCTTGCGTCTACAGTGCCTTTTGTTATGCCGATAACTTCCGCAATTTGTTTGTGAGTGGCGTCAGTGCGAACTTTTTTTATGCGCTCACGCATACTGCTAAGTCTTTCTCTGGCTCTTTTAAGACGGCGGCGCATTTTTTCATACGCGAATGTATCTTCCCGTATCAGCGAAAGTTTTCTTTCGTAAACTATACACCTGTAGAATTGGCAGTAAATTCTCTCTTTAAAAAGATAAATACGGTCGTCTGTTTTTTGTCTTATTTTTCGTATTTTGTTTAACTTTTCTATTAATTCTTTTGCGTCAATGCCGGTTAATAAGGCGATTTTATCCGCAAAATCATCTGAAACATAATAATAACATTTTATGACAAGCGCTAAAATTCTTCTTTTGTTTTTTTTGCCGTTTATTTCCGTAATCATTTTGGTTAGTTCTTCTTTTGTATTGTTAGTTTTATAAATAGGAGGTTCTTCGTGTACATACATTTCAGGAATGCGCGCCCCCCACGTAGAATATTCGGTAATCGATCTTGTTATTGTACGCACGCTGTATTCTTTTGCGGAAAGAAGCATAAACCTGTATAAATAGGCTTCAAATGACGACCCTACATCTTCATAAGAATCAATAACTTTTTTTAAGTTAGGGTAAAACCATGAAATAAAATCTTTGTAGTTACTCTGCTTCCAATGTTTAATGCTTGTTTTATTTTGGTTATTAAGAAGATAAGTATAAATTATACCTTCAAACTTATCGCGCTTAATATCGCCTAAAACATAATCGGAATAAATATCATTTAACGTGTTTTTTTGCATTATTTACCTCATTCCAGATATCGACCTGGCATGAAAGTGAATGAATTATTCCGCGAAATGAGTTAAATATTTATGATGTTTGTAATATTTAAAGTTTTTGTTTTAACCAGCGAAAATATTTTTAAACGCTTCTAACACTTTTTGTTTTACAAATGGAATCTCTCCTTTCATAGAGAGACCCGACGCGTTCTTGTGTCCGCCTCCGCCAAAGGACGCGGCAATCTGCGCTACGTCAACCTTGTCTATCGATCTGAAACTTACAGTACAATTGTCAGCTAACTCTTGGCGGATTATTACAACCGCTTCGACATTCTCCACCGATAAAAGCATTTGGTTTAAACTGTCTGAATCTCTGCCTTCAAAGCCGAAATTTTCGGACTCGCTAAATGTCTCATAACTGAGTAAAAGTTTTCCGTCAAAGAAGGATTCTGTTCTTGATAAAATATTCCCCAATAATATTCTGGAGCTAAGGCTTTTTCCGCCGTTCATTTTATAAAATGTTTTCTTTGGGCTTGCTCCTTGTGAGATTAATTTTGCCGTAAATTCAAATACCTTGGCGTTATTTTCCGTTAAATGTCTGAAAAAACCTGTGTCTGTGCAAATTCCAAAAAGAAGTAAAGACGCTTCTTCTTTAGTTAACTCAACTCCAAGGGCGTTAATAATTTTGTATATCAATACCGCGCACGCCGGAGCGTTTGAATCGACATAGACAGGGGCATCTTTTGTTGATGGAGGATGAGTTACCGCGGCGTGATGATCTATTATCGCACAGGGAAATTCATTAAGGGATTCGTTAAGATCGCCCGTTCTTTCTTTTCCTGAACAATCAACGATAATTACTTTTGTATCTTTTCTGCTTATTTCCGGCAGGATAGCGGTAAATTGATCCGAATATTCTTTTATTTCTACACGTTTAAAAGGACCGGCGGAACAGACAATCGCTGTTTTTCCCATACGCAACAGAACACTGCGTAAGGCAAGCTGGCTACTTACGCAGTCTCCGTCGGGCTCTTTATGACCGGCAATTATAAAATTAGAGCAGTTTTTTATATAACTGACAAGTTCTTCAGGTACTTCGGAAATATCTAAGTCGGGATACATCAGAATTCAAGCTTAAAAGAATCCTTGTCCGAAGAAAAGAAACGGCTTACGTTGGTTCCTTGCGGGATATTTCCCCATGTTGAATGACCTTTTACAGGATGGGTATAAAGCCTTACATGGCTGAATTTTCCTTCTCTGTAAAAAACAGTCATTGTGGGCCAATCTGACGCCAGCGGTAACTTTACCATTTGAGCGGCTCCCGCTGAGTCATAAAACCAATCGTTTGGAATACCTATTGTAGAAATTATCGTGTTACTGCTACGGTACATAACGATATAACCTTCGCTGGAAGGGAATATTTTTTCCACAGGCACGTTGATATAGTAAAAAGATTCTTTTTTTTCATCATTTTGCTGGGCAAAAACAGGTGAAATTACCGCCAAAATAAATAATACGACAATGAGTTTTTTCATTGATGACCTCCAGATATTAAAATTTTAACTTATATTTACATTAGAATCAAGTACTTTACGGACTGATCCGGGTCCCGCAAGCATTTGGGTAAATAGCTCTTCAATCCGCGTTCCAAGCCCTACATCGTACAAATTTACCCCAAAATACGCCGAATTCGATAAAATCGGCTCCAATTTGCTGTGAAAAGACACGTTCAGCCCAAGTCTGATACCGGCAAGATTTGCCGTAAGGGTTTCATAATTGGGGTCGGGGCTTACCTCGAACGGTTTGCCTTGATCGTCAATGCCGAGGAGATAACGAAGCCATGCGGCAAAGACCAACGGGATAAGTTTGAGGTCGGCGCAGTTTTTTCCGGTATTTTTGTAGGCTTTTATGGTTTCGCCGAAGCGGATGGGGATTTTTAGGGACGAGTCCATAGCGATACGCTGGGGAGCGTCGGGCATGAAGGGATTGGGAAGCCGCACTTTTATAACCTGATCGATAAAATCTTTTGGTTTGATAATGCCCGGGTCTGTTACGACCGGAAGTCCCTCACGGTAGCCGACGCCTTCGATAAGTTTGACAAGAGATGCGTCCTTCATTTCTTCGCTGATCCTTGTGTACCCAAGCAGACAGCCGAAGACCGCAAGGCTTGTATGCAGCGGATTAAGGCAGGTGCAAACTTTCATTTTCTCAACTCTGTCTACGGTTTCTTTGTCCGCAAACAAAACGCCGGCTTTTTCCAATGCCGGTCTGCCGTTCGGGAAAATATCTTCTATTACAAGGTACTGTGTTTCTTCGGCGTTTACAAAAGGAGCGACATAGGTGTTTTTTTCGGTAACAAAGCCCTGCATATCTTCAAGACCGGAGTTTACGAGCATATTGCGCACACTGTCGTCGGGGCGAGGTGTAATTTTATCGATCATCGACCATGGGAAGGAAACTTTTTTCTTGTCGCTGATATAACTTAAAAAGCCTGCGTCCGCAACGTCGTTCTCAACCCACCCCTTGGCGACGGATTCCATTGCCGCAAAGAGTATATCGCCGTTATGCGAACAATTATCCATGCTGACCATCGCGAACGGTAACTCGCCGTGAGTATAACGCTCATGTAAAAGACAGGCAATCCGTCCTAAATAACTTTTAGGATCGGACGGTCCTTTTCTAAGGTCTTCCGCTATATCGGGCAGAATATTTCCGTCTCTGCCTTTCAAACTGTAGCCCTTTTCGGTTATGGTAAAACTTGCCATTTGCAAAGAAGGAGCGGCGAAAATTTCTTTTAACGCTGAAAGCTCTTTGTCCATTCTTAAAGCGGAAGCGACAGAGGCGACAATTTGTTTTTCGGTATTACCGTCGGATTTAAGAGTTACAAGGATAGTCAGATTATCAAAAGCCGTAAAACTTTTATCGATTATTTCGCCGTCATAGCCTTCGGCGACAATAATGCCTGTTTTTTCGATACCGTCTTCAAGTAATTGCTGCTGCATAGCCGCAGGAAAAGCCCTAAAAATATTTCCGGCTCCGAAGTGCACCCACTTTGGCTGTGTCTTTGTAGCGGCAATCATCGCCTGCCTGTCAAACTTGGGCAGAGCGATGTCCGCTTTTTTCCAAAAATCGTTATTTTTTAATGCTTCGTTATTTAATTTCATGGTGTAAATAGGATAGCATTTTTTTAAAATTTTATCCAGTTTAATGGCGAATATGTTATAACACATTAGAAAAATCCATAAAAAAGACGATTTTTCTTTTATGAATTTGAAAAATACAACAATTTGCGATATATATTGATTATGATGAGCCGGAAAAAAGCCTTAGACGGCGTGCATAATGTGCCCCCCTGTTATCAAGTTAGGCATGGGTTACAAGCTCTAGTGTTCTGTAAAAGTCCCTTTTCCGGAGCTTTTTTTACCAATCTTAAATTTCTTCCCTTCAATTTTTTCTATTATTTCCATTATGTTCATATGTTTTGTTTCCTCATAGAATTTTTCTTTGTTTTTCCATGTTCCTTCCAGCGCTTTTTCCAACGAATTATTCATAATTTATTACCTCCAGTGGATTTGCCATACGAAATGGATAATTATATCCATTTAATTTATTAACAATTAATATTTTTTGTTCTTTATTAATGTTGGCTAAATGTTTGAAATTCCAACTTAATAATATATCCATTTCAAATATAGTAGAATATGCAACATGAAATGCATCTGCAATATTTTTTCTCGGTATTATACCATTATTTAAATAACTTTCTACCAAAGTATTTATTTCTTCTACATTGTTTTCTTCCGCAGTTAATGTTTTTATGTTTGGATATTGTAAAAAAATATCAAGTAATTCTTTACGTTTTGCTGGATCATCAGTATTATTTATTTCCTCAAATACTATTTTTGACACGTATGTTTCTACTTTTTCAGGTACAACAATATTTTCAAAAAACAATTCTGTATCTCGGCGATAATCAGGAGAATCCCCAACTTTGAGAAAATTTATAACACTTGTATCCAAGTATATTTTTAATTTCTTCATAGTTGTTATATTTATAATACATAAAATATAAATTATCAATACACAGCAGTATGCTAATTCTTACAACAGCGTATTTCATGCCCGTCTTTTGTCTGTAGTTGAGGAATAGCCAACGAACACTCCGCCGCCGCTTCCGTACAGCGAGGCGCAAAGGGGCAGCCGCTTTCGGGGCAGGACGGGTCTGTAACCTTCCCGGGAATGGTGAGCAGACGCTCTTTTGAATAATGGCTTCCGAAGCGGGGAGAGGCGGCAAGCAGGGCTTTTGTGTATGGGTGGCGAGGGTTGTTTGTAATTTCCGCCGCTGTTCCTGTTTCCATCGCAAGACCGCCGTACATTACCATTATGCGGTCGGAAATTTCCGCTACTAAATCAATGTCATGGCTGATAAATATAATCGAAATATTTCTGGTTCTCCGCAAATTTTTTAATAACTCTACTATCTGTTTTTGAATTGTAAGATCAAGGGCGGTAGTCGGCTCGTCGGCGATTAGCAATTCACAGCCCTGCGCAAGAGCGAGGGCTATGCCGATACGCTGTAATTGTCCGCCCGAAAACTGATGCGGAAAGTTGGAAAGACGCTCCATGCCGTTATCAAGACCGGTTTCTTCAAGAAGAGCGACGGCTTTTTGGGCAGACTCTTCTTTGGTAATCGTACTGTCGCTGTTCCTGAATGTTTCAAAAAACACATTGCCCATATTTTGAAGCGGATCGTAAGAACGCCCCGGCTCCTGAAATATCATGCCGATTTTCTTGCCCCGATATTCACGTAACGCTTCAGTTTCAAGACAAGTCATCTCCCTTCCTTCATATAAGATTGAACCGCTAACGGTTGTATTATTCGCCAATAACCCGGGAATAGCCAAAGTGCTTACGCTTTTTCCCGATCCGCTCTCTCCTACAATTCCCAATGTTTCGCCCTTTTGCAAAGAGAAAG
>Ga0268262_10004739_pt1 | contig 13867 bp, 9 predicted proteins | sample TergutNc150P3_FD_190354 | JGI IMG/M metagenome (GOLD analysis project Ga0268262, IMG submission 190354) | Nasutitermes corniger P3 segment gut microbial community from laboratory colony in Florida, USA - Nc150 P3 (SPAdes) (version 2) | ecosystem: Host-associated > Arthropoda: Insects > Digestive... | reverse complement strand
GGAGAGGAACAGGGTGGCTGTTTTGGGAAACACTACGGCAAAAAACCTTTTTAGGGACGCGGAAAGCGGCCTGTCTCAGCAAATAAGAATTGGAAACATATATTTTACAGTCATCGGCCTTCTTGAAAGCAAGGGCGGCGACAGTGACGATGTCATTATGGTTCCGATGGATACGGCGATGACGCGGCTGCTCAATACGCGCGATATTAACACAATTTACATGAGCGTAGCCGGCAAGGAATATATGGAAGCCGCGCAGAATGAGGCGGAAATGATCCTGCGGGAGGCCCGCAATATCCGCGAAGGCGCGGAGGATGATTTTACCGTTATGAACCAGAAGGACATGATCGACATGGCCTCGGCGACAACAAAAACATTAACGTCATTGTTAGCCGCAATCGCCGGGGTGTCGCTTCTGGTCGGCGGCATAGGCATTATGAACATCATGCTGGTGTCCGTTACAGAGCGCACCCGCGAAATAGGCATAAGGATGGCGGTGGGCGGGAGAAAAAGCGACATCCTCCTTCAGTTCCTTTCAGAATCGGTTATACTGAGCCTCATGGGGGGCATACTTGGAATCGGGCTGGCCTTTCTGGTGTGCCGTTTAATGTCCAGCTTTGGGATTCTAACGGCGATAAACCCCCTGATTGTCGCCGGTTCAGCCATATTCGCCGCCTTTGTCGGCGTGGTGTTTGGGTACTACCCGGCTTTGAAGGCGGCGAGGTTGTATCCCATTGACGCCCTACGGTATGAGTAAAATGCGAATAAAAGTTATAATAACCGGCTTAATTCTTCTCACAGCGTCCACAGCCTCATTCTCCCAAAACGTCAACCTAGAGCAGATTCGCACCCTGGCCCTCGCGAATTCCCGCAGCCTGGCCAGATACAACCTTGCCATACGGAGCAGCGTGCTGGATGAGAAAAGCCAGCTGTACACGATGCTGCCATCGGTTACCGCCGGTTACAGCGCCTCGATGAATTATATTAACAGGGATTGGGAATTTGTTAATCCCGCCGACACTTTTACTACGGGCTTTGACGTCTCCATAACGCAGAAAATTTTTGAGGGCGGCAAGAGCTTTATTCAGAAATCGCTCGCCGCTATCTCCACGGAAAGCGTCCGCAAGGAAGCCCTCGCCGAATATTTCAACGTTCTCGATTCTGCTGACAACGCCTACTACGCCGTTCTTGAGGCCGCCGCGACTTTGGAAGCCGAGGAACTGTCCCTGCAGACCGCGCTCTCCAGCCTCGCCATCGCCGAGATACGCCAGTCAAGTGGGATGATAAACCGCGGCGATTTCCTAAAAGCCCTGGCGGACAAGGAAGCGCGCGAAAATTCCCGCGACCAGGCCCGGCGCAGCCTCTCGCTCAGCAAGATGAAACTCAAAGCCCTGACCGGCGTTGAGACAAGCGCCGGCCTTGAACAGGTAAACTTTGACGCTTATGAGGAGCTTATTCGCTTTCTTGCCCTTATTTCCGATGAGGACGCTGACGCGTTATACGACAGGTTCTGGAAACTTCTGCTCAAGTCAAATATCTCGCTGGCAAGGGCCGCGCTTAACAACCAGAGGGCGGAAAAAAGCCTTTCCATGGCAAAGCGCGATTATTTTCCGACTGTAAGCGCGACGTTGTTTTCAAGCGGCATAAATTATTCCGTTGCCTCGGGTTTTACTTCCTCAGCGGGAGGGGGGCTTACTATCAGGGGAAGCGTCCCGCTGGATTTCTGGGTAATGAACAACAAAATCGAAAAGAGCAAAATCGCACGCGACTCAACGGCCATGGATTACAAAAACACCGAATCAAGCCTGGAAACCGAGCTGCAAAGCGCTCTGCTTAACGCCTTCGCCTGCGCCGGAACTATCGTGCACTCCCGCCTTTCCCTCGAATACGCCGAAAAACATTTCGAGTTCGTGAACGAGCGCTACCGGCTTTCCCAGGGCTCCATCTCCGATCTTAACGACGCCGCCGCCCTGCTCATAAACACCCGCAACAGCCAAATCAAATCCCGCTACGGTTTTCTGCAGGCCCTTTCCAGACTCCGCTCCCTCGCGGCTATTGACGATGAGCAAAAATTGTTGAAAATATTGGTAGGTGAGGAATAATGCTGCAACTGGCGGTCTTTCTGGGCAACCCCGGCAAACAATACAAAAACAACCGGCACAACGCCGCATGGATGCTCGCCGAGGCTTTGCCGTTTTATCCCTCGCTTGACTGGCAGAAAAAGTTCAAAGGCCTGTACGCCGCCAATGAGGGCTTTCATTTTCTAAAGCCCCAGACCTACATGAACCTCTCAGGCGAGTCAGCGCAGGCCGCCGCGTCATTTTTCAAAATTGAGCTTAAGGATATTATCGTCATACATGATGAGATAGAGCTGCCCTTCGGTACTCTCTCGCTAAAGTTTTCAGGCGGCATGGGCGGCCACAACGGCCTCCGTTCCATGAAAACCGTCTTTGGCAGCGCCGATTTCTGGAGGCTCCGCATCGGCGTCGGCAGGCCTGACAGCCGGCTCCCCGGCAAGGGCGGCAACCCCGAAAGCAGCCTCGCCGCCAACATCGCCGACTGGGTGCTAAACGATTTCTCCGAAGCTGAAATGGAATCGCTCGCCCCGGTCCTAAGCGCCGGAGCCCAGCTCTTAACCCAGGCCCTTAGCGTCGAGCCCCAAACCCTGCTCCCCGAGTGGGCGAAAAAGCCCTGTACCCTTCGACAAGCTCAGGGTACGCCCGCTACCAATACCTCGGAACAAAATCCGGCGGTATAGCCATCTTCATCGTGTCGCCTGACTGCACAAGCGCGAAGAAGCCGGCATCAATCACCGCCTTTTGCTCTGCAGGCTCGAATATCGCCCCGGCAATCACCCCCATTAGCTTCTTTGGTTTATAATGTATTTTTTCCATGGCATCCCTTGTGATTTCCAGCCGTTTTATGTGGTGCGCGACATCATTTAGTTTTACAGTGGCTTTTATCTCTATCGCGACAAAATAGTCGTCGTTTTCCAGCGCCGCGTCAATCTCCGCGACGGTATTCCCTTGCTCGTCCGAAACTTTCATTCCGCGTTTTAACATAATATTAAAATAATACCCCAGCTCATTAAAACGTTTCTCGATTCCGGGAACCACAAGGTGCGCCGCCATATCCCCAAAACGGCGGTGCAAGCCGCCCATTTGTTTGTTCAGCCTCTTTATCTGCCGGTCAGTTTCCTTCTGGCTTTCGGCTGTTTCTTTCTGTCTTTCGGCTGTTTCCTGTAACTGCCGGTCAGTTTCCTGTAACTGCCGGTCAGTTTCCTGTAACTGCCGGTCAGTTTCCTGTAACTGCCGGTCAGTTTCCTGTAACTGCCGGTCAGTTTCCTGTAACTGCCGGTCAGTTTCCTGTAACTGCCGGTCAGTTTTCTTCTGGCTTTCGGCTGTTTCCTTTATCGCCCGGTCAGTTTCCTTCTGGCTTTCGGCTGTTTCTTTCTGTCTTTCGGCTGTTTCCTTGTTGCTTTCCCTGATTTCCTTATAGCTTTCTCTGATTTCCTTAAATGACGCCAGCAATTCGGCAAATTCGGACTTTATTGCCCTTTTGTTTTTTGCCCGTTTTTTTGTCAGTAAATACATACCGCGCTCCTTCATGTTAAGAATATAGCATATTAAAAATGCCTATGCCTATATATGGAACAAACTGACCAAAAGCATGAGTGGGAAGGGAAAAAACTTCCTCCCCCTACGCCCGCCGCTCAGGCTAAAGCCCCTTCCTACCCTTCCTCATAATATGCAATATTTATACAAAAAATATGTAAATTCTACATTGGTATAAATCATTGAATTAGGTATATATTAGGTATGAAAGGTGAAAATCACCACAAATGCCCCGAATCTCCAATATTCAGGTACAATCGCGCGTTGCGCGTTTAAAAATTTTCCGTGCAGTTTGTCGCGCAGCGAGAAACTGCAAGGGCAACCGAAGGTTGCCCCCGGCTGCCAGGGACTGTATTCCCAATATTTCATGATCCTGGAGGGAACTAATGAAGAAAGGAATTTTTGCGATTTTTACTGTGCTCGCCATATTGGCTATGGTGATGACCGGTTGTCCTGATGGAAACACAGGCGGTGGTGGTGATGACAATGTCAACATTACCTTTGACGTGAATGGCGGCCCGGGAACAGCGCCTGCCAAGGCAGTTATAAAGAAAGGTACCGCTTTGGGCGATAAGCTGCCGGCGGATATGGCTGCCGGTACAAAAGACGGCAAGAACTATTCGTTTAACGGCTGGTTTACAGCGAAGACAGCGGGAACCAAGGTTAGCAAAACCGCCCCCACATTCGACAAAGACACGCCGCTGTATGCCCAGTGGACGGCAGTCACTCCGGCGCCAGAGGGAAAGATTAATTTAATTTACAATCTTAACTGGCCCACAGGCGTCGCTCCTACTATTGCTGCAAAACAAATAGATAAGAGCCAGCCAATAGGCACCGCTAATTTTGTTACGCCTTCAGGTGCTCAAATACCAACCGGCTATACATTCAAAGAATGGAATAGCACATCAACCGGTAATGGAACCGTGTACACCGCGACCAGCCCCAATGTCCCCGCAACTGATCTTACTCTGTACGCCCAGTGGACAACAGACGAAGTTCCCGTCGAACCCGATGTAGAAATCATTGAGAAGATAACCCTGGGCAATTCATGGTACGCGATTTACGTGTTTAATCTTCCCACCGGTGAAGTTTATGAGAATTACAGTAATATTTCAGTGGACTATATGCTTGAAGCAGATGAGCTTGTAACAGCCACGTCAAGGAACGCCCGTTTGATGGGTAACTACAAGGTGGCGGATTTCAGTTTCTTAACCGGTACCTCTGATGAAGACACTGTAAAAAACAGGGCGGTAGCCAATTACAATGCCGGCAAAAACAACCCGTATATTCTGGATAAGGGTAAACTGAGTAATAGCGGCACAGCAGGTTCGCTTGCTACCCAATTGGATTCAGAGCTTAAAATTACAGCCGTAGGCGGCGAATGGTTTACCATTGACTACTACGACCTTAGTGGCGGAAGACAGAATGGTTCTGATGGCGCTACAAATAAACCTATAGCCACCGCCACCGGCCCCTTCTTCTTTGGCATCGGGCTTCCCGGCGCGGGCGCCGCTGACTATAACACTTTCTATGTTAAGAATGTCAAGATGAAAGGTGTTGACGGCACTAAAGACGTAGTCGGTACCCCGCTCTGGTTTATGCGGGATAAAGATGAAGCCGGCGCTGACATTCTTTGGCCGGCATTCTGCGGATACCCCTCAGTGGGCGGCGGCGACGGCTTTAAAGGCGCAACTCGCGAAGTGATTGATGGTCCGCAACCCGTTCCGGTTGACGCGAACCCCACGCCAATAACCGTAACCTTCAACTTAAACTACCAGGGCGCGAATCCCGCGACAATAGTGAAAAATGGTAAAACTAACACCGCACTGGGCACTGATTTCCCGGATGACCCCACAAGAACAGGCGGTTTCGGTTTTGTCAAATGGACAGCGGATCAGGCGGGCACGGGCGCGACTATTACATCCGCGACAACCTGGGAAGCTAATGCTAACGTTTACGCGCAGTGGGCGGAATTAGTAACCATTACGCTTAACGAGAACTACGGGGACAATCCGGCAACTACGAATTTTACCGTCGCTAAAGGCGCGCAGTTTGGCAGTAGCTTAACATCGCCCACAAGAACCGGTTATGTCTTCCTGAGCTGGAATAAAGCCGCTAACGGCAGTGGGGATAAGGTTACAGCAACATCAACTTCCGACGCCAACTTGACTGTTTACGCGCAGTGGGTACAAAAAGCGACTTCAGATAATGAACTGACGGACCAGGATTTGTATGATGTGCTTTGGGCTCCGTGGGGAAATGTTAATGGTAATTTTGTATTAACAGATAATGTTCTTAAGGCAAAAGGAAATCCGAGCAACGGAATGCTCGCCATTAAATTTCCTTCTGACTGGCAATCCTATGAAAAAGTTATAGTAGATTATACTATTGACTTTACCGACAGTACCTTAGGTACAGGCTCTCTGGCAAAATTCACGCTTAAAGCCGGTAATGGTTATTACCAGGATAATGCGTCATCCTCACCATATAAAGACATTTCAGCAAGCGGCAGCTGGACTCTTCTTACCGCCACCGATTTCCCGGCGGCAGCTATGAATAGGCCTGTTGTTGACTCAGGTGATGAGACTGGCAGAGGCGGTCCTGGTTTGTCCATGCAGACCAATCCCGCCACGGCAGTTGACGGGTACACGTTTACGATCACTAAAGTTACTTTCAAGAAATACGAATAACAGTTTCTAAGCTAAGCGGGTTCCCCTTTGGGGGGCCCGCTTTTTTATGGGGTTTAGGGGCGCTCCCTGAGCTTGTCGAAGGGAGCTTGTCGCTTCGACAGGCTCAGCGGCCATGCGTTCCCCTAGACCTTAATTTTTTTACAAGGAGTTACGCAGATGAACAGAAAATTGTTTATTGGGATTACCGGCATACTGATTGCCGCCGCTCTCATTGCCGGGTGCGAACTCGGTGACTCCAGCACGGCGGCGAAACCAATAGTAAAACCGTATATCAGCATACAGCCAATAGGCGGTTCTTTCTTTACAGACGCCTATACGGCTCCCGTCCTCAAGGTCGAGGTTTATGACTGGAACAAAAGCGACGGCTCATTGAGCTTCCAATGGTACGAATTTACCGATATCGAAGAATATTGCAATAACAAAGGCGGTACTGCGATTAACGGCGCTAAGGATACGGAGTACACGCCTTCCTTAACGCCCGCCGCCGACGAAATACATTATTTTTACGTTGTAGTGACCAACAGCGACTCAAGCGCGCAGGGCGCCAAAAAGGCTTCCATACAGAGCGAAGTCATCGCCATATCTTTCAGCAACCCCGGCGAGCCCCTGTACCCGGTGGTAACGGCGAACCCCGCGAGCGCGACCTACGGCTGGGGCGCCCTGCTTAACCCGCTTAAAGTAGCGGCGCTTCTTCCCAAAGACGCGCCCGGACAGCTTTCATACCTGTGGTATTCAAACGAGGCCTACGGCATTATTGGCGGTGTACCAATTGAGAACGCTGACAAGACTTCCATTACCCCCAACCCCGCTGAATTAAATTTAAATGAAAATTATTTTTTCGCCAAAGTTACAAACACGATTGGCAACGCCAAAAAAACATCAACGACAGTTCCGGCGATTATAACCATAAAGCCCGGTAAAAGGGCGGCGGCCCCGCGTATAACTACACAGCCCAAAGACGCTATCTATATTACAGATAACCCGACCATAGCCCCGCTTACAGTGGAAGCAGAATCGCTTGATATGGGGACTCTCTCGTATCAGTGGTATTCAAATACGGATACAAAGAACACGGGCGGCACGCTAATTCAAAACGCGACTGATAAAACATTTAACATACCATCTGCCGCGTCCGGCTCCTCCTACTACTATGTAGTCGTCACAAATACAAACAATAACGTGGAATCCGAAAATAAAACAGCCTCCATCGCCAGTAACCCTGTAAAGATCAGAATCGGCAATGGGACAGGCGGTACGACAGCCAACGCCTTTTTCACAATTCCGGATACCAAAGTGCCAGCAAACAGGTTCCAGTACGTCCGCGGTTACGGCGGAATGGACGTAGCCTGGGGCAACTTCCCCAGAACCACGAAGGCGGACACCGAACTTATGTACGACCCGAACAAGCTCGGCTACAATATGCTGCGCATTATGATCCGCGCCGACAACATTGACATTGAAAAAACAATGAGGGACCTGGTCGCCGGCGACCGTCCCGATTACTACGAAAATGTTAAAATCGTTAACAAATACGGCGGCTACGTCGCGGCGAGCCCCTGGACGCCCCCCAAGGAATGGAAGAGCAACAACTCCATTAACGGCGGCGGCTACCTTATAAAATCCTACTATAAACTGTTTGCCAATTACCTGCGCAACTTCGCCCAGCACATGTACGACAATGGCGCGCCGATTTTCGCAATTTCAATTTCCAATGAGCCCAACTACACCGCCGGTTACGACGGCTGTGAGTGGACGCCGGAGGAAATGAGGGATTTCTTTATTGAGGTAGGCCACTTTACGGACGGTATACGCGGTTACGGCGGCAGCAGGGAAACCCCCTATGTCTGGGTCATGAACGGTGAATCTGCCAATACTCCCGTCATTAACGTCGCCGCTCTTGAAGATTCCAGATCCAAGGCGGTTATAGACGTGCTTGCCCGCCATGTTTACGGTTCACGTACCGTAAGCCTATGGAATGATTCCAGTCCTTCCAAAGTTCCCTACAGGGATTTGCTGCGTAAACCGGACGGCTCTTACCTTGAAGTCTGGATGACCGAGCATAACATCAACAGCGCCAACGCCACAGGATACCTTAACGACTCAAAATGGAACTACGTATGGCGCTTCATGAACGACGTAGACCTTGTAATCCGCCTGAACAACGAAAACGCCTTTGTCTGGTGGGCCGGCAAACGCTTCTATAGTATGGTAGGCGACGGACAGGCCGGCACCACGGACGGCGCGGCCCTTCCCAGAGGCTACGGCCTTTCCCATTACGCGAAATTTACAAGCGATACTACCCGCGTCAACGTAGTATTGGTGCCTACCGCTACAAGACTAAGCACATACAAAGGCGGCCCCTTGCCTGAGGGATACACCGTCAGGGAGATTAGGCACACTGACAGGGCCACTTCCATGGTTAACCGTTCCGGCGACAACATGGATAACAATTCAGCAAGGATTACGGCCTTTGAATCAGCTGACGGCAATTCAATAAGCATGGTTTTAATGACTCCCACGCTCACATCAGGAAGCGACGGTATCGATATGGGAACCGTGGAAATAGCCCTTCCTCCTGGCTTTATCGCCAACAGCGTAGTAGCGGCAAAGTCCTGGGGCGACAGGGGAACCCAGATGATGCAGCCGGATGACTCGGTAGCCCTTAACGCGGACAGAGACAAAGTGTACGTCACCATCGGCGCGGGCGAGTTATTCTCCGTAAGGGTTTCAAGGTAGGGCCGGCATGAAAAGAAATGTGTTAATATTTTTTGCGGCATTTTCAGCGTTTGCGTTTTTTGCGGCTGCCGCTTTCGCGCAGGAAAGCAGCTTAAAACTTTCCGGCGAGGCGAAAAGCGGTATTTATTGGGAGAGAACCCAGCAGGAAAGCACCGATCCTGTTGAGGAAGTTAACCTAAAAAACACGGACGATGCCGGCAGCGGACGCGGCCGTTTCCGTCTGAATATGGACTACGACAACGGCAAAAACTTCGGTTTCCAGTCCCGCTTTAACTGGGAAACGTGGAGCGACACCCAGCCCCAGTGGCCCTATGCCTTTGGCTACGGCAAGTTTTTTGACGACCAGCTGAGGATTTCAGTCGGCAAGCTCGGCGGTTCCCCCTGGGGGACAGGCGGCCCTGAAATGTGGAAAGAAGTAGAGGCCGGAGCCGGCGGCGGCATGAGGGTAGAGTATAAGCCTTTGTTCATCCCGGAAGAGTACGGCAAGCTGAACGTCGGTTTCGTTTTAAACTACTTTAACAGCGACCGCGACCAGGGATGGGACGCTAACAAAAAAATCTCTCTTCTTAACATCCTGAATGAAAGCGTCATTGGCGTTTCCTACACCCATGACCTTTTCCTTGTACGCCTCGCCTACCGCTTTGACGACGAGTACGACGCCATACAGGACAACAAGATCACCAGCAAGGGCGAGGACGAACTGGTGTACCGCGTGGAGGAGCGGGTATTGAAAAATTTTCTGCCCGGTCTTCAAATTTGGGCAATAGGCCACCTCTTCGCGCTTACGGCGGAAAAGAAAGACATTCAATGGTTCAGGAACTGGCTCTTTATCCAGTACGCGCCGGATCAGTTTACAGCCCAGCTGCGCTTCGGCCTGGACTATGTTGAAAGCCGCAGCGACTTCTACGTCAAGCCGAGCTTCTACTGGTACTTCTTCGACAGGCTACTGAGCGTCGGGGCGGCTTTCGCCTATTGCCAGGACTTCGGAGACGGCAAAATGTACGAAGGTTCCCCGTACAGGTACCTGGAACTCCAGCCTAAAGTACAGATTAACTTCACTTCGTCGTACGTGGCCTTTGAATATTATTTTAAACAGGAATATTTGCATCCCTGGCCGGAGCTGGCCGTGGGCAAAGATCCCTTAAAACAGACCCATTGGATGAACCTGCGGTTCTGCATTTATTTCTAGGAGGAAACACATGAAAAGAAAGATATTTGCGCCGGCGTTACTGGTGGTGTTAGCCGCCATTGCCGTCCTTACCTGTTCCGAACCAAAATCGTTAGTCGTGGGTACCGGGGCGGAATTAACGGGATTAAGCATCGGCAGCACGCTTATACAGGAAATCCCGGATGCTATAATCAGCAGAGACTGGGATAACGATACGTTTTCGCTTAACGGAGCGAAAAGCGGTTATGTCAATTTTAAGCTGGAAGCCGACACCAAAGTACAGCGTATAAAGCCGGTCGTCAGCAAAGGGGCAATCAGCCAGTGGGGGCTTGGCACGCGCAGTACCCGCCCCAACGAATTCTATGACACCCGCGTGCCCATCTCTTTTGAAAGCGACGAGTACATCTACATTAGAGTAACCGCGCAAGACGGGAAAACCACGAACTATTACAGGTTTTTCACCAAATTGTTAAGCTTTGTAACCCACCTGAACACCATAGAAATTGCCGGCAGATCCAAAGCGGCGAAAACCCCGGCAAGAGATTACGCGGATGCCGAGCCTGTGGATATCGATATAGCCATATCGGAAAGCCACAACCCTACAATCGAGACTTTTGTGTTTGACCCCAACTCCACCGTAAGGATAGCTTCCGCTAAACCGGACGCCGTGCCTGACTTTGTCTCCCCGGACACCCCGTTGAACTTTGACGACGGCGATATACTGTATGTGGAAGTAACCGCCGAAAACACCGTTGACAAGGATTATTACAAGTTTGTGGTAAGGGTAGGGCACCTCGCTGACATAAAAACCTTGAAAATGATAGACGAGGCCAATGCCGCCAGGTCGATAACGGTTTATAACAAGGGCCTTTTCGACAAAACCTGGAGCAAAGTAGGCCCCGGCGGTTTTGCCACGGCGGATCTCCCGGCAGCCGGTTATAAAGTGGGCCTTGAGTTCGAGGACGATCAGGCGACGGCAAAATACCTGCTGACGGAAACCTATGTAAGCGGAACCCAGCCCAATTTCGTTACAGATAATGTTGCGCCTAACAAGGTAAAGTTTTCGTTTGACGCTCCCAAACTCTTTGTGCTTGCTATAGAAGTCACAGCCCCCAGAGGCGACAAATTGTACTATGCCATCAAAGCTGACATCCTCGCCGCCATTATAACCGAACAGCCGAGGTCGGAATGGTACTACGCGGAATATTTAGACTTTAACGATCCGTCAAAAGACCCAAATTACTCGAAGTACTACCCGCAAACCTATCCCGCTAAATTTTTCGATCCTGATCATCCCGATCAGGAAATTACCGATCCTGCGAAGATTGCCGCGGAAAGAACCAAGCTGATAGCCGCAAAGAAGGCAAAGCAAACCATTAAACCTCTGACATTTAAATTGGACAGAACCGGAAACTTTACGTATCAATGGTATTCCGCGGATTCATGGTACGGGTTCTACGGCAGGCACGGCACAGCCCTTGACGAGAAGGGCAATATTTCCTGCGTAAACGGCGGCCCGAACCAGTACTTCTATCTGGTCGATCCGGATAAACCGCAGCATCCGTTCTCAAAATCTGATCCCAACGCGTGGTTACTGACAGGCGAAACAAACGATACATTTACGCCCCCGAACAACTGGAAAAATGTTCCCCAGGTAGGCGGCACGATAGCTAAACCGCCTACGCCTCCCACCCCGCCCAACGTCAATTTTGTAACCGGTTCTACCGGCGAGTGCCGCTACTACTGGTGTGTTATTACAGATGAGGACACCGGCCTTAAAGTTGTCAGCGAGCGCGCCCTTATCATTACGGAAGCGCATCCCGCGATGGAACACTACATATTTGAGTTAACGGATCTCGCGCGCAAGAAAAACGAGGCGCCCTTCAAGGTACTGCGCGAACTGTACAAAATCCCGCTTGTTTATGGTGCCGGCCCAAATAAAGGCAAGAGCATATTCCCGGAGGGTTTTGACCCGACTAAATATGTAAGCATGACGGCTATCGCCCAGTTCTTCCTGCCGGACGGCCGCGCCTGGACCCAGAACTGGACCCACGGCGACATCCATTTCGGTTATACCCCGGGTTCACCGTCGTATATCGCGAATGAAAGCCAGGAATTAGTCTGGTGGCAAAACAACCTCGGCGCCAACTCGGGCGCCATACCCCTGCACTCGCCACATTCCCTGAAGGGCGGTTTGAATTACCCGCCCGACTGGATAGGCTTTGCCCCCTCAGGCGATCCCACCAAGCGCGTCCCCGCGGCCAACTGGAACCCGGCCTGGCCGGAAGTGCCTCCCGGAACCCCGCCGCCCATCATGGTCACGGACATTACCCTGGGTACCACAGCTGATAATACATATGTAAACAAAGCGGGAGAGCTGCCCAAGGGCATACACGCCAGCGCAGGCAACTGGCCCTCCGAAATAGCCCAAGGCTGGTTCGCCGGCTTCATCGAACTTTTGGAAGTGCGCTTCACCACCGACCTTCCCAAAGACTAGCGCCTTATCGGGGTCACTGAGCCTGTCGAAGTGCCCCCAAAAAGCCGCCGCTCCCCGAGCCAGTCTTAGGGGGCGGCTTTTTTAATTCCTACACTTCCTACGCTTCCTACCCCTTCCTACGCTTCCTACGCTTCCTACCCTTCCTACCCTTCCTCCCCTTCCTACCCCTTCCTCCAACTTGACAATGCATATAAAAGTATAGTATTATATGCATAAGGGAAGAAAATGATATGAGAACGACGCTGGAACTGCCGGATACATTGGTTAATGAGGCAATGTCTTTAACTAAAATCTCCACAAAAACGGAACTGATCAAGTTTGCTTTGGAAAATGTAGTCCAACGGGAAAAAATCAATGGAATATCAAACTATTTTGGTAAACTGAACTTGAACATCGATCTTAATAAACTGAGAAACAGATGAATAATCTGGTTGATTCTTCCGTATGGATTGAATATTTTAAAGGAAACAAAAAATACTCATTTATAACGGAACTCATTAGCAATAACGCTATATGTACAAATGACATTATTTTGACAGAATTGCTGCCGTCAATTATTCATAAAAAGGAACACAAGCTGGCGGAACTGTTGATCTGTATAAAAAAGTACGCGTTAATCATCGACTGGCATGAAATACGCAATATACAGCTTCTCAATTTAAGGCATGGAAATAACAGCATAGGTATTTCTGACATAATCATTGCTCAAAACTGTATGCAGAACGAATTAAAGGTAATAGCGCACGATAAGCATTTTGAAGCAATGGCCAAATATATACCCTTGGAAATACACCCTTCGCCCTGAGCGCCCTGAGCCCTGAGTTTATCGAAGGGTCGAAGGGTGAAGGGGGCGGCTTTTTTAATTTCTACCCCTCCTCCCCTTCCTCCCCCTCCTACGCTTCCTCCCCCTTCCAAAACCCTCTCCGATTGGCTACAATAACATATCTTACTAAACAAGGTTGACCAAAATGGCAGAGTTTCGCGGCGCGTATACGGCGCTCCTTACCCCGATGAAGGATTCCGGGGAAGTTGATTACGACGGCTTTCGGCGTCTGATTGAGTTTCAGATGGCCGAAGGCATAGACGGCATTGTCCCCCTGGGAACTACCGGCGAGAACCCCACGCTTGACGAAAGCGAGGAAGAGCCTTTGATCAAGATTGC
>Ga0268262_10004738_pt1 | contig 13869 bp, 13 predicted proteins | sample TergutNc150P3_FD_190354 | JGI IMG/M metagenome (GOLD analysis project Ga0268262, IMG submission 190354) | Nasutitermes corniger P3 segment gut microbial community from laboratory colony in Florida, USA - Nc150 P3 (SPAdes) (version 2) | ecosystem: Host-associated > Arthropoda: Insects >... | reverse complement strand
GAAATCATAGAATAAATACAGCAATAGCATGATCTTTTATAAATTTCGAAAATAATTTACTGAAAGTGGTTAAGAAAAATTAGATAGAGATGAAAATCTTATCAAAAATTAAAAATTCAACAGTCTCTACATAAAAGTAAATAAATATTTTAAGAAAAATCTCTCAAAAAAATGCTCAAATTTAGAAGGATACGGTTATGAAATTAGAAGGAAGACGCACCAGCGAGAACGTAGATGACCGCCGTAAAATCAGCGGTACGACAGCCGGCTTAGGAATCGGCGGTATTATTATCGCAGGACTTCTCACCTGGATGATGGGCGGAAATCCGTTAGATGTGATAACAGGTCAATTGTCAGACGTCACGCAAAAAACGACAGCGCATGTGCCTTCTGCCGAAGAAGAAGCAGCGGCTGATTTCGCTTCTAAAATTTTAGCGGGAACGGAAGACGTTTGGACAAAAGAGTTTGAAAAAATGGGGCGGAGATATGTTCCGCCAAAGATGGTTTTATTTACACGCGCTACGAGTTCTGGATGCGGGAGCGCTTCTTCTCAAACAGGACCATTCTATTGTCCATCCGACCAGACAGTATATATAGATCTTTCATTTTTTAGCCAAATGCAAAATAAATTGGGCGCAGGCGGAGATTTTGCATACGCTTATGTTATTGCACACGAAGTAGGGCATCATGTGCAGTATCTTTTGGGAACGCTTAACGAAGTATATAAAAAGCAAAAACAGGTAAACAAGACAGAGGCAAATCATTTAAACGTCAGACTGGAATTGCAGGCTGATTTTTATGCCGGCATCTGGGCTTATCACGACAATAAAATGTATAATTCGCTGGAAACCGGCGATATAGAAAAAGGGCTTAATGCCGCAAACGCTATCGGAGACGACCGCTTGCAAATGCAGGCGCAGGGTTATACTGTTCCGGACGCCTTTAACCACGGCACTTCCGCTCAACGTGTTCGCTGGCTTAAGAAAGGAGCTACTACCGGACAAGTTGCAGACGGAAATACTTTTTCGCCGGACTATTCTTCTCTGTAAGAAATAGTCTTTAAAATTTTTTACATTCTAAAATTTTTACATTGCGATTGTCTTTTTAATTGTTTCGTTCACATATTCCAAAGCTATTTTTTCCTGTTCCAAACGCCAATTATTTGCTTTCAGCAGAGCGTATAGTTCTTGTTCTTCGTCTGTTAAATTTGGCGCTGAGTTTTTCTTCTCTTTTCCTTCTACTATTTCTTTTTCAAATTGCTTAAATGTTGCTTTATCCATTAAAATACTTTTGACATGGGAGAAATAACCTCTGAACTGTGATAAAATTTCAAATCCTTGCGCATCCAAATCGCCCCAATACAACAGTTTTATTTGTTCAAACCATTTTACATTCTTCAAATTTTCTACCTTATATCCGCTGCCAAACAAAACTATCGTCTTTTCTAATTCCGGCAAAGTCAAAGCAATAGTAAGCAAATTTGTTTTGTTCTCAACAATCAACACGTTTTTTATCGGCAGTTCCAACAACTCCAACCGGCTAACAGGAATACTCAAATCGTCAATTCCCGAAAAATATTGTTGCCTTATATTTTTGTCCAAAATACGAAACCGTATAGTCGGCTCGACATATTTCAGATGAAAACGTTTTTCAAAATCTGTTTCGTTTTGTTGGACATGTTCTTTAATCAAAATATCCAATAACTCCTTGATAATTCCTTTGTTGTTTTCAATAAACTTGGTGTGAACCTGTATCGGTAGTTCGCGGATATATAAGTTTGGTTTGGGATTGGTTTTGAAATAGTTGCATACTTTTATTATGTCCGACCAAACGTTATAATCAACTAACTTTTGAGGGTGAGAAATCGCCCATTCTTTTAAATTTGGCTGCCCGCCGACTAAAAGTTTATAATTGAGTGTAAATATTTGATATTCTTTTTCTTTTCCTGCTATTTTAAGATAATCTTCAAGCGTTTCGATTACAATTTTTTTCGGGACGGATTGTTTCCCTATTTTATCAAATTGCCGTTCTTCTTCTATCAAAGAATAACCGAATTTTTTATTTGGCTTGGAATGACTGCGTAATAATTCAATGGATTTTTTATATTCGGGTAATTTTTCCATTAAATCCTTTGAGGTTATTCTCCCGATTTTATTAATTTCTCTTGGGAAAAAATGAATGGATTCAATGTGTGCAATCAATACGTTTTTCCACCAATTGAAACATTGTTGTTGTATTTCTTTGGGAGTTATCATTGCACTGTTTCTTGAATAATGCTATTGCGTTGTCGTTTTTCCTGTTTATATTCTTCTGCCGTAAGATATTGTATTTCAGAATTATTTCCTTCCGTGTTAGATACAATATGTACGGTATTGATATAATTTTCAATGATATGAATTTTTTGCAAGGGAGTAATTACGAGTAATTGCAAATTCAATTTCTTAAACAGCTCCAACCCAAACTGCGTACTTTCGTCATCGCCCCGCCCAAATGCTTCGTCAATCACAACAAAGCGGAATGATTTGCTGCGAGGTTCTCCGTATGACAATCCGAATTGATATGCCAATGCCGAAGCCAAAATTGTATATGCCAATTTTTCTTTTTGTCCCCCGGATTTTCCAGCCGAATCCGAATAATATTCTTTTTCGGCGTCATCTTCAAAATATCGCTCGCTTGCACTGAACAAAAACCAGTTACGAACATCGGTAACTTTTTTAGTCCAGTCAATATCTCTGCTGTCGTTGCTCATAAATCGGTCTAAAAATTTTTTTACCATTGCAAAGCGGTTTTCGGTATAAGCATCGGAAATATTAAAAATATCTGAATAACAGTCGCGCAAATCCTTTTTAAATTCAACTATTTCCCTATCGGGATTACTGTCGGTCGAAAGTTCAATATAAGTTCCTTTGTTAAACTCTATTTCTTTGAGGTGTTTGTTGATTTCGGCTATCTTTTGCCTGATCTGCTTACTGTGGTCATCTAATTTAACATCAAAAACACAAATATCGTTAATTGTAGTTTTTTCTAACATTTCTTTGAAACGGTTTTCATGTTCGGGCAAACCCTCGTTGATTATTTTTTCATATTTGTTGATAAATTCGGGCAAAGATTCTATTTCAACGAATAATTCCACCGTGTCGGCAGGAAAGACATTTTTGTAATCCTGCATTACTTTGATAATGCGATGGCTTGTCTCTTTCAATTTTTCGTTTAATCTGTCTTTTTCGCCGTTTTTCCCAATGTATTTGGTTTTTAAATCTTCGCGGGTTTTATCTGCATTTTTATATGTAAGAATAATATTTTCAATTAGTTTATCTATTTTGGGATAATAAATTTCCGCTTCTTCTTTCAAAATGGTATTTGTTATTGATTGACTATTTGTTATTTCTTCTTTATAATCATCAATATTTCCTTTTATTTTTCCTCTGTTTTCTGTTTTTGAAGTTTGTTCTTCTGCAAGTTTTTTAATTTCTTCATCAACTATCGCAACTTTATCTTGCAACCATTTTAGCTTATCATTACTTGTTTCTATATCGAATTTTTCTTGATTTAATTCTTCAATTTTCTTTGCTTCGTCCTGCCAATTTAGTTCATTCCAGTTTTTATGAGAAATCAACAAATTCAAATTAGTATTTAATGTGGTATTATCTTTAATTTCTTCGCTTATTTTTTTTAATTCTGTATCAATAGCATTATATTTCGGTTTCAGATTATTTTCTAATTCTTGCTCTATTGCTTTTATTTTTTCGACATTTGACCAGCCCAAAACAAACTTTGTTCTGTCCCATAATCTCGTACGGTCGTCTTTAGTGTGTTTTTTCCCTTTTTTGTATTGTCCTTCAATGGTAATTGCATCTTGCCGTATATTTTGAAATTCTTCCATTGGAACACACCGCAAATTAAAATGCTGCTCCAAATTTGATTGCAGCCAATCTTCAAAATATAAATTATCCTTTATTTCAATTTTATTGACTACCGAATCCGATGCAATTTCAGCATATTGATTTTGGGGTTTAAAATTTTGAGGAACAGGAAAATAATCTAATTTTATGCCTCGTTGACTTTTGTCCGATAATGTCTTTTCATTGATATATCCGCTGACTGTCCGATAGTATTTCTCGGGAACTAACAAACTAATTCCAAAACCGTGCAGCAAGCGTTCTAATGCGCCTTCCCATTCTTTCTCTGTGTCTTTTACTTTTATCAGTTCACCGACAAACGGTATTTCATTTTCGTCAATCTGCAAATCGTCTATCAACTGCTGGCGAACATCCAAAAGTGACAATGGAATCTGGTTTTTACGGTTTTTTAAAGACTTCAATTCCGTTTCGGTTTTTTCTATATTTTCTTTTGCAACTCTTAAATCTGCTGTTTTTTTGCCTAAGTTTTCCGTATTTGTATCGTAAATTTCTTTTAACGATTCTATTCTTTCTTGCGCCGATTTCAAGTTTGAATAAAAAGTTCGGTCGGCATTAGCAACAGGTAAGCTGCAAAGAGTTAGTAGATTGGCATAAATTTTATATTTTTCATTTTTTGTTGCTTTTGCAGTCTCACGCTGTTTTATTTCATTGGCAATTTCTTTTAATCTTATACCGCCGTTGTTATCAATATCTTGTTCGATTTGAATTTTTGCTTTATTCTTGGCGTCTAAATCAATTTTTATCTGATCTAATTGATTATCAAGTTGATTTAATTTTGCTTCGCAAGATTTGATTTCCGTTTCAAGCAGTGTAATTTTTTTACTCGCAAAATAACTTGGAATGACAGAAAGAATATTATCAATTTCTTCAATTTGCTTCTTGTATGCGTTGTGATTTTTGTTTAAATCTACCAAGGGGAACAATATATCTCGTTGTCTTCTGACTTCTTTAACAGCATCGTATGCTCTGCTTAAATCGTTAAAACGTTTCTTTAATTCTTCAATTTGAGTTTTTACATCGGTTTGTTCCAGCATTTGCTCGCGCACAAATGAAGTTAAGCTATTTACCGATTTCATAGAAACGGTTTGATAAAATAAATCTATAGCTTTGTCGGAATTCATTCCGAATAAATGCCTGAATTTTTGGCTATATTCCGAAAAATTATCGCCGGCATATTCAATTGCCGGAAGATTTTTTATTCGTTGTTTTAAGGTTTTGCCGTCTTCAATATTTTCAAACGTTTCTTTTATTCTCAACGCCTTTGTGCTGATAATAAACATTTTTTGCACTTTTTCGTTTTCAATCCAAAATACTTGCGCTAAAGTAATATTGGACGAATAGCCGACATTGCTGAAATTGGCAAGTATAACTGAAAAAGTTGTATCGCTTGCATCATTATAGCGTAATCCTACGGCTTTTCCTTTTCTTTTTTCGGCAGTATCGCTAAATTCGTTTTTTGTGTTTTTATACTCACCGCGAATGTAACTTATCAGTGTTCTTTCCTTGCCCTCTGCGCCTGCGGCTTTGTTGAATGTTATTTTGTCGTGCCTAACGAATAAGCAAGTCAAGGCATCTACAATCGTAGATTTTCCAGAACCGATAGCGCCTGTCAGCAAAGAATTATTTCCGTTTGGAGTAATCTGCCAAATTCGGTTATTGAATGTTCCCCAATTCAGCAATTCCATATAATCCAAACGGAATCCTATTTGCGCATTGTCAGTATTAAATTCAAGTTCAAGTTCAATCATTTTCTTTTATACTGTCTGTGTAATTTTCAAACTTTTCGAGTTCGCTTTTTACTATATCGGCATTGATAAACGCTTTGATAATTCGATTGATTTCATATTGTTCGTCTTCGGTTTTCATACGCCGCAAGAAACCTTCTCCCTCAACTCTATTAATCGCACTATTCATTTGATTGATTTGTTTGGCTTCATTGGTTGTTTCTTTGTAAAATGGTTTCATCAAGTTGATTATATCGTCTTTACTCAAAATCGCTTTGATTGTATCGCCTTCACTATCGCTTTCGATTAAATGTCTGCGTAATAAAAGACACAGCAAAGAAACGTGAAAATTAAGCTGCCGCTTTTCAATCAACTTCAAAGTTCCCTCGTTTTCGTCATCTTCCGTTTCTTTTTGCTTAAGATAGGCATGACCTTCCGATTTATCAATAATTACTTCTAAATTAATGTCGGAAAAATAGTTTTTGACATCGTGTTCGTAATTAAGCAAATCGCTCCAGTATTTGCTGTGGCTATACACAATTCCTTTAAGGAGTGCAATCAATATGTTTGAATATGGTTTCATCTGCAAAAAATAATTTGAGGTATTTCTACTTTAAACATTTTGTTTGTCTTTATGTTTTGAATTTCAATAATCTGTCTGTTTTGTTCGTCAATAATATGTTTTGTTTTTTCTTTTGTTGCAATATCAATATATGTCACAATTTCAGCCACGCCTTTTTGTACTTCAAATGTTTTAATCAAATCAATCAAATTAATTTGAGTTTTATCTTTTAATGCGGTTTTGATATTGTTTCGCAACTCTGAAATATCTACCTCAAATTGCTCAAATATTTTACTATTGTCCGCAGTTGTTTCGCCGACATCAAAAATTTTATCTGAAAATTTTACTTTTTGATGAACGGAAAATAAGGGTCTGTCAACTATTAAATCAATTTTTACAATATCATCAATACTCAAAGAAAATGTTTTACTGAAATCTACCGTTCTTTCATCCGAAATAATCCTCAATATTTTGTTGATATTTTCATGTATGATTCTGTTCTCAAAAAATGATTTGTGTTCCAAATATTTCCGCAGTTGTTCCCAAAGCGAATTGGTTGTTTGCTTTGTTTTATCGCCGGCTTCGACCAAATTGTTCTTTATGTTTCCTATACTGAACGTATCTTTTTGCATTTGCCGAACAGCAGGGAGCGCCAATATTTCGTTGATAAGCTCGTCTAATTCATCTTGTTTCGATTGCATCAACAGAAATTCCCAGAAAGCTGTAAAACTTTTCCCTTGGTCGGTTTCAAGTAAAAAATCCTGTTGCTGCCATAAATCGTCAAGCACTTTTCCTTTTGTTTGACTTGTTGTAATGATTTTTTTCCTAAAATCGCGGTCTAATGTTCGGAAATTATCTTCTACCTGCCTAAAATCCGACAACAGATATTTGGCAGTTTCTTCTATCAACAAGTATTGTTCTTTTATTTGACGGTCGTCTAAGACATCTATTTTGCCGAGTTTTAGGTTTTTAATTTCTTCATCCACTTGTCTTCTTTTGTCTTCCAACTCTTTTAATCGAGTTTCAAAATCTTTCTTCGTCTTTATAGATAATTCTTTCAGTTTTTCAAACAGATTTTTCAGTCTCGATTCTGTTCCCACAAATTCCGGATGTTCCAAGCTGTCGATCCATCTGAAAGCGTTTTCTGCTGCTGATGTTAATTCAAACAGAAATTCATCGTTTTTTGAGGGATATTTTCGCAAAAAACCGGAATTAGCCCAATCAGTTAAATATTCTTTCGGTTTTTTCGGATATAAAGCTTCATCTTGATTAACAGCGAAAAGGTAATCGTCCAACAACGAAACCAAATCTTGTTCGGATATAGAGTTAAGAATGAAATTGTTTTGCGTTTGCTTAAATGATTTAAAAAGAAAACCAATAATCAAAGGAGCATTATCAGCTGTAATCATTTTTACTGTGGTATTAATTTTGAGTAATTGATTTATTTTTTCAAATGTCATATTGACTATGTTTCATTTTTTCTGAGAAATACGACTCTATTTTGGCAATTTTTGACAACATAAGAGATTATGTCAAATTGTTTTCAGCTTCGAATATATTATCAGCTTTAAAAAACTCTACACCTTTGTTGTAGTAAAAAGGTAGAGTTTTTTCCCTGAACTGTTATCTGCGTTAAAAATATCAAGAATAAGCAGGAGATATATACCTTTGCATTAAATTATTCTGATGCATGCATCCTCTTTTTTAGCATTTCATAAAAAAATTTTCAACGCCTGAACTGATAAAGGAAATATATGATAAAAACTATCCATAAGGTAATTGTAAAGATTATTTGAAATAGTTAATGTATAATTTTTAGTTGTTATAATTATGAAAAAAAATATTAAAATGAAATAATCTCAATAACCATTATGTCATTAGCAATAAATATTTCCTAAAAATAATCCGGTAAAATCGCCTTCAACTTCTTTGCCTGATCAGGATTTCTTTTTTCAGGAGCGGTTATTACGGCAAACTTTGAAGCCTCTTTACATCCGCAGCTTCTCTCGGATTTAAGTTTTCCCGCAAGCCTTCTAACAAGCTCTTTAGCATTTGCAGAGTTTGTATTCATGTTTTTTATTACCATGTCGATTGTTACATCTTCTTCACTTTCATGCCAGCAGTCATAGTCGGTACTCATACATATTACGGCATAACACATTTCAGCTTCGCGCGCAAGTTTAGCCTCGGGGATTGTACTCATATTGATTACTCCCGCGCCCCATGATCTGTATAGATTACTTTCAGCCCTTGTGGAGAATGCAGGTCCTTCCATGACAATCAATGTCTCTCCTGTATGTATTTTGAGACCAAGATCCTTAGCTGCGGGAAGAATAATGTCGTGCAATCTGCTGCAGAATGGGTCTGCAAATCCCACATGAGCCGTAATTCCATTTTCAAAAAAAGTTGTAACTCTTGCTTTTGTTCTGTCAATGATCTGGCTTGGAAGAACAAAGTCAAGCGGCGGAATCTCTTCTTTAAGGCTGCCCACTGCCGAGAAGGCTATTATCTGTTCTACGCCTATCATTTTAAGAGCTGCAATATTAGCCTGAAAATTTAATTGATGAGGGGCATGTATATGACCTCTGCCGTGCCTTGGGAGAAATGCGGCTGTTGCTCCGTCAATATCGACAATATCAATTTTATCCGACGGCTTGCCCCATGGTGTATCTATGTCAAGCTGCTCTATAAGTTTTGCTCCTTCAATATCATAGAGCCCTGATCCGCCGATAAATGCTATAGTTGCTTTTTTCAAATTTGTTCCTCCGGTAAATAATTTTATTTCTGGGTCCACTGCATTGCATATCTGTTTAACTCAGTATTGTTCTGCAAATTAAGTTTCTCCTTAATGCGTTCTCTGTATGTTGAAATTGTATTTGTACTAATAGCAAGAACCTCAGCTATGGTTCTGTTTGTCATACCCTTTCCGATAAGGTTAAAGACCTCAAATTCTCTCTCGCTTAATCTCTCTACGGGCGATGATGTAAAATTTTGTCCGCCTGTAATCGATCTTTCAAGAAAATGATCTATCATTGTATCACAAATATATATTTTCCCTTTAAGAACCTTCCGAATGGCATCAATCACCTTGCTTGTAGCTTCGCGTTTAGTCATATATCCCTTTGCGCCTGCCTTTAGCACCCTGTCGGCAAATATAAGCTCTTCATGCATTGAGAGAATTAACACAGGAATATTTGGATAGCTCTTCTTTAACTCTTTGGTGAGCTCAATGCCGCAGCTATTTTTTAGTGTTATATCTATGATTATAAGATCAGGCTGGTCGTCTTTAATATATTTAATACATTCAGCGGAATTTTCACAGCCGCCGACGACAATCATATCATCTTCTTTATTTATCAGCTGTGTTATGCCATCTCTAAAAATCGGATGGTCTTCAACTAAAAATATTCTCTGTTTCATGTTTTGTTTTAGAGAGCATTCCGCCATAGGATATCCTTCCTTCTGATTTCAAAATACTTATTGGAATTTTAACGCTAATAATTGTACCTGATGGTTTATTTTTATGCATTGAAAAAACTCCATCTATGATCTCTGCTCTGTATTTCATTATTTTGAGTCCCATACCGCTGGTCTTATCACTGTCAGAAATTTTTTCTTTACTCATACCGGACCCATTATCCTCAATTGACAGAATAAGCGTATTGCTCATCTGTTTGAGTTGAATTGTTATAAGTGATCCGGCAGAATGCCTTGCCGCATTAATAGCCGCTTCCTGAGCGATGTAGTATAGATTTGCGGCTAAGGTAATATCTTCAATAATTATTGACTCATCATAGGTAAACTTACATTCAATTCCATACAGGCTTCTTACAAGTTTTATTAAATTCATTAATGGGGTCTGTATCCCTGAAGATTCAAGATCTATTGGGTATAACCCTCGCGCAAGTCTGTGTATTTTAGTTATAGCCTTGTTTATTAATGTTGATATTTTTTCCGCTTCTTCGGCTGAACCTATCTGATTTTTTTTCAAGTTCATATACAGGACCTGCGCCAATGCTTCAATTCCTATTAGATGGGGACTTAGGTCGTCGTGCAGGTCGCGGCTTACCTGTTGTCTTATTCGTTCCGAGATGAGAATAATCTCTCTTTCTAATTGTTTCATTTCGGTTATATCGCGGGCAACTATGAGTATTCCGTAATTTTCATTGTCTAATTTTACAGGGCTTGCAATGGTTTGCAATTTTATTATATCACCCTGAAAATTTATGACCTCTGTTCTGTTCTTATGACTTATATAATCCTTATCTCTGTTTTTGATCAGGTCGTGCGGTTTTAGATATTTACCACCGGGCGGCAGCAGGTCCTTTATATTGATCGGTTTTTTACTATCCCTTTTAATGCCGAGTATTTCTTGTCCGGAATTGTTAATATAATTTATTGCACCATCCTCTTCATAAACAATTATTATATCCTTTGCATTCTCTGCAAGAAGTCTATATTTCTCTTCATCAATTTTTCTTTTTGTAATATCACGTATAAAAACTTGAATTCCATTTTTGTTGTTAAAATTAATACATGTAGATGATATTTCAATATCCCGAATTTCGCCATCCATCGTAAGTAATTTATCTTCGGTTGAAACGCAGCTTTTTTTATTGTTAATTAAATATTCAATATCGTCTTTAAAAGACCTGTGTCTCTCCACAGGGATAAAATCCCAAATTGACCTTCCGATAATATCTTCCTCTTTTGATGCTTTTAACAGTTTTATACCCGTATTGTTTACAAAAATTATTTTTCCATCAACATAAATAAATATGGCATCAGGAGATGAATATATCATTTCTCTGAAAATTTTTTCAGGGAGTTTTAAGAGATCATTGTCTGTTTCATTCAACTCTAACGTATGCGCTTTATTCAACATATAATCAATTACTTTACTTATACTTCAGACTTTAAAATTCAATCCGCAAATTAATATACTTTCTCATATTATATATATGATTAGTCAAGCTAAAGTTTTTTAAAAATATTCCTTAATACTTGTTGACATAACTTTCACCTGTATAGATATTTATTGTTTATTATAATACTCAAAATATAATAATTATGTAACTGATTACAAAAAATGATAAATAAAATAAAGATGTATAAATTTATACTTTGGCTTTTGTGGCCGGTCGTATTCAATTTCTTTTTTGTCGGATGCGCAAAAAATGAATCCTCTATTACTATTAAGCAAGAGTTGGAAGAAGTAACTTCTCAATTGGATGATGCATGGAATAAGGGTGATGCAACTGCTTTTTCAAAACTTTGGATTGAAAATACAACTAATATAAGCCCAATGGGAAAAATAGACGATGGTCGTGAAGCGCTCGAAAAGAATATGGCTGTTCAATTTTCCGGAAGAATGAAAGGAACCACTCATAAATTGATAATTGAACGAACATATTTATTATCAAATTCCGTTGCAATGGCAGACGGTATTTCGGAAATTGTTATGAATAATTATGAACCATGGAGATCAAAATTTACTGCAGTATTTTTGAAAGAAAATAATAATTGGAAGATAGCACATATGCGCGCTTATGTATTTTTAAAATAATATAAGCATGAAACTTTAAACGTAATTGCCTCAATGGAAATGACACGCTTGACAAGGAATAGGAATAATATATAATAAAATATGGAAAGTTTTACTGAAAGAATAAACATTATAAAGGAATCGATTCTCAAATTTGTACCGGCAAAATATATTTATTTATTCGGTTCTTACGCTTATGGTGCTCCAACCGATGAAAGTGATATTGATATTTATGTTGTGATTCCAGACGGAATAAATAATTTAACCGAATTATACGCAAAAATCGTTGTTGATTTGGGAGATAAAAAAATTTTTTTTATCGATTTGTTTTTAAATAATGAAAGTATATTTAATAAAAGAAAAATAGAAAACATATTTGAAAAGACTATTTTTCAAAAAGGCAAGATATTATATGAACATTAATGATGTCAAGGAATGGATGTTAATAGCTGATGATGATTTTGATTCTGCAAAAATATTGAATGAAGCGGTTCGAAAACACATGGAGGTTATTTGTTATCTATGTGCACAAGCAACAGAGAAATACTTAAAGTGTTATTTGTCGTACAATGATATTATTATACAAAAAACTCATAATTTGGTTTTATTGAATGATAAATGTATTGAAATAGATAGTAGTTTCCAAGAAATAAAAATGGAATGTGGTTTTTTGAATAGATATATTAACGAAATACGTTACCCATATAGAATTCAAGTATCTGAAGAAGATGTAATATATGTAATTAGATCAGTCGAAAAAATTAGAAGTTTGGAGGGATTAAAAAGAATCAGAAAAAAAATAAATATCAAACAATGAACGCGAAGATAAATAATGACAAATTGTGATTTTAATTGTTCAGATGTAAAAATGGAAAAATATTTTCAAAAAAGTATCCCCAAAAAAGATAAAATGAAATTATTTCTGCATTATCGAAGAAAGGCTTTGTTTTTAAAAGTCAAAAGGAAAGCCTGTGCGACCGAACTCTCATCATCTCATCAATTAACTTTATCATATACACTGCTTCATCAACCGGTACAAGGGGGGCATGGATTTTTTTCATCATAATAAATTCCATGCTATAGGATTTTAACAGATTATTAAATTCATCATATTCAAGTATTGCTCTGATATAAAAATCCTTTTTTGCAGATAAAATATCAAGGGGGGCTTTATCCGACCCGTTAAAAATATCGGACGACAGATCTATAAGTTTAAGATATTCTTCGTCAGAATTATCTTTAACCATTTGTAAATTGGAAATGAGTTCATTGATAAAATTACAACACTCTATGTTTGAAGTAAATTTTTTCTTTCTTAAAATTGCTTTAACAGCAGACCGGTTTGCGCTGTTATCAGAGGGATTATCATTTGAAAGAAAATCCAATGAAACGTTAAGATTCAACCGTTGTATAAATCTTTTATGACATAGAAGAGAATCGCTTTTAGAGAGAAAAATTTTTTTATCAAAAACTATAAAAGTTTCGGGAGATAAAACATTTATCGAATCTTCAACCTTTTTTATGGCGCTTAAAGATAGTCCTGCATGCGGTATAAATTCCTCTATTTTTTCGCGGAAATTATCAGGCGGATATGAAATCATATCAAGAACAGCTTCATCCATATTGTTCTCTAAAAAATTCAGTATCTCATTCGCTTCATTCAGTCCGTAAGCGGATTTAATAAAATGCAATGTATCCATATCTACCGGAAATCCGTTTGATATATGTTCGCTTATAAGAGACGAGAGTTTGTTTATTATATTACTGTTTTCTGTCATAAGGTTAAGCTAATCGGAATATGCTGTATATGTCAAATCATTAGTTGTATATTACGTCATCGAGAGGGGGATTTTATACTTACAGTACTTTGTGTGGCAGTAAACAATGATGGGTAGAAACAAATGTTCCCTGCTATGAACGTCATGCCGCAGGTATAAAACATTATTTCAGCTTTTCCGCTGCATAAAAACCCGGCTCTATTGCATTTGCGGAAAAAACGCTTTCCGGTTTTCCGTGACAAACTGATGTCTTGTACTAACAGGAAAGCGCAAGCTCAAATTTTGCAAGCAGTGTACGGCGCATTGTGATACGCCACGAAGGACACTTCAACTTGCAGGA
>Ga0268262_10004737_pt1 | contig 13874 bp, 15 predicted proteins | sample TergutNc150P3_FD_190354 | JGI IMG/M metagenome (GOLD analysis project Ga0268262, IMG submission 190354) | Nasutitermes corniger P3 segment gut microbial community from laboratory colony in Florida, USA - Nc150 P3 (SPAdes) (version 2) | ecosystem: Host-associated > Arthropoda: Insects >... | reverse complement strand
TATTTTTTCCACAAGTTTATTATCCGTTGATTTTATATTTTGCATCAAAAAACCAATATCGTCACTATTTATTGTTTCAATATTATGAAACCCATTTCTTGATATTGTTTTTACTCTTTGAATTAATTCCTTATTTTCTTTATTTCTTTTCAAATTTTTTCCCTATTTTGTTGTTTTACATATTTATACAATATTTTCAGAAAATGTCAAGCGCAATTTCACATAACGTTTGGCGGTAAAAGCCTTGCCGCCGTTAGGCGGCGTACTTTTACCGCTTTGTTATATGCCGTTTTGCCGTACACCATATATTTAAAAATATTATTAATTAATAATTTCTATTATTTCGATATATTCTTTGATAAAATTTTTCCATTTCTTCTTGTTGTTTCCATGTATCGTTATAAATATTTCGTTCTTGAGAATGATTATTCATATATATACCGCCAAATATTAATCCGGTATAAAATAAAGATGTACCCAATAAACTAAATTCTGTTTCGTTGGGATTCGTATTTTTTACTTGTCTATTTTTATTATTATTATTTTGAGCAATATTTTCAAAAACATTTATTAAAAAATAATCATTAAAGTAACCAAACAATAATGGGTTTAAATTTGAAAAATTTATCTTTTGAGTTCCTATTTTATAACTATATAATTGCCAGTTGAAAAATATATTTTCGAAATCAATTGGATTTTCATCAGCAAATATATTTGGATAAATTAAAAAAAGCAATATTCCAATAAATGTCATTTTTTTCATAAAAATTACCTTATTTTCGATAATATACTACTAAATAAGCCTTGTCAACAACTTTTTTTGAACAGGAGATGAGGGAAAGCAAAGATCAGTTCAATGAAAGGCTTGGGAATTATATCAATCTTTTCGGCGATTTTACTGAATATATGATGGCTCCCAAATTGCGCGAGAAATTTAAGGATTTCGGGCTTTTCTTTCCCAAAACATCTAGAAATGTCCGCGTGGAAGATGACAATAAAAATGTTATTCTTGAAACTGACGCTATGCTGGAAAACGGCGATAAAGCTATGATGGCTGAAATAAAAACCAAACTTACCGTTGAACGCATAAATAAACATATAGAACGGCTTGAGAAAATGCGGAAACACGCCGATTCGCACGGCGACAGCGGACTAAAGTCCAGACGTACTTTTTTGGGCGCGGTTGCCGGTGTTGTAATAGATGATGAGGCAAGAGAGTATGCCTTAAGTCAAGGTTTCTATTTAATTGAGCCTGAGGGAGAAGACCTTATCATTACCCCGCCAAACGGCAAACCGAAAGAATGGTAACAGAATCAAGAGCAATGTATCAAATATTCATTTTGCTTGCAAAAAAACGGAAAAAGTTAAAATAAAATAGAAATAATATGAAAATTACAAGTGATTTATAAATTTTTAAATTCGTAACTTACGCCTGTTTTCTTTACCGAAACCAGGCAGTAGGTTCTGTTTCTGGTAAAGGCCTCGATATTTAGGTACAACACTCCCCCGGCTTCCCTAATCAGACGTTCATGGGAATGCCCGGTAAACATTATATCGCATTTCCCGCTTAACAAAGAAATAATACGCGCCCTTTCCTTTGTGTCGGCAAGTTGCTGGCCTTTGGGGCGGCCTACAAAAAAGTTATGATGGGAAAAGACAAAAACCTTTCCCCGCGTTTCTTTTAACTCATTTTCCAGCCAGTCCGTCTGCCCTTTCCCGATGAAACCGTTGGCGCTGTCCAGTATAAAGAGGGTCGCGCCGTCTCCGCTTACCCTGTAACTGGTGGAGCCGATCAGATCTTTCCATACGGGCCAGTTGCCAAAATAAATATCATGGTTGCCAATCACCGGGTACGCGGGAATCCCCAGGGAACGGGCGGTGTCAATAAATTTTTTTACATCCTTTTCCTTTCCGTTTTGGGTAATGTCGCCGCAAAAGACGGCGAATTTTATATCTTTATTGTTTTCTATAACGGTTTTTAATTCTTCAAGCCCGTAGGTATTTCCTTTTTCTATATGGGTGTCTGTCAGCACAATAAACAGGTACTCTTCCCCCAGGGTCATGGGGGAGAGGTCGCCGCTGCTTAAGAATTTAAAATTGTTTTTTTCTTTAAGGCGCGTGTCAAGATCGGTAGACGCGAAAAGGCCGAACGGATCTACCCTGCATCCGGCTGTAACACAAACTGTAATACAAACCGGGAGAATAGCCAAAAGTATTTTGAGTGCGGCCTTTACCATGCGAACCTCGCCCCTCCCCGCAGGGCAACCCCGTAAAAAGCGGTGGTAAGCCCGTCGCCGCCGCTTTGCTTTAATTCCAGTTCGCCGAGTACGGACCAGTTGTCGTTTATCCTCACTGCGGTATAGACGCACAGCGAATAAAAACCGAAGGCGCGGGCCTGGAAATCATTGAAATTGGCAAGCACGGCCCCGATACGGAGTATGTCATCGTTAATAAAATTCACGTATATGCTGGCGGTCAGGGTCGGTTCAAATATGGCGGGTTCGTTAAAAAAAGAGGTAAACCTGAAACTGGGGCCGACTGCTACCCCCCCGTACCTCGCGTTCCAGGAAAGGAAAGGCAGCAATGTATGGCTGTGGGCCTTGTATTCGGGCAGGCCGTTATACATCCAGGCAAAGTTCAGCCCCAAAGGCCATTCTGTCAAAAGGGCGAAGCGCGCGCTGGCAAACGTCCTGATGTCCGTACTGTCCTGCGCCCGTCCGGCGGAAACTCCCGTTTTAATTGCCAGCCTGCTGTTCAGTTCGAGAGCGCCAATGGCCGATATATCGCCGTAAAAATAATAGGCCCGGCTGTATTCCCCCCCCAGGCGCGTCTCAAATTCCTTTCCCGTGATTTCAATATCCAGAGCATGTATCTCTTGAACGCAAATAAAAAATACGAGCATAATCAGTTTCCGCACTATTATTCTTGCCTATACCCGTTATTTTACCATATTTGAACAATATTTTGAAGACAGGTAATAACCTAAGCTTCTTTTTTTCTATTTTTTCCTTTTTTTCCTATTTTTACATTCTTCCCTGTTACTGTATTGCGCGTACTTGCAAATCCCCAAAAAATACGGCATATTATCTAACATGGACAAGTTTTTCGGCAATAAAAAGTTTTTAATTGCTCATTGCTCATTGCTCATTGCTCTCTTGCTGCCTGCCTGTTCCTTTGACTACGGCAGCGCAAGCAGCAGTGACAAAAATCTGCCTGATATAGTAATGGATAATGTTGAATATGTGCGGATAAGATCCCTGGACCCCCAGGCCCGCTTGCAGGCTGAACGGGTCGAGCGTTACGAGGAACGGGGGATCATGGCATTGCGGAATTTTTCCTTTGAGCAGTTTGGCAACCACGGCGAAGAGGTCAACGCCTACGGCAGGGCGGGAAGCGCCTCGTTTGAGATTAATTCCGGCGATATCCGCATGGAAAACGGGGTGCGGCTCGAGGTTGACTCCGAGGATATAGCCATAGAGACCGTCTGGCTTGAATGGAAAGACAAGGACCGCACCCTGACAGGCGGCGAAAAGGAAGAAGTGCGTATCTTTCAGGAAAGCGGCACGTCTTTTACCGGTATCGGGTTTCAAGCTAACGCGCGGACGCGCAGTTGGGCGTTCTCCGACACGGTAAGCGGGACCTATGTTCACGATGATGAAGATGATGAAGAAAAAGAAGACGCAACGGACGATGAGGAGGTATGACCATGGTAACGAATCCTTCAAGAACGGCCCTGTTTTTTTGTCTTATACTGCTCGTTTCACGGTATGCCGGGGCGGATATTTTTTCATTCAGGGCGGACAGAATGTCCGGAACCAAAGCAGTCGGCAAGGCAACAACCATTCTTACAGGCAATGCCGAAGTCCGCTCCGACAACCTTCTGCTAAGGGCGAACCGCATTGAGATACAGGGCGATAATAACCAGTTTATCGACTGTTCCGGCGGGGTATGGGGTTTTGAGGAGGAAAAAAACATCCTCTTTTATACGGACAGGCTCCGCTATGACCGCAAGCTGAAAATTGCCCGGCTGGAAGGCAATTCGACCCTTGAGGACAGGAAAAACCAGCTCGTGGCAAAAGGGAACTTTATTGAATACGACGACCAGGCCGAGGTGACGGTTATGCAGATATCGGTACGGCTGTTTAAAGACGACATGGTCTGCCGTTCCGAGTATGCCGTTTACCGCCGCAACGAAAAACTCCTGGATCTTACCGGCTTCCCGGTGGTTTTCAAGAAAGACGACGAATTCAGGGCGGACCGCATACGTGTCGATCTGGATACGGACGACGTAACCATGGAAGGCGGCATTACAGGGACGATAAAGAATTAATGGTTTTCACGGAAGAAAATACCGTACCGGCAACGGAACCAGCGGAAGAAGCTGCGCTTGAACAAGCGCCGCTTGAAGAAGCTCCGCTAGTTGATAAACATACGCTTGGCGTAACAGGTATACGCAAGCGTTTCGGAAAAAAAGAAGTGGTTCGCGGGGTGAATTTTTCAATGGTCAACGGCGAGGTTGCCGGCCTTTTGGGGCCGAACGGCGCGGGAAAGACGACGATTTTTTACATGATTGTCGGTTTTTACAGGCCGAACGCAGGGTTTGTCCACATGGACGATATTGACATCACCGCGAAGCCCATGTACCGCAGGGCGCGGCAGGGCATAGCGTATTTGCCGCAGGAGGCGTCTATTTTCCGCAAGCTGACAGTGGAACAGAACATCTGGGCGATACTTGAAAGCCGCCGCGACATTGATAAAGAAACCAAAAAACAGCGGCTTGAGGCGCTGCTGGACGAATTCGGGATAGGCAGGATACGGAAACAGTTCGGGTTTACGCTTTCCGGCGGCGAGCGGCGGCGGACGGAGATCGCCCGCGCCCTGGCGACCGAGCCTAAATTCCTCCTGCTGGACGAGCCTTTTGCGGGCATTGACCCCATCGCGGTTTACGAGATCAAGCAGATTATCCGCCGTCTTGCGGAAAAAGGCATAGGCATTCTCATTACCGACCACAATGTCCGCGACACCCTGGAGATTACCACGGAGGCGTTTATTATCGCCGAAGGTTCGATTGTGGCGCGGGGAGACCGGGATGTGATTCTGGCGAACGAAATGGTCCGCCAGGTATACCTCGGTGCGGAATTCAGGATGTAAACGCCCCATGCGTTTAGGTATAAGGCAAAAATTGCCGAAAATTATGGAAGGATTGTATCAAAATGTACACACGGGAAATCCAGGCTCCAAGAAACACGCCGATTGAAAACGGGAAGCCCCTTGCCGGCACCTGGACTAAAGCTTTTACCCAGGTAAACCTTCTGGACATACACAGGCCCTACTCCTGGCCGCTTCCGCGCTGGCTGAGGGACTGGAGGATCAAGGAATGGGAAAGCTTCAGTATGCAGGACGAGCATTTTTTTCTGGAAGCTTATTTAGCCAATTTTAAGATGTACCAGATAGTTCAGGTTTTTTTGCATAATAAGGAAAAAAAAGAAAATTACAGTTTTAAAAAGATAATGCCGGGCAAGAGCTGGCGTCTGCCCGATAAACTGGATAACGCTTCCGTTGAATGCCGGACTCCGGATTTTTTCTTCCGTATACATACCTGGCTCATAGCCGGGACTGTAAAACTGGATATTGACATTGCGGCGTCAAAGCAGCAGCCCGCCTTTACGGCGCACCTTGCGTATAACATGAGCGCCAAAGACGTTACGCCGCTTGCCGTGTCGCTGAATTTCAACGAGCGGCGGAATATGTACGCGTTCAAGGCCATGACCTCGGTGCGGGGGGACATAGTGTTGGGCGGGCAGCATTACAGCCTGGACCCCGGGCGCTGTACCGGTCTTTTTCGCGATTCAAAAGGTTTTTACCCGTACAGCATGAAGGGAGTGTATTGCGGCAGTTCCGGTATTGATTCCGAGGGCAGGCGTTTCGGGTTCCATATTGCCGAGAACCAGGCGAAGGAAATCAGGAAAAATAACGAGAACGCCCTGTGGGTAAACGGGCGTTTGACGCCACTGCCCCCGGTGCGGATTACAATGACGAATGAGCCGGAGTCGGATTGGGTCATCCAGGATGTGGATGGCATGGTAGACCTGGTATTTACCCCAAAAGTAATTAACAGGTTCGGGATTAAGCTTCTGGTGACAAACGGCGATTTTTTCGCCCCCATGGGTCATTATAACGGTATGTTGATGAGCGCCAAAGGGGAACAAATCCAGATGCGGAACCAATGGGGAATTGGAGAGAAACTCTATTTGAGGGTGTGAAAATGGCGAAAAAACCAAGCGCGATTTATGAGCCTGGCGAACTGGAAAAGGTGCGCGGGAGACTGGGACCTGTTGATGAATCTGAAGCAAAACGGATAGCCAAAAAACTTGGCGGCGAAATCGGCACCGAGAAGAGCATCGTTGCCCCCCCGCTGTCGGCCAAGAAAACCGGTTATGCCAAGCGCGACAAAGGGGAACTGGCTGTCCCGGTACGCAAGGGCAAGCGCCCTTCTCTGGGCGCCAGTTTTGAGGACGATTACGGCAGGGGGGCGGCTATTGCCAAACATGCGAGCGACCCTTCCGACGATCCTTCTGTACAGCTTAAGACTTCGTACTTTGAACGGATAAAAATAGATCGCTATGCCGCCCAGCTCGAATTTGAAATTAAAACCCCGCTGCAGGCGTTCCTTTCGATTTTCAGTTTCTTTGGCGAGCCGGACGATAACCTGAGCCCCCGTTTCATAAATGTCCGCATGGCCGCTTATTACAAAAAGATCGAACTGCTTGTCAATGCGGCAAGGGCGCTTCTCCCCCGCAATAACGCGCGGCGCAGCGAACGCCTGAAGAAAGCGTCGCCGTATTACGCGTCTATTCTGGACGTTATACGCTATTGGGATCTTGAACGCATTGACAGCGAATTGACAAAATTCCGGTCCCGCGCGAACTCGGTAACTGTCCTGAATTTTGCCGAAATTGTCCGCTGTATTTACAGGCCCCTTTTTATTCTCGAAAAGCTCAGTATGGATATACATGTTAAGGGCGCTTTCAAAGTGCTTTACAAGGTTATCTGTATGGAAGATCCTGCGGAGCCGAAAGAAAAATTCCAGGAGCTTATCCGTATCGCTCTCAGCGCTTTTACCGATGTCCGGCAAGAGGTGCGTTTTGGCCTGTACCCGCTGGTGATGAAATATATCTCCGACCGGTGGTTCCCCTATGAGCAGTTGTTCGTTGATCGCCGCCGCCGCTTCATGAATTTCCTTGTGCTAAACGAACGCGATCAAATAACCCCGCAGGACCCGAACGCCGGTCAGGGTGAAGACGTAAACCTGGACAAGGTGAAAGAGGATATTGACAAAGAAAAAGAAGAGGCGGAGGGCAAAGAAGAGGGGCAGGAAGCCGCTGGGGCGGACGGGCAAGATCCCAATGATCCGAAAGCCGCCGAGAAAAAAGCCCGCGAAGAAGCGCTGCAAATGGAAAAGAAAGCGGTAGAGCAAACTTTGAAAACTCTGGAATCGCTGTTCCCGAAGGCAGGCTGGGAGAAACTTGAGGAGTTCCCCGACCTTTACCCGTATTTTGTAAATGTCTATCAGTTGCGGCGCGGCTATGAATTGATTGGCCCGTCCGATCCGTTGCAGCAAATCGCCGTTCTTGTACACATAATGGACGATCTCTGCGCCGGCCTCAAGAGTGTCAATTTCGGGACTGCCACCGGGCCTGACGGGAACCCGGCGCAGATTGACGAATTGATTGGTTCGACAATCGTCAACTGGCGCCGCCTGGTTGACGACAGTTTTTCAAAAGCGTATTTGCCCCGGCTTACCGATTATTGCGGTATGCTGGAACATTCGGTCGAAAGCAGGACTTCAATGTACGGCAAACGTACCTTAAATGAGATTCGCTGGACCAAACGGCTGTATTACCTGCCCTATTACAAATTCGAATCTCTTGGGCCGCCGCCTTTTCAAAAACAGGATGTTGTGGCGATCTACAGCGAAGTGAGGAGCCTTCGCAGGTACCTTACAATGGTCGCTTCCGGCATAGAGAAGGGGAACCGTTTAGGCGGGGCCGAAGCGAAAATCCGCTGTGAAGGCATTCACAATCCCTGGGACAAGTATAATTTTGAGGTAGTCAACCCGGTGTCAAGACGCCTTGACGCGCTGCTTGCCCCCAACAAACGGACTAACTCGGTACTTGTTTTCTTCGCGCTCTCGGTGGTTACGCTTCTTGATTATTTGGTTAACAATGAAAGCAGTTGGGCTTACGGGGAAAAGGTCGGCCCGATTTTCCGCAGCGAAAACAATCTGGGCGTAACCCCCATATTCGGCGTTGACAACAAGCTGGATGCCGACAAAATCTTCAAAGAAGAGATGAAGAAGAAAGAACTGGCAAAGGCAAATAGCAAATAGCAGGTAGCAAATAGCAGGTAGCAAAGGAAGAGGGCTTATCTTAACTTTGTTACCTGTTCACTGTTATCTGTTACCTGATTATTGCATTTGTTTCAAATTCGGGCTAATTATCAGCTTTGCCCCTGTCGCTTCCTGTATCTGCTCTTTTGTATAGTCGGGGTGCAGTTCCGTAAGCATAATGCCGTTAGGCGTAATTTCCATTACGCCCATTTCCGTAATGATCATGTCAACAACGCCCAGGGCAGTGTAGGGAAGGGTGCAGCTTTTCAGAATTTTCGGAGCGCCTTTCTGGGTGTGGGTCATCGCCACTATAACCTTTTTCGCGGCTGCCATCAGATCCATGGCGCCGCCCATGCCGGGAATCGCTTTTCCGGGCACTATCCAGTTTGAGATGTTGCCCTTCTCGTCCACTTCCAGCGCCCCAATAATCGTAGCGTCCACATGGCCGCCGCGTATTATTCCGAAAGACACGGCGCTGTCAAAAAACGCGGCTCCGGTTTTTATGGTAACCGGACGGCCCCCGGCGTTTACAATATCCATATCCGCTTCATCCGGCGACGGCGCGGGACCCATTCCCATAATGCCGTTTTCCGACTGAAGGACAATGTCTATGCCCGGCGGCAGGAAATTGACAACCAGCGTCGGAACGCCTATTCCCAGGTTCACCACGTCGCCGTCCTTTAGTTCTTTCGCCGCCCGCGCCGCGATAATGTTTTTCGGATCTGTCACGGTTTCTCCCCTCCTACTATCGCGTCAACCAATACGCCGGGTACATGAACGGCGTTGGGATCTATACTGCCCGCTTCCGCAATTTCGCAGGCCCCGGCGATTACATAATCGGCGGCAGTCGCCATAAGGGGGTTAAAATTCCTTGTGGTGCCGTAAAAAACAGTGTTGCCGAGCGTATCAATTTTGGAAGCCCTGATAAGGGCGAAATCGGCGCGGAGCGGTTTTTCCAGCAGAAAATCTTTGCCGTCAATGGTAATAACCTGCTTGCCCTCGGCTATCAAGGTTCCCACTCCGGTAGGGGTAAGAAAACCGCCAAGCCCCGCGCCGCCCGCCCTTATGCGTTCGGCAAGCGTCCCCTGGGGAACCAGCGTCAATTCGAGCTTGTCGGCCTCGACATCTGTATTAGTGCGCCTCGCGACTTCCGGGTTGAGGCCCACATGGGATGCGATAAGGCGTTTTACCTGCCCGTTGGCTATGAGCCTGCCGACGCCCTTGTCGGGCCATCCGCCGTCGTCGCAAATAATAGTTAAATTTTTAACGCCCTTTTTAACCAAAGCGTCAATTAAAATTTCAGGCGTTCCGCAGGTCATAAAACCGCCGACCATAATAACGGAACCGTCTTTTATTGGCGCGACGGCCTCGTCGCCTGAGTTTAGTATTTTATTCCGCATTTAAGTATCCTTAGAGTCATGTATTAAATCTATTTAATTTTTAAAAAACCCGCAAGGGGGAGGGAAAAAAATTAGGAATTAGGAGTGAGGAATTAGGAATAAAGAGGAATACTATTCTGTACTGCTAATTGTCTTTATTCCTCATTCCTCATTTATTTCATCGGTCCGAAAATCATATTGGGTATCCACAGCACTACGTCCGGCAGATAGACCAGGATCGCCAGTTCCAGACATATCGCAAACAGAAACGGCAGGCTTTCTTTGGTGTAATCCTCCACAGGGCATTTGATGATCCCGCAGACAGTGTACAGCGCGGAACCTATGGGCGGGGTCATAACGCCTAACGTTACCATTGTAGCCATGAGTACGCCGAAGTGTACCGGGTCCATGCCGACCTGCGTCACCATCGGAAGAAAAATGGGCGTCAAGAGCAGGAAGTTAACATTGCTGTCAACGAACATCCCAGATACAAAAAGGAAGGCCAGCATGATCAGGGTGAGAAGATGGGCGTTTTGCGTGATGCCGAATATCAGGTTGCTCATGTGGACGGGAAGCTGAACCCAGGTTATCGCGTAACTGAAAGGGCCGGACATCGCGATGATCAGCATGATCGCGCCGTTATCCTTCACGGTTGTAACAAGCGCGTCGCGGAATTTTTCCCAGGTAAGTTCCTTGTATACGAACTTGCCTATGATAAGCGCGTAGACCACGGCGAACGCCCCTGACTCGGAAGCGGTAAAAATCCCGAAACGGATGCCCACGATAAGAAGCACGGGAAAGAGCAGCGCCCAGACGGACTCTTTCAGGTTTTCCAGGAGTTCCGTAAACGTAAGTTTAGGCAGGTCCTTTCTCGGCGGATCAAAGCGCTTGACTCTGGATGTAATAGTGGTAGTCGCCATAAGGAAAAACATCATCAGAATGCCGGGGATAATGCCTGCGGCGAAGAGCCTGCCTATGGAAACTTCGCCGACAAAACCGAAGATGATAAGCCCGAGGCTCGGCGGGATAGTGGCGGTGATAAGGGCGGTAATGCAGTTTACCGCGCAGATATAGCCCTTGCTGTAACCCAGCCGCATCATCTCCGGCGCGAGTATGCGCGTTTCCATTGCCGCGTCCGCCGTTGCCGAACCGGAGACCCCGCCCATGAGCGTGCTAAGTACCACGCTTATCTGCGCCGTGCCGCCGTACATGCGCCGGGTAAGAAGCCGCGCCAGGCCCAAAAGCCGGGATGTAATTCCCGACACGTTCATTAAATTACCGGCAAAGATAAAGAAAGGAACCGCGAGAAAGGCGAAGGACTGGCTTTGGGATACAATTTGCTGGACTACAACTTCCGGGGGCAATATCGGAGTCGCCGCGAAGTAGGCCATTCCCGCCACGCCGATAACAAAAGCGATGGGCATACCCAACGCTATAAACAATACAAAACATGTTAATAAAAATGCCATATTCGCCTCCTACTCCTGAACCTTGTCCGGTTCATTGCGTACAAGCCGGATTATCCGCTCTTTGATTTTAATAATCGTGGAGACCGCCATTGAAGCGGAAGCTATAATGATACTAAAGGTAACGATATTATAGGGAATCGGTATTGCCTGATATCTTCTGACCCTTTCCACCAGTGTCAGCCTGATCCCGAAATACACTATGGCGATCAAGGCGATCAGCATGATGATGAAGATCAGTATCTCAACAATTAACTGCATTTTTTTGGGAAAATTCCGCGTCAGGAGGTCGATACCCACAAGCTGTCCGGAACGGTAGGCCATATCGGCCCCCAGAAAAGCCGTCCACGCCAGAAGAAGCATGGCTATATCAATATTCCAGGACATTGAAAGGGAAAAGAAACGTAATACAGCCGAAAGAAAAACCAGGGCAACCAGGGCTGCAAAACCGGTGCAGCACAGTACTGTTTCGAGCTTGCAAAAGAATTTGTATACAGAGTGTAAAATTTTCATATCACCTCCGCCAGAAGCCGTACCGCCCCAACGCTAACCGCCGGGCGGGAAAGGTTTACAGACCTAACTGTTTAAACAGCGTCTCTTTAAGACCGGGCGTGAATCCGAGATCGTTATTGGTAAAAAGCGGGGCAATGGCGGCCTGGAACGGGGCAAGATCAACTTCGGTTATCGTCATGTTTTTTGTCTTGAACGAATCGTAGATACCCTGTTCTTCCGACGCGATTATAGCGGAATATTTTATGACAGTTTCATTGACAGTTTTGAGAAACAGTTCCCTGTCCTCTTGCGGCATACTGTCCAGAAGGGCCTTGCCGCAGACAAAACTGCTCTGGAGCATAAAATGCCTGGACAGCGCCAGATAGGGTGTAACCTCGTAGAGCCTGTAGCTTTCCGCAGTTGAGGGCTGAATTTCACAGCCGTCAAGACTCTTGGCCTGGATTGCCGAATATATGTCGGTGGCGTTCATCGTGGTCTGGGCATAGCCGAAGTACTTTGCCAGCGCCAGCCCTATATTGTTGCCAAAGCCCCGGATACGAAGCCCCGAAAGATCCTTTACGCTTTTTACCGGAGTTGTCGTATAAAAACTGCGAAAACCGTTAAACATATTTGCGACTAACACGATTCCCTGGGCTTCCAGCTCTGATTGCCATTTTTTGTACAGCTCCGTCTGGGGGAGTTTTTCCAGTAATGTATAATCGCTAAGGACGTAAGGGGCCATAAGGATATTAAGGTCAGGAATTTTGAACTGGCTGGCAAGCCGTCCGGGGTCAGAAGGGACTACCAGATTGACACCGAGCCGAGCCTGGGTTACAAGGTTGTCCGTATCACCCGGCAGCGCGCCCGAGACATACACTTTTACGTCGAAACGACCGGAGGCGTTGAGTTTTTCCGCCGCTTCCGTCATCATTCTGCTCTGGCCTGCCGAGGCCCCTTCCGTACCTGCAAAGGTAACGGCAATTTTCCCGCCTATGGTTTTTTTTTGACTGCATCCGGTGAACAAGATTCCTGCCGCAAGCAGCGCCGCGATCAGAACCAAAAGAACCGCTATAAATTTTTTCATAATAATAACCCTCCATAAAATTATATTTTTCTTGTTATAATATAAGCTTGCCCGCAAGCGGAGACAAATATTCCGGCGGCTTTATTTATTCTGTTTTCTGAATTATGGAAGTATTTTTATTAAAAACGAGAGGGGGAACAAAAAAATTAGGAATGAGGAATGAGGAATGAGGAATAAATCGTGGTTAGGAAATCGGAGCATGATACTATGATAAGTTCTTTATTCCTAATTCCTCACTCCTAATTCCTAATTTTTTTCGTCCAGGCGTTTACCGCAAGCATGACATTTTCCTGATCCCCGGAACTGAGCTTCCGGTACGCGGACATCAGTTTTCTCTCATTATCGTTCAATCCTTCCGGCTCGATTCCCGTTACCAGGTATTCCGCCGACGTTTCAAGCAATTTGGCTATTTCAATTCCTTCCTTAATATTGGGGTATGTTTTCCGGGTCATCCACTTTCTGAACGTGCCAAAAGGGACGCCGATCTTCCCGGCAATCCATTCCTGGGTCGTATTTTTGGCTTTTATCTCACTTTTGAGCCTCATCCAGAAATCCATACCTTAATTTTATCTAAAAAAGAGAGCAAAAACGGCATATTTGCTGTTGACAAAATGCCATATTTGGATATTATATTATTTTAGGTAAGAATATTTGGAACTATTTGTCTGGTTGGCGGGCAATTTTGGGTAGTTAAGCGGAAGTTTCTCCTTCAAAATTTGTGGATAGCCTCCTTAAGCGGAGTACTGGCATGAAGCTAAAAAAGAATTTATTCATATTATTTGCAGCCTGCGCGGCCCGCGCCGGAGTTTTTGCCCAGGACACAGTAACCATTGACGAGGCCGTACAGTCGGCGGGCGATTATATCATTGTTACCCTACCCAAAAACACCAAAGTTGCAGTGCTGCATATTGAATCCGACACCCCTGCAATCAGCATGTATATTATGGAAGAACTTTCCGCGCTGCTGGTAAACAGCCGCTCGCTGGTTGTGGTAGACCGCCGCGATCTGGACCTTATCAGGCAGGAAGAAGCGTTCCAAATGTCAGGCGAAGTAAGCGACGAGA
>Ga0268262_10004736_pt1 | contig 13876 bp, 6 predicted proteins | sample TergutNc150P3_FD_190354 | JGI IMG/M metagenome (GOLD analysis project Ga0268262, IMG submission 190354) | Nasutitermes corniger P3 segment gut microbial community from laboratory colony in Florida, USA - Nc150 P3 (SPAdes) (version 2) | ecosystem: Host-associated > Arthropoda: Insects > Digestive... | reverse complement strand
CGGACGGACATGTCGCAAACCATGCCGTTCAGGGCCAGCACGGCTATCTCGGCGGTGCCGCCGCCGATGTCGATGACCATGTTGCCGGAGGGCTCTTCCACGGGGATGCCCATGCCGATGGCGGAGGCCATGGTCTCCGTCACCAAATAGACCTCGCGTACGCCGGCGCTCTCGGCGGAGTCTATCACGGCGCGCTTCTCGACCTCGGTGATGCCGGCGGGAACGCCTATCACCGCGCGCGGCCTGAAGTAGAAGCGGTGCTTCTGAACCTTGCGGATAAAGTACTTGAGCATCTGCTCGACCAGATCGAAGTCGGCGATCACCCCGTCCTTCATGGGGCGTATGGCCTCTATCTCGCCGGGCGTGCGGCCAAGCATCCTCTTGGCCTCCAAACCGATGGCTACGACGTTCTTGGTGGCCCTGTCGACCGCGACGACCGACGGCTCGTCGATGAGCAGCCCCCGCCCCCGGGCGTACACCAGCGTGTTGGCGGTCCCGAGGTCAATCCCCAAATCATTGGAAAAAACCGGCATTAATCCCATAAATCAGCCCCAAAGCCCTTTTTTTGTCACGTGAGCAAACAACAACCGTCTATATAATATAATATCGCGCAACGCGTATAACTAATTTTTGTTAAAATTATTTTTTTATTTGTTTTTTTGAGAATGCGGGGGGGCGCCACGTCAAAAGGGGGGCGCGGTCCGGATTTTCATGTTTTGACGCTTTTATGAAAACATCTATTGACGATACCTATGGGATTAACATATATTATTATATGCCCGCCGGGCTGCCCGAAAATCGGGAAGACGGCGCGGGGGAGACGGAGAAGCAATGGCTACTGAAGAAGACGGCGGAAAACGCGCTTCGCCTGGGCGCCGGGCCGCCATCGTCGAGGCGCTGAACAAGTCGATAGAGATATTTTCCGCCCTTGAAGAAGATACATTCGACGAGGTTATGACTAACGGCATACGGCCGATCGCCGACGCCGTCGGGCTGGACCGCGTCGTCTTCTACGCCTTAGTCGAGAGGGACGGGGCCAAACGCCTCGGACAGGTCTACCGCTGGGACAAATCCAAAGGCGGGCTGATGTATCTGGCCGACGAGCTGCGGATCCTGCCCAACACCCCGGTCTTGGAAAATCTGATCCGCACGTTGTCGCGGGGCGAGACCGTACGGCTTCGGGAGAGCGAGTACTCCGAGGGCATGGCGGCCTTGATGAACGTCTACGGCGTAAAATCGATATTGGCGGCGCCCGTATTCACGCACGGAAGCTTTTGGGGCGCCGTCAACTTCCAGGATCACAAAAACGACCGCTATTTCGACGAGGACTGCGGCGATCTGCTGCAATCGGCGGCGCGCGTGTTCGCCGGCGCGGTCATCAGGGAGGGGTCGGAGCGCGTCGGCAAAGAAACCCTCAAAGCGCTGGAACGCCGCGAAAGGATGTCGGACACCCTGAACAAGGTCTCCGTCATGTTCCTCTCTCAGCGCGAAGACACTTTTGAAGAGACCATGACGATAGGCGTGCGGGAAATCGCCGATCTGTTCGAATTGGACAGGATCTCGATCTGGCGCAACATAAAAAAACCGGACGCCATGCACGCCTCCCAGATATACCGCTGGGACAGGGACGCCGGCGGCACCACCCCGCCGACCGAAGAGTTGAAAGACGTCGCGTACGCCAAGCTCGCGCCGCGCTGGGAGACGCTCCTCACAAGAGGCGATTTCATAAACAGCCCGGCAAGCCTCCTGCCGGAGGCGGCCATGCTGCAATCGTTCGGCGTTGTGTCGGCGTTCATCGCGCCCATTTTCATCAACAATAGCATTTGGGGATTCGCCATGCTCGAAGACCGCCGCAGGGAGCGCTTCTTTGAAAAAGACTGCGTCGAAATGATGATCTCGGCGGTGCTCCTGTGCGCCAATACCGTAATGCGCGCCGACATGGAGCGGGAGATAATCGGCGCCAACGAATTCACGCGCGCAGTCCTCGGCGCATCCCCTCTGGGCTTCACCGTTTTCGACGAAAACTTCAATCTCATCGATTGCAGCGATATAACCTTAAAATTATTGAAAACCACGAAGGAGCACTATTTCGAGCATTTCCGCGAATTTTCGCCCGAACGCCAAAGCGACGGGGCAACCTCCGCCGAAAAAGCGGCCGAGATGATGCGGCGGGCGCTGAATGGCGAAAAACTGATGCTCGAATGGACGAACCGCGCGTCTGACGGAGAGCTCATCCCCTTTGAAATCACCCTTGTGCGCGTGACGCATAAGGGGAAGTTCGTGGTGATGGGTTATCAATACGACCTGCGGAAAACCAAGGCGATGACCGACAGCATACGCAAACAGCGCGAGCAGCTTAAAATCAGGCTGGAGCAGCAGGAGCTTATTTCCGATCTGTCAAGGGGCTTTATTTCGTCCGGCGACTCCGAAACGCTGGTCAGAGAAGCCATAGCGAAATTGGGACGCTACCACAACGTGTCGCTGGTGTTCGTTTTTTCCATAAACTATGAGCGCAAAGACACGAATTTAGCCTATCACTGGTGCGCAGACGAGGCTCCGCCGCGCATGTCCATATCCAATCTGTTCGAATATTTAACATCGATCTTCCCCGAAAGCCTGCCGGAGGGCGACGACATACCGATAGTCGTCTGCAACAACACCGACATCGACCCCGAACCCGTTTTCCGGGCGCTCCGTTCCATAGACGTCATGGCGGTGATCGGCGCGCCGCTCTACGTGGAGGGCCGCCTGTGGGGGGTCGTATGTGTGGAACAGAACGACACGCCGCGCAATTGGACCGAGAGCGAACAAGAGTTCGTTTCTGTGACGGCAAGCACCATAGCCGGCGTGATTATGCGCGACATCTATACCATCAGACTTAAAGAGGCTCTGCATAAAGCGACCGAGGCGAGCAAAGCTAAAGGCGAATTCCTCTCCAATATGAGCCACGAGATGCGCACACCCCTAAACGCGATAACCGGCATGACGGCGATCGGCAAAAACGCGAAGGACATGGAGCGCAAAGACTACGCCTTAGGCAAAATACAGGACGCCTCCACGCACCTGCTCGGCCTGATCAACGACATCCTCGACATGTCGAAGATAGAGGCGAACATGCTTAAATTGTCCGCCGTCGAGTTCAGCTTCGAAAAAGTCCTCAAACGGGTGGCGGAATTGGTCAACTTCAGGGTGGACGAAAAGAGCCAAAAATTCACGGTGCGCATCGACAACGCGATCCCGGACAGCCTCTTCGGGGACGACCAGCGGCTGGTTCAGGTTATCATCAACCTCTTGGGAAACGCCGTCAAATTCACGCCGGAAAACGGATCCGTCGCACTCGACGCGCGCTTCGCCGGCGAGGAAAACGGTATTTGCGCGATAGAAATTTCGGTGAGCGACACCGGGATCGGCATAAGCCCCGAACAGCAGGCGCACCTGTTCCAATCCTTCCAACAGGCCGACGGCAGCACGGTGCGCAAATTCGGCGGCACGGGTCTGGGTCTCGCCATATCCAAAAACATCGTGGAGATGATGGGCGGCGATATCCGAATCGAGTCGGAGATCGGCAAAGGCTCGAAGTTCGTCTTCACCGTCCGCATGAAACGCGGGACGGAGAAAAAACGCCCCATAGCGGCTTCCGGCGTGAATTTGAGCAATATACGTATCCTGGCCGTAGACGACGACCCCGATATTTTAGAATATTTCGACGAAACGGCGCGGAATTTGGGATTGCATTGCGACACCGCCGCAAGCGGCGAGGAGGCGCTCGCCCTTACAGACAAACACGGCGCCTACCATGTCTGTTTTGTGGACTGGAAGATGCCCGGCATGGACGGCATACAGCTCGCTCACGAACTAAAAACCCGCGCCTACTTAAATTCCTTCGTTATCATGATCTCCGCGGCCGAATGGAGCGTCATTGAGGCAGACGCGAAAAAAGCCGGCGTTGACAAATTCATGTCAAAACCGCTCTTCCAATCCACCATCGCCGAAATAATACACGAATATCTCGGCGACGACAAAGAGCGCGGGGAAAAATCGGAGGAAGATGCGCAATCCGGCTCAGAGAGCGTCTTCGCCGGACGGCGCGCGCTTTTAGCCGAAGACGTGGAAATCAACCGCGAGATAGTGATGGCCCTGCTCGAACCCACGCAGCTCCAAATAGACTGCGCGGAAAGCGGCTCGGAAGCCGTCCGCATGTTCGCCCAATCGCCGGACAAATACGACCTCATATTCATGGACGTGCAGATGCCAGGCATGGACGGCTACGAGGCGACGCGGCTCATACGGGCGATGGACGCCCCCCGCGCCAAAACCGTGCCCATCGTGGCCATGACCGCCAACGTGTTCCAAGAAGACATAGAAAAATGCCTGAACGCGGGGATGAACAACCATATAGGGAAACCGCTGAACCTTGACGAGGTTTTGGAAAAACTGCGCAAGTATCTGACCGCGAAATAACGCCTTTGTATGACCGATACGCCGCGAAAATGTCATCGGGCGCGGTCAAACATTTTTATCCCGCCGCAAGGCAAACGGCTTGACGCATGTTTTATGACAAGGGCGGCCCCCGCGCGGGAGCCGCCCTTAATTTGCCGCAAGAGCGTCAATATCAACGGATATTGCTCCTCTTCACCTCTTCCTGTATCTCCCTGTTCCCCGGATCCAGATCCTTCGCCCTCTGCAGGTATCTGTTGTAGTCGGCCTGGTTCTTCTGCGCTTTGGCCCACTTCGCCAAACCGAGCTCCGCCAGGGCGAACTTGGGATCCAGCTTCAGAGCCCTCTCGAAGAAGGCCTTGGCGCCGTCGTAGTTCTGCTGCATCAGGAAGATGTTCCCGCGCTCGTAGATGGCCGGGGCGTAGTTGGGGTCTTTGTAACCCACCTGCTTGAATATCTCCATAGCGTCCTCGAAGTTGCGCGAGGCGACTTTGATCCTGCCGGAGAGCATGAGCCCCTCGATATTATCCGGCTGCTTCGCCAATATCTCGTTGGCTATGCCGACCGCTTCGGCGTTCCTGTTGCCCATAGCGACCAGCGCCGTGGCGTACTTTATGAGATATTGCGTCTCCCTCTTCTGGTCGATGACCGCCTTCCACTCGACGGCGGCCTCCATGTTCCTGCCTAAGGCGAGGTACCCCTCGCCGAGCGCGATGCGCACGTCGATGTCGACCGGCCCGCCCCTCGTGTTGCTCTTGATCCTCTCCAACAGCTTAAGACCCTCGGCGCTGTTGCCCGTTCTCATGTAGCCCCTCGCCAGCATCGGCATGATCTTGGGATCGTTGGGCTTGATGGCGTCGGCCATTTGGAGGAACATCATCGCGTCGGCCGGCATGTTGCGGGTAACAAGCAGGTACTCGCCGACCTTCATGATGGCTTCGGCATTCCTCGACTCTATGGAGATGAACTTCTGGAACGCTTTGAGCATCTCCTTGTCCCTGCTCTGCGAACCGTACATCATGCCCAGCTCGTACCACGCGCGGGAGATGGTGTCGGATATGGCGACGCACTTCTCAAACATCGACTGCGCCTTCGAGAGGTTGTTTTTGCGCGAGTAGTAGATGCCCGCCTTCAGGAAGTTGCGGTAGTCGCGCGGATAGTTCGTCGTGTTCTCCTCGTATATCCTGACCGCCGCGTCCGCGTTCTTGCCGTCTTTACCCTCTATCAGCTGGGCGCGCTTGTAGGCGGCGTCCTGGTCTTTGATGGGGGGCGGGCCGTTCAGATACTCGCCTATGGCGGCGGCCGCTCTGTTGTCGTCGCCCTCCTTTTCGTAGGCGAGAGCCAGCGCCCTGATCACATCGCTCCTGTTCGGCACAGGCGTCTTGGAGCCCCGGGACAATATCCTGAACTTTTCAAGAGCGTCGATGGCCGCCTTGGGATTGTTCGACTCCTGAGCGCTCCTGCCCAATACATAGTAGTACTCCATAGACGTGTTGTCCTTGACCATGGACAAATACTTGAACGCGTCGGCGTACTGCTTCTTCTCGAAGGCCGCGTCGCCCACAATCTGCGCGATCTTGGAGTCGGTCGCCTTGTCGAGGTACTTCTTGTAAGCGTCTATAGCCTGATCGATGCGCTTCTGCTGCATGTACAGGTCGCCCAGCGTCTTGTACTCGTTGACCGCCTTGGGGTTGAGCATTATGGCCTGCTGCAGGTTCTGCGCCGCTCCGCTCAGGTTGCCGGATTTGAGCTGGCAGTCGGCGAGCTCGCCGAGGTAGTCGGCGTTTCTCGGGTCGAGTTTGGAGGCCTGCTCGTACATGGAGGCCGCCTTGACGAAGTCGCCCTTGGACTTATGCAGGGCGCCGAGCTGGGCGTACACGCCCACGTCGGCCTCGTTCGCGGCTATAGCCGCCGAGAACGCCGCCATCTTCTCCGCCTCGTTGCCGGATTTCATCACAAGACCCACGTACCTCTTAAGGAAACCCTTCGCGGCGGGGTCGGCCTTCAGCACCGCGCGGTAGGCGGTCAGCGCGCCGGCCTCGTCCTTGCGGTCGAAGAGCGCGTCGCCCAGCTTTCTGTTGGCCTCCACGTCCTGCGGACGCAACGCCGCGTACTGCTTGAGGTAGTTGACCGCCATGTCGTTGGCCCCGGTGCGGCGGCTGACCTCCTCCAGCATCTTGAACACTTCGGGATCCTTGTTGAGCGGCGTGCCAATCTCCTTAAGGACGGTGAGCGCCCTCGCGTTGTCGTTCGCCTGGAACGCGGCCGTTCCGTACATCTTTATGAACTCGGGCTTCTTGGACTCCTCGCCCTGCACCATCGCAAAATACCTGACGGCGTCTTGGAACTGCTTGGCGTTGTAGGCCTCCTTAGCCACCATCAGCGCCACCGCGTTGTCGGTCGGGTTGCGCTCCAAATACTTTTTGTAGGCGCGCATCGCCTCGGCGGGCTTCTTCTGCCTTGTATAGAGATCGCCCAGCGTCTTGTGCTCTTTAGACGCCTTGGGATCCATGAGCACGTACTGCTCGTAGGTGGTTATGGCCTCGTTGATCATGCCGGCGGCCTCCTGGCTCTGCGCCAGCGCGGCCAAAAGCTGCACGTCGTTCCTATTCTCCTTAACCGCCTTCTCAAAGAGCGGCACGGCTTTGGCCGGCTGCTTCTGGTCGCGGTAGATGTTGCCCAGCTTTATCATCATCGGCGCGTCGGCCTCGCCGGCGGCTATGGCCCCTTCCATCGCGGTTATCTTATCCTGCGGGGCGCCCCCGGCGTCCACGAGCTCCGCGTAACGCTTGTGGAAACCCTTCGCCCGAGGATCGGCGGTCAGCGCGGCCCTGTAAGCGGCGAGCGCGCCCGGCCTGTCCTTGCGGTCGTAAAGCAGGTCGCCCAGCGTCTTCTGCATCTCCGCGTCCTGCGGCTTGATGGAGACGTACCTCCGCAGATGGTTGACCGCTTCCTCCCGCGCGCCCATCTTGCCGGCCAAGTCGTAGAGCATCTTAACGTACTCCGCGTTCTGCGGATTCATGGCGGAGAGCGTCTTGTAGGTGTCCACCGCCCTCGCGTTGTCCCTGTTCTCGAACGCCGCCTTGCCGATCATCTCGAGGAACGCCGGGTTCCTCTCCTCGCCCTTCACCATCGTGAGGTACCTGACGGCCTCCGGCCAATTCTTGGCCTTGAACGCCTCCTCGCCCACGAGCCTCGCGGCGGCGTTGTCGGTCCCCTTCTCCAAGAACTTCTTGTAGGCCTTAACCGCCTCGGCGGGCTTCCGCTGCTGAACGTATAAATCGCCCAGCAGCTTGTACTCGGCCGTCGCGTTCGGATTCATCATCGTGACCTGCTCTAAGGCGAGCACCGCGCCGGCGGTGTTCCCGCTCTTCACCTGGCAGTCTGCTATAGACGCCATCACCGCCGTGTTCCTCGCGTCTAACTTCATAGCCTGCTCAAGCACCGGTATGGCGGCCTTGCAGTTGCCGCCCGCCCTGTACAGCTCGCCCAATTGGGCGAACATCGGCGCGTCGGCCTCGTTAGCCGCGATCGCGGCGTTGAGCGCCGAAATCCGCTCCGGAGCCGGCGCGTCCTTCAGCAGATCGACGAAACGCTTGTGAATGCCCTTGATGCTCGGATCCAGCCTGAGCGCGGCCCTGTAGGCGGTAAGCGCGCCCGGCCTGTCGCCGTTGTCGAAGAGCATGTCGCCGAGCGTCTTCTGCATCGCCGCGTCGTTCGGCACAAGCGCCACGTACTTCTGAAGATTCGCGGACGCGCCGCGCGGATTCTTGTTCAGCGTCTCTATCTCGTACAGCTTCTTAAGCGCCTCCGCGTCCCTGGGGTTGGCGTCGGAGAGCTGCTTGAAGAGCATGGCCGCCCTCGCGTAGTTTTTAGACTCGAAACACGCCGTGCCGAAATTCCTCAGATAATCGGCGTTGCTCGCGTCGGCGCCGGAGACCATCCCGTAGTACTTGCCCGCATCCGCCCAATTCTTCTGCGCGAACTCGTGGTCGCCCACGAGACGGGCTATCTTTGCGGCCGTGGGCACCTTCTCCAAATACTTCTTGTAGGCGGCGACCGCTTGCGGCATCTTCTTCTGCTGAACGTACAAATCGCCCAGCGACTTGTACTCGTTGGTGCTGCCCGGACTCGACATCGTGACCTGCTCGTAGGTCAGGATGGCCTCCGCTATCCTGCCCGACTTCTCCTGGCACAGGGCCAGCGAGGAGAGGAGCGTCATATTCTTGGGGTTGATCGCCAAAGCCCTCTGATACATCTCGGCGGCCTTATTGAAGTTTTCCTGCTTCTGATACTCGTTGCCGGCGGCGGTCAGGATCGCCTCGTTGGCCTCGTTCGCGTTGACGGCGGCTATGAGCACCGGCATGAGATCGGCCGCCTGCGCCTTATCCTTCATGAGTATGGTCGCGTAATTTTGGTACATCCCCTTTATGTTCGGATTCGCCTTGACCGCCGACCTGTAGGAGGCGAGAGCTCCGCCCATGTCGCCGGAGGCGAACTGCATGTTGCCCAGCTCCCTGTGCCCCTCGGCGTCGTTCGGCCTCAGAGTGAGCAGGGTTTTGAGATGGCCGACGGCCGCCGGATTGTTCTTCTGCTTCACGGCGATCTCGTAGAGGCTCTTCTGTATGTCCGCGTCCTTGGGCTGAAGGTTGGCGAGCTCCTTAAACGTGTCGTAGGCAGTCTTCAGGTCGCCGGACTTTTCGGCGGCCTTCGCCACGCGCATGCGCGACGGAACGTCTTTGGGATCAAGAGCGATGATGCGCCTGTCGGCGTCGGAGAGCACCTGCGCGTCGCCCGTCTTCTCGCCGCACTCGGCCAAATCCCTCCACAAGTCCAGATTGTTGACCTCCGTCTTCAACAGCGGAAGCAGCACGCCCCGCGCCCCGAGGTAGTTCTTCTCCGTCATGTATATCTTGGCGAGCATAAGCTGCGGATCCTTGAGCGACGGATCCCTGTGCAGCGCCGACTCGGCCGCGTCGCGGGCGAGGTCGAAACGCTTGAGGTTCCACGCGGCGTTCATCATGCCCACGGCCGCTTCGGCGGTGGCCTGGAGGGTGAAGCTCTTCTGGAAACTGCTCAGCGCCTCGCTGTACTTCTGCGCCTTTAAGTGATATTCGCCCAAAGAAAGGTGTATCTTAGGATTGTTGGGATCGAGCGACACCAGCTTCCTCTGCGTGGCGTTGGCCTTCTCCGCCTGCCCCGACTTCGCGTACAGGTCGGCGAGACGCGCGTAGGCCTCCACGTTGTTCTTGTCCTTGGCTATCGCCTTCTCATAGAAACCGATGGCCGCGTTGGGATTGCCCAAACCCTCGTTCACCTGCGCCATGAGGAGCGCGATGTCCGGCACGATCTTGCCGTCCGGGTCGGCGCGGTTGAGCGGCGAAAGCGCAGTTTCGGCGTCCCTGAAAGACTTACGGGCCAAATAAGCGCGCCCCAGCTTCTCGCGCGCCGCGAGAGCCGCCGGAATCGTTGCGCTCCCGAACTTCTTGACGGCGGCGTCGTAAGCGTCCACAACCGCCTTGGAATCGGCCTTGTTGTTCTCTAAAGAGACCGCCCAGGCGTACAGATCCTCGGCCGTCAGCATCGACTTGTTGGCCTTGTCGAAGTTCTGGGCCGCGAGGCGGAAGTCGCCGCCGTCGTAGTAGAGCCTCGCCAATTCTATGACCACCTCAGGCTTCGGGTTCTTGTCGCTCGCCGCCTTGTTGAAATACTCTATCGCCGCGTCCCCCTGCCCGAGCTGCTTGTGCGCCAGCGCTATACGCAGCGCCAACTCCCCGTCGGCCTGCTTCGCGTACGACTTCTTCATAAGGGGCAACGCGTTGTTGTAGTCCTTCGCGTCGTAGTATATGCGCCCGAGCTCGCGGTTCGCCACCACGTTGTTAGGGTCGCTCTCCACGACCTTTTCAAGCGCGGCTTTGGCCTCCTTCGCCTTGCCCAAGCCTATGCAGGCCCTGGCGAACTCCCAGCTCGCCTCGCCCGTCTGCCGGAGCTCCATCGCTTTCTCGGCCATCTCCTTGGCGTTGTCCGGCTGCTTGAGGGTGTTGTAGACCCGCGCCGCGCCCAAGTAGGTGTCGTAGTTCTTGTCGTCCATCTTCATGCCGACAAGGTAGCAGGCCAGGGCCTTCTCCGGCGCGTTCAGGTTCTCGTGGGCGATGCCGATGCTCGCCCAAAGCTGCCCGTCCCTGCTCGTCGGCGGGATCTTGTCGTCGGCGTACCTGACGGCCTCGGCGTAATTCTCGGCCCTTATCATACGGTAGAACGTCTCGTCCGCGAACGCGCCGCCGGCTAAAACGGCGGCGATCAACGGACACAAGAGATACCCGGCAAAGCGCTGCTTCATCTTGTCCCTCCAAAACATTTTTATTTAAAACGTGCGTAAGTTTTACAATATCCTCGAATTTACCCCCGAAAAACGGCTCGGCCGCCTCAAAAAACGCGCCGCAATCCCGGCAAACCGCCGATTTACGCGCCCAAACCCGGATTTGCGGATTCATTACAATATAATATAAGCCCGCGCCGCAATCCTAAAAAAACACCACCCAAAGAAATATATGTTATCGGCAGGTTAAAATTAAAATTTTTTTGTATTTTTAACTTTTTGCTTTTTATGTGGCTTTTCGGGACGGAGTATGTTATAATACTATAATATAGGGGGATCGCGGCCTTAACCGCGCCGATTTTAAACCAAAAATAACTTTTGGAGGGCATTATGAACCGATGCAGACGCTACCTTTCGGGCGTATCCGCCGCCCTGCTTATCGCCGCCGCGTCCGCGCCGTGCGCGACAGTGTTCAGCGACGATTTCAAAAACGCCGACAATTGGCGTAAATCCAACGCCTCCGCGAGCGCAACGGCCGCCGTAAACGGCGGGAGCTTTACCATAGACAATATGGCGGGAAGCTCCATTGCGGAGTATATTCACGACCTCGGCGCGAACAAACCCGCCGTTTTCACCTTTTCCTACACCCTCAAATCCAAGCAAGGCAACATCGCCGGAGCGCTATTCTGCAGGCAGCCGGACGACTACCCCTCCGGCTATCTCCTCACCACCGACTCCGACAACACCATCGTCATATACAAAATAACCACCACCAATCAAATCAACGCCGAACCTATTTTCTATAAAACCAGTCTTGACCTGAATCCCGCCGACAACGAACTAACCGTAAGCAAAAACGGCGCGACATTCAACATATTCGCGAACGGCGAGTTCCAATTCAGCTTCTCCGACAACTCGTACGACGCGGGCGACATCTCCCTGCTCCTGTTCAACAGCACCAAGGCCGTCTTCGGCAACGTGCGCGTCACCGACGATTTTAAGTCCGGCAGCGGCCGAACCTCCTTCTCCGACGATTTCGACGACGGCGTAATCAACAAGTACTGGCAGCAAAATATTACGAGCCAAAGCGGACCGCCGCCCGTAATCAACGAGACCGGCGGCAAACTGCGGTTGACGAGCAACGGCTCCGCCGCCTACATCTACGTCAACATAAACCTCACCGACTTCGACGCCAAAGTGGAAGCGAGCCACCTCGCCGGCAGGGCCGACTCCCCCTACGGCGTCTTCCTCTTAGGCGAAAACGCTTCGCAGATGGTGAAATTCCTAATCATGGGCGGCGGATACTACGCCGCGTTGAAACCCGGCACCGGTTCATACATACCGAAACTCGACAACATTATAAACGGCAGCGGCAAAACCGACGTCTTGGAAATCAAGAAAAGGGAAGATTCGCCCAAATACGAATTCATAGTAAACGGCAAATCGCTCAATATCGACGACTTAGGCCCAATAAACTTCAACATCAAAGGCATAGGCCTCTTCTGCCAAGACACCATATCGGCGGCCTTCGACAACTTTGACGTCAAACAACACTACCCCGTCACATCCATCCGCCATAACAACAACAAACAAATCTCCCGCGCCAAACCGCCGCTGACAGCCGGCGGCCGCGCCTTCTACGACATGCGCGGAAGAAAACGCTACTCCGTCGCGACGCCGACCGCCGGCCGCGTACAAACGAGAGCCGCAGGAATATACGTCAACAAAAACGGACGGGACGTGGCGGTCAAAAAAGGGAAAGTAACCGGCGAATAAACAACATAGCCGAACGGGACGGCGATTCGCCGTCCCCGTTTCGACCTCCTCTATTGACGACAGCGCGGCCGGACGGCGGTCACAAATAATACATTAGGGATAATATTTGGGGACGGACAAAGTCAAATAAAAATTAGGGGTTGGGCGGTAAACCGCCCATGTTATTTATCGCTGTTTTTATTAATTTTCCCTTCAACCCATTTTAAACAATTTTCCGCGATAGCCACACTCTTTTCGTACTCTTCCCTTTCTTCATGCGATGCCATATAGAACCTTACCCTCCCGCTCTATGGACTTGTAGATATACCCGATATCGTTGTTTAACCTATAATACTTGTCGTAATCCATAGCGATAAGATCTACCGCCACGGGTATCTTTTTATCAAAGAAATCCATGTATAGACTGTCGGTTACTTCCCGCTCGTTTTTCAGCCCCTTTTTCAAAATCAAAATATCAAGATCGCTGCCGCTCCCGTAATCACCGCGAGCGTATGACCCGAAAAGGATTACCTTGTCGGGATTCGTTATTGATACTATCGCCTTTACAATCTGATCTATGAACGGTATCTCAGGCTTGACCATAATGCCTCCTTTTTATTAAAGATAATATTTGGGGACGGACAAAGTCAAATAAAAATTAGGGGCGGCTTGATGGCGATAGATCATGAGTTTTGGATTCTTTCGCCAACATACTTCTCCACTGCTTCCAATAACGTTTTGGCGTGTTCGACCTGAGAGTTGACTTTGCTCTTTGAGACAACGTAGAAATCTTCGTAGTCACTTTCAAGACGGATGTCAAAAGCATCCACGACAAAGTTTGAAAAATCTTTGGGGAAGATTCCTGTTTTTATATAGTTCTTGCGGAAATTGTCAATTATGCCGGAGTGCCTCTTGGAATCGAACTTATCAAGCGCCAAAACCGCCCGCATTGCGTTGAAGATACAATAATACGAACGGTTAGCGCGAGTTTTGAGCGAATTTTCCTCTAAATTAGCGTCTTTCAGACACTCCCTCGCCTGATGTAGACGGAAAGCGGCCACGTCTCTGGGATCATAGTCAGGCTGCATACAACTCCACCCCCTCATTTACCACATTCATATAAAACGGCAAAACATTCAAATATTTATGAAATGTCGCGCTACCCGTAACATGCGGGCAGATGATTATATCGTGCTCCAACTCAAACTCCCATATAAACTCACGTATATTCGAACCGACATCGCAACACTCCTCCTGCGGAATGTCGGCAAGCACGAAAATGTCCACGTCCGAATATTCATCGTAGTCCCCGCGGGCGTAGGAACCGTAGAGGATTACCTTCTCCAGCTTGCCGCCCAAGACCTC
>Ga0268262_10004735_pt1 | contig 13878 bp, 11 predicted proteins | sample TergutNc150P3_FD_190354 | JGI IMG/M metagenome (GOLD analysis project Ga0268262, IMG submission 190354) | Nasutitermes corniger P3 segment gut microbial community from laboratory colony in Florida, USA - Nc150 P3 (SPAdes) (version 2) | ecosystem: Host-associated > Arthropoda: Insects >... | reverse complement strand
ACGGTTTCCTGTATTTCACGCGCGGTAAACAACATAATTAAATCCGATGCATCTCGCTAAAAACTTTTTCGTGCATTAAACTGATGGAAACATTAAAAGATTCTCCCATCGCAAACAGTTCTTTTTTGACGTCTTCAAGAGCTTTCGCGCTGGATGAAAAATCCACCACCATCATCATGACAAAATTGCCGCTTAATACCGTTTGACTAATATCAAGGATATTAATATTTCTCTCGGCCAGAAACGCCGACACTTTGGCGATAATGCCAACCTTGTCGGAACCAACGACCGTTATAATCGCGTTCATCGATACTCCTTCTGATGATCGATTTTATGCTCGGTTAAAAACATATCCAGCACAGTAAGAAATAAGATTACCAGCACAGGGCCAAGAATAAGCCCGTTGAAACCAAAAACAATCAATCCGCCCAAAATAGCAAAGAATATTATCAATGGGTGAAGCTGTATCCGGTCTTTCAGGAAAAACGGACGCAGGACGTTATCAATGCCGGAAATAAAAATCGCCGAGACAACCAGGAAAATGACGCCGCCCGCGACATTTCCGCCCGCGATTTTAAGAATACCCAGAGGTATATAAACCAGCGTTGCCCCAACCAGAGGGAAAAAAACGAGAAGGAAAGTCACCACCGAGAGAACCAGCGATCCTTTAATGCCGAAAATGGTAAAAATGATATACGCCACAACCGATTGCAGCAAGGCGACAATAATGTAGCCAAAGAAAAGATTCCGCGTTATGTCCATAAATTTTGCCGTAAGGGCGCTGATATATTCGCTTTTTATCGGAATGGAATTCAGCACCAGCCGCGAAAGATAGGGGCCGTCAAGATAAAAGAAATACAATGAAAATGTCATTATCAGTATATTTATGGAAAAGCCGCCGATGTTACGGACAATATTACTGCCCAGAAAAACCATGCGCTGCAGCTCATTGGTAATGAAGGTCTTTATCTGGGATTCAATATTGTCGGCGCTTACGGAAACCTGACCGGCGGAAATATCGCCGACCAGTTCCGATATTCTTTTAAAAAGTTCGCGCAGATATTCCGGCCTTTCATTTAACAGGTCGCGGGCATTGCGCGCCATTTCTATAATTTGCCGGAAAAATATTGAAACCAGCAGGGAAATGGGGATAAGCACAATCGCCATCGTTCCCAGGGTAAAAACCACCGCCCAAAAATTACGCAGGATTTTCCCTTTTATGGTGCTGAAATCAATGCTCCGTATCAGGCGCTTGTGCAGGGGGCCTATTATAATATACAGCAGGACTGACCACAGCAGGGCCGAAAAAAACGGAGCGAAAAGCCTGCATACCACCAAAAAAAGAAGAACAAGAATCGCTCCAAAAACATAGCTTTGGATGGGCCGTTGTGGAGGCGTTAATTTAGGCTGTGTATTACTCATAATCCCGCTTTTATATTTCCTTATAATATCATAAAATATAAAGAGAAGTAAGACAAGGTATGAAAATTCTCTGCGTTTCCGACCAGATCGACCCCTTAGTATACTCAAACTCGATAAAAAAACGGTTTGCCGATGTAGATATGATTCTGGGCGCGGGGGATCTTCCCCTTGATTATCTGGATTTCATTGTCACCAATCTGAACAAGCCGCTGATGTTTGTTTTTGGCAATCATCATGTTGAAGAATTGGCCAATGATGATAAACCGGGAATTTGCAGTTTTAGTTCTACCCACCTGGGTTCAAAAATACGCAGGGAGGCGGGATTGATTGTCGCCGGACTCGGCGGTTCCATGCGCTACAACCGGGGGGCGAACCAGTTTACCGAATTTCAGATGTATGGTGAAATCATAAAACTTATCCCCGCCTTGCTCTTCAACCGGCTTTTCCGCGGGCGTTATCTTGATATTCTCCTGACCCACGCGCCGCCGAAGGGTATACACGACAAGCCGGATAAATGTCACCGGGGGTTCAAGGCTTTTCTCTGGTTTATGAAAATGTTCAAGCCCAAATATCTGGTTCACGGGCATATTCATTTGTATGATTTACAGGATGTCCGCCGCACCCGCTGCATGAAAACCGAAGTCATTAACGCCTTTGGTCATTACATAATTGAGGAATAACAATGGAATACACAGGAATAAAAAATCTGGCCGCCGCCGATTTTAACCGCGCCAGGGGCCGGGCAATGCTGCTGAAGTTTTTGTCTTTTTTGAACGCCGACAGGGACAAGATGCTTTCGTTTTATGATGTAAAAGATATACTCAAACCGAAAAATCAGGTGTACAAGGGCAGTCAAACAGTGCCGATTAAATTGATCGTGGGCAGCGAGGGCCGTTACCATGATTTTAACCGGTTTTTTCTCCCCAAGGCAGAGCATTTGCGCATTCGCTGGGAACGGGTAGACGAAGCCCATATACGGGATATTATTCTTCCGGCGATTCAATTATATGAAATCGGGGGAGTGTATTTTGTCCGCGACGGCAACCACCGTGTTTCAGTGGCAAAGACGCAGAATGTTGAATTCATTGACGCCGAGGTAATCAGCCTTTCCTCGGAAATTACCATCAGTCCCGGCATGACCACCGATCAGTTAAAGGAAGCCATTATAGTCTCGGAGAAAAATGTTTTTTACGATAAAACCAAATTCGGCGAGTTGACCGGCGATATGTCGCTCGACTTCAGTACGCCGGGCCGCTACGACGTGATTTACGATCATATCCTGGTACACAAATATTTCCTGAATGAATCAATGGAAGAAGAGATACCTTTTTCCGACGCCCTTGTTTCATGGTACAACAAAGTGTACAGCCCGATACTCGCCATTATCCGGGATCGGTGGCTTTTGGCAAACTTTCCCGGCAGAACCGAAGGCGATTTATATGTCTGGATTGTCAAGCACTGGGATTTTCTGAAAAAGAAATACCGCGGTTATTCCCTGGCGGAAGCCGCGGGTGATTTCTCGCGAAAGTACGGTCAAAGCAAGGGAAGATTTTTCCGGTTTCTTGCCCTGCTGGTAGATCGCGTTATCCGGCATACATCATAATTTTTATATTATTTTTTCCGATAAATATTATTATTTAAAATCAGTGTTTTACCGTCAGGTGAGAAATAAATTGTTCCGTTTCTCACGCTGCTATAGGTAGAATTTCCTGAATAAATATAATTTATTTCCCCGCCCGAAGAAATTCCATACGTAAAAGTTCCCGTGCTGGTTCCTTTCCCATCAGCTGCCGTAATTGTTCCTGATCCATTGGCATTAAGCACTAATGTTTCAGTGATACTGGTACCATCATCAGTATGAATCCCGGCCCGAGTACCGACCCAGGTACCAACTATCCGTTGATCATTGGCTGAAGATTGGGCAAAGCAATTAGCTGAAACAAAACCAAAAAACAACAAAGTCCCAAGAGTAAAAATCAGCTTTCTTTTCATTTTAAACACCTTCCTTAAAAAATTGATTGAGGGAACATACTTTCCTTATTTATTAAATATAATGTTTTCTAAAATATTGTCAATATCCGCGTTTTTGGTATGAACTACCCTAGCCGTACGCTTCAATTATCATTATAGTTTTGAAAGAGGCATAAATGGCGATTTTATCGATACAGTCTCATGTGGTGTATGGTTACGCGGGAAACACCGCGGCGGTCTTTCCCATGCAGCGGCTGGGCCGTGAGGTGTGGGCGATCAATACCGTTGAATTTTCCAACCATACGGGATATGGCGCGTGGAAAGGGAAAGTGCTGGGCGGGGAACTTGCCGAAGAACTGGTAATAGGTCTTGAGGACAGGGGCGTGCTTTCCCGCTGTGAGGCGGTGCTTTCCGGTTATCTGGGGGATGCCGCCGTAGCGCGGGCGATTAGCGGCGCGGTTCGCAAGGTACGCGCCGCCGCGCCCCAAGCCCTGTACTGCTGCGATCCGGTGATGGGCGATGTGGGCAGAGGGTTCTATGTTAAGCCGGACATTCCCGATATGTTCAAAAATGAACTGGTTCCCCTTGCGGACATTATCACCCCCAATCAATTTGAACTGGAAGCCCTGACCGGACTCCGGACTGATACCATCGACAACGCCCGCCGCGCCGTGGATATGATTCACGCGAAAGGACCACGCATTGTGCTGGTTACCAGTTTTCGCGGCGGCGCGAGCGCCGGCGGACAAATAGAGATGCTGGCGTCGGACAAAAACGGAATGTATGTGATAAGCACGCCGGAGCTGCCTATAGCCACCGGCATGGCGGGTTCCGGCGACATAACCGCTTCGGTGTTTTTGTCGCGCTATCTGGAAACGGGCGACATCAAAAAAACGCTGGAACTCTGCACCGCGTCAATTTTCGGCATTATCGAGGCAAGCTGGCAGACACATAGCGGCGGCGAAGCCAAACCGGGACCGATGGAGTTACGCATAATTCAGGCACAAAAAGAGCTTGATTCTCCGTCGCGTTTTTTTGAGGCGCGAAAGTTGTAAAATCCATGGGCTTGAAAACTGACCGTAATTGGGCGAAAGAAAGCCCTTATGAGGTTTTTTTTGATTTTATTGCGCCGGAAGCTGACCGCTTCACGATACTTTCCCAACATATTGAAAAGCTGGGTCTCAATTCCGTAGTTATTCCCATTGAAGGGAACAGCCATTTTTTTATTTTTCCCAAAGGGAAAAACATAAAGCCCTCTACCGGCGGCTCGTTCCCTTTCCGTAAACAAAGTCCGGTTATACTTACCGCCCATTATGACCGTGTGCCGGACAGTCCCGGCGCCAATGATAACAGCGCCGCGGTTTTTCAACTGCTTAAAACCGCGCTGCGTCTTGGTGAGCAAAATGTTGATAATTGGATAATAATTTTTACCGATAAAGAAGAACTGCAAAACGGCGAGGGGATTCAAAAACAGGGTTCGTTCAGTCTGGCGAAAAAACTCCGCGCTCTGGGGCTGAACAACGCCCGGATTTTTAATTTTGACGCCTGCGGGGCCGGCGATACTTTTGTGTTTTCCAGCACTGTTGACTATTTACTGAAAAAAAACAAACGTTCGGGCTTCCTGCGCGCGAGCCAGACAATCAACAATTTGAGGGAAAAGGCCCTTAACACCGCCCGTTTCCTCCGTTTCAAAAAAATATTACTGGCCCCCACCCCTTTTTCCGATGACGCCGGTTTTTTGCAGGGCGGTATTCCCGTTCAGACCATTACCATGCTTCCTTCTCCTGAAGCGAAATCTTTTAAGGCGCTGCTGGGTGATAAACCTGACTTCGCCGATTTGCTCATTTCCGGTTCAATAACTCCTCCCGCCGTCCGTGAGCTTTTCCCCGAAACCTGGCGCTGTCTGAACAGTCCGGCGGACACTCACTTACGCCTAACGCCAGAGTTTTACGAACAGATTGTCCGTTTCGCAGTGGAGCTTTGCCGGGGGTGAGGGAGAGGGGAGCGCAGATTAAAGTCGTGAATCAAATTTGTTCCTTGATAGCGTGTGTTTGTTTCAGTGAAGAAATAGGGGGCTTTTTATAAATTAGCGGGAAAAGTGTTATGTACCTCGCTTTGACCGCGGCGCGGACGGCGGGCTAAAGCCCGCCTCCATTTGTTCGTCTTGGGTGATTTGTTCGGCGCCGGAGCGATTGGGATTTGTTCGTCTGCACCCCTTGACGGGGTGCGGTTGTTAGCTCCCCCGCGCGGATTCGAACCACGGACCCAGTGGTTAACAGCCACTTGCTCTGCCAGCTGAGCTACAGGGGAAGGTACATCTTTAATATAGCTTTTTACGAAAATTTTGTCAAGCAGAACGGACCAATCTCCGGACCTTGAGTCAGGATGATTTTATCGTTATAGTGAGGGGAGAAATACAATATACGGAGGGTAGGCCAGTGGTTAAGCCGCCAGTTTTGGGAACTGGCTGTCGGGGGTTCGACTCCCCCCTCTCCGAGGGAAGATTAGAATAGCAAGAAATATTTGATAAGTGGAGTATAAGTGATAACAGTTACCGATGTCAGCCTCAGTTATGGAGAGCGTACACTCTTTAAGGATGTCAACCTTAAATTTACCCCCGGCAACTGCTACGGGATAATCGGCGCGAATGGGGCGGGAAAATCAACTTTTCTCAAAATCCTTTCCGGCGAGACCGAGCATGACAAGGGAGAAATTTCGATAGGCAAAGCCCAGCGTATAGCGGTATTAAAACAGGATCACTTTGCCTTTGATCAATATCCGGCGCTGGAAACGGTCATCATGGGTTTTCCCAAACTTCACGCTATCCAGAAAGAACGTGAGGCAATTTACGCGCGGGAAGATTTTTCGGAAGCGGACGGCTTACGGGTCAGCGAGCTTGAGGCGGATTTTGCCGAGATGGGCGGATGGGAGGCGGAGGCGCAGGCGGGGCAGTTGCTTTCCGGCCTCGGTCTGGATGAGGAAGACCACGGCAAATTGATGGCGGAACTGGATGAAACCAAAAAGGTGCGCGTCCTTCTGGCGCAGGCCCTGTTTGGCAATCCTGACATTCTGCTGCTGGACGAGCCGACCAACGGGCTTGACCTGGAATCGATTTCCTGGCTGGAGGATTTTCTCATTGATTTTCCCAATACGGTGATTGTGGTGTCCCACGACCGCCATTTCCTTAACACGGTTTGTACCCATGTCTGCGACATAGATTACGGCAGAATTACCCCCTATTCGGGAAACTATGATTTTTGGTATCAGATGAGTCAGATACTTCAGCGGCAGGCGCGTGACCAGCAGAAAAAAAACGAGGACAAGGCGAAGGAACTTAAAGAGTTTATTCAGCGGTTTGCGTCTAACGCCAGCAAGAGCCGGCAGGCTACCAGCCGCAAGAAAGTGCTGGAAAAACTTGACCTTGACAATGTGCCGGTTACCAGCCGCAAATTCCCCTACGTCGGTTTTAAGCCCGACCGGGAAATCGGCAACAATGTGCTGAGGGTGGAAAAAGTCAGTTTTTCTTTTGAAGGGACGGAACTGTTAAAAGATTTTTCACTGCTGGTCAACAAGGGCGATAAAATCGCCTTTGTGGGCATTGAGCATAGCTCAAAATCGGCGTTATTTGACATTATTGCCGGCGAAAAAAAACCCGCTGGCGGCGAATGTTCCTGGGGGCAGACTACGGCGTTCTCCTACTTTCCCAAAGAGAACACCGCTTTTTTCAATTCTACCCTTTCAATTACCGACTGGCTTAAACAGTATTCGCCGGATCAGGACGATACCTATGTGCGCAGTTTTTTGGGGCGTATGCTCTTTTCCGGCGACGAGGCGCTGAAGCCGGTCAACGTCCTTTCCGGCGGCGAAAAAGTCCGCTGTATGCTTTCCAAAATGATGCTGTCCGGCGCGAATGTGTTAATCCTTGACGAGCCGACCAACCACCTTGACCTTGAAGCGATTACCGCCCTTAACGACGGCCTTACCGCCTTTCCCGGCGTTATCCTCTTTAACTCGCATGATCATGAATTTATCAATTCTATCGCCAACCGCATTATCGAAATTCTGCCCCAGAATGAAGGCGCGGGCTGCATCGACCGCATGATGCCGTTTGACGATTATTTGAAGGATCCTTCAGTAAAGCAGCTCCGCAGCGCGGCGTATCACCATGTACAAAGACTGCGGATTTAACGGTGTTTTTTAAGCCAAATTCCGCATTTGATGCACAAAGGCGCCTTTGTCGGAGGCGTTGAAAAATGCCGAACCGGTTACCAGTATGTCCGTACCGGCGGCGACAGCGGAAGCGGCGTTATTGGTGCGTATGCCGCCGTCAACCGAAAGCAGATAATTAAGGCCCCGCTTTTGCCGTTCATCCGCCAGAAAACGGACTTTTTCCAGACATTCGGGTAAAAATTCCTGCCCGCTAAAACCGGGGTCTACGGTCATAACCTGTATCAAATCCACACACGGCAGTAATTCATTGAGCATGGCGGCGGGGGTGGAGGGGACAATGCTGATGCCCGCCTTTTTGCCCATGCGCCGGATATCGTGAAGAAGCCGGTGGGAATGGACTGCCGCCTCAAGGTGGAAGGTAATGGAATCCGCGCCCGCGTTCGCGAAGGCGGCAACGAGTGAATCGGGCGAACGGGCCATCAAATGAACGTCAAAAAAGGCGGAACTGCGCCGCCTGAGATCCTCCACCAGTTTGAAGCCAAAGGTCAGAGTTGGCACGAATTGCCCGTCCATTACGTCCAGATGTACCCAATCCGCTCCCGAAGCCTCAATTTGAGCGACCGCCTCGCCAAAATTGGCAAAATCCGCTGAAAGAATCGATGGCGCAATGATAATTTTTCCCATGTTAATCCCTGTCTACCAGCATAGCCCTGAAAGGGCGCTATTGTCAAACCGTCAAAAAATGGTATAATAGGGGGTATATCTAAAGCATTATGAACGCGGAACAGCCGGTAGAGGGGCTTATTCAGAAAGCCTATGATAAACTGAAAGCCTCAGACGCCGAAGGCGCGGCGGCATTGCTTGAGCAGGCATTGCAGATTGACGCTGACAATAAAGAAATCAAACACGCTTTGAAATCGGTTCACTGGTGGCTTGAGCATACTACACGGATTGAGGATATAAAGAACCCTTATGAAAAAGGAGGGTTTATCCTTTCCCAGCTTAGACAGTATTACAGCTTTCTGGACATTGTCGCCGATAACTATGATTCGTGTCAGTACGCGGTGAGGCGTTATGTGTTTTCCAGCGCCCTGCGCTGTTTCCATGATTTGCTGGGGGATGGGGTAAACCAGTACGATCCCGGACTGCTGCTGTTGGTAGGACGCTGTTACAAAGGCGTGGGTGATTACGATGAGGCGCTGAAATACCTTGAGCAGGCGGTGCGTTTCAGGCGCGAGGACGGCGAGACTTTGGCTGAACTGGCGGATGTAAACGCCCTGCTCGGCGAGGCCAGTACGGCAAAGGCCCTGTTCCGTGAAGCGTTTTTCCTAAACCCCGAAAAAATTGACCTGCGGGCGATGGAATCGGAAATGATAATCCGGCTGAGGGACAGGCTGGTTCAGGAGAAAGGTTACCGGGACGAAGAACTGCGTGAATGGATACCGGTATACGGCAGGCTGTGGGGGGTGTTTTCGATCAAGCGGGAGCTTAAGCCCATTGAATTCGGCAGGCTCAAGCAGTCGATTTTTACTCTGGAAACAGAGTGCCGGGGCAATCCGAGACAAAGCGCCCTGCTAAAGCCGCGGCTGATTAACCGCTACTTTTGGCTGATAGATTATTATGAAAACAAGCGGGAAGACCCCGATCTTATCGAAGAGGTCTTGCTGAAAATAAAAGTTACCGATCCGGAAATTTATGAACGGTATATAAGATAAGGAATTATTGAGGAGAAACAAATGGCAGAAACAGAAACAGAGACGGAGCAAGCGGTACAGGCAGAAAGTGGATTGCCGGAAGAATCATTAACCCTGCTTAAAAACATACGGGAAATGCTCAATGAGGAAAAATGGACCAGAGCCGCCCTGAGTAATTATTCAACCAGCCAGTTCAAGGAATTTGACGCTCTGCTCAAGGAAGCCAAAGACCTGCGGGTAATTGATGAGATGAAAAAAGACTGTGATGAGCATCTTTCCCATTCCAAGAACAGCATCATCGCCCTGTACCTGTCCGGCATGGTGGCGCTTTCCCGCCAGATTATTGACGACGCGGCAATGATCAACCTGGTAACCATTTTCGCCGACAACCATAAATGGGGTATCGTTAAATACCTCTGCGAGCGTATCCTTGACTACGGCGAATCAAAATTCGCCCTGCGAACCCTCATTGACTGCTACAAAAATGAAAATGAGGAAACGGTTATATACGACATTTGGGAACGCCTGGTAAAAGTTGATTATGAAGAAGCGGATATTGCCAAGTCCCTCGCGGAACATTATGAAAAACAGGGCAATAACGAGGCGGCGATTGATAACTATAAAAAAGCCCTGCACCGTTACATTAACAAAGGGCTTTTTGCCAATGTCAAGGAAATCTGGGAAAAACTTCTGCTCTACTGTCCCGAAGACATTCACTTCTTCCTCCATGTGCAAAAAAAGGTCGCAAAAAATATCAGTGAGGAAAGGGCGATTGATCTTCTGAAAGCCGTATACAGTTTCTGCAAGGATCAGGATGTTGATATGGCTATCACCATTCTTAAAATTGTTCTGGAGTACGATGAAAAAGATTATCCCGCCCGCAAGGAAATTGTTGAATGTTATAAAAAGAAATATGCCGGCCACAGCCAGCTTGAAGACTACATCCGCATTTCCAACCTTTCCCAAAGCTACCGCAATGTCCATGAGGCCATTACCGATTTTGAAAAACACATTGCCTTTGACAAGGGAAATTTTGTATTCCACCGCACCTGGGGAGTAGGCAGAATAGTGGGCATTCAGGGCGATGAGATCAAAATTGACTTTGCCAAAAAGCGCGGCCACACCATGTCGCTTAAAATGGCGGTAGAAGCCCTGCAGACTCTGTCAAAAGATCATATATGGGTGCTCAAGGCCACCTGGAAAAAAGAAACGCTTCTGGAAAAGGTAAAAAAGGATATTTCCTGGACGCTGCAAACGATTATAAAAAGTTTTGGGAATTTCTGCGATACCAAGCGGATAAAAGCGGAACTTTGTCCCGGCGTGCTTTCAGAAAAAGAATGGTCATCATGGAATACCAAAGCGAGAGACATCCTCAAATCTGACCCGATGTTTGGCGTAAGCCCGGACAATATCGACATCTTTACCGTCCGCGATCGCCAGATAAATGTTTCGGAAAAACTCTACAATGAATTTAAAGCCGAACGGAATTTCTTTGACCGCGCCGCTACCATCCGCAGTTTTGTCAATCAAAAAGACGCCGAACTGGATTCCGAATACTTTGCCGAAATGTTTTCGTACCTCACTTCTTTCCTGAAAACATCGAACCAGGCGGGCGAACAGTCAATCGCGGCTTTCCTTTTGATTAAGGAACTGGCGGTTAAGTATCCCCACCTGGGGGCAAATCTCCCGCTTAACTTTGCCGACATTATCAAGGGGGTAAGCGATATTCCCGGCCTCTTTCAAAATCTCAAGGACAACCGGTTCAAGGAAGAATTTCTTCACCACCTTCAGATGTTTGTTCCCGGCTGGCCGGATATTTTTGTGGAGTTGTTTCCCTATACCATGCTTCCCCTGATTATCAACCAGCTTGAAAAAGAAGGCTACCATGAGAAACTTACCGCCATGACGCTTTACTGTTTTGACCACTTCAGGGAGCGGCGCGAGGCGGTTGTGTGGCTGATTAAAAACGCGTCTTCCGCGGACTGGTTCAAGGCGGCAAATATCAACCTTGAACGGCAGCTTATCGTTTTGATCCACATCCTTGACCTGACCTACCGGGACATTGAAAACCAGCGGGAAACCACCGAGGCCCGCAAGATTAACAAACAGGTATACACGATTCTCTTTAAGGACGACGTTCTTGGATCGTTCATTGACAATGCCGGCGACGACACCATTACCCGCGTCTATACTTTTATCAATGACGTGAAGAACCTTGACCCGCAGGACAAGATAAACCTGAAAAGCAGAATACAGGATCATCATCCTGACTTTAAGTTCATTGAAAGCATTGAAAGACGAATTTCCCAGGGGCTGACCGTTACCAGAATCAAGTATGATGAAAAGCAAAAACAGCTTGCCCATATTATGGATGTTGAAGTCCCCGCCAATTCCCGGGAAATTGAAGCCGCCCGGCTGCACGGCGACCTGAAAGAAAACGCCGAATACATCGCGGCAAAGGAAAAACAGGTTCTGCTCAATACCACGGCGGAAAGGCTCAAGGAAGACATCGACCGCGCCCAGATATTTGATCCGGCGACTATCGACACTTCCCGGGTGTCTTTTGGAACCGTTGTCGCTTTGCAAAACGAAAGCAAAGACAGAAAGGAAGAGTACACCCTGCTTGGCCCCTGGGAGTCGGAGCCTGAACACAATATTATTTCCTACCAGACTCCCTTTGGAAAAGCGATGTTAAGCAAAACCGTAGGGGAACATTTTAACTTCCTCAGCGATGGCGAGAAGAACCTGTATACGGTAGAAGCGATAAGGGCCGCGAATATATAACGGGATTATAAGCCCAGTTTTTCAAGCGTTCTGCGGGCTTTGGCGGCAAGAGTTTCGTTCTTGTCGGTGGTCAGGGTTTTTATTTCATCGGCAAGGCTTGTCAGGCGGTTGTTGGCCGCCATATCCAAAGCGTAGGACTTTTCTATTATTCCGCCGTTCTGCATCAGGCGGCGGGTAATGGTTTCCATGTTGGAGCTTTTTGTTTCCCCGATAACTTTCAGCAAACCATTGTACAGGGCGTTCTGTTTTTTTTGTTTTGCCTCATCCAGTTCCACGACAAAACGGTCAAGAGATTTTTCCGGCTGAATCTGCATGAGCATTTCACCGGCGACAATCCGCACACGGTCGCTGTTTTTGCGTTCGGTAAAAAGGTCTTCCAGTATTTTAACCGACTCGCCGTCCGCTATCGCGCCGAGGGCGCGGATGGCGTCTTCTTTGACGGCGGGAACTTCATCACGCTCGGCGCGGAATTTAAGGTAAGGTATGGCGGCGGTAAGTTTACGCTGACGGCTGGCCTGCGCCGCCGCTACGCGGGTACGGTAATAGGAATCCCGGAACGCGTCGAGTATCGTTTGATCAACCGCCTGGCCGGAAAAAGGTCCCAGCGCGGTAACGGCGGCGGCGCGGAGATTGGAATCGCCGGCGGAAACACAGGCAATCACCGCGTCAAGACCGCTTGAATCGCCGATTTTGGCAATGGATTCAAGGGCGGCCGTACGCAGACTGGTTCGCTCATCATTGCTGGACGCGATACCCGCGAGAAATTGCACCGCCCCGGCGGAACCGGTTGCGCCCAGCGCGGTAATTATTTCACGGCGGCTTTCATCGTCGGTGCTGCCGCTTTTATAAAGATCAATAAGGTATTCCACAGCGTCGTTGGCAACAGCGCCGCCGGAGCCGCTGATGCGGCCAAACGAACGTAAAGCCGTATTCATAAAACGCTTTTCATTGCCGTCAATCAATTTCCGCAAAACGGGAACCGCGTTTTGCGCCTTGACTTTGCCGAGGTAGTCAATCGCCGCGAGAATGGTATCGTTTTTTTCCTCATCACGTTCCTGTATGGCGCGCATGGCGCGGTTTTCAAGGCCGCTTTTTTCCCGTTCGCCGAAAAAGGCAAAAGCCCCGGTCAGTATTTTTTGGTTGCGGGTGGTCTCTACCAGGGCGGCAATTTCAGAGTCAAGGTAATCAGCGCCCTCGGTTTTAAGCGTTTGTATAAGGGTGACAATCTCCGTTTCAGTGCCGTATTTAATGGTGTTGTAGCGCGCTTTTTCAGTAGGGTTATCCGGCGGAGCCGCCGTTCCGGATTCATTCTGCGCGTACAGTACGGCGCCAATCAACAATGTCATAACAATAAAAATCTTTTTCATGCAATTCCTTCCTGATAACGGGTAAGAAAATCTTTCTTAAACGCGGGAAAGCGGTTTTCCTCAATGGCGCGGCGGGTGTCCAGCGTCAACTGGTTAAGAAAGAACAGGTTATGGTAACTTGCCAGCATGGAACACAGTATCTCCTGGTTTTTATACAGGTGGCGCAGGTATGCCCTCGTGTACTGCCGGCATACCTTACAGGTACACTCCTTATCTATCGGCATAAAATCCATGTGGTTTTCGCTCTTTTTCAGGGCAAGGGGGCCGCTGCGGGTATATACCCTGCCGTTTCTTCCTTCCCGCGTGGGCATTACGCAGTCAAACATATCAATGCCGTTTTCTATGGCCTGGAGTATATATTCCGGCGTCCCGATACCCATAACATAGCGGGGTTTTTCATCAGGCAGCAGGGCGGCGGTAAGGGCCAGGGTCTCGGAAAAAAGTTCGGGCGGCTCACCCACGGAAAGCCC
>Ga0268262_10004734_pt1 | contig 13882 bp, 8 predicted proteins | sample TergutNc150P3_FD_190354 | JGI IMG/M metagenome (GOLD analysis project Ga0268262, IMG submission 190354) | Nasutitermes corniger P3 segment gut microbial community from laboratory colony in Florida, USA - Nc150 P3 (SPAdes) (version 2) | ecosystem: Host-associated > Arthropoda: Insects > Digestive... | reverse complement strand
TGTTCGGCAAGATGAAGCACTTTCGCGGGATCGCCACGAGATACAGCAAGTCGGCGCTGTCTTTCATGGCCTTCCTTCACCTGGCCGCCATCCTCCTGTGGCTGAAATGAATGTCGACAGAACCTAGACGAAAAAACCCTCCAAAGAGGGTCTTTTGGAATATCTTTGAAATCAAAGATTTTTTGGAGGCGCCGATCGGAATCGAACCGATGAATGGCAGATTTGCAGTCTGCGGCCTTACCACTTGGCTACGGCGCCCGGCTTTCAAGGTGACTGCCAGGCGAAGTGCCTGGCGCATGGCAAGCCACGGCAGCCTGCGATGGACTGGAGCGGGTGAAGGGATTTGAACCCTCGACTTCAACCTTGGCAAGGTTGCACTCTACCACTGAGTTACACCCGCATTTGCCGAGCGAATTTAATTTTACGCACAAATTTGGGAACGGTCAAGCACGATTTTTTGGCTTCCAATTGAGCAAAGCTGCTAATCCCCCTTCTTCTCGTCAATGCACAGCCCACGCCATATCCCTTGCCATAGTATCCTTAACAGGATGAACCGTTTTTTCCAGCCACTGAGATACGACTCAAAACCCGCGCCCCCTTTTTTGCCGCTGGCATTCAGGTTCGTGGCCTCCTTTGTGCTGTTGGTCCTGCATTTCGGTCTGGATTTGGATTTGCCCGGCAATACTGCGGGCGAGTGGATATACGTGGCTTCCCTTGCTATCTTGTTCGCCGAATCCCTTGTTGAATCCGCTCGTTCATATTTGGCGACAGGATCGCCCTTTTCCGTCCCTGGCAGGCCCATGGTGCTGGTCAACTTACTGCTGCTGTGCGCCCTAGTCACCTTGATCGTGTCATTCCACGGCGTAGCCAAGACCGGGCTGGCCGCGCTATATGTCTTCCCCGTACTGGCTTCGGCGTTCTACGTTGGCACGCCCACGATAATACTGTTCGGAGTCCTCTCCATAGCCATGCACGCGATCTGCGTCTTGCTACTCTCGGGCCAGGCTGGGTTCCCTCTTGGCTTTTTAGGGGTTGAGACCGACGTCCTGCCTTCTGAGAGGCTGTGGCACATTGGTTTTACATCCCTCTTGATAATTGCAGCCACCTTGGTCGTCGTCATTATTCGCAGGCGAATAGAAGCTCTCAGGTCAAACCTTAGCGAGTCCGAAGCCGCCGTGGGCGATCTGAGTGCGCTGTACCGCAATGTCGTCGAGTCAATGGAATCCGGCCTAGTCACGACGGATATCAAGGGAATGCTCACCAGCGCAAACCCTTCCGCCGAGCGTATCTTGCAGGCGAAGCTCCCCCTAGGGCAACCGATGAAGGTGCTAGACATAGTTGGCCAAGCGATCAAAAAAGGCCTCCCCGGCATTTTCCGATTCGAGGTTGCCATCGCCATGCCACGAGGGGCTGAAAAAATCGTTGGGGGGGCCATTTCGCCGCTGGTGGACAGGAGTCACAAACAGGCAGGGTTCCTCGTCCTCTTCCAGGACCTCACCGACATAAAAGCGATGGAAGACAAAATGAGGCTAAATGAGCGCCTTGCCGCCTTGGGGGAACTCTCTAGCGAACTCGCGCACGAAATGAGGACGCCGCTGGCTTCCATCAAAGGCTGCGTGGAAATCCTGCGGAGGCCCAACCCCGACGGCGCGATAGTCGAAAAAGTGATGACCATTTTGCTCAGGGAATCAGAGAGGGTCGGAGCCGTCTTGTCGGATTTTCTGGAAAACGCAAACCCAAGAGACCTGAAACTGGAGCCAATATGGATTCCAGACATCTTGGAAGAAGTGTGCGCTGCGTGCGCCACGGACCACCGCTTCGAGGGCGTGCGGCTACAGTTTGAAGATGCCAAAAAAGTCTGGGTGCTGGGCGACAGACGGGCGGGCCATCGGATTTTGACCAACCTGCTCAGCAACTCGTTAAAGGCTCTAAAAGGGCAACCAGAGCCAAAGATCAAGGTCTTCCAAACAATCGTGGGCGACATGGTGACGCTGGCAGTGACAGACAACGGGATAGGAATGGACAAAGCGCAGTTGAGGGACATCTTCACGCCTTTCTGCAGCGGTTTCGCCGAAGGGACTGGGATCGGCATGAGCCTGGTGTTTCAGTTTGCCCAGCGTATGGGTTGGGAGATAGAAGTGAATAGCGAAATCAACGTCGGGACCACCATAACGATCGCCATGCGAATCGAGCGAATGGCTTAGGAATACTTTGCATTATTTAGCGCATGTTTTCGCCGAGAATCCATTGAATTGCAAATCTGCCATTCATCGGTTCGATTCCGATTGGTGCTTCCAACCTATGCCCAGTTTGCCTGCAATCAGGCCAACTGGGCCTTTCCCGTTGACGGAGACAACTTTATGATCGTTAGATTCGCAACAAAAGCAGGAGTGGCGTTTTTGTTTTTGTGCGCGGCTGGAACGGTAGCCCTTGGTGCCAACCCGGAATGGGAAGGACTCCAAAAATCCGGCAGGTGGAAAGTGCTGAGGTCTCAGGTCGAGAATAGACTAAAGGCGAACCCAAAGGACGGGGAAGCACTTTTCTGGCGATCAAAGGTACTCATGGCTTTTGGCGACTACGAGGAGGCCTACAGGGTTGCCAAAGAATCCACAAAGCTGCTACCCCAGTCGGCGGACGCCTGGGCCCAGTTATCAGCTTCGGCTGGCTTTATGGTAGCAAGGGCGGGCGTCCTAAAAAAAATGTCATTTGCCACCGACTGCAGGGACGCAGGAAAAAAGGCCCTGGAGCTGGATCATAAAAACACGGTGGCACTCGAAGTCATGGCCAATTTTTACCGCCAAGCCCCCGGCATCATCGGCGGGGACTCGGCAAAAGCCGACAGCACGAGGGTCGTCCTTGACTCTATTGACCCAGAGGCAAAAGCTAGGAGGGTGCTGAAGGAGGCGTACAGGAGCGGCGACAAAAGCCGCTTCGAATCCGCCCTCAAGCAGGCCATGCAGAGCCACCCCAAAGCGGCATGGCCCTTTGTTGAAGCGGCCCATCGAGCGATGGACAAGGAAAACACGAGGCCAAAGGACGCTCAGGCGTTCGCAAAAGCCGCTATAGAGAACGACAAGTACAGCGCGAGGGCGCACGCCTATCTGGCGCAGTCTTTGGCTGCGGAAGGAAAATGGACAGAGTTTGACGCAGCACTGGCGAATGCAGAAAAAATAATGCCTGAAAACCTGCACCCGCACTATATGGCGGCCCAATGGCTCATTTCGTCGTCCAAGGAGCCGAAGAGGGCCGAAGCCCTGGTGAGGAAATACATGAGGCAGGAGCCAGAGGGCGGGACACCCAGCCTGGGTCACGCCCATAGAGCAATGGCGCAGTTGCTGGAAGGGCAGGGGGACAAGGCGGGAGCGATAAGAGAATTGAAGGAGGCGTCCAAGCGGCTGCCAAAGGACAAAGACTCTGCATCTAGGCTAAGCAGTTTGATCGCCACCGACCTGAAGAGATTGGGTGGCTGAAAAAAAGTAGCGGACGCTGCCCAGCTACAGGCCGCGCCCGAATTTATTGCAGCTTGATGTTTTTTTATTTTATTGCGGATTTTATGGCCTCAACCTTGTCTGTCTGTTCCCATGGGAATGAACTCCGGCCAAAATGCCCATAGGTGGCGGTCTGCCTAAAGATTGGCCGCCGCAGGCCCAAGGCGTTGATCATGGCTTCGGGTGTGCAACTAAAGACCTCGCGCACTGCCCTTTCGATCTGTTCGGGGCTGGCTTGGCTGGTGCCAAATGTGTCAATGTGGATAGAAACTGGCTCCGCCACACCGATGGCATAGGCCAACTGGATTTCGCATTGCTTTGCCAAGCCTGCCGCGACGATGTTTTTTGCGATGTAGCGCCCCATGTAGGCGGCGGAACGGTCAACCTTGCTTGGGTCTTTCCCCGAGAAGGCGCCACCGCCGTGGCGTCCGCTGCCGCCATACGTGTCAACGATGATCTTGCGGCCCGTGAGTCCAGCGTCGCCCATTGGGCCGCCTATCACAAAGCGCCCTGTGGGGTTCACATAGAATTTGGTATTGCTGTCCAGTAAATCGGCTGGCAGGGCGGGTTTGATCACGTTGGCCAGTACGCCATCGAATATTTCCTTTTGGGAAATTTTGTCATCGTGCTGGGTGGAGATGACCACGGTGTCTATGCGCGCGACTTTGCCGTCTTCATATTCAACCGTCACTTGGCTTTTGCCATCTGGCCTGAGCCAAGGCAGAACGTTTTGACGCCTGGCCGTGGACAGCTTCTTTACCAGCAAGTGCGCATAGTAGATTGGGGCCGGCATCAGATCGGGCGTTTCGTCGCAGGCGAACCCAAACATTAGGCCCTGGTCGCCTGCCCCGCCAGTGTCGACGCCCATCGCTATGTCGGGTGACTGCTTGTCAATCGCCACCAGGACGGCGCAAGTCGCCCAGTCGAATCCTATGTCTTGGCTGTTGTAGCCAATGTCGCGCACTACATTGCGTGCCACTTCGGCCACTGGGATATATGTCTTGGTGGTCATTTCGCCCGCCACCAGGACCAAGCCCGTGGTCAAGAGCGTTTCGCACGCCACGCGGCTATGGGGGTCATCAGCAAGGGCGCAGTCCAAGATGGCGTCGGATATTTGGTCCGCCATCTTGTCGGGGTGCCCCTCCGTGACACTCTCGGAAGTAAATAGGTGTTTGTTCATATTAGTCATTTGGGCTCCCCCCTAAGAAAAAAAGCCACTATCTGTCAATGATAACTTAAAAAGGCAGTTTTGGAGATAATTAAGATCAGTGTCCCAGCTTTCCCAAAAGCAGAGTCAGGGCGTCGAGGGCGTCCTTTGGCAAATTGTCATTGCCGCCCAGCTCGGTTTCTCTGGATTTGACAAAGGAAATGCGGTCAGAGAGGCGCTTCGAGAATTCGTTGCGGTAGGCGTTGTTGCCGAGGTCTGCTTCGAAGCCAGGCCAGTCAAGGGTCAGAACGTTGTGGAAGGGTTCCAACGGCTTAAAGTTGGCATTCCCTTCTATTATTTGTTCAATGATGCTCAATGTGTCGGCTGGCTTTACCTTTGTCCCCATGAAGAAGCCAGTGTTGAGGACATAGCAGTCCACCCCGTCCTCGAAGAGAGACTTGAACCGTAGGTAATCCGTGGAAAGTGGGTAAGTTCGGAATGGGTTGGCGAACGGCTCCACGACGAGGGCGTTGGGATCGACGCCCAGGGCCAGCCGCTCGGCGGAAGTCCTCTTGGTCGCCAATGTGGCACCAAATACGGATGCCAGGCTTGGGCCGTCCAATTTCAGCACGGGCGGCAGCGTCTCGTCTTTCATCAGCCAGAAAATGCCATTGATGGGTTCGTTTATTCTGTCTATCCTGTCGGGGCTCCAAAGCCTGCTCTTGACGGCGCGCCCGTTGCCGTTTCGCAGGTCTTCCGTCACGACGTGCAGTTTCCCGTCTGGGTAAATGGTCGCGCCATTGTTTTGCAGCGTGAGGATGTATTTGTTGTCCTCGCAGAACATCGGATAATCCTGCGTCTTGTCGAAGTATCCAGGCTCTAATGCGATGCTGTATTTTTCTTGCAGGTTGATGATAAATGCGTCATCATGGACCACAGTTATTGGATACTTCCCACCGTGCTTGGCGTGAGTGATGGTGCTCTTGCCCGAGCCAGAGAGGCCGAAGACCGCCGCTACGTAGTCTTTGCCACTAGGTAGTGAATATCTTTTCAGCCCTCCGTGGCAGCTTGCGTATCCATGGCGCACGGCTGTGCTCCACGCCAATGTCAGGGTCCCCTTTTTGTGTTCGCCGAAGTACCTCATCCCCAAAAGGGCCAGGGTGTTGTGTTCTGGGTCGAAGAAACTGAGTCCCATGGGGTGTTCGGGGTGGGTCCAGTCGGGATCAGAAAAAACTATAATGTCGCCTTCTGGGTATGGCTTGGATTTGGCGTAGCGGGCTGCGTGTCCGTCATCCCACCATTGGAAATTGAGGAGCCAGCTATATAAAATGGTCGCGTGGTCGGCGGGTATCACCAGGCGCGCCCTGAGCATAAAGTCTTCGTCGAGTCCTACCAGGGCTTGGCTGGTTATCATTTCACGGGTCCTAGTTTTGTAGATCGCCTCTACGACCTTGGCCATCAGGTCATCTTTGTCGACGCCGGGCCACCCCAAGATGCGCCTGGCAGCTGCGGCCCTGCCAGAAACGGCACCATCGTTCATCAACAGCACTTTTGCGTCGGACGGAAGTCCAAAGGCCTCGGGGTGATAGACCGGCATCCCGTCAAGGACGACCGTACCCGGCGCAGCCATCGCAAGGTGGTACGCCTCGCCCACATTCTCCACTGGCTTCACGTTGTTTCCATAGAAGGCGGTTTCCACTGTCGTCCTCATCTGGGACATGATCTGAGAAAACATTTCTCTGCCAGGGTAGGCGCCAATTGTTGCCATGTTGGTCTCCAAATTAAAAAGACAATTTTAGCGGTATGCAGTCAAATTATAAATCACATCAATTGTCTATATCAGCGATCTTTTCTAGCCAAGGCTTTGTTTTCAGCCTCTCGACGCTCTTTTCAAGGAACAGCTCCAGCGACATTTTCTTGGGTTCGGACAAGGCGGGGGCCACGGCGCATTCGAACCCCAGGCGTCCTGATTCTTGAAGCCTCAACTGAAGCTGAGGGACTGGCCTCACTTCTCCTGTCAGGCCAACCTCTCCGACAAATATGCACTTGTGCCTGAGCAGCCTCCCCGTCGCACTGGAAGCAAGGGCGGCTATCACGGCCAAGTCGGCTGCCGGGTCTTCGATTTCCAGCCCCCCCGCCACATTGATATAGACGTCCCTGTCGTGGAGCTGCACTCCGCCCCTCCTCTCCGCGACGGCGCAGAGCATGGCCAGTCGCTGGCCATCAATGCCAATGGCCGTTCTCCTTGGTATGCCAAGGCCCGCCGATGCAACGAGTGCTTGGATTTCCACAACTACAGGCCTGGTTCCAGACAAAACCACTGTGGCGGAGCAACCCGGGCTTGGCTCCGCTTCGAGGAAAAAGGGGTTGCCCACGGCTGGGGTCAGCCCAGTTTCCGTCATGGCGAACACGCCCAGTTCAAATGCTGCGCCAAAGCGATTTTTTAGTGCCCTCAGCATCCTGTGGTGATGGTGGCGGTCGCCCTCAAAGGAGAGGACGGTGTCAACTAGGTGTTCCAATACCTTTGGCCCAGCAAGCCCGCCGTCCTTGGTGACGTGGCCGACTAGCACCAGTGGAGTACCAGTCGCTTTTGCCCATCTGGCAAGCATGGTGGCGCACCCCCTGACTTGGCTGACGCTGCCGGCCCCCGACTCGAATTCTGGGTCATAGAGCGTCTGGATAGAATCAACCACCAGAAGCTCTGGGCGCATACTTTCTGCGGCGGACAATATCTCCCTGACGTCTGTCTCTGCCAGCAGGTGTATGTTTGGCAGCTCCGCGCCAAGGCGCTGGGCTCTTATGCGTATCTGGCGTTCGCTCTCCTCGCCCGACGCATAAAGGGTGCGCCCAGGGATGTTGGCTGCCCATTGCAGCAGAAGCGTGGATTTGCCTATTCCGGGTTCGCCACCCAGAAGCACAACCATCCCTGGCACGACTCCCCCTCCAAGGACTCTGTCCAATTCCGCCAAGCCAATGGGGATTCTGCTGGAATCAGATATTTCTACGTCCAATAGGGATATTGGTCCAGAATAGTCGCTTTGGGCAAACGCGCTGCGCGAGCGACCTAGTGCCTTTTTGACGGAGCCGCGTATTTCTTCCACTGTCCCGAAGGACTTGCACGACCCACATTTGCCCACTAGTTGCGAGAATCTGGCCCCGCAGGCGGTGCATTCAAAGATGGACGAGGCTCGGGCCATTTTGTTTCCTCCAGGGAACTGTGCCGTGACTATATCTATTATTCTGATACACAGCTCCGGTTTTTTGCTGCGGATGTGTGTCCGAAAGCCTGTAATTTACTTTTGCGTGCAAGATGCGCGGAGTAAATTTGGGCGGCTGACTTATTTGCTTGGCTCTTGTATATGTTCTTACGGTATTAATGAATTATTTATTAATCTAAGATGTGGCGCGGTTGCTTTCCAGGGCGATGAATTGAAGGCATCTGGCATTACTTCATGTCGGAGAGTCTGGATTGGAAGGGGTTGGGAAGTTTCCGGATCGCCAAAAAAACTTGTGGAAAAGTTGGCGGATTTCCCCGTTTTTGGCAAGAGATTCCAACGATTTTTTGAGCATTGGTTTGATTCATAAATTAATTTTTTAAGCTGTAAATCAATATATATCAATAAATAATCTGGGCAAGCAGCTTTTTGAAAAATCGGGTGACTGAAATAGTTTTCCACAATTCCGCCATTCGGATTTTTGGGCCATGGGGTTTTTCTCGCTCGGACCTTTGAGCATTATTTTTTCCTTTTTGCTTCAAGCTTTGCGGCTGGCCGCTATTTGGCAAATCCACGGTGTTTGTCCTAGCGATATTTGCAGTTTTGCGATAACATGGATGTTCTGCCGGCCGGAAAAGCCGGGAATCCAGCCCCAATGAGGGGCAACTAATACTGAGGTGGACGAGTGTCCAAACTAAACGACCTAATCAAAGGCATGGCCTCCAAACAGGTGGGCCGCATCAAGGTGTTCGACGCATCGCTGGTGGACGATGATTCTCCTGAAGCCCAAGAGTTCTTGACAGCCCTGCGGGGAGAGACTCGAGCGCTCAAAGAAGAGGAAGTCGTCAAAGGCGTGGTGGTAGAGATAAGGGGCAAGGACGTCATTGTAGATATTGGCTACAAGGGTTCAGGCACCATCAACCTTGACGAGTTTATCGGCCCCGACGGCGCGACTGGCGTCCAAGTCGGGGACGTGGTAGAGGTGCTGGTCGAGCACCTGGAAGACCACAGAGGCAACGTGCGCCTGAGCCGCGACAGGGCAGAAAAAATGAAGATATGGGACGAAGTGGAGAAGGCCTATCGGGCCAATCTCACAGTCCATGGTGTGGTGCTAGAAAAAGTGAAGGGCGGCTTGGCCGTTGACATTGGCATCCGCGCATTCTTGCCCGGCAGCCAAGTGGACACGAAACCCATAAGGAACTTGGACCCCTATCTTGGCAAGTCATTCGACATGAAGGTCATCAAAGTCAACCGCAGACGGGGCAACATAGTGCTTTCCCGAAAGCTGTTCATGGAGACCATCAACGCCAGCCTTAAAGAAGAGACCCTTGCTGGCCTAGAGGAAGGCAAACTGGTCGAGGGGCAGGTCAAAAACATCACTGAATATGGCGCATTCATTGACCTCGGCGGGGTAGATGGCCTGCTGCACATCACAGACATGTCGTGGGGCCGCCTGAACCACCCCGGCGAAATGTTCCAAGTGGGCGACAAAGTTGAAGTGGCGGTACTCAAATACGACAGGGGCAGCGAGAGGGTCTCGCTTGGTTATAAGCAGAAGTTCCCTGACCCTTGGCTTACGGTCGAGGAGCGCTTCCCTATAAACTCAATGGTTAAAGGCAAGGTGGTTTCCATCACCGACTATGGCGCATTCGTCGAAATGGAGCCAGGCGTAGAGGGCCTCGTCCATGTTTCGGAAATGAGTTGGACAAAGAAAATAAAGACTGCAAAGGGCATGGTGAATTTGGGCGACGTAGTGGAGGCCCAGATCCTGCAAATCGACACTGCGAACAGGCGCATCTCATTGGGCATGAAACAGGTCACGCCGAACCCTTGGCTTGCAGTGGCCGAGAAATTCCAGCCAGGGCAGATAGTCACAGGGACAGTCCGCAACCTGACTGAATTCGGCGCGTTCATAGAGATAGAGGAAGGCGTTGATGGCCTCGTACACGTCTCCGATTTTAGTTGGACAAAGAAAATCAAGCATCCAAGCGAAATCGTGAAGAAAGGGGACACGCTGACCGCCAAGGTCCTCAATCTGGACCCAGTCTCCCAGCGCATGAGCTTGGGCATCAAGCAGATGGAGCCGAACATTTGGGAAATCTTCTTTGAAAACCACCATGTTGGCGACACGATTACTGGTAAAATCGCCAGGGTGGCCGATTTCGGCGTCTTTGTTGATTTGGGGGAAGGCGTCGAGGGTTTGGTCCACGTCTCGGAGCTGAGCCGCAAGCGCATGGAAGACATCAGCAAGGAGTTTTCCATCGGGCAGGACCTCACCATGAAGATAGTCAAACTCGACCCGACCGAACACCGCATAGGCCTGTCCGTCAAGCAGTTTGAGATAGACCAAGAGCAGGGCGACGTGGAAACCGCCAAGGTCTCAGCCCAGCCATTCAAGAAGGCTACGCTGGCCGATGCATTTGCCAAAGCCGAAAGGGAGGACAAAGGCGAGGAAGCAGCGGAGAATGGCTCCCAAGCCAACGCCGATGCTAGCGGGGAAGGCCACGAAGTCTCAAGAGACGAGGAAAACAAAGAATAATGGGTGTCTTTGGACATCACTTAATAAATCGGATGTTTTGCGGTGCCTTGCAATGCGGGGTGCCGCTTTTTTTCGCGTGTCTGTAATGATGTTATGAAATGTTCATATTTTGTTGCCGTCCGGCCCCAGAAAAATCATGAGAACTCTCATATCCAAATGGCACTCTTACGTTAATGTCGCATTATTGTCTTATTCCAATCCTAAATAGAATCAGCTATGATTCTATTTAGAATTGGAATGCGCGACAGGATGTCGCGCCCGAAATGCGTAGCATTTCGTGAGGCTAGGCGAGCCGCGCCTCGCCGCAGCCGACTAATTCAAAATTGCATGGACGCAATTTTGAATTAGAAATGGGATTAGGCGCAGGCCCAGCATGGAGGTGGAACTTGAGAACATTGTTTTTGCACAGTTTGGCCTTGGCGGCCCTTGCGGCCCTGTCCGGCAGTCCTGCTGCGTCGCAGAACGTCCCCGCACAACTCGTCGTGGGCTTGAACTCGGTCGTGAACGAGAACCAAGCATTGATGAGCGTCAGGGGTTCCACACAGCCTTCTATGCTCGTCTTTGGAGGCACTGGCCCTAGAGAAATCAACCGGTCAGATCTAACTGCGTATGCCAAGGCCGTGAAGCTGCTGCTGGAAGAAGGCCTGGCCGATTTGGGGATCCGCCCAGTGAACCTTTTGCGGCGCGAAGCGGCGGAATCCATGCGGAAACATTTTAGCTTGGCAGCAAACGTGACTTGGGCTGTGGTTAGTTCAAATGAGCAATGTCTAGCCTCTGGCCAGACTCTCCCTGCTGCCTCGGAACTCGCCGAAATATTGGCTTCCAAGGGCATCCGCAGCCCCGTACGAATTTTGCGCGATTTCTTAAAGACTAGGCCCGATCACCTTGAAGCTAGGTTTGAATTACTGAAACTTCAACGGCGCGACGCCGACAGGCGCACCAGGGACGCGCTTGGCTTGGAGAAAGATGATTCGGCAGGGCAGCAGGCGAATGTCATAACGCTTCCCCAAGGTTCCTCGCTTCCAACGGGTTCGTTCACCATGAGGATACCCCAGGGCGGCCTAGGCAATTCGACATCTTTCTACAACCAAAAACCTGCGCCCATACCCAAAGATAAAGTGTTGGACGCTATGGAAGACCTGCAAATCTGGGCAGGGTTCGCTGAATCGTTTGACCGCTTGGTGACCGGCGATGACTGGATAGCCGCAGGATTGGAATTCGACATGGAAGAATCTGCCACGGAGATCTGCAGCCCATTGGTCAAGGCCCTATTCAAAAGGAAGATTGCCCAAGTGGAAGCCGCGCTGGAGAGGGCTCCCGCCAGTGACAAGATGTGGTCGGTGTGGATCCGCATGGCGGACGTCGTTGGGGGGAAAAGCATCATCAGCGTGGTTGACCGCTTGGTCTTGCAGCCCGGCGCGGACATGACCTCGCTGCCAAGGTTCGTGAGGAACAAATTGCTGGAAGAGGCAAGGGCCACAGGCAACTGGCCATATGTGGTCGAGAATCTTTGGAGCCGATATGAGGCGGAAAAAGCGAACCCTCTCCTTGCTACAACAATTCGCATCGGTGGGCAAGTGGGCGACGATGCGCGCGTGCGTGACATCATGGGCCAAATAATGGAAAACAATTGGACGCAGAAGTGGGACTCGCTATACGAGCCTCTGCTGGAAGCACTTCTCTACATGAACGACGTCGGCAGGGCAGACTCAATTATGAGTGCCATGCGGGAATGGCTCTCCAAGGGGCAGTGGAGCGTAAACCAGATGCAGAAGGCAATCGGCTTGGCCAACCGCTGCAACAAGCCTGACGTTGCAAAGCGGTGGACAGACCTCATAGCCGAATATGTGGGCAAATAAGGATAAGGGGACAATATGAAGACAAAGACTTGGGCAATTATGCTTGCAATTAGCACGGTTCCAGTGGTGCTCATTGGCCAGACAACGCAGACCATTATTCGGAGGGAGGAGGCATCATCGTTCATGACCTCCAGCCTTTTTTATAGGGTACTATCCACGCGCCCGTCAGCCTCATTGGTGCTATTCGACACAAAGAACAAAGACTGGGAAAAAGACTTTGCACAGACAAGGCAGGAAGACCCCTTTGCCGTGTACAACTTGGGTTTTATCTCATTCACGATAGACCAAGGTGTGGGCGACGAACTCCGGGAAAAAGAAGGGTGGCCGAAAGATGCGCCGCGCTGGGCCATCTATGATACAAAAGGGCGGTGCGTGGCCAATGGTGCGACGCTGCCAACGTCGGCGCAGCTGGCGGATGCATGTTCCAGTGCTGGCATACGCAGTTTGGCGGAGATATATCGCCGCTTTTTAATGGAATATCCAAACCACGAAGAGGCCCGCAGGGCACTGCTTCAGGAGTTGGCCGACGTCGCCGAAAAACGCACGCGCTTTGCTTTGCAGGTTCCCCAATCCCAATCCCGCTCTCAATCAGGTGTATCTATTTCAGCAAATTCAGGTGGATTCAGCTTCGACAACCAGAACAGCACGGGTCCGTCATCAGAACAAGTTGAATCGCTGCCAGAGCTTACAGCGGAAATAGACGAGAGAATTTGGAGGGATTATTGCATCGAATTCCAGAGATACCTAGAGGGCGCGATCTGGAAGGTCGGCTATGAGTTGGGTCCTGGCACCATTTTAGGTGGTCCTGGCACCATTTTAAGTTTTGGTTCTAGGCATGTTGTGTCGTCTTGGGCTATCTTTAGCCCATTGGCCAGGGCGGCTTACAAAAAGGCTGCGGCAACGGTGGAAGCCGCACTAGCGCGACAGCCGTCCTCAACGACGATTTGGAGGCTTTGGGCCACATTGAACAAAACGGGTGCTGGTTCTTCGATGAAGGAGCTGCTTGAGACCCTTGAACCCTCCCCCACTGTCGCCCCAGCAAATTGGCCCCCCAGCTCCGTCATGGCGGAATATTTGAGGTCCTGCCGCGAAAACGGCGACTGGAAGACGATACTGGATGTGGTGCAGCCCCAATGGGATTTTACGAGTTCTGTTGTTGTCATTGGAAACGAAATTTCATCACAAATTAGGCAAGCCCAGACAACAACCCAGAGAACGGTAAGGAGCATTGGCCCCGATGGAATGCAAATAGTTGACAACCCATTTTTGAGCCAAAGTTTTTGGGTGTCCCGTGGGGAGGCTTACCTTGAGGCCCTGCTGAGGCGGCAGCGCTTGGCCGATGCCGAGCAGATGATGAAAACCTGGGCCTCCACTTCAGGCTGGCTAGGTGCATTTCCGTTGGCGGCGGCCATAGCCGAAAAATTGGGATATGAGAGCCTGGCAAAGTCTTGGAGGGTGCTGGGGAATCGCAAATAAAAAACTACACACACGCTCATCGGAGTCGCCGGGGGTCTGGGGCATAGGCACTAACTTAACAATGGTATTTTTCACAAAGTCTTGCTATATTTCTCCTTTAGGGGAGGGACCGCATGCACAGGGACAACATCCGCCAACTGATGAGGCACCTGCCGGCC
>Ga0268262_10004733_pt1 | contig 13882 bp, 12 predicted proteins | sample TergutNc150P3_FD_190354 | JGI IMG/M metagenome (GOLD analysis project Ga0268262, IMG submission 190354) | Nasutitermes corniger P3 segment gut microbial community from laboratory colony in Florida, USA - Nc150 P3 (SPAdes) (version 2) | ecosystem: Host-associated > Arthropoda: Insects >... | reverse complement strand
CAGAAGGCTGGTTTGCCGGTATGAAAGGCGAGCTGAAAGACGAAGCCGGAAAACCGGTAGAAGTATTCTCCTACTTCCTCCCCACCTGGGGTCTCCACTATGTACTCAAGACCAATGCTCCCAGCACATCTGGCGACTGGGCTATGGTTCAGGGTCCCTCTGCCTATCGTTGGGGCGGCACCTGGGTTGGCGCTTATAAAGGCACCAAGAACCCGGCAGCGGCCAAAGAGTTTATCCGCTATGTAGCCACCGATGAAGCCTTCCTTGAATCGTGGGCAAAAGAAACCGGCGACATGGTAAATAACCTCAACGTAGTCAACAAGATTAAAGATTCCTATAGTGAACCCTTCCTGGGCGGACAGAATCACTATGCCGAATTTGCCGAAATGGCAAAAGCGGTAAATGGCAGACTTCTTCAGGGAAGCGATGAAGCCATTGAAGCGATGTTTGACGAAGCGACAACTGCTTTTGTAAACGGAGAAAAAACAAAAGCCAAAGCTCTGGCGGATTTCAGGGCGCAGGCGGAAGCTCAGTTTGCACGGTAGTTAACGGAGTGGCTTAGAGACTAATTCTCAACAAGGGCGCGGGTTTTTTTATCCGCGCCCTTTTTTCAGGAGGACCGATGAGTACAAAAAAAGGATCTGAAAGTAAACCACCGCAAGTTGAAAAAAAGGTCAAGGAAGCAAAAAGTAAGCCGCAAGTTGAAAAGAAGGTCAAAGAACCCAAAAGTAAACCGCAGGCTGAAAAAAAGGTCAAAGAACCCAAAAGTAAACCGCGAACTGAAAAGAAGGTCAAAGAACCTAAAAGTAAACCGCAAGTTGAAGAAAAGATCAAAGAACCTGAAAATAAACCGCAAGCTGAACCGCAAGTTGAAATGACGGCTGTTGGTCATGAGGCCAGTGTCGTCCATGAACCTGAAAATAAACCGCAAATTAAAGCTAAAAAGAAAATCGTTGGCCATGAGACCAGAACAAACCGCTGGGGATATTTTTTTGTTGCGCCTTTTGTAGCAGTGTTCTGTATATTTAACCTGTGGCCGACATTGTACACCTTCATATTGAGTTTTACCGATCTGCAGGGTTTGCGTTCCGGTCTTGACTTCAAATTTGTCGGTTTTGCCAATTTTATCAAACTGGTTAAGGACGTGTATTTCTGGGGAGCCCTGGGAAATACCTTTATTATATGGGGTTTTAATTTTATTCCCCAGTTGGGGCTTGCCCTGATACTCGCTATTTGGTTGTCCGATACCCGGCTTAATCTGGCCGGTAAGGGACTGTTCCGGGCGATTGTTTATATGCCCAACCTGCTGACTGCCGCGTCGGTGGCCTTGCTCTTCCGCAGTATTTTCGGATTTGGAGCGCATGTCACCGCGCCGGCGAATCAATTTTTGTATTCATTGGGTATTCAAGCGACAAAAATCGATGCAATTACCGGAGAAACGGTAAGAGAAGCCATTAACTTTTTCCGCAGCGTAGCGTTTTCACGGGGTTTGGTAGCTTTTATCCAGTGGTGGATGTGGTATGGTTATACACTGATCATACTGATGGCGGGTATTACCACTATCTCCCCGTCGCTGTATGAATCCGCGGTAATTGACGGGGCCAATAGCCGTCAAACCACCTGGTACATAACCCTGCCCCTGCTCCGCCCCATCATGCTTTACATTCTGATTACATCGGCGATTGGCGGTATGCAGATGTTTGATATTCCCTTCCTGCTTACCGATATGCAGGGCGGTCCTGATTTCAAGATTCGGACTACAACGCTGTACCAGTACAACAGAGCTCTGGGAAGGGGCGCTACCGATTATGCGTATGGCGCCGCTGTTTCCATAGGTATATTTTTGGTTACCATTGTCCTGGCTCTTTTAATATTCTTCTTCTTGCAGGATCGCAGTGAACTTAAAAATAAAAAACGGAAAGGAGGCAAGTGATGGCATCAACCGGCGATACTTTTTTTGGCAGACATTATTTTATTCACATCAGCATGCTTTTGCTTGGTTTGGTTGCGATAGTACCGATTTATCTATTATTGCTCAATGCTACCCGCACTACTGAACAGATCAATTCGGGGATTGCTGTCCTTCCCGGCAAAGACGCGTTTGCCGGAAGTACCAGCACTATAATCGCCAACTGGGATTCCCCTGATCAAAGGGGTACTGTTAGATATTTTGACTTGAATAAACCAAAAACATTAAAAGAGGAAGTAAACAAGAAAACAGGAGTTACTGAAAAAATTGTAATTAAAAGTTTTACGGAAAGTACCCAGCCGCGTCTTGTTGTTTTTGACGATAATGATGAACGTCTTGCGGCTTTTAATCTTACCAATGACACGGTTCTTTTTGTCAATGATGGGCAAAGGATAAGTAAAGGCGAGACTCTTGCCAAGCTCGTTTCTGTGTCAAATGTTCGTTTTAACTGGGGAGTCTTAACCGGACGCGGCTTTCAAATTTGGCAAGGATTCGGAAACAGCGCTTTTGTTTCCATTTGTACCACGTTATTATGCGTTTACTTTTCGGCGATGACCGCTTATGGCCTGCATGTTTATCGGTTTAAGGGAAGAGCCGTGCTGTGGTCAGTGATCCTTGTCATAATAATGCTGCCCGCTACGCTTTCCATTATTGGTTTTGTTCAATTCATAAGTATGCTCAAGCTCCGTGACAGTTATGTTCCCCTCATTATTCCGAGTATTGCGTCCGCGGGTACGGTGTTGTTTCTCCGGCAGTTCATGATGTCCGCCATTTCCACAGAACTTATTGACTCGGCGCGGATTGAAGGCGCCAATGAATACCGGATATTCAATGTTATTATTCTTCCGATTATACTTCCCGCGCTTGCGGCTCAGTCGATTTTTGTTTTTGTCGGTTCGTGGAATAACTTTATTACGCCGTCTGTACTGATTTCCACCCAGAGCAAATATACTTTGCCCCTGCTGGTTCGGGATCTGGCCGGCAATATTTACCGCGCTGAAGTCGGCGCGATTTATCTGGGTGTTTCCATTTCACTGATACCGATTATATTGTTTTACGCTTTCATGTCGCGGTTTATCATTTCCGGTATTACCATGGGCAGTCTGAAAGAATAGTTATTTTTACCGCAGTCTCCCGCAGGCGGCCCTGCGGGCGCGGTTTTTTTTAGGGATCTTATGCCGCGTATAGCTGAAATTGCCAGAAAGACAAAAGAAACAGATATAAAAATAAAGCTGAACCTTGACGGAAAAGGTACGGCAAACCTCGTTTACCCCATCGGTTTTATGACTCACATGCTCAACACCTTTGCCCGCCACGGTTTGTTTGATCTGGAAATTACGGCATCGGGCGATCTTGAAGTTGATCAGCACCATCTGACAGAGGATACCGGCATTGTTTTGGGCCAGTGTTTCGCGAAAGCGTTAGGTGAAAAAAGGGGGATAAGGCGCTGCGGAAGCTGCCTTTTTCCCATGGATGAAACCCTTGCCCGCGCCGCCGTGGATATTTCGGGCCGCCCCTTCCTGTACTTTGACGGTCAGCTTTCAGCTTCTCCCTTAATTTCGACGGAAGACGGAAAAGAATACAAGTTTCAAACCGATGTAATCGAGGACTTTTGGCAGGGTTTCGCAAGCGCGGCAGGCTGTAACCTGCATCTGGAAATTATCCGGGGCAGAAGCGATCATCACAAAATAGAGGCTTTATTCAAAGCCGTTGCCCGCGCCCTCCGCGGCGCCTGTGAGATTGACGAACGCGCTCAGGAAATAATTCCTTCCACTAAGGGAGTTATAGTATAATCAGGTAAAATGAAGAAAATTTACCACGGAGGTCACGGAGTACCACGGAGTTTTGATACGATAACTTTTTCTTCCTCCGTGAAACTCCGTGTACTCCGTGGTAAAAAATTCTTCCTGGATACTTCTATGTACACGACGGGAAATACGGAGAGAAAAGTATGATAGGCGTAATTGACTACGGCGCGGGAAATCTCGGCTCGGTGATGAACGCCTTAAAACGGCTTTCTGTTCCCGCGCGTTTTGCCGCCGGGCCGGATGAGCTTTCCGTTTCCTCTTCGCCATTTGATAAAATCATCTTTCCCGGCGACGGCCATTTCGCGACGGCAATGGCATCAATAAACCAATCAGGTTACGCGCAGGCGATAAAGGAATGGATAAAGGCGGACAAGCCCTTTTTGGGAATTTGTATCGGCTTGCAGTTGTTATTTGAAACTTCTGAGGAGGCCCCGAATGCGCAGGGTCTTTCGGTAATACCGGGAGCGGTGCGCCGTTTTCCCGGGCGCAAGGTTCCGCAGATTGGCTGGAATCAAACCAGCGCGCGGCCCCGCTCAATCATGTTTAAGGGTATCCCTGCCGATAGTTTTTTTTATTATATACATTCATACTACGCCGACCCGGCGAATGATTCGGTGTGCGCCGCCGAAGCGGAATACTATTTGCGCTACTGCAGCGCGGTGGAACAAGGCGCGCTGGCGGCGGTGCAATTCCACCCGGAAAAATCCGGCGCGGCGGGGATTGCCCTTCTGAAAAATTGGACGGAGGGTTAAAAAATGCAGGCAAAGCGAATCATTCCCTGTCTTGATGTTGACGACGGAAGGGTAGTGAAGGGCGTTAAATTCAAGGGCATCCAGGACGCGGGAGACCCCCGAGAACTGGCGCGCCGCTACAACGACGACGGCGCCGACGAATTGACGTTTCTTGACATTGGCGCTTCCTACAAAAGCCGCGCTACATTGCTGGATGTGGTGCGTAAAGTAGCCGCTGAGGTTTTTATCCCTCTGTGCGTGGGCGGCGGCATACGCGTCATTGACGACATGCGCGACGCGATGAACGCCGGCGCGGACAAGGTTTCGGTTTGCACTTCCGCCCTGAGCCGCCCCGAACTGTTACGCGAAATGGCAAACGCCTACGGCAGTCAGTGTGTCGTGCTGTCGATTGATGCAAAACGCGTTGATGACGCAGGGGATTTGCGCTGGCACGCCTATTCCCACGGCGGCAGAACCGACACGGGCATTGACGCTATTGAATGGGCAATCCGCGCCGTAGAGCTGGGAGCGGGTGAAATCCTGCTGAATTCTATTGACGCGGACGGCACAGGCGGCGGCTACGATTTAGAGCTGAACCGCCGAATACTGAACGCGGTTCCCGTTCCGGTAATCGCGTCCGGCGGCGCGGGCACGCTCGATCAAATAGCGGAAGTTTTACTCAGTACCGCGTCGGCGGAAATGCCGCAGGGACTTGCGCCGGAAGAAGCGCCCGGCGCGGATGCCGCGCTGGTGGCGTCGCTTTTGCATTTTGGGAAGACTACGATTCAGGAAATTAAAAAAAACGCGCAGGCAAAGGGCGTGTGTGTTAGGTGGTGAATGAGAAAATTCAAGCACATTGTAAATCTATTCCTTATAACCTCAATTCTTATAGCCATTTTTTCTTCCTGTAATAAAGATTTTTATTCCAAAAATAAATACCCGCCCATAAAGATTATTTCCCATAATGAAAACAGGCGAGTATATAAAGTAGAAGCGGTTTCCGGTCATGTAATCGCCCTATTTAACAAAACAATTTCTCATTCACAGGCTGTTAAGGATATAAAGCAATTAAACGGTAAAATTATAAGCCAAATAGTCAATTCACGTTATTATCTGATTGATACCGGCGCGGGGAATGAGTCTGAATTTATAAACCAGCTAAAAAAACATCCGAATATAAACTACGTTTATTTTAACGCGGTTGAATATCCCCGCAAAATAGACCCGCAAACCTATGTCATGGATAATTTTTATATTTCACACGGGAATGAAGTTAAATTTGCTCTAAAAGAATGCGGGTTAACAACAAGAATAAATACCTACAATGTAGGAATATACGGCGACGAAAAAGGCAGGATGTCATGGAGCGAAATAGACCGCGATTTAATTTCAATACTTGGTTTTCATACCAAAGATACGCCCGCTGTAATAAATATGTCTTTTGGTCCTGGTTTTATTGATGATAAAATAAGATATTGGACGGACAAAGAAATTACGGACGAAGTAAAAAATAACTATATCAATCAATATAAAGAAGGTTTGAAACATATTCTCGCTTTAACTTCCAATTACAAAGATAAGGATTTCGTAATCGTAAAATCAGCCGGAAATGAGGGATTAAAACAACTGGATACTGAGATATTAAATAATTTAGAAAAAGAAATGACTGTTGATGAAATCAAGATATTAAACGAGCATTTTTTATTGGTAGGCGCTGTGGATAGCAGAGAACCTAAATATTCAAACGATATAACTAAAGGAAAATATAACTTTTTATATGGAGAAGTAGATATATCAGATTTAAAAAAAGATAATGAAAATCTGTATGGTACTTCGTTTGCCGCGCCGAGAGTTTCCTGTTTTATCAGCGCAAATGTAAATAAAAACAATATAAAAGCGACCGAAGTTTTACAAATAATAAAGGATATAACCAGGAAAAACCCCGATAAACCGATAACACTGGAAAATATAGAAAAAGAAGCGAAAATACTGGCGGAAGCCCAAAAAACCAAACCAAAAGAAAATAAGCGGGTAAATTCAAATGAAAATAAAACCGAAAAGAACAGCGGTAAAACGAATACCAATAATAACGAATTTATTATCGGGGCAAATGAATGGAAAACTTTTACGTTAAATGACGGCAATACGATTCGTTGCAGTTTTGCCAGCATGGGACTTGGCGATTTAAGATTGGAAGTTAACAATTACGCCCCTTATCCAATTAATGTATATTGGAGTATTACCGCCGATAATATTACCCCTGTAAGCGGTTTTGGAGACGCAAACGCAAGCGGACAAAACCGCAGTTTCTATTCATTTTGGCGTTTTAAGATAACCGGGGATAATCCCCGTTTTTATGACGCTAAAATAATAATTAAGAAAAAGGAAGATAATAACCTCACACAGTGGTACGACGACGAAGGGGAATAGGGCTCTTGCCTGTTTCCTTGAATATGTGATATAAGTAAATATGAAAAATAATTGGAGGATTTTTTAAATGTTTTCCGACAGAATTGACAAAAGTAAAGTTTTTTACTCTAATCAGCAAGAACTCGATAATTATGACAGTAAATATTGGGAAAATGCGTCAACAGAGGAAAAATTACAGACAATAACATATCTAAGGGAGTGTTTTTATGGAAAAGAAGCAACTACCGGAAGACTTCAAAGACTTTATACAATGTCTAAACTCAAATAATGTTAAATATTTACTTATAGGCGGCTGGGCAGAAAAGAAATAATCATGGTTGAAAATATTGAAATACCATTAATTTCGAAAGCTGATTTAATAATAAATAAAAAATCATCTGGCAGACAAGAAGATTTAGCGGATGTTAAAAGATTGGAAAATTGATACAAGGGTTAATTAATGCATTATTCCGGTATTTCGAATAATGAATTGAGGTATTTTTTTCGTCTTTTCTCAACATTATTAAATGTTTTATTCAATAAAAAAAGCAAAATAACAAAAAGAACTATTGCAATTATAATATTTATACTATTATGATGATGAGAAGTTAAAAAAATTATTGGAATAGACAATAAGCCCATTAGTAAAGCAGGAAATAAAAAAGCTATTAATAGTTCAATAATATATTTTATGTTATGTTTTGCAATTTTTTTCTTCCAGTCCTCTTCTGTACCGTGTTTTATTGATAAATAGCCTAATTTTCTTATATATAAATCATCCCAAGATTTATAATCGCTATGCTTTAATATAGATATTAATTTTTTCGCCAAAGTCGCTTTGTTGTCTATCAATAATGATATTAAATAGGATTCAAAATCAATAGATAAAGGTAGATAGTATTCTATTAAATAACGAATATGATAATAACTATCTTCATTTAATAATAAATATTGCAAGTGTTCTTCTATTATTTTTTGTTCAGAAAATACATAATAAAAAACTGTTTCTATATTTTGTTCAGTATTAACTTTTAAACCGCATTTAATAAAGAAGCCTATTTTGATTAATTTTTCGAGGGATGATTTTATCTCCTCAATTTCAAGGTCGGTTTCTTTAATAATATCTTCAAGCGTTATAGGGAATTGTTTTTCAGCCAAATCAATAATTTGTTTCTCCGCGCTCTTTATCTCAAATAAATATGCGGAGTTTCCATTAGCATCGGATTCAATCTTAGCAAAACCTACGGAAACCAATTCCGATAATACAAATTCCGCTTCTTCCAGCGTAATATCGGTATTTTTAATAATCTCTTTTAATGTTAATGAAGATGCCTTATTACCAAGATCCAATATTTTCTTTGCGCTAATCGCATTTTTTATGTGTATACCGGTAATTATATGAAATTTTTCGTATTTATCATTATAGAAACTGTCAGGGTATTCCAAAGAAAATTCATCTTCGTTTCCGTTATTTACATCACTGTTATCTTTATTCTGTGGAGGTATGGCGTTTCCCATGATATTTAACGAAGCATCGATCTTTTCCGTTTTACTCCATGAAGCGAAAACAAGGGAAACAAACGATACCAGTAACCCTAAAAATATTATATACGCGCCGTACTGCATCTGCATGGCAATCCACGTTGATAAATCATCGGTGTTTCGCGTTTGCACTCCGATAAAAATGGAAAAGGACATAATGACGATTATTAAATCAATCCAGTCGTATACTATACTGTAGGATTTTTTATATAAAAGAATAAATAATGACAGAAAACCAACGCACGAAAAAATAAAGACGGAGTACAGGCAAATGCTAATAAAATTTGGGCCGTAAAACGTAGATTCGGAGCTTGCGATTTGAAATCCGTTCAAATTACATGAAATGGGCATAAAAAAACCAATTATAACCAGGAGCAGCCCTATTTTGCTTATTATCCGTAAATTAAGTTTGTTCATACATTTTCCTTCAATTACTGGGGTTAATGTTGCTATTATAAACCACCCCTTTTTTTATTTCAAGCCTCAAATATTGGTGTCAGTCACCGATTCGAAACCTTTTGCTTACATTTGAAATACCATAAATTCAGCGGCGTTGACCGATAAATGCGACGTGGTGTACAATCCCCTTATGGTCGTAGAGAACCGAAAATGACGAAACTTGAACCGATAATCAAACAGATAAAAAATCGTCTTTCCGAAGCGCGGAATAAAGCGGCAAGTGAAGTAAATACCGCCATGCTGCAAGCCTATTGGGACATTGGACGAATAATTGTAGAGTATGAACAGCAGGGTAATGTAAAAGCCCAATACGGCGCAAACTTGCTGCCGGAATTGTCAAAAAGGCTTACCGCAGAACTGGGGCGCGGCTTTTCTCGTTCCAATCTGCAAAACATGAGAAATTTTTATCTGGAATACCAAATTTGCCAGACACTGTCTGGCAAATTGACATGGTCCCATTATTGCGAGCTTTTGGGAATCGCTGATAAAAACGAGCGGGAATTTTATCAAAACGAGTGTGTCAATTCGCTTTGGTCGGTTCGTGAGTTAAATCGGCAGATAGAAACAAGGCTTTTCGAACGGATTTTGCTTTCCGATGGAAAGACCAATAAACAAAAAGTATTGAAGCTTGCCAAAAAGGGTATTACCATAGACAGTCCGGTAGATATTCTAAAGAATCCCTATGTCTTTGAATTTCTTGGCCTTCCCGAATCAAAGCCCATACTCGAAAGAGACCTGGAAGAAAAACTAATCAGGCGTCTTGAAGATTTTCTTTTGGAATTGGGCAGGGGATTTATGTTCGTTGGAAGCCAACAGCGAATTACGATTGGAAACACTCATTATTATGTGGACATGGTTTTTTACAACAAAGTTCTTAAAGCCTATGTGTTGATTGATCTAAAAACCGGAGATTTAAAGCCTGAATATGTGGGACAGATGAATGCCTACCTCAACTATTACAAAACCGAAGTAAACGATGTTGAGGATAACGCTCCGGTTGGGATCATCTTGTGCAAAAATCAAAAGGATTTTGTCGCTGAATACGCCCTAGGCGGATTAAGTAACCGGGTTTTTGCAGCTAACTATGTATACTATATTCCCGCCAAAGAACAGTTAATAGCGGAAGTTAAAAATTTACTGGAAAAAGAAAAAATCATTATTACTAAAAAAAATATAAAGAAACATAAAACCACCGGAGAACGGCTTAAGGAATTTTACGGTGCTGGTTCTGATAAAAAGCGTAAACCTCAAAAGGAAATTGACTGGGGCAGTCCCGCCGGTAAAGTATAAAAAATACGTTATATCCCCTACATGAGGTTGTTGCCAATATCGCCTTCCTTTTGTACAATCCCCTTATGGTCATAGCGTCAATCGATATACAAAACGGCAAAGTCGTCCAGTTAAAACAGGGCGAGGAACTGGTGCTACAGCGGGACAATGCTCCGGAACTGGCGGCGGAATTCGACCGTTACGGCGAAGTCGCGGTCATAGACCTGGATGCCGCGATGGGGAAGGGTTCCAACCTTGAAATGATAAAGCCGCTTCTGCGGAAAGCTGAGTGCAGGGTGGGCGGCGGCATCAAAACGCCCCAGCAGGCGCAGGAATTGGTCAGCCTGGGGGCGCACAAAGTAATCGTCGGTTCCGGCGCTTTTCGCGATCCCGCGAAAAAAGGAACGGGTGTCGCGGGCGGCGAGTTTGCGGTAAATATCCCCTTTCTTGAAGCTATGTCGAAGAAAATCGGGCGGGAGCGGCTGATTGTCGCGGTGGACGCGCGCGCCGGGGAAATTGTCGTGGACGGCTGGAAAACCCCCACCGGGCTTGACCTGATTGAGGCGGCAAAAGCGGTTGAGCCTTTTGCGGGCGAATTGCTGTTTACCTGCGTCGAACGTGAAGGCACCATGACCGGCATCGACCTTGCCCCCGCGCGTAAATTGCGCGAGGCTGTCTCATGCCAGATTACCGTCGCGGGCGGCGTCTCTACGTTAGGTGAAGTTGAAGAAATCGCCGCTCTCGACTGTGATGTACAGCTTGGCATGGCTTTATATACCGGAAAAATAAATCTTGCGGATGCTTTTGTTGTTTCGCTCAACTGGAAAAAAGACCAGAATTCACTTCTTCCTGTGATTGTTCAATCAACGGACGGACAGGTAATGATGACCGGTTTTACCGATAAAGAAGCGTTAGCCGAAACTTTTAAGCGCGGTAATGTCTGCTTCCACAGCCGCACCAGAAACAAACTCTGGATGAAAGGGGAAAATTCCGGCAATGTGTTAAAACTTATCCGGCTGCGGACTGACTGTGATCGTGACGCGCTTCTTGCCGTTGCGAAACCCGCCGGCCCGGTCTGCCACACCGGCGCGTGGTCGTGTTTCGCGGCTAACCGGGACTATACGCTGCAATTTTTGCAGAACATAATACAGGAACGTTTTCGCAATCCCGCGCCGGGTTCGTATACCGCCACCCTTGACGATGATCTTGTCCGCGAGAAAGTTATGGAAGAGGCGCGGGAATTGTGCGAGGCAAAAACTCACGAAGAAATTATCTGGGAAGCGGCTGACCTTCTCTATTTTTCAACCGTGCTGATGACCAAGGCAGGCGTTACCATTCAGGAAATTCTTGACGAGCTTGACCGGAGGCACAAAAAGTAATGAGCGAATTTTGGAACAGCCGCATCAAAAAACTTTCTCCGTATACCCCCGGCGAACAACCGAAAGACCGGCAGATAATTAAACTTAACACCAATGAAAATCCTTATCCGCCTTCTCCCAAAGTTATTGAGGCTGTCAAAAACGCCGCGGGGGAGCGTCTGCGGTTGTATCCCGATCCGGAATGCGCGGTATTCCGTGAAGCCGCCGCCGCCCGTTACGGCGTAAAGCCGCAGCAGGTTTTCGCGGGCAATGGTTCTGACGAAATTCTGGCGTTCGCCTTTGGCGCTTTTTTTGAAAGCGGCGAAAAAGCCGCGCGGATACTTTTCCCTGACATCACCTACAGTTTTTATCCTGTTTACGCTAATCTATGGGATATCCCGTACCGCACCATCGCGCTCGCGCAGGATTTTTCAATTAACATAAACGATTATAAAATCCCTTCAGGCGGCGTAATATTTCCCAATCCCAACGCGCCAACCGCCGTCGCGCTTGCGTTAGGCGATATTTTGTCTCTTGCGGAATATCTGGAAAAACAGGGGAAGGTTCTTATTGTTGATGAAGCCTATATCGCGTTTTCTGGTTCAGGTGATGTGAAGTCGGCTGTTAGTTCTATTAACAAGTATCCTAATCTGCTGACCGTGCATACGCTTTCAAAATCAGCGTCTCTGGCGGGTTTGCGTTTTGGTTTTGCCATCGGTAATGAAAAACTGATTGAAGGGCTGTGCCGTATACGCGATTCATTTAATTCTTACACTCTCGATCTTCTTGCCCTGTCAGGCGCGGCGGCGGCAGTCTCCGACGCGGCGTATTACGATGAAATTAACCGCCGTGTGATTGCCACGCGGGAACGGACAGCGGGAGCTTTGCGCGATCTTGGATTTACCGTTCTGCCATCGTCGGCTAACTTCCTTTTTGTAAAGCCTCCCCATATCAGCGGCGCGGAATTTTTCACCGCGCTGCGCAGCCGGGGTATTCTGGTGCGGCATTTTAACAAAGACAGAATTGCCGATTATCTGCGGATCAGTATCGGGACAGACGCGGATATGGATAAAGTTCTTGAAGCGGTTAAAGAAGTTATTAGTGGATAGTAGTTAGCAGTTAGCAATGAGGAATGAAAAATGAAAATTATTTTTAGCAAGGAATTTGATTCCTGTTGGAAAAACGAGACAAAACGCTCTGAGGATATAAAGACGGAAAAAACTGTCAAAAAGATAATCGCGGAAGTACGCGCAAAGGGGGACGCCGCTGTCAAAAAATTCGCGTCTAAATTTGACAAATCTTCCCCGCAGAGGCTTGAAGTTCCTCTTTCCGAAGCGCAACGCGCCCTTGAACAGTTACGCGCAAACGATGCCGCTCTTGCAGGCGCGCTGGAGCTTGCGGCAAGACACATAAAACGCTTTGCGGAAAAACAGAGGGAACAATTTGCCCATTTTGAATTTGAAATGGAACCGGGTCTGGTAACCGGTCAGCGGGTAATTCCGGTGACAAAGGCGGCAATTTACATTCCCGGCGGACGTTTCCCCCTGTTTTCCTCGGTCCTTATGTGCATGATTCCCGCTTTGTGCGCCGGTGTGGAAGAAGTGATACTATCATCGCCGCCGACGCACGACGGCCTGCCCGATAAAAAAACACTTGCCGCCGCCATGATAGCGTCTGAAATTGCGAATAACAACAATGTTCGTATTTTCGCCATTGGCGGCGCTCAGGCAATCGCCGCCCTTGCGCTGGGCACGGAATCAGTTCCCCGTGTTGATGTTATCGCCGGACCCGGCAATAAATTTGTCGCCGCCGCCAAGCGGATCCTGTTCGGCGAAGTGGGAATTGATTTTATTGCCGGCCCCACCGATGTGCTGGTAATCGCTGACGGACAGACGGACGGCGGCATTGAAAAAGCCGCCGATCTTGCCGCGGCGGATATGCTTGGTCAGGCGGAACATGACCCCGACGCCCGCGCGCGGGCGCTGGTTCCCAACAGGGAACTTGCCGAAAAAATTCTTGCTGCTATTGAACGGCGTATAAAATTATTGCCGATGGAAAAAACCGCCCGCGCTTCTTTGGACGCGGGCGGCCTTATTATCGTCTATGAAACGCCGGAAGAGGCGATCCGTATCGCCAATACTATCGCGCCGGAACATCTTGAACTTCAAACCGCCGATGCGGACAACTGGATTCCCCGGCTCAAAAATTACGGCTCGCTTTTTATCGGCAGCCTGTGCGCTGAAGTCCTCGGCGATTATTCGGCGGGAATAAACCACACCCTGCCCACATCAACCAGCGCCCGTTTTACCGGCGGTCTGTCTGTCCGCCACTTTCTTA
>Ga0268262_10004732_pt1 | contig 13883 bp, 6 predicted proteins | sample TergutNc150P3_FD_190354 | JGI IMG/M metagenome (GOLD analysis project Ga0268262, IMG submission 190354) | Nasutitermes corniger P3 segment gut microbial community from laboratory colony in Florida, USA - Nc150 P3 (SPAdes) (version 2) | ecosystem: Host-associated > Arthropoda: Insects > Digestive... | reverse complement strand
ACTGTACAATCGCTCAAGATCATCCATTGAATAATACTCAATATGTATGCGGCCTTTCTCAAGCCCGCCTTCTATGCTGACTTTTGTTCCAAGCTTTTCAATAAATTTCTCTTCCATTTCAGTTATTTCAGGCGGGCGTTTTGACGTTTTTTCTTTTGACGCGCCTTCGCCGGCGCCGCCTTCATCTGGAGCGTTCAACGCGGAAGCCTTTTTTTCAGCCTCGCGGACGGAAAGCCCCTTCGCGGTAATTTCCCTGAACAGCTTGTCACGGGATTTGTCGTCAGTTACAGAAAGCAGAGCGCGGGCGTGACCGGCGCTTATATCGCCGCTTTCAAGGCTCTTTTGCGTTTCAACGGAAAGCTTTAACAGCCTCAGGGCGTTTGTCACAGTGGAGCGGTTTTTGCCGACCCGCGCGGCGAGTTCCTCATGGGAAAGGCTGGAAAAGTCCATAAGGTTTTTGTAGGCGGTGGCTTCCTCAATGGGGTTTAAATCGCTGCGCTGGATGTTCTCAATGAGGGAAATCTCCATGCGCTTTTGGTCGGTGTAATCGCGGATAATTACAGGGACCTCGGCGAGACCTGCAAGCCTCGCCGCCCTTGTCCGCCTCTCGCCGGCGATAATGGTATAGGTTCCGCCGCCTGTATCCGCGGCAATAATCGGCATTATGACGCCATGCTCTTTAATTGAATCCGCCAGTTCCTGCAGTTCTGTTTCGTCAAAATTTTTACGGGGCTGGCCCGGATTGGTAATAAGGCTGTCGATAGCGAGCTTTACGACCGAATCGCCCTGAGCTTGTCGAAGGGCGGCGGGCTCAGCGACGGGCTGCTCAGCGGCAGCGGCAGGCTCAGCTGCCGGCGCGTCTGCCACTTCAATCGCTTCAAAGGTTTCGACAGGCTCAACGACTTCAACTACCTCGGCGGCTTCTGTCCCTTTATCAGTTTCAAAATCTACTCCGGGAATAAGGGCGGACAGCCCCCTTCCCAAGCCAAACTTACGCGCCATTTTGAGCCTCCTTCGCGCCTGAACCCTCGCGTCCGATTATCTCCCGCGCCAGGCTTTGATAGGCTTTTGCCCCGGTACAATTGGGGTCGTACAGCATGATGGGCTGGCCGTATGAAGGCGCTTCGGAAAGGCGGACATTGCGGGGGATAATCGTGGAAAAAACAGTGTCTTTGAAATAGGCGCTTACCTGCTTGACAACGTCCTGCGCAAGCCTGGTTCTGGGATCGTACATGGTAAAAAAAATACCGCCTATACCCAGGGAACGGTTAAGGCTCTTCTGAATACGCTGTATGGTCTGCAAAAGGAGGCTAAGACCCTCCATGGCGAAGTACTCGCACTGCATCGGGATTAACACGGCATCGGCGGCCGCCATGCCGTTAAGGGTAAGTATGCCCAGGCTGGGCGGGCAGTCTATCAAAATAAAATCATAGTTGTCTTTTATGGGCGCTAGGGTTTTCTTTAAAAAGAGGTTCCTGTCCTCCTGGTCGATAAGTTCGACCGCCGCGCCGGAAAGGTCTATGCTGGCGGGGATAACGTCAAGGTTGGCGACCGTGGTCTTTTTGACCGCCTGCTCAATGGTCGCCATTCCCGACAAAAGCTCATATATACCCGGCTTGGGCGGATTTGCCCCTACGCCGCTGGAGAGATTCGCCTGCGCGTCAAAATCCACCAGCAGAACGCTTTTGCCCGCCTCGGCTATGTACGCGCCGATATTCAGGGCGGAAGTTGTCTTGCCGACCCCTCCTTTCTGGTTCACAAACACATAGGATTTACCCATGGGGATAGTATATATTTCTTTCTGGTATAAAGCAACTAATCCAAACCCCAAGGCGGCAATGCCGCCTCCCCAGTCCCTAGTCCCTAGTCCCTAGTCCCTTTTTCGTATAAAATACCCTTAATGTTCCAAATAGCGCGGCGAATACGGTCTATGTTAACAAATTCCCAGACGGTTTCCACAGTGGAGGCGCCCGATTTACCGACGGAAGAAGACCTGATCCGGGCAAGCGCGCTTTTGACGCAGGAAAGAAATTTCAGGGATTTGATCAGCGTGTTTATTGGGCAGGCGCAGGATATTTCCCGCGTGGACATGGCCGCCTTTTACATTTTAAAAGACACGGACGACCGCATGAGCGACCTTAAACTCGCGGCGAAAAGGGGAAGATACCCTGTTCCTGAAACAATTTCCGGCCAGAGCGAAATAGTGTGCTTTATTCGCGAATGTAAAGAATCGCTGGTTTTTAACAATAACACAGGCCCGCGGAAACACGAAAGGTTTATGAAAGAGGTGCTGATAAACCCGGAAATGAAAAGCGGGATGGCCCTTCCTATCGTGAGCTTCCCCCGCGAGATAGGCGTTTTGTTTGTGGGCGCGCTTACGCCATGTTTCTTTAACCGCAAAAGGTTTCACTTTCTGGATTCCTACACAAAACTCGCCGCCGGCGCTCTGCAAACCTCGCTCCTCTTCGGCGAGACAAGGATACAGGACAGAAAAATAGATTCACTTGAAAGGTACCAGGAAAATGTTTTTAACTCCATGACAAACATGATCATCACAACGGACGAGGCGGGGCAGATATACTACTTTAACGAACCCGCCGCGCGGGCCATGAGTTTAAAACAGGAAGATTTGGGGCGCGGCCTGGAAAACGTCTTTCGGGGCTGCCTCTCGCCAAAAGCCATCACGGCGATTCTAAAAAGCATGGAAGACGGGGAAGAAATTCTTGGCTTCGAGGGAATTTACCGGGGCGACGACAATGACATGGATTATTCACTTAACATAACGCCCCTGAAAACACCGCGCGGCAAAAAAGAAGGGATGACGCTTCTTTTCACAAACCAAACCCGCGAGAAAGAACTTAAGAAGGCGGTGAAGACCGTAAATGACGAAAGACGCCTCATCAAGGATATGTTCGCCCGTTATATGTCACAGGAAGTAATGACAAGCCTTATGGAAAGCCCGGACAGCATAAAGCTGGGGGGCGACAAGAGGGAGGCGACCGTATTCTTCGCGGACATACGCGGGTATACAAGTTTTTCCGAAGGCCGCGATCCCGAGGTTATCGTAGAAATCCTAAATGAGTATTTCAGCGAGGCGGTTGAGAACGTTATTCAGTACAAGGGCTATATCGACAAATTTATCGGCGACTGCATCATGGCGGTATGGGGCGTTCCCATGCAGCCGAAAAAAGACGACGCGATAAACGCCGTGTCATGCGCTGTCGCCATTCAGGAAGCGGTGCGCTCGTCAAAAAGAAAATTCTTCCGCAAAGAGGCTTCCCGCCTGCGCATAGGCATAGGCGTTAACACTGGCCCGCTGGTCGCCGGGAACCTGGGAAGCATACAGCGAATGGATTACTCGGTCATAGGCGACACGGTCAACCTCGCGGCGAGGCTTGAGGGCGCGGCGGAGGCGGACGAGATTATCATTTCCCAGGCGACGCGGGATCAGATCGGAAACCATTTCAATCTTGAGAAAAGAGAGCCAATAAAGGTTAAGGGCAAGGTAAAACCGATAAAGATTTACAACGTTTTAGGATTTAAGTAAGGAAGGAAACTATGGAAAAGCTTTTGGATTTTTTGGCAGGGACTGATACTCACGTTCTGGTTTTAATCGCACCCGCGGCGGCGTTTATTCTTTTGGCGCTTTTTATTTTGTGGTTTACGCAAACGCGCGTTTTTAAATACCGCCTGCGCAAAATTATCAACGCGAAGGAAACCCGCCAAAGGGAGGAAGCCGTCAGTAATTTCGCCAAACGCTACCCCCCTGAAAAACTTGTCCGTTATTCCCGGCGCATGGAAAGGTACTCGCGCCAAATGGGGCCGGATGTCGTAAGGAGGACGGGTCTCGCCGACAAATGGATTCAAAAAGTCGCGAATTCCCCGCTGCCGACGGCCGTCGATATGCGCCGCGTTATCCTGTACTGCCCCGCCAGAGCCTTGTTCAAGACCTATCTCGCCGCGGAGAAGCACCCGCGCCTGCGCCGTGTAATAAGGGAATGGATGAGAAATGAAGGCGAAGAAAACGTAATACGGCTTTTGGCTGAAACGTGCAGGGGCGAGGAGTTTACGCCTGATTTCGGAAAGAGTTTTCTTGAACACAACGGCGTTCTTCTCCGCGAGCTTACCGGAGAGCCTGAATGGCACGCGCGTTATTTCGCCTACAATATACTTATCCATGACAAGGAAGAGCTTACGCAAAGAAGCCTTGAAGCGGGCCTGCTCGATCCCCACCCGCTTGTAAGAAAAATCCTGACACAACACATCGAGGGAGAAAGGAAAAAAATCTGGGGCCTGCTCTGGACGAAATTAATCCGCGATCCCGTTTATGAAGTGAGAGCCGCCGCGAAAAAACGCATCTCGAAAGAATTTATGGACATGTACAGCTTAAAGGACAAGGTGCTTAGCGCCGAAGAAAACTTCAGGGTTCTGGAGCTCCTTGATCCCGCGTCACAGGAAGATAAAACATTCGCCATGTCCATGCTTCAGACAGACAACAAAGAGCTCAGGTATCCCGCCGCCGTATTCCTTGAAAAATGCGGGGTGCTGTCTTTGTACCTTGCAAGGAATACTCTTAACGACGCGAACATGGCGGGAAACAGCATAAAGCTTTTAAAGAAAGCCATGGACGTAAAGGTGACCGGCTTCCTCGCCGAGTATTCATCCGGCGACGGGGCCCCGCTTTTGGTGGCGGCGAACCTTCTCGCGCTGAACAACGGGCCATACGAAAGCGTCAACCTTCTGGCGAAAAAAGTTTTTACATTTTTTACCAATAAAAAAATCGAGCCTTCAAACAGGGAAATATACACAAAAACCCTTGAAGCGATAGTAACCGGCGGAAGCTTGAAGTCCTACGAGCTGCTGGCAGAGGAACTGGCCCGCAGGGAAAACGATCCCATCTTTCTGGATATGCTCCTCCCCAGGCTCACGGCGAAAGCCGAGTTAATTCTCGCTCCCATGCTGTTCCGCTTTTTGGAAAATGTTAATTTCCCGGCGCGGGATAAACTTATAAAAATACTGGCAACTTTCAGCGCTGAAATTGTATTGCCCGAAGTATTCACTATTTTAAACACCGGCCGCCCGAAATTCCACCATATAGTGCGTATATCAGCGTTAAAAATTCTTGGGGCGCTGCGCCTTCCCTTCTGTTTCCAGAGGATTTTGGAAAGCCTGCCGACACTTACGCCTGAGGAAACGGAAGTATTCGCCCGCATGATTACGGACTATCCAAAGGACGTATTTGAGGACAAGGTGAAGGCCCTGCTTGATTCACCTGACGCGCAAATAAGGGCATCGATAATTTCGATTCTTCCGGTTGTAAAAAACGACACCTTTATGAAAGAAATCCGCGCCTCGCTTAAGGACGTTGACCCTGACGTGCGCGTAGCCGCGATAAAGGCCCTTTTGGGATTCGGCGAGATAAAACTGCTTAACCAGGAAACGTCAATGCTGCATGACCCTGTCGAGAGGGTGCGCCTCGCCACGGCGGAAGTCATCGCCAGGCACGGAAACCACGCGGCGATTGAGATATTGAAAAACGTTACGGTTGATCCCAACGAGACTGAGGTTGTAAAGATAGGCGTAATCGCCGGATTGGGGCTGGCTGTAAACGCGGAAGGAATCCCGGTGCTTGTTTCCGTTCTTGATTCGCAGGAAGAATTCCGCGAGCACGCCGTTAAAGCCCTGTCGCTGAGAACCTCAAAACGCGACATTACCCAATTGGTAGAAACTTTTAAAAACGCGGAACCGCAGCTAAGGGAAAAACTGATTCCCGTGTTTAAAATGCAGGGTAAAGACGCGGAACCAAGCATTCTGGAAATTCTTAAAGAGGAAGTAAAATCGCTCAAACCCTATCTTGTAAAAATTCTTGAGGAAACAGGTTATGTCGAGGAAGCTATAAGGCGGCTGTCAAACAGGAACATAGAGGTAAGAAGGGAGGCCGCCACCATGCTTTCGCTTCTGGACACGCTTCCCGCTTTCCGCGGGCTTGTGATGGCGGCGAAAGACCCGGATCAGGACGTGCGTATATGCGTGGTAAGGGCCCTGGAAAAACTAAAGGGCTCCCAAAGTTACGATTTCCTTGAAAAACTCAAACAGGACCCGGACAGCCGCGTGCGCAAGTACACCAACTGGGCCCTGGAACGGCTTGATTCGCTTGCAATGGAATAAAAAAGCCGCGCCCTAAGCCCTTCGACCCTTCGATAAACTCAGGGTTCAGGGTGCTCAGGGAGCGGCGGCTTTTTGCCCTTCGATAAACTCAGGGCTCAAGGGGCGATTACTTCGGGGGCGCTATGGCGAACCTTAATTCCATTAGCTCTATGAAGCCGCAGAAGTAGCCTTGGGCGGCGCCTTCGGGGAAGCCTTCAGGTTTTAGGCCGATGGGAAGTTTGCCGTTGATGGTCGGCGGCAGGCCGCGGCTGGGATCGCCTGAGGGGGCAAAGCCTATCCAGTCGGGCGGGAATCTAAGGCCGCCCTGCGCCGAGTGCGGCGTCTGCAGCGGGATGGCGCCGGAGTTGGAGCCGAGGTTGTTGTGCCACCAGGTTAATAACTGGTCCTGATTCTTATGATACGAAGAATTTTCATAAGCAGGATCATCCTTGGCAACTTCGGTATATCCCATGTGCATATCGCCGTGCGTCCAGTTCTGTGTCCAGGGCCGTCCGTCCGGCAGGAAGTACTGGGCCTGCGCCGTACACATCTCGTATTTGCTTGGGTCAAAGCCCTCGGGGAAGTAGTTGGCGGGCAGATCTATCTTGTACAGTTCGCGCAGTTTCTTAAACGGCGTAACGTTCTTCCTTGGCAGGGTGCTAAGCTCAAAAATGTAGTGATCCATTTTGGGGTTAGTTTCCGTAAGGATTACCGCCCTGTCGCTTGTAACGGTAAGGCCGGCGGTATCTTTAACTACTACCCAGTAGTAGCGGACTTCGCTTGTGTTACCGCTGACAAAATTAACATTATTGGGGGCCGGCGCGGGAAAGACCGTTTGCACGTCATCGGTCTCCCCTGTACTGTATATTTCTTTGGCGGGGTTATAGGGGAATGATTTGTTTTGAGTTGAGCCCTTGGGAAGTTTGATAGGCACATTTTTCCAGTTGTTTGGCGGCGTATATGACGAGCTTGTCGCTCCGGGAATTTCCCAGGCAAGCGCCTCCATATATTTGGGATCTTCCGTATCCACCCCACTCGTCTTTATGGGAACGCCCATCTGATCAATGCCGGGCTGGGTAAGGTAATAGTACATATCCGGGCCGCCGTTAATCGTGGAGATGTTGTTCTTCTCGTCCAGGCTCATGCCGTGGCGGCCGTAAAAACCAAAGAGCGAATCCGCCGTATACCACTGATAGGTAAAGCCAGCGGTATTCGTGCCGTCGGCGAATACTATTGACAACGGCTCAGCCTGATTCTTGCCGCCGTTGTAAAGGCCGTCTGTAACATAATCCGCGTAATACCAGGCCGATTTGGGATGAGCCTTGATGTTGGCGGCAAGCAGGGTTACCTGAATCTTGTAATAGTTATACAGGTTGCCGTTTTTGGATTTTACCCTTACCAGAAGATAATCCTTAGTGTTAAATGCCTTTTTCTGCTTGTCTAAAACAGTAGAACCGCTCATCTGGTTATTGGCCGGCAGTGTGGTGTATATCTGCCAGGCGTATTCGCCCTGCGGATCGTCAAGCGTAATTTCAACGTCAAAACCGCCCGCCGGCTGGTCAACTTTGGCTGTCGCGAACTCGCCCGCGGTAGCGTTGCCGTAGACGGGATTGGGCTGGCCTTTTCCGAATATCTCAAAATTCTTGGCCGGGCTTTTCAATACAAGATGGGCTATGGTCGTCATGCGTCCCACGTCCACGCGGAATTTATAGTAGTTTATGTCCAGGGTATTTTCCGCCGTAACTTCCACATACAGGTAATCCAGGTCATCAAATGATATGCGTATGTCCGTGGACTGGAATTCCGGACTGGCTTCGCCCTTGGCGTGCCCGAAACGCACAGTGGCGTTGGGGTCAAAGGTCGCGGCTTCTACAAGCGCGTCGCCCGACTCGCCTATTGTTATTAAAATGGAGCCGAGCATGGAATTGTTAGGCCCTGCCTTTAAAAGGGTTTCCAGAGAATTTGAGGGCGTACCCAGTTTTCCGTCGCGTTCCCCAATTTTTATTGAGGCGAGGTCGTTAACCCAGCTGAATACCTTGGTGTAGAAACGGTAATAATTTACAGTCGCCCTGTCTCCTGAGGTTACCTTTATATAGATAAATTCATCGCTCTCAAAGGTGGCGGGAACTTTCGTATTGTAAAATTCGCCCGGGCGCGTTGAAAGGTTTCCTATGCCCCATTCGGCCGTGGCGTCCCTTGAAAGCCTGGGCCTGATACGGGCGTTTGTTATTTCGCTTTCCCTGTTAAAATAAACGCTTGAAAAATCCCCTGAATAGATGCCGCTGTCGCCGTCCCATATTGAAGAGGTGATGGGGGCGGGGATAACCTTAATATCCAAATTGCCGACACTGAGAGAAAGCAAATCGGCTTCCTTGCCCACAGGCATTACGCTCTGGTCTACGCAGGTAATAAAACCCGCGCATAACGCCGCGATAGCAAACAGCGCGAAAATTGTTGTCCGTGTTATTTTCATTTTTTTCCTCCTGGCTTCGCTTTAGAAATATATGCAGAAACGCAGGTTCATCCATTGCGTCTGCGATAACGGGTCTTTATCCGGCCTTAGGCCTTCCCAGCGCTGCTTGTAGGCCTGATTGAAGTTATAGACAAAGGCTATATACGATGATTGAAAGTTAATCTGTATCTTGGGCTCAAACTCAAGGTACAGGTAAGGGGAATCTTTATACACCTTGCCGTCGCCGAAGTCCTGGCAATAGGTAAACGCCACGCCGGCGGTGAGCAGCTTATCGAACAGGTTATAATAGAAAGAAGGCTTTATAAGAAATTCCCCGCGCTTGGTTATGTAGTCCAACCCGAACCTAAGCTGGGCAGTGAACTGCTCCGGCGCGTACTGGACAAAGATCCAGTTTCTGAACAACTGCATTTCAGGAAGCGGCGCGGTAAGCCCGAAAATGTAGCCGATTGCCCAAACCTGAAAACCGGGAAGGAAATTCTTAAGAACCCGTTCTTCCACGCGGTACACGAATTCGTCCTCGCCCTTGCCCTTGTTTTCGCGGCCCTTGTTTTCCTGGGTTGAGTCGTATTCATCGTCAAAGCGGTACGCCACACGCGCCAAAAACAAGTCATGGGTATAGGAGGCGCCGATGATCGATTCGCCCAAAATATTCAGGAGCGAAAGCGGTTTGCCTTCCGGCCAGCCGAAGTCCCTGTCCTGGTTAAAATAGTTTAAGACAAAACCCACATTCAACTGTCCCGGCACAAAAGAAGGTTTATACTCGGTTCTTATGCCGCCGGCGCCGCCTGTTTCCAGTTCCTTCCACATTTCCGGGCCGCCGGTTCCCCAGGGAGAAGCGCCCAGTTTGCCTACGGACACCGTAAGCTGGTCTTCAAAAAAGTTGCCGTAGCCAAAGGCGTAGGTCCACTCGGGAGGGGCGTTGGTATTGCTGAAACTCCAGTTTTCCCAATTCAGGCGCATCCTCATGCCGAAGTTATTGCCGTTGTCATAGTTCAGATTAAGACGGAAACGGCCGTGCCCGCTGCCCGCGTCGTCGTTCTTGCTTTGTATATCGACTTTGGCCGCAGGCGCGGCGCCTTCATTCTGTACCTGTTCCCAGTAGACGCCTGTTTTCGCCTCGCCGGAAAGTTTTAATTCCTGGGCGAAAGCCGGCGCGCGTAACACAAGCGCCAAAACAGCGGCAAGCAAGATGGAACATTTCTTAATTCTTAATTTTTTATTTTTCATTTTAAACGCTCCTATCTTGTAAACTTGACTGAGACAATATTGCTCACAGGAAGATTAATAAACGCTGTTTCCCTGTCCGCGCTTAAAACAATACTGTTGTCAACCTGGAAAATCTGGGATTCCCCGCCGCCTGTTGATCTGTGCGCGGAAACGCCGTTTGCCTTAAAGCCCTTTGGCAGGCTTACCTGTATGGTTCCCATATTTGTGCCGCCTGAACCCATTTTTGTGGGGGTCCAAAGAACCAGGCTGATTGAGTTCTTGTCCATGGACTGGAACGCCGTTATGCGCGGCGAGGTACTGTCCATATCGTCTATAAGTTTGTTTACAAGGGATGAACCCAGCCCTATAGAGGTAAATGTGTCGCCTGTACCGGTTTTATTTGTTTTTGTGGTATCCAGCTCCACATGAATCCTCTGCGTATCAATGCTGTAGCGGGAATAATGCGCCAGGCCCCAGCCGCGCGGAAGGGCAAAGGTATCTGTCGGGTTAACAGGCTTTGGCGTACCGGACTGGCCGTCGGAGATCATGGAATAGAAGCGCTTGCTTGCCCACCATACAAAGGCGTTCTCGTTGTTCATGCGGATTACAAGGTCTATGTCGTTCATGAACTTCCATACATAGTCATAGGTTGAGTCAAGGAAGTATCCTGTGGCGCTGGCGCTGTTGATGTTATGCTCGGTCATCCACACTTCCATATATACGGGGTTGCCCGCTGCGTCTTTTTTGGTAATAAGGTCTTTCTTCTGATTCCAAAGGCTTACCGTGCGCTCGCCGTAGATGTGGCGGGCGAGCAGGTCTATTGCCGCCTTGGACTGCGGGTTTTCAAGAGCCGCAAGGTTGATCATTGGCGTATTGGCGGACTCGCCGTTCATGGTAAGAACGTAGGGTGTTTCCTTGCCGCCGCCCCAGCCGCGTATGCCGTTGGTAAAGTGGCCTACTTCAAGGAAGAAGTCCCTCATTTCATTCTGCGTCCACTCGCAGCCGTCATAACCGGCGACATAGTTAGGCTCGTTTGAAATGGAGATACAATAAATCGGCGCGCCGCGGTCGTACATATACTGGGCAAAATTGCGCAGGTAGTTGGCGAAGAGTTTGTAATACGTGGGGATAAGGTTGCCGCCGCCGTTAATGGAGTTGTTGCTCTTCCATTCTTTGGGGGGCGTCCAGGGGCTTGCCGCCACATAGCCGCCGTATTTGTTAACGATTTTTACGTTATTTATGTAATTCGGCCTTACGCCGCCAATCAGGTCTTCTATGGTTTTTCCGGGATCCACATTATCCGCCCTGATCATTATGCGCAGTATGTTGTAGCCAAGCCTTTCAGGGTCGTACATCAGTTCGGTATCGTAGGTGTTCGTCTCCGGGAAGTTGCCCCAGCCTACGTCCATGCCGCCGTAACCCCGGATGTACTGGTATGTGTTAGACACGTTGACTATCGCGTCAGCCGGGCCTTCCTTATGGGTGCCGTTTGGATCAGGAATGATAAAAAACGCGTTAGGCGTTATCTCCGGTGTCGCTGCCGCGCCTATCTGCAGTTTTACGGGTTTGCTTAAAATTGATACGGGCGTCTTGTCCACAACGTACTGGCTGGTATTGGTAATTTCCACATAGTAGTAATAAACGCCGGCGGCGGCTGTGCTTATAGCGGGGGTAAAGCTGGCCCCGGTCGCGCCGGGCACGTCAACGCCTCCCTTTGTGGAGGCGGCGGTGTTGGTCTTCCACTGATAGCTTAATTCGCCCCTGTCAAGAGATTCCGCTTCCACAGTTATGGCCTGGACCGGCTCGTTTAAAAAGCGGAGCTGGTCTTTGGGCTGTATATTTATGCGCGGGGCAGCCGCTTTCTTGCCGGGTTCTATTGTAATAAGAGCGGGCAGGCTTATCCTCTGCGCGCTTACTGTCTGCAATTTGGGCAGGGTATTTGATACAACAACATAAGCGTAATTTTTACCCAGATCCAGGGTCGCGGCATCCGGCATATACATGCTCTGCGTGCCGCCCTTAACGGTGGTTCCGCCTGTCGCTGTAAACTCTGCGCCGGTTGTATACCACTGGTAACTTAGCACTCCGCCGTCAGCGGTCACGGCCTTTACCTGCAATGAGCTGATTGGCGCTCCCCAGCCGTAAGTGGCGTTGGAGGGGTTCTTTGTGATTATCGGAACAAGCGGGGTATTGGGATTGCTGAAAGAAACAACGGCTATTTCGCTCTGTGTTGTATCTTTTGACTTGTCCAGGGCGCTCTTGTTGGTATTGGTAATAACGACATAATAGAAATGCTTTCTCCCATTGGCCTTTTCCTCGTCCGTGTAATCCGGCGGGGTATATGAGGCCTTACCTATGGTTTCGCCTTTTACCGTGATTTCCACATTCCCGGAGGCTCCGGCTATGGGGGTTCCGTTCCCGCCGTTCGCGCAGTATTCTTCTATAGAGTTAAACGTATACCACTGGTAGCTTAATGTTCCGTCGGAATTTACCCAGTCCCATATTTCCACGCTTAATTTGGGCGGCGCGGTGTAAACAAGATCGGACAAGCCCGCAGGCACGCCTGCGTCGCTGTTAAAGTATGAAAAGCTTTCCGGCTGTATACTGATATACGGCTTTGTTATGTTCTTTGCCGAAGCGTCCGCTCCGCCAAGCTGGCAGCCGCTGAGGGCCAGAACGCAGACCAGTAAAAAACCGCCAATCAAATTGATTGTTTTCTCGCGCATGTTTGTCTCCTTCTCAACTGATAATAAATCTGCCTAACGGACAGTTCAAAAAAGTTCAACAAATAACAGGGACCCCTCCACCACTTTTATTCAGCATACATTTCTGCTTTCTTTTCCTACTGTCATTTGTTGAGCTCTCTCTAGAATAAATCCCGGCGCCTAACAATGTTAAACGCCGGGATTGTTTTTCAAACACAGGGCCTGCGCGGCCAAAGGCGCGCAAGCTCTGTTAAGTTTGCTTAAGGAGTTTTTTCAAAAGGCGTGGGCTGTGAACCATCGCACATTCTGCGGTATAATTCTTTGGTGCCGTTTGTGCCATCCGTAGTGTTATAGCCGGCAAATGCAGGAATTATCTTTTCAACATCCTCGCCGTCAACAGTCTCCGTTATCTTATACCAGACCGGTTTTGCTATGATGCTTGTGGTGTTAGCGTCAGCGCCTAACAGCGTAACGTCCCTAATATAATGAAGGTTTCCGCCGTTATTGTTATCGGGAATACCAATGCCAAAGGTGATCGGCCCATTGGGGTATTTGGAAGGCAGGTTATCAGAATTATAGCTGTTATCTTTACCCGGGCCTGAACCGTCAATCTTGTATTCGAGGGTAAACCACTCATAAGGTACTATTTTGATACCCAGACCTTGAGCAGCTTCTGCTATGGTTTTCCATGAAGCCAGAGTAGTCAGGATATACGGGGCGTTTTTACCGCCATTGTAATTGGCATTCATCACTTCCCCGGTCCAGGCAGTATCATCTTGACTATATTTTTGACCGGCTGCGTAAGTTTTATTGGCAGGAATATTATAATAAGTAAAATCAGAATCTTTATAATTCCCCAAAAACCTAATCGCGCGTGCGCCGTTGACTTTATTTACAGCACCCGGGCCAATCATGTAGCTTACCTTTAAATTGCCGTAGTCGGCTATTGTTTTACCGTCAGGAATGTCAAATCTGTAGATTGCAAACTGGGCATTTGCTAGACATACCATTTCCGCGCGGGCCAAGTCGGTGCCGTCAGGCGCAATATCAGGCGCCCATCCGGTGGAAGGCTCCCAGGCGACGAATATTGTTCTGACTTCAGTAAATACTGTTGCGTCTGTAAATGTATCGCCTGATCCGCTCGCAAATTGTTTCCAGCCTTTAAAAACCCAAGTGTCATTCTCGGTGTCCGCTCCAGGAGTGTTACCAACGCGTGTCGGGTCCTCGGGCCACTTGTCGCCGATAGTACCATCTGTCCCGGTTATTATAATAACGGCAGGCGGATCGCCTTCGGTACTATTATCATTCTGATCATAGTTATAATCAAAGGTTATCGGGAACTGTGTTGTCGG
>Ga0268262_10004731_pt1 | contig 13887 bp, 14 predicted proteins | sample TergutNc150P3_FD_190354 | JGI IMG/M metagenome (GOLD analysis project Ga0268262, IMG submission 190354) | Nasutitermes corniger P3 segment gut microbial community from laboratory colony in Florida, USA - Nc150 P3 (SPAdes) (version 2) | ecosystem: Host-associated > Arthropoda: Insects >... | reverse complement strand
TGGCCGACACGATCAGGGGCGGCGCGTCAAACGGAGAGTTCGTGGGCCACATAGGCGGCGACGACTTTATCGTGATATGCGACTACCACGACGGTTCGGAGATCTGCCGCGAAATAATCAAGAGGTTTGCCGCCGGCATAAACTCATTCTACCGCGACGTAGACTTGGAAAACGGCTTCATAGTCTCCACAAACAGGCACGGCGTGGTAGACAGCTTCCCCATAGCAAGCCTCTCAATAGCTGGAATATCAAACAAATCCGCGGGAAACCAGCACATCAGCGCGTTCTCAAAGGCGATCGCGCAGTTGAAGAAGAAGTGCAAGAAGCAGGGTGGTAATTATTTTGAAATTGTTTAGACGCGGGCGGCGAGATAATGCCGCACGAGACGCACACAGCCGGATCAGCAGCCGATCAGACGCTTCCCCGCATGACCTGCCTGACCGCCCCCGAAGACCTCGCTATTCTGTGGTTTTTATTGACTTTTTGGCGGTTTATATCATAGTGTATTGATATGATATAATAAATCCTACTATTCATTAGGATTTAGAGGGGAATTGAAAAAATATTAAGATTTTTTTGGATTTATGGACATGAATATGCTATTATTTTGGTAGACGATCCCGCCGTTTAGCGGATCAATATATTATATATCAACATTTTAAACGAAGGAGGCAGTAAATCATGAGCAAAACCTTTTTGGACCTCGCCAAAAGCCGTTTTTCGGTACGCGCGTACGAAAAACGTCCGGTCGAGACGGACAAGTTGGCCGCTATCTTGGAGGCGGGTCATGTCGCCCCCACCGCGGGTAATCAGCAACCGTGCATCTTCCTTGTGCTTAACAAGGATGATTCCATCGCGAAACTCGGCAAAGCGTGCACGCCGCACGGCGCTCCGCTCGCCGTCATCGTCTGCGCGGACAAAAACACCGCTTGGACGCGCCCGTTTGACAAGGCCGGTATGGGCGAGATCGACAGCACCATAGCCGCCGACCACATGATGATGTGCGCTCAGGACTTGGGCCTTTCTTCATGTTGGATCACGTACTTCGATCCAAAAATCGTCCGCAAAGAGTTTAACATTCCCGATAACATCGTGCCTTTCAACATCCTCGCCATCGGTTACGGCGCGGACGCCCCGCAGTCCCCCGACAGGCACGGAGAAACGCGGAAGCCGTTAGATTCTATCGTCAAGTATGCGTCGTTCTGATTTCATGATTCATGGCGTCGCAAACACGCGGCGCCTTGATTATTTGGTCAACAAAGAAAGGAGCAAGAAAATGGATGATGTCGAATTAGGTGTTAAGAAAATCATTGCCGAAAGACTGAGCGTAAGCGAAGACAAGATACTCCCGTCGGCGGCGTTTGTCGGCGACTTGGGCGCGGACTCTCTCGACCTCGTGGAGATAGTCATGGACTTGGAGGAGAATTTCAAAGTCTCTATCCCCGACAACGACCTCGGCAAACAGCGTACCGTTCAGGATGTCATTGACTACATACAAAAGTGCTTGGCTTGGCAGAAATGCAGCGCCTGCGGCTTGGCATGTTCCGACCAAGTGTATTTATAGAAAAGGAGGAGACAAATGTTGAAGAAAGCGTCAAAAAATGTCCTAACAGACTACATATCCAAAGCCGCCACCACCGACATCGATACCGGCACGGCGGCGTACTTGGCCAACCTGTCTTTAGTCGCCGCCGTCGCGCCGAAAGTCGCCAAAGGCATAGTCAAGGAACTCGCCGATCAACGCGCCAACCTCAAACTGATCGCGAGCGAAAACTACTGCTCCCTCGCCGTACAACTCGCTATGGGAAATATCCTCACCGACAAGTACGCGGAGGGCATTCCCGCCCGCCGTTTCTACGCCGGTTGCGGCAACGTTGACGCTATCGAATCATACGCCGTCGATAAGGCAAAAAAACTCTTCGGCGCGCAACACGCCTACGTCCAACCTCACAGCGGCGCGGACGCGAACCTCATTGCTTATTGGGCGATACTCTCAACGCGAATTTCCGAACCAACATTAGCCGAGACGGGAGAGACCGACCCATCCAAACTAAGCCGCGAGGAATGGAACAAACTACGAGCAAAAACCGGCAACCAACGGCTACTGGGCATGGACTACTATTCCGGCGGCCACCTCACCCACGGTTACCGCCGCAACGTATCGGCCCAGATGTTCGACGCCTACAGTTACGGCGTAAATAAAGAGACCGGTCTAATTGACTACGACGAAATAGAGCGCATGGCAGCGGAGATAAAACCGCTGATACTCTTAGCCGGTTACAGCGCCTACCCAAGAAAGGTCAATTTCGCGCGTATGCGGGAGATCGCCGACAAAGCCGGAGCGGTGTTCATGGTGGATATGGCGCACTTCGCCGGATTAGTGGCCGGCAAGGTCTTTACCGGCGACTTTGACCCCGTCGCGCACGCCCATGTTGTAACCACCACGACCCACAAGACGCTACGCGGTCCGCGCGGCGGCATAGTTCTATGCACCCGCGAGTTCGCCGAAAGCGTAGACAAAGGCTGTCCGCTTGTCATGGGCGGTCCTTTGGCCAACGTCATTGCCGCGAAAGCCGTAACGCTCGCCGAAGCAAACGCCCCATCGTTCAGGCGATACGCCGCGTCCGTTGTGAAAAACGCCGCCGCCTTGAGCAAATATTGCGTGGCCGAGGGAATGATGGTCGCAACAGGCGGTACGGAAAACCATCTATTGCTTATAGACGTTACACCTTTCGGCTTAACAGGCCGCCAAGCCGAGAGCGCGTTGCGCGACTGCGGCATAACGTTAAACCGTAACTCCCTGCCCTACGACAAAAACGGCCCGTGGTACACAAGCGGCCTGAGAATTGGAACGTCGGCGGTTGCGACGCTAGGGATGGGCGACGCCGAAATGAAAGAGATCGCCGCGGTGATAAAACAAGTGCTGTCAAACACAAAACCGGAGACGGTTACTGCGGGAGAAAACGCAGGAAATACAAGCAAGTCAAAGTACCGAACCAACGGCAAAGCGGCCAAAGAAGCAAAGGCGCGTATCAAAACGCTTTTAGACGAATTTCCGGTATACCCGAATTTAGACTTGGCGGTTTTGCGGAAGGCGTTTTACTGATAAATTTTCAAACATTGAAATATCAATATAAGGAGAAGACAAGGAAAATGAACGATATTGAACTTGGACCTATACGTCCTCCGTCAGAATCACAAAGTTTGTTGATACGGGTAACAAGAGGCTGCCATTGGAATAAATGCTTTTTTTGCGGCCTGTACAAAGGCATGAAATACAGCGTCAGACCAACGGACGATATTTTAGAAGACATTAAAAAAAGCGCGGAATTTTATAACGGTATGGCTTTTACATCTTGTTTTCTCCAAGACGGCGACGCCTTGAATATTCCTACGGGAGATTTATTGTTGATACTGAAAAAAATAAAATCTTGTTTTCCCTCGCTTCAAACCATTACAACGTATGCCCGTTGCGACAGTATTTTAAAGAAAAGCCGAAGTGAATTAATAGCCCTAAGAGAATTAGGACTAAACCACTTTTATCGCGGCATTGAGACAGGCTCAGATACGATACTAAAAAACATATACAAGGGTATTACTTCAAAAGATATTATTGATTCCGGCTTGATGTGTAAAAATGCGGGAATAATTTTATCCGATTTTACCCTGCTTGGCATCGGCGGTCGGGAATTATCGGAAGAAAACGCAATAGAAACAGCCAGAGTAATAAACGCGGTTAATCCCGATTACATAAGGGTACACCATACGGCTTTCAAGCCCAATACTAAACTTGGGCGAGATGTGGAAAACGGCGTTTTTATTTTACAATCAGAGGATGAAGTAGTAAGAGAACAACGATTGTTTATTGAAAATTTAAACGGCATTACCAGTACTTATATTAATGAACACATTATAAACCTATTATTAGAAGTACGGGGCAAACTTCCTTCTTCCAAAGAGACTATGCTAAAAATCATCGACAATTATTTAGAAATGTCGGAAGATGATAAGTTGAATTTTGCTATCGGTAGGCGCATAGGGGTTTATTACTTGCTATCCGATATGCGGAATAAAGCAAAAAATGAGGCGGTATCTCAATACATAAACAACTTAAAAGCAGAACATTCAGATGTTGATTTTAACAAGGTATGCAATTTTTATAGAGCTAATATGATTTAATGCATATTTCATTTTTGCATAATGTTCAATGTGTAAGTACCGCATAACTATAAAAGTATAGATAAATGCGTGGTTTAGCCCCCGATTTATCTATGGAAGGTGTAGCCTTCCGTCTAAAAAAGAAGTTTATTTTAAAGATACCGTAAAACAGCGTATTTTCGGTGATTTTGAGGTTAGCGGTAAAAAGCCGCCGTATTTTATATTACAAACATTTTACTTGGTTTTCCCCCCGTTTTTTTACTGTCGATGTATCTTTATTATAACGGTATTCAATGACACATCCCAAAAAAGGAGCGCCGCCATGTTATGCGCGGGAGTTGATTTTGCTGAATTTGATACGGCGGCCGCCGAAAACGGCTTAGCGGCGGCGGACTGGGGGCGCGGCGGCTATACGCGGTTTGTCAGTTACCGCGAGATTGAGGCGTTGCTCGAATCGGCCGGTTACAGCGCCGAGGAGATTGACTATGATTGGGCGGGGGCTGGTTCGGAGAACTTGGCTTGGTTCAACCCTATTCCAGCAGCCAGTCCAATATGTTGAAGTGTTTTTTGTATCGTAATACAAAAAGTACCAAAAAGTTAGAAGTTTTTGTATTGTAATACAAAAAGTGCTGAAAAGTTGGAAGTTTTTGTACTACGGTTCCTTAACTATCTCACCTTCAAAACCTTGATTTTCAGGTTCTGGCCGCGCCCTTTAATGTCCACAAAGTACACTCCCCTCGCCGCGGTTCTGAGCGGCACCGACACTCTTCCGGTTTTCGGCACTTCTAAGCGCGTAAGCGTTCTGCCGCGGATGTCGATCAACGCCGCCGACGCTCCGGCCATGTTTGCGGGCAACGTTATGATTACCGCGTTTGAGTTCATCTTTACAGTATACTTTGGTTGCGACGCGCTGCGGTACGCGACGCCGATGATGGGGGGCGGGTCGTCGTCAAGGGAGACTGTGGGCGGCACGTAGGGAGGCGGCGCGGGCGGGGGCGTGTAGAGTTTGGAGACGTTTCCGGCTAAGTACATCCGCTCAAGCATCAGCGCCCCGGTTGTGCCGGTTTTCTCCTGCACTTGGAAGCGTATCGACGTTAGCTTGGAGAGCGTTTTGGCGAGCTCTTTGCCGCTACCGTCCCTGCGTTGCTTGAAGTTCTTCAGCGGCAGAACGAAATCCTTTGACGTCGCCGTGAAGACTATAGAATCGGAAAAGTACTGATACTCGCCCGGGAAATTGAAGTCGGAGGAGACCAATTGCACTGAGACGCTTACCGCGCCGCTCGCCGTCTTCGCCTTGAATATCAGCGTGTCCACGCCGGTGATGTCTATCGCGTTGCCGTCAGCCGTCTTGCAACTCCAATCTAAGCCGGCGTACGGGTCGAAGCCGAGATTGCCGGCGTTCAGCTTGTAGACCCAACTGAGCCACTCCTTGCCGTCGCTCTCTTTTTTAACGCTAAGCGCGGCTGTGGACGCCCCGGCTTGACCGAAGTCGGAGTCGAAGAAACTAGTCCACTCTTTCCCTATGTAAGGAATAAGGTCGCCGTCGGCGAAATCATCCACCAGCAAACGTTTGCCCTCCATGAGATTGACGCTTGCGAAAGGCTTGCCAAGCCACACTTTGAACGTATAAACCTCATCAATTCCGGCACCGCTTGCCGTAAGCGTGTAGAGTCCCTGCGGCATATAGCTGCCGGTTTGGGAGAGGCCGTACCATATCACGCCGACATTTTTCGAATTGCCGCCAAACGACACCTCCTGCCCGGTGGTATCGTGCTTGATAGTTACCGTCCAGCGGACGGAGCGGTTGAACGACGCGGTTAAACGCAACGGCGCTTTTTCGGCGTTAATGACATTCGTGTCGAGAACGGGCCGCGTCTCCCAACTCGGCGGGCCCTGCGGGACGCCTTCTTTCAGATCGACCCACACGTTGGTAAAGACCCCGCCGAGCACCGACGCGCCGAACCACGCGAGGAACTGGTCGAAGTACATCTCGTTGTGGAGCGTGTCTTCCTCGCCGCCGGCGACCGGGTCTTTGGCGTATCCCCAAAAATTCGTTCCTGTTTGATAAAATTTGAGCAATTCATCGCTGTAGCTCTCGGCGGAAGCCGGTCCGCCGGAGGCCATCGCGGCAACGGCCCACATACCCACGGTGAGGTGGCTGTGTTCGCGGCGTTTCCTTTCGATTTTTACGCTCTTCCCGTCGCCCAATATCTCCGTGTCGCCGGCGGGCAATAGGTTTCCAGCCATATCAAAGAAGTTCGCCTCTTTCGCCCCCCCTTTTTTCTTTATAAACGAGAAAGCGCTGTCAAGCAAAGTTTTCGCGCGCGGCTCGCCGTACCATAGATAGTCTATACCGAGACGCCAAAAGACGCGGATGGCGTCCCTATAGAGGGCGTCGCCGTCGAAGTATGCGTTGTAGCCTGCTCCGCCGGTGCTTTTACCGTCAAAATCAAACCAATCCGGCACGAGGCCGAAGCCGTATCCCGGAGACTTTTTAATCATGGCGTAGCACCCGTCAATAAGCGAGTTCCACGCCGAACGACTCGTGGAATCGAACTCGGCGAAAACGCGGTAAAACGCGGGCGCAAAGTAGCCGGGGTTGATGATTCCGTTCTCCCCCCATTGACCCGGCAGAAGCGCGCCGTTGCTTGCTATCATCGACGTCTTGACAGTGTTGAGTATATCCTTGGCGCGTTCCGAATAGGTCGCGCCCTTGGTACTCTTGTAGCCTTTCACCCACACCCCGCGTTCGGCAAGTTTGTCCGCGAAGATGAGCAACAGCGCGATGTCCTGATCCGCGTCGGAAGCCGGGCCGCCGTCGCCCGTGGAACCGCCGGTCGAACTACGTCGCCAATCATAGTATTTCCCGCCATCGTTCCACATATACTTCTCGCCGGCGTTCCATATACTATTGAAGTACGTTTGATCGTTGCTATAGAGGGCGAGGAACATCCCGTAGGCGACGCCCTCGCTGACGGCGTCGCCGGGCATATTCGACTTGGGCCTATGGACAAGCCCGGTCTTGTAGTCGTCTACGTTGCGCTTCTTTATCCCCTCCCACGTCTTCTTCAAGACCGTGTCGTACGGCACGGCCGGCGCCGCTACCTTGGGCATCGAACTCGGGTAAAGGAACGCCGCCCACGACGCGACGGCGGCGAGCAGAACAGCCGCCGCCGACTTCACGGATATTGATCGCGTTAACAACATAGATTTTAAGCCTCCCATACAATCAAACATAATTACTTCTTCTTCTTAGCCGCCTCTTTCTCCGCCGCTTTCGCCGCGGCCTCCTCCTCCGACGGCGCAAGCTGCGTATCCAAGCACTCTATTATTCTCTGAACCCGATAGCCGGGGATTGATATCTTCGCGTCGGCTTTCCAGCCGGCCTTTGTCTGGTTGTAGGCTTGGTCAAGTTCGTTCTCTTTAATCTCATCCTTTAAGCAGGCCAACAAGTAGGCTTTCGCTTTCTTATCTTTCGACTGAACGTACTTGTCCATACCGGCGGCGGCCTTGTCGTAAGCCTGATTAATCGCCGTCTTGGTCGCGACATCAAGCGACGGCATTGTCGACGTGCCGGCCGCGTCTATCTGCGGGTAGCTCTTGGGCCTATTGGACTTGGGGGGCTGCGACTTCACGAAAGTATAGGTATAATCCGACTTGAGCCACAAAACGTTGGTCTTGAGCGGGATGTATACTTCGCCGTTTTCGTCCGTGGCCAACGCGGCGTTCTTGTAACTCCAAGTGCTGTCCGGATGGAGGATCACCTCGCTGCCGTCCTCCAGAGCGATGGTAGTTACCGAACCCTGGCCGGTCGGTCGGTCGGCCAAAGCGGGAACGGCGGTCAGTACGGTTAGCACAGCCGCGACCGCAAATACTTTTCTTACAGCGGTAATTTTTATTTTAGGCGTCATTGCTATTTTTCCTTTTTGATGGATGTTTCAACTCACACAACGGGGCGGGCAGACCCCGCCCCCGCCGCGCGTCTCTATCTTCTATACGGATTGGACAGGATCATGACCCCCTTTTCCATCCCAAAGCACAAATTTCCGTTCGAGTCCCTCTGCATCGCGTACACCTGTTCCGCCGGCACGCCGTGCATGTTTTTGTCCGAGACCCACTCTTCGCCGTTGAACCTCAGCAAACCGGACTCCGAGCCGAACCACGTGCGGCGGGTATCGTTCATTATGCTGGTTATGCCGTCCTGTATCTCCATGTAGCGCTTCCACGTCTTGCCGTCGAAGGTGTTTAGGTTCTTGGGGCCGTCGGTCATCCATATAACATCGGAATTTGGCTCTTTGGCCAGCACCCTTACATTGTTCCACTCCAAGCCGCTGTTGCCGGTGTTCTTGGCGTTGTAGTTTTGGAAACTCGACCCGTTGTAGACGCTTAGGCCCTTGTCGGTGCCTAGGTAGATTTCGCCCCTCGAATTGGCGACTATCCCCTGAACCCTATTCGACGCCAAGTTGTCGCTCTTGGTATACTTTGTCCAAGAGCTGCCGTTGAAGCGCGCCGCGCCGTTTTCGGTTCCTATCCAAACATCGCCGCCGCTCCCGGCCGCGACGGCGAGAACCTTGCCTTCCGGGATGCCGTCAGCGGACGTATAGGAGGTGATGTTCTTGCTGCTCCGGGCGACGGCCACACCCTCTTCGCAGGCGATCCAAACGTTATCGCTCCGATCGGCCGCCATGCTCGTCACGCCGGAAGACGCTATATTCCCCAACTTTTGGTGCTGCTCCATCACCGGTTTTCCTTTAACCGCAACCATCGACTGGCTGACCACGATCTCATCCGTGGCATACCACACAACGTCCCTGAGCACGACGAACGCCTTGACCGGCGAGCGCGAGGCGATGATCTTGAACTCGTTGGGCTTCTCGTGAATCACCTCTTTGGCAATAGCGTCCTCCCCCGTCTTTTCCTTCTGGGCGAAAGCGGAAAGGCCAAGGGACAGCGTTAAAAGTACTGCGGACGCTACTACTTTCGGCTTTAATCTCAACATAAACTCCTCCTTTGGGGTGATTTTTTAACATTAAAATTAAAAAAGTAAAAGTCAAATTCATTTAAGGGGAGGGCTGCGCCCTCCCTCGCTCCAACCAAAATGGCTTCGCCATTTTGTTTTCCGCTACCCACCCTGCGGGGCTCCGCCCCGCAACGCCCCGTCGGATAAACATGCGCCGCTTCGCGTCGCGGTACGTCAAAACCTACACTGTATATAATAATATACTTGCCAACCAACGATAACGCAACATTTTACTTTTCTTCTACGCCGCGCCTCCAGTACCCGCCTTCGAAATCCGATTCTTCGTATTCGTACCCGGGCGTCTTGAACAGCGCTTGGTACGTCCAGTAATTGCCCATCACCTTCTTTACGTACCCGCGCGTCTCGAAGAAGCCTACGTCTTCCACGAACAGGTCGGGTTCCAGATTTTTGTTCCTGTCGCGCCACTTGACCGCGTTGTGAGCGCCGGCGTTGTAACTGCACAGCACCAGCACCTTGTCGCCGTCAAACTGCACCGAGCGCTTACGCAGGTAGAACGTACCGTAGCGGATGTTCGTATCATAGTTGTAGAGCGACTCCGCCGTGAACGGCTCCTTAAGCTCCCGCGCTATCCCCTCGCCCGTCGTCGGCATGACCTGCATCAGCCCTATGGCCCCGGCCGGGGAGACGATCTTGTAGTCGAAGATGCTCTCCTGCCGCATTACCGAACTCACAAACAGAGGATCGACGCCGAAACGAGCGGCGTACTTGCTTATCTCCGCCGAGTAAAACGGCGGAAAGAGCACCGACAGCACCTGAATCGGCCTGCCCTCCCTGCTCTCCAACGGGATGCGCCACCCGAACCTGCGGGCGACGCGGAACGAGAGCGCCTTGCTGCCGGCTATGGCGTAACCGCACGACAGATCGTACTGCATTTGCAGGTTCTCGGCGTAACCGCTCTCGAACCTATCCAAAAACATCTCAGCCGCCGCCGGCCGAGCCGCCATGAGCAGCGCCGCCCCGCGCGCCAAATCGACGCTGTCTTTGGCGAACAGTTTCTTCTTTGACCAAGGCGTCAGAGAGTCAAGCCAAGCCCTCAGCCGCGCCTCGTCCACGTGCGCGGCGGCTATCCGCCCGCCCGCAAACAACCCTCCGCCCGCAGTATCGGCGGCCGCCCCCATGATCTGCCTCGCCCGATGCGCGTAGTAGTCTGTCGGGTCAAGCCGCGCTATCTCGCCCCACACCTTGTGCGCCTCCGCCGCGCGCCCCTTGGCCGCGAGGCTCTTCCCCTGCCAGAACATCACCGCCCATTGGTACTCCGACTGCGGAAACTTCCTCTTGAACGCCTCTATGTGGACGACGGCGCTGTCGTAAAGGCCCCGCCGGTAGTAGCAGAGCGCGTGGCGCAAATAGGCCTCCTCCGTCCGCTTGCCCTTGGTGCCGAAAACGCGCCTGTAACCCGCCGCCGCCGACTTGTAGTCGCCCGCCTCCTCAAAATTCCAAGCGCGGAGCCACAGTATCTCCTGCGTCTTCTGATGGTTGGGGAAGCGCTCCACGTGGCGGTCGTACCAAACCTGCGCCTGACCGCCCTGATCAAGGTTACGGTAGGCGCGGGCGATGTTCATGATCACATCCGACTCCGAACCGTAGGCGGCGTCGTACTTCTTATAATATTCCGCGGCCTTCTGCCACTGCTCGCGCCCGAAAGCGACGTCCCCAAAGAGGCGCGTCACATCCTTGTCCGGCATGGCGGCGAAATCGGCGCGCCTCTGCGCCTGCTGCAACATACGCTCCGCCATTGCGAAATTGCGGCACCCGACCGACTGCTTCGCCAGCGAAAGCAAAAATTTCGTGGTGACAAGCGTGGTGTCGAAGGCGCGTTTATTAAACACACGGTCTACGAAGCGGCACACCGACCCCTTGTCGAGCTCCGGCATGTGCCTCTCAAGGATGGAGTCCGCCTCGGCCACGCGGTCGGCGGCGACGAGCGAGTCGCAGATCGCCTCCAACCCCGCGGCGTCGAAGAGCCGCTGAGCGCGCTCCCACTTCCGGTACTCGTCCATCCAAGAGGGGGCGGCGGGTATGGACGCCCCCCTGTCGAGCTGCGGCTTTATCTTAGAGAATATGTATTGACGATATTTAGAGGGAAGCCCCGACGCCTTCAGAGCCGAGGCGTAAGCGGCCACGGCAAGCGCCCCCTGCCCCTCGCCCACAGCCAAGTCACCTATCTGCTCCATGGCGAGCGGAGCCAAAAGCGGGCTGGCCCTGTTGACGGCGTTTAAAGCGGCGAGCGCGTCGGACGTATTGCCCAACCGAGCGTTTATCACCCCGATCTTGTATAAACGAAGAAGCGTATCGACCTTGGCGCCCGTATCCCCCATGACGGCGGAAAGGGCGTCGTTGTACGCGCCGGCGGCCAACTCCCGCGCCCCCGACCAACTGGCCGCGCCGGGCAGACGCGGGGAGGGCCCGGCGGCGTACGCCCGGGTCAGACCGGCAAACAAGACGACGGCTAAAGCCGCCGCGCCCAAGACGACGGACGCCGACATTGATTTGGATTTTAGACGGGTAGCCATATTACATTAATATATATCAGGGAACCGCATATCTAGAAGATTAAAGTCAAATTCAAAATCTTTGAAATAATTGCGACATATATCCTTATATATACGCTGATTTTTACCGGGGATGATTTATGGCCGACTCCGACCCCCCTAGACTCCGAGACGAGGACGCGGGGCAACATATCACGCGCTTTTGATTCTCTCGCTAACGTACTTCTCCACCGCCTCCAAAAATATTCCGGCGTTTTCGACCTGCGCGGCTACGTCGGCTTTCGATACAAGGTAGAAGTCTTCGTAATCGCTGTCAAGACGAATATCGAAGGCATTCTCAATAATATCCGAGAATTCCACCGGAAAGACTCCGGTTCTTATGTAGTCCTTACGAAAGGCGGCGATTATGCCGGAATGCTTTTTTGAGTTGAACCGATCAAGCGCCAAAACCGCCCGCATGGCGCTGAAGATACAGTAGTACGAGCGGTTCGCAGCGGTCTCGAATGAATTGTCCGGCACTTTGGCATCGTGCAACCACTTTTTCGCCTTATCTATGCGATAACGAGCATAATCTTCCGGTGTGCGGTCAGGCAGCATATAACTCCACCCCGTCTTTCTGCACATTAATATATAAACCGGAAATATCCTTGTGCTTGTGGAATATGCCGCTACACGCCATCCTTAAACTGACAAGAATATTGTATTCTAAACCAATATACTCCATGCGGCTACGGATTTTCCTGCGCGTCTCGTTAGCCTCCTCCAACGCTATCTCGGCGATTATCATAATGTCTATGTCCGACTCCTCGTCGTAGTCGCCCCTTGCGTAGGAACCGAATAGGATTACCTTCTCCAACTTGTCGCCCAATACCTCTTTGGCGGCGGCGCAGACCCTTGACGTTATCTCGTCCAATACGGATTTGTCGCACATAGTAGACTCCTTTGACTATGGGGTACTTTGATGCCTTATACCAATATATAAAGATAATTCTTGGGGACGATCAAAGTCAAATTAATCTTAGGGGCGGGACCGACCGACCACCCCGCCGACCTCACAACGACCGGCGGAAACGCGGGATGGTTGGTTACAGCAGTTCTATCCCCGTCCGCAGTATTTCTTGTATGAACGGGTTATCGTCGTTTAGTTCCGACGTGGCGAAAGTATGCGGTTCTATATCGATAATTTTGTTGTACTTTCGCGCAATATCCAACAATTTAACACCTATGTCGATTACCCACTTATCCTCAAAGTAATCGGAGAAAAAGCAAACGTCCAAATCGCTCTCCGCGCTGGGATTCCCTTTAGCGTATGAGCCGAATAAGTACGCCTTATCTATGGGCATCTCCTTTTTGACTTCGGCGACATACGAAGACAAGACACCATTCACGGTTTTAACGTCAGCAACCATTCGTAAGCCTCTTTATCTCTCCGTCGCCACCAACTCGGCGTTAATGCGCTCATGCACTATCTCGCCTATAATCTGGGCGGGCAGTTTGTTTGAGGCTCCAGCACGCGTTATGATGTAGTCTGCGGAGAGGTCGTCCAACACATCCAATAGTTCACGCTGACGGGTAAAATAACCGCCCGCTTTCGAAGTGTTGATTTTGGGCGGATTCTGGGTATAATACTCGTCTAAAGCCTCGGCTTCTTCCTCTGTCATCTGCGCCATAAATACCCCTTAAACGTTTAAGAGTGAATAATATATCTTTCGACACTTCATCGCGTGAAATACGTTAATCGTATTATCATCTGATAGATTGTACATAATCTCAAGCAAATTACCGGCATTATCAAAACCAAGCACTATATATTTACGCTCATCATCCTCAAGAGGGGCTTCATATTGGGGATAACGGAGAGCGCGGCGTATGCTGTCCTCTCGTATCCCGTGCCTGAAAGCGGAGCGGTTAATCTTTATGCTGTTGACCATATTACTTAAGATAATATTTGCGGATCACCAAAGTCAAATTAATCTTAGGGGCTGGATGAATACACACCGACCGCCGACAACCCGCTACGACCGAACACATAATAATGGGGCGGGCGGGGAACAGCGTACCCACCGAACGATGGGTACGCGGAAAAGCACGGTCAGTCGAGTAGACGGCTCGGCTTGCGCCGTCCGCCCCTCACAGAACCGTGCTTGCGCTATTAACGCACACGGCTCTTCAAGCCAACATCGGTTTACTGTCCCA
>Ga0268262_10004730_pt1 | contig 13892 bp, 14 predicted proteins | sample TergutNc150P3_FD_190354 | JGI IMG/M metagenome (GOLD analysis project Ga0268262, IMG submission 190354) | Nasutitermes corniger P3 segment gut microbial community from laboratory colony in Florida, USA - Nc150 P3 (SPAdes) (version 2) | ecosystem: Host-associated > Arthropoda: Insects >... | reverse complement strand
GAATCGGAGAGGCAAACCTCGCCGACGGGCAAAAAGGGGAATACCCGATGGCGGGGCCGCTGGAAATCAGGTGGAAAAACCGCCGTTTTACCTGCGACGCCCTTGTACTGCCCAACGCCCCCGACATACTGCTCGGCGCAATCCCCCTTGAGGGAATGGACTTGACCGTAAACCCCAAAAGAGAACTAGTCGGCGTTCACGGCGATAAAGAATTGCACAGAGTTTAGCAAAAAAAGGCAAATTCAGCCGAAAACAGGCAAATTTGCCCGATTTTAGGCAGAAAAACATCCAAAATAGGGTGATAAACACCCTCCTGTACCGTGGTTCCTCCGCTATTTATACGAAGACGGCAATCCGGTTATCCAGCTTTTCCGGCCTTATAACAAATAACTTGCTATAACACCAACAATCAGGGGGAGGGAGATGTTGTCATAATCTTCCAGGGGCAAAGCTTCTACCGTAGTTCCGACAACGGCAGCAGCGATAGAAACGGCAAAGTTATGCGAAACCAAAAGGGCAGAGATAAAAATAGCGGCAAAGCAGGCTGCTGAACCTTCCACGCTTTTGCCAAAAAGGAACGCGGGGCGTATCCTTCCGAACAGTTTCCCGATAAGCCCGGCAAAACCGTCGCCAAACGCAAGCGCGAAAATGCCGATACAAGCAGCCGGAGAGGGGAATAAAAGCAGGGCCAGAAGGGCGCCTATCCCCAGGGTTACAGGGCCAAGCACAAAAACCCCGATATCCCTCGGGCGGGAAGCCATCGCGGTAAGAGCTGAAATCACAGGAATTTTCACCCCTGAAAGCCGCAGCAATTCCATGAAAGTATACCCCAGAATACCGGCCATTAATGCCAGCACGGTAAGGGGGTAATTGATGGCAGCCATACCCGGGCTTAACGCAATTAAAAAGTGAATGGCTTTCCTTACAATTTCGGTTTTAGCCTCGGCAAAAATAGTCGCCGAACCGGCAGTCCGGGCGACGGCAAAGGGAAGAGGAAAAATAAAATCCTTTTTTACAACTATATTATTCACAACACTACTCGTAGCAATTTCCGTGCCAAGTTTTGTTCTTTAAAAGATAATCTGCAAAATCTATATAAAGTAACAAAAAATTAATAAGGTACAGTATGATTTTCCACAAAAAATCAATAAATGTCAATATAAAGGGGGGCGAAAATGAAAAAAACAATAGTGTGTATAAAAAAACATACACATCAACTTCAAAAAATACTAATATTCCATAGAAAAGCAGGCCGCATTACATATTGACAAGGTTCCGAATGGAATGATAATTTGATTAACGGGGCGATTAACTCAGCGGGAGAGTGCTACCTTCACACGGTAGAAGTCACTGGTTCAATCCCAGTATCGCCCAAAAACGGGACCGTTCAAGAATATTCATGAGGTTCCAGGCTGGGACTTGTCCGAGGCGAAAAACCGGGTTGCGTTTCCGTTAAAATAAGCTGTCATTTCTGTCGCTGTCATGTCTTTTATTTCGTCATAAATTTTTAGGCGGATCGCGTGTACTTCCCGGAGGGCTGACGGTTCATTAACAATCTCCGGATCATTCAGATAATCATCAAGTGTTTTCGGCATAATCTATCACCTCCGCAGGGGTATGGATAAACACCCGCTTGAACCCTTCACGAGTGTTTATTACCTCCGTTTCAAATATAGTCTTATGCTTCACAATATGCCTGAAATTCAAACTGACAATGTAATCAAGCCCGGCAACTGTGGCTGCGGCAATGTGAAGCGCATCCGTTATAAACCTCTTCGGAATAACCCCTGTTGTTACATAGACATTGGCAAGTCGCACTATTTCATCACTTGCCGGAATCACAATAGCCCCATAATTTGTTATCAGGGCTTTCATTTTCTCCAATTTCCCTATGTCTTTTGTGCTTTCTAATTCTTGTACTACATATTTAGAAGTGAAGGGCTTGAACTTCCCTGCCTTTATCTCCGCAAACAGTTTCAATGTATCGGACTGGTACTGCGGAGCGTCATCGGCAAAGGGAAAATTAAAAATCGTGGTTTCAAGATAAATTGATGGAATCCTGTCCATGGCTATATCTCCTCTCCAGTATTTTTTATCCTCACAAAATTACCTCCTGCTTCTCCTTCGCTCTCCTCAAACCGGAGGTGAGATGCGTAAGCAGATCGTCAAGCTGCTGTTTGGAGGTGATGCTAAAGTTTTTCAGCGGGGCGGTTTCAAATTGCTCAAAGAGAACATTGCCTTTTTCATATTCGCATAACATATTCGCCATATAAACGCTGTCTACCAGGTTTCGGTAGTCCTTGGGAGCAGCAGAGGGGTTGTGATGGTAACGTATAGCAGCGACCAGCTCTTCGGGGAAATTCCATTTTTCCGCGATAAGGGCGCCTATCCCCGCGTGGTTCATTCCGGAGGAAAGATATTCCATGGTGTAATCGGGAATATTCTTTTTCGCGCAAAAATTGCGGATTTTGTTCAATAAATCCGGGTGAATATTTGAAAGAATTATTTTTCCCATGTCGTGCAGAATACCGCTTACATAGGCAGAATCAAGAAGAATTATATTTCGCTTGAATTTATCTACAATATTATAGGCGTAAAATGCGGTTTTATAACTATGCTCCCACAATTCCTTTTTCTCCGCAGAATCGCTGCCAAGTATAAGCTGGCTTCCGTAGGAATACAGCAAATTTTTTATGCCCCGGATGCCGACCATTACCACAGCCTCGGCGATATTTTCTACCCGCTTGGTAAGCATATACTGCGCTGAGTTGACTATCCTGAGCAGATCCGCAGTAAGCGCGGGATCTCTTGCCAACTGCCGCGCAATGGTGTTTATACCGGCAGTCGGATCATTGAGAAGCCGCTGTATCTCCAGAATGTTTTCCGGAAACTGGGGAAGGGAATCTATACCGTCAACAATTTCCTGGGAAAGACCGGAGATATTTTCAACATTAACCTGATCCATAGGTATCGTTAATCGGGCAACAGTTTCTTCTTCGTTGTTGCTTATGTCAAAACAGTCTTCGTTAAGGCCGATTTTTCTCAGCATCAGCACAAGGATAATAAGCCCCAGGCCCGCGCCTTCCGAATCATCGAGCGCAAGGGAAAACGCTTCATCAAGGCTGTTGTACTGCCGCGAATTGGACAGCTTGTCGCGGATGCGGTTCAACTCGGCACGGACAGCGGTAGAATTGTTGCGGATTTCAATCTGAATAAGGTCTTCCCGCAGCAGCAATATCAGCCTTATATACAAGCCCGCCTCTTCCTGCCGTTGGAGGAAATGAGAAATATTGGCCAGCGTGTTCTCTTTGAAATTTTCCATCCCTTTCATGTAGTCATAATCATCGGAAATATCCAAACCGCGTTCCGCAAAATATACACGTTTGGTATTTGCTTTCTTTGCGTTGGCGGCAAGTTCCAAAACGCTGTAAATAATATAGTTTTTGAGATCTTCTTTTTCCGCATACTTGAGAAAAATAGTCATGATTTGTTCTATGTAAACTTCTACTTCCCTCGGCATGGTAGAAGTGGTTACAGTTAAAGGAAGTCCTGACAAAATGGCTTTCTTTATTTTGGTCTCATCTATGATAAGTTTCTGCATAAAGGTATTTTGGGTATGTACCCTTTTCTAACAATAACATATAGTATTTCCTATGGCAATGAGTGAAATTTGGGTGCCTGAAGCGTTAATTTGTCTCTTTCTTGCTTTGCCGTTATTCAGGCCGCTGGTTAAAACGCTCTGGCCCATGGACGGGCTGGTTTGGCTGCCCCCTATCGCCCTGATCATGCTGATCGGGATTTTTCCCGCTTACGGTTTCCGTCCTGAATGTCTGCCGATGCTGCTGTTCGCCCTTATTTATAACGTCGCCAATTTTGGCAACCTTGTTTCCAGTATCGGATCGCAGCCTAGCGACGCTTTTCGTGACAGGAGCAACCTGCTTACCGTATTCGGCTTTTTAATGCTGGGCGCGGCGGCTTTTACCATGTATGCCTTTTCGCCCCGGATCGGCGATTATCAGGAAACGGAAACAGAGCCTGCAAGGATGTTGAAAATTTCCAATCTTGACAGGGAATACTGCCTGCGGATTCACGGCCCCTTTCAATCCGGCCGTCCCTTAATTTTCCTTGTACCGCCGGAAATAGGGTCTTCCTCTTCCGTGAAACTTGTATGCACAGAGTTGGAGAGAAGAGGCTATACAGTTGTTACCTATTCCCGGAAAGATTTTGACTTCCCGTTTGTCGGTGAAAACGGCAAAAAGCGGTTTTCCCTGATGGGAAGGCTGCCTGGGTACATGTATACATTTTTCAGGGGAACCAAGCGTGTCTCCGCCAATAACAGGGGAAAGGCGATGGAAGCCGAAAGGCAGTCCGATATTGAGTACCTGCTGCCCCGTATTTATGATTTGTTTGGCGAATCACATACTGATTTGCCGCCTGTCCTTCTTGCCGGATACGGCGCTGGCGGTTCCGCTCTTGCCTACCTGAACGCCAACGGCGAATTTGCGTCAGATACTAACGTGCTGGGAATTATCGCTATTGAAAACCGACTATGGTCTTCGTATGAAACAGAATCGTCCCGCATTCCAGGATTTTCATCCAGGAGCGGGGTTACCTATCGCCGTTTGCAGGAGCTTCTTGACCGCATTCCCGATTTAATTCCAAAGACTCTGAGACGTTCAGAGTCGCTGCCCTCTGCCAATCTTCCTATCCTGTACCTTGTCAGCGGCAACGCCCTGAGGTACCCTCTGTTGGATTACGGCAAGGGGAGAAACCCCTACCAGGCGATTTTTGACACCCAGCGTTTAGCGTCCGGCCCGATAGCGATAGCCGCGATTGAAGGTACCGCTGCTCTTGATTACCAGGATTTTCCGATTACGCATCCGGTTTATTCTTTTTCGCTGCCCAGGCTGAGAGATCCGGTAAACCCTGTCAGCGACACGGCAAGTATTATCGGCAATTTTGCGTCCCTGCTTCTTGAACAGGCGGCGCAAGCGGCACAGACAGAGCCAGCGGAGCTAGCGGAGCCGGAAAGCGATGATTTCCGGCAACCTGTAATGATTCCGCCCCTCAGCCCTATAAACGGCAGCCTTTATGTTGAAAGCAGGGGGATGACGTGGCTAAGGGAAAAAGAATTAGGAATGAGGAATTAGGAGTTAGGAATATAAGAGAAAAGGGAAGAGGGTACAAGCTGGGTAAATATAGTCAATTCTTTATCATTTTTATAGTCATCATATAAACGTTCTGCCGCCATTTCCAGCGTTCTGTCTTGTTGTGTATGGCGAATCGAGCGAATTATGTGTTCAGCAATAATCATTCGTTGATATATTGGCAATTTATCCGTTTCATTTATAATTTGAGCCGTTTCCATAAACAATCCTCCAAAAAACAGATTTGGTACGTTTCTTAATTAAAATGTAACTGTATTCCCCATTTTAATCAATCTCTATTTTTACGGTTTTAAAGAATTTAACCACGGAGGACGCGGAGAACACGGAGAGGGAAGACAGAAAAAACAGGTAGCAAAGTTAAGATTGTAGTATCTTCCTTTGCTACCTGCTCCTTGCTATTTGCTCTTTGTTACGCTTCGCTCTTTGATTTAGAACTTCAACCCAACCAGGAAGCTGGTAAAGGCAAGCAGACCATCACCAGTAGTAACATTAGTGTTGGGGTTAGTTGAGAGGTTAGTTGAAAATACGTTAATGCTGTTGTTGGTGCCGATACCGCTACTTGCTTCAAACGACAGATTGTCCGTGGGAGTGAAAGTAACGCCAGCTCTCAGGCTATTTAAAGTATTTTGATACCTTTCCTCAATCCTTTTTGTTGCAGGAGTTGTAACGTTAGTGGCATCATCCGTATATTCTTTACTGTTAATGATTGCCCGGTTAACAAGGTTGAGATCCAACTGCCCGCCGGCATTCAGGGTAAGCTTGGGAACAATTTTCCACTGTGCGCCAAGCTGTAATCTGGGGCTAAAACCAACAACAAATGTGCTCTCTTTCTGCCCGCTCTGCTCCAGATCGCCAGAGTTGTCGGTTTTTTCAGTCATCGGCGTAGTTGTCCCACCAGCTAATGTTACAGGCAAGAAAAGCCTGAACCTGAGGGCAAGGGAATCGGACCTCCATGCCCCGGCGAGTTGAGGTTGTAGGAAATGACCATTGTAGGTGAGCTCGTCATAATCAACAGCAGGATCAGTAGTATTTCTTAACCCTTTGACTTTCTTGATTTTATAATCACCGTTACTGTCTTGGTAGTTATAATCATTACTGTAGAACTTCAGCAGAAGCGCATAATCAAAACCCGCCGTAAGACTGAAGTTGCTGTCATTTTTGTAGAGCGTAAAGTCGCCAGTCCCCACCGTCAATTTTGGGTCAAAATGATTCGCAGAATACAGCACCATAATGTCGTCATCACCAGCCATTGTTGCCCTTGCATTTCTTCTCACAAAACCCAATTCAACTATCGCGTAAGGTTGAAATCCTATATCTGTAAGACCCTTGGTCATTGACCACGCGATACGGGGGGTATAGGTTCCCCTCTCTGCTTCATACTTTTTTAATTGGACATCGGAGCCGTTTTTAGCCTCAATATTCTTAAAGCTTCTCCATTCATGGTTAGTTGATGTATATGCAACCTGGAAACCCATATTCGCGCTCGGTATCCCGATAAGAACCCCGATCCTGTTATCTGTGGCTCCACCGTTAAAAGGGCTAACAATGTTAAAGTCATAAAACGGAACTGTCTTTTCCGAACCGGGATCAGTAGCGTTCGCCCCCCAAGTGGGTTCCTTTTGTTCTGTATAAGGAAACGTTGAATAATTGGCCCAGAAACTACCAGCGTAGGCTGTGGCTAAATACAAAGTGCCAATTTTGGTGGCGAATCCCAAGTTGGCTTTGTCGGTAAAGGCAAATGACGCCATCGCGTAAAACTTGTCAAAAGTCACGCCGGTAAACGAGTCCGGTCTGATATAGTTATCCGCCGCGCTGCGGAGTCTGCCTGCCGTTGCGGTATTTTGGGGTGAAGCATTGCCAAATCCCAGACCTGAGGTACTCATCGCATAGGAATCAAATTGGTAGCCGACTGGGGGGGGGGGGGGGGTGGGAGTATTGGGGGGCTGGATGGAACTCCACGATTGACCAAAAACAACTGTGGCGCTTATTAAAATTAACGCCGCAAAAACAAAAAACTTCTTCATTCTTTTCAATTCTCCTAATCTTCAATTCTCCTGAGCTTTAGGAAAGGCGCAGCCAACGGCTGTAGGCTCCCTTCCTAATTTTGCACATCATATATAATTATCTGTACAGAGGACAAGCAGCTAAACAAATTTCTAATAAAACTAACGGTTTATTAATATAGCTTCGCCTTAATCCTATATTACATATATGATATATATGTAATATAGTGGGTTTTTATATATCTGTCAAGTGATTCTGTCTCCAAAGATCTCTCACGGAGGCACAAAGGCACAAAGAACACAAAGAAAAGGCGATTAATACGTTAATTCTGGTCTTTCTTTGTGTCCTCTGTGAACTCAGTGCCTCTGTGAGAAATCTTCCGGGAATGTTGTCTATTTAACCTATAGCATGTTGAAACCCTCTTTCTTCCTCCGTGTAACTCCGTGTTCTCCGTGGTTTTTATTCTTCCTCCTTCCCGAAAATTTAACCAAATTTTAACAAATAAATAATACGCCCCTAATAAATACGCCATATATATCAAGTATCTTATCTCAAGGAGTATACAATGAAGAAATTTTGGCTTGTTTTATCGGTGATGGTTTTAACTACGGGCATGGCTTTCGCGCTGGGAGGCGGCGACAAGGCCGGACGCACAATTTCCGTCGGCGGTTCCACCTCGGTCAACCCGCTCATGGAATTGCTTATCGCGGATTATAAAAAAGCCCACAGCAACATCAATTTTACCGTCAGCGCCACAGGTTCCGGCGACGGGATCAAGGGAGCCGCTGCGGGTACTTACGAAATCGGGATGTCCAGCCGGGAACTGACACCCGCTGAAATCGGGACTGGGCTTGAACCTCTGGTTATCGCCATCGACGGTATCGCCGTTATCCTCAATAACGCTAACCCCGTTAGCAACCTGACCATGGATCAGATTAAGGATATTTACACCGGAAAAATCACCCGCTGGCAAGACCTCGGGGTTTCCGCTGGCGGTAAAACCGGAGGTATCGCGGTAATATCAAGGGAACCCGGTTCGGGAACAAGGGGCGCTTTTGAGGAACTGCTCAAATTCCAGGATCAACTGGTTAAGGGCGCGGTCGAGTTTGACGGAACCGGCGCGATCAAAGCCGAAGTGTCCCGCAACGTCGATGCCATCGGCTATATCTCCCTCGGTTCGCTGGATGCCACCGTTAAACCTCTGAACGTCGGAGGCATTGCCCCGACCACTGCCAATGTGGTAAACGGTTCCTACAAAATTGCCCGGCCCTTCATCCTGGTAACAAAAAAAGGCGCTTCCCTCAAAGCGGAAACCAAAGCCTTTATTGACTGGATCATGGGAAGCGCCGGACAGGCAATTGTCAAAAAAAGCTGGATTCCTGTAAAGTAATTTAAAGTGTTTTTTTCAAGGCGTGTAACAGATAAAATTTTTGCGTGGCTCTTCAGGGCAGTATCCTTCACAGGGGCTGCCGCCCTGGGAGCCATTGTCATTTTTATATTTGTTCAAGGCTCGCAGCCTTTTATCTTTCCGGGAGCGCGTAACCTGAGGCTGGTTATCGAACGGATCGATCCTATCACTGTTAACGGTCAGGTTTACGAAAATCCCGAGGGCTTCATCGAACTGCCCTGGGATACCAAAACCGTTTCATTGCAATTTGTTAACCGGGGCGAAGAACAATTGCTGGAATTTCGTCTTGCGCCGGGGAAAAAAGGCCGAACAAACCTATTACGCCCCATTGAAGCCGGAATAGGAACGGCGACTTTCCCCGACGCATTTACCTGTTCAGTAACATATCCGGGAGCAATGGCCGGCCTTACCCAAAAAATACACCTTATATTGCCGGAACCCCCGTATAACTTTTTTGAATTCCTCGGCGGCATGGAATGGCTTCCCGCGTATCAAAAAAAATACGGCATTTTCCCCATGATTTTGGGCAGTATTTTCGTCTGCTTTGGGGCGTTACTGCTCGGCGTTCCCGTGGCTATACTCTGCGCCCTTTTTATGTCGGAGTTTATGCCAGAAAGAGTGACAAACATTTTCCGTGGCGCGGTAGAGCTTTTGGCGGGTATCCCGTCGGTAGTCTACGGGTTTTTCGGCTTAATGGTTATAGTGCCTTTTGTAAAACAGACGTTTAATATACCGTCGGGGAACAGCCTTTTATCGGCGACGCTGGTGCTGACCATTATGATCCTCCCCACGGTTATAGCAATATCGGAAAAATGCCTGCAAGCGGTTCCCCGCTCAAGGCGTGAGGCGTCATTGGCGTTAGGCGCAAGCAAGATGCAGACCGCGCTCTTTGTGGTTCTGCCCCACGCTAAATCCGGCGTACTCGCAGGGATTATCCTGGGATTTTCACGCGCAGTAGGCGAAACAATGGCGGTGATACTTGTCGCGGGCAATTCGGTTCAGCTTATCAAAAGCCCCCTGGAGGGAGTACGAACCCTGACCGCGACCATCGCCCTTGAAATGGGTTACGCCGAAGGCAGGCATTCCCAGATGCTCTTTGCCATTGGCATAGTTCTGCTTGTTATGATTTTAATCCTTAACAGTATAATACTTTTTATACGCAGAAGCGGAGACGAAGAATGAAAAGAGCAAAGAGCAGGTAGCAGGTAGCAAAGTAAGAGGCGACTCTTGTTTCTTACTTTGCTCTTTGCTACCTGCTCTTTGCTCTTTGGTATGTATTGCATCATATAGAGGAATGTATTATATTTTGAAAAGGTTAATATATGCCGAAAATAAAAATTCACAATTTTGGTCCCATAAAAACAGGTTATAAAGGAAGCGATGAATTTCTGGATATTTCGCGTGTTACTGTTTTTGTCGGCAATCAGGGCAGCGGGAAAAGCACGGCGGCAAAATTGATTTCTACTTTTTTGTGGATGGAAAAAGCACTTGTACGCGGTGATTATTCACAAGACGATTTCACCACAGAAAATTTTATTGAAGAACGCATTGCATATCATCGGCTGTCCGATGAATACCGTAAAAATAATCCTGAACTGATATATGAGGGCGAGGCGTATCATATTGCATACAGAAATAACAAACTGGAAATTTCAAAAAAAGATGCTCCCCGTTATGTGTTGCCACAAATAATGTATATTCCGGCGGAACGCAGTGTCGTCACTTCTGTAGGAAATGCCGCGAAGCTAAAGAATATTTCAGGATCATTAGGTGAATTTGTAACTGAATACGGCAACGCAAAAGAAGCTATATCTGATTCTGTCATACTGCCCATCAATGGTACGTTTGCCGAATATGACAAAACGCACGACATGATTTACATATGCGGAAACGATTACCGTATAAAATTGATCGAGGCCGCCAGCGGATTTCAATCTCTTGTGCCGCTTTATCTGGTATCGCGGTATTTATGTAACTCAATAAAGAGTTTAAAAAACGGCGAATCAATGAGTAGCGAAGAAAAAAGACGATTCGAAAAACAGTTCGAAGAAATTATGCGCGACCCAAATCTTAATGATGAACAAAAGCGTATAGCGCGATCAAACCTTGGAAAATCATACAACAAGGCTGTTTTTATCAATATTGTTGAAGAACCTGAACTCAATTTGTTCCCAGACGCGCAAAAGGCTTTTTTATATGAGTTACTCAAATTTAACAATACAATCAGGGAAAATGAGACAGAGCCGGGAAACAGGGTTATTATAACAACGCATAGTCCGTATTTAATTAACTTTTTAAGCGTTGCGATATACGGCGCGGATTTATCCAAAAAAATAGACTCTTCAAACAAAAAAGAATCCCTTAAAAAAGAATTGTTTAAAGTTGTTCCTCAAGGCGCTTTAACTTCTGTAGACGATGTTTCAATTTACCAGTTAAGTGAAACAGACGGTTCTATAGAGAAACTTTCCTCTGTAGAAGGTATCCCGTCTGATAATAATTTGTTGAACAATCTGATACAACAGGGAAATCAGGAATTTGACAAATTGCTTGAAATTGAGGAAAAACTGGAATGTTGAATTTTTTTGATCCGGCATTTCAGGAAAAACCGAGCAATGTGCAATTTGGATTATGCGATAATGAAGACGGTGCTGTTGCTTTTACCGATACAATGAATAAGGATAAATGGGATACAAAAAGGTATTTCGCAGCTTGGATCAACAATAAAACTTTTTAATGACGCTCATCCTGGGGCAAAGAAGCGATATGTGCATAAGAAAGCTTATATATGCAATAAAAAACAACACCGTTTTCATGTAATTGACGATGAACAAAACCTAAAATTTTTTAGAGCTTATCGTTTCCGCCTTGATATACAAGCCAGGATATTATTGGCAGTGCAATGAAAACAGTGTTTGCCCGATACTGTAAAAATAATCGACCGGTTTTAGGCAGTTAAATGCGTTAGTTACTGCCACAACAGAAAGAAAAATTGTAACCGCTAAAGCCTTTTTCATTTCACTGCTCCTAAATTCAAATAGCAATGAGCAAGTAGCAAAGTTAAGATTGTTGTATCTTGCTTTGCTCTTTGCTAATCAATGTCAACAAGTTAAGGAAAAAACTAGTCCCAGCCGGTGCTTCTGTTGTCCGTAGAGATTTGAGTATTTTCATCAAGCGTTCTGGTTCTTTTTGCGTTAAACGTGCCATATTGGGCTACCGCGTCGCCATAGGAAGAGGCTTTATTTGCCAAATTGCCAGCGGCGTCGGAACCGTAAATGATACCGCTGGTAACGCTGCCGACGGCGGGTTCCTTTCTAAAATAATGACGGGAATTATTAATATTAATGCGAACGCCTCCGCCCCAGCCAGCCTTGTTACCGTAAATAACCCCGCCCCTCATGGTAAACCCGCTAGCAGTGACATTAATTCCGCCTCCGTCGAAAACGGCATTATTATTGTAAATTTTCCCACCGTTCATTACGCCTGTACTGTCTTCCAATAATATTATCCCTGCTCCGTTGAGGTTAGTTTTATTGTCATGGATTTCACCGCCGTTCATAATAAATGAACCGTTTATAACACATATCCCGCCGCCCATAGCCTCAGGAGGTTCCCTACCTCCTCCATTAGCCCAGGCAGTTTTATCGTAATGATTATTGTTGCCCGTTATTTCTGATCCGTCTTCCATGACAAGCGTCCCTTTTTTTGAAACCTTAACAAGTGCGACATTGTTATGATCGTGTCCCCTTAAAATGATGTTTTTATTAAGAATAAGAGTTACATCCGAACCTACGGTAAAAAGGGAACCCTTTGCGTTTTCTGAAAGACTAATTGTTCTTATACCGTTTTTACCGGCGATACAGATCGTTACCCCCGACTTGTTTTCATAATGAAGACGGCCTTCCTCCGGAGAAATGGCACTATCAGAACCCATTTGAATTGTATAAAAAGTATTATCGTGTATATTCCCACGAATATATTTTAATATTTCTGCAAGGCTGGATTCCTTGATAAAAACATTGTCTATATACAACTCTGATAATTCGTCTGTACGCCACCATTTTCTCATTATGTTGTTTTCACAGGTTATAAGGGAGATACCTAATAACAATACGGAAATAGAATATGCTATTTTGTTCATTTAAAATCCTCCTGTTTTTCACTGTTAATCTGGATAACCATCAATTCAACACGGCGGTTTCTGCTCCAGTCCTCCCTTGCGGAAGCGACAGCTCTTGTGCCTCCGTGGGCCATGAGTACAATCTGTTCCTTGTTTATGCCTCTGGATATGAGCTGCCTGGATATTTCATCTGCGCGATCACTGCTAAGTCGGTATAGTTCTTCGGCCTCTTTCGGATCTGTTGTAACCGGATTTGCGTGGCCTTCTATCCTTATCCTGAATTCAGGATGTTCATTAAGCGTTTTTACGATCTGGTTGAGAATCAGATCATTTAGCGATTTGGTACTTGCGTCAAGCCCTTCATTGAATTTAGATATATTCGCCGCAAAAATAATATATTCTACCTGGGATATTATTATCTTCCTGATAATCTCATTAGGGGGAATTTCCCTGTATTCAGTCTTATGCGATATCGGAAACTTATATCCGGCCGTTACGTTGAACCCGGTGATGAACGGATACCCGACCCGAAAAGAAGGCTCGACATGCCAGTTGGAAAACAGCGGTATTGTCGCCCCGACAGCCGCGCCGAACAGAAAAGACGAGCGGGAGTCCTGTACTTCGCTTCCCTTAAAAGCTCCGAGCAGCCCTATACCGCCCTGAACGAAAAGGCCAATAGGCTTCCGGAAAAATTTCAGCGGTATTACAGGATTCCAGAAATACCAGCGGGCATACGCTTCCGTTTCCAGGACGTTTATTTTATCGGAGCTGAAATTGGCCCCTGCTTTTATCCCTGCGGCTACATTGGGAATAAAGAGAAAGTGCGCGTCAGCCATCATGTTGAAAGACATTCCCTCTACAAGAAGAGTGCTTGTCCCGATCCCTCCGTTTACCGAGAAATACTGCACTTCCCCGTTCGGCGCCGGGCTTTCAGGCCCTGTTTGAGCATATACGCCGTTTATAAGGATAAGAAAAAGTAAAAGCGCCCCGCGCTTGGGGGAAATAATAAATTCCATACCGTAATTACTCCTTTGTTACCTGTTCCCTGTTCTTTACATATTTCATACCTTATCCTCTTCAAAAGGTATGCCCTTATCTTTTAAGAGCGAAAATAACGCTTGAAAACCGTTAGAGGAGTCTAAAAGATAAAAAAGTTTTTCCTTTTCATGGTATGCTTTAATATAATTGCTTACTA
>Ga0268262_10004729_pt1 | contig 13907 bp, 15 predicted proteins | sample TergutNc150P3_FD_190354 | JGI IMG/M metagenome (GOLD analysis project Ga0268262, IMG submission 190354) | Nasutitermes corniger P3 segment gut microbial community from laboratory colony in Florida, USA - Nc150 P3 (SPAdes) (version 2) | ecosystem: Host-associated > Arthropoda: Insects >... | reverse complement strand
ATTTGCGTTGCGGTGTTTTTCAATGTCTCAATTCTGGTTTTATCTATCATATTACAAATCAATTATATCCGTGTATTTTACAATTTTTACATCTTTATAATAAAAGCGAAGGACTTCCGTACAACTGTACCCCCGTTTCAGCATCTCGATAGCCCCCTCCTGACTTAAACCCACGCCGTGTCCGTAGCCCTTTCCTTTCAGCAACACGTTGTCGCCCTTGTGGGAAACGGAAAAAAAGGCAGAACGCAATTTGAAATGCGTGCGGATTTCCTTTGTCAAAATGGTATCGGCATCAATCACCCATTTTGCGATGCGGTAAGGCTGTTCAAAATGCGTAATCTTCTCTATATAAGCAGGTTGTGCGTATTTCGAGCCGAAATTATTTACAAAATAATCTATCCACTGTTTTTTGGGAATGCTCACCTCCCATTCGTAATTTCTTGCCCCAACGCTGAACGTATCGACAATGGACTGCAAATAAGAAATGTCTTTTTGCCAAATGTTTCCTGCACTTTCGGTCATGCCTCCGCTGTTGGAATGGTATGCATTGGAAATCAAACGGTTGGAACTGTCCACAACCACATCGTTAAAAGTTTCGTAAGTCCCGCGAAGAATATCCGCCTGCGTGCATCTTCCCTTATAAGACTGACAGTGAACGCCATCGCACAAATTATAACCATGTGCAAGATGACGGTTTAGATTTGCCAGACAGTACGTCCGCGAAGCAATTGCCTGAATTTTAAAAAATTCTACATCGTCCGAACTGCCAAACACCTCCGACTGCACCACACCCGAAACATATTTTTCCAAACTGACCGTGTTCACAAACACCAAATTTCCACCCGCAACCGAAACCGCCAAATTCTCTTCATAGACCCTCGCAGGCGAAACATCGGGCGATTTCAAAGAAAAAATATTGTTGTATTTCGTCCCGATAAATTCTATCTCGTGGTAGATGCCAATGAATTCCAAACCCTGTTCCACCCGAATGCCGCCCTCAATATGGGTGAGCGTAACCGCCGTATTTACCGACAAGTCCGCAGGGAAAATCTTCACGTTATCGCCTATCACCGAGTACGTTCCCGAAACAATATTTACAACCGCCGTTTTCAGTTTACTGTCCGCCAGCAACCGAACTTTGATATTCATGCCCATAGCCGAACACGCCAGCGAAAAAATGAATAATAAATATATTTTTATGCCTTTCATCTATCCTCTTCACAAAATATTCTCTTTTTACTAACGGGAAAAATGGGAAATATTATAAATGATGTTTAAAAATTCTTTTTTTAAATTGAAAATTATTTCTTCTTTTTTGTCTGAACCATGATTTTTATGATGGTAATGTCTCAAATTAACTGATATTAATTATTTCCCTCCAAAAAATCATTTTTTTGTTGAGGACAAAGTCCCGCAGGGACGGCAAGTGCATAACCGTATGCAAGCAATAGCGCAGCTTACGGTAAGGGAATACACATCTACATAAGTCCCGCAGGGACGGCATTATTTTCGCTACCACAGGTTACACTATCGTTTCTCCTGCGGTTATGCACTTGCCGTCCCATGCGGGACTTTTGCCGGTGTGGTTTCTTTGTCCGTAGGTTGCACCTACGGTTATGCATCTGCCGTCCCTGCGGGACTTTGACCACAATCAAAAAAAATTTTTTTTGATTTTTGGTAAAAATAATTAATATCCGTTAATTTGAGACACTATTTTTATGATTTACATGATTACCATGATTTTTTAAAGAAAACAATCATACAGCATCACATAAATCATAAAAATCACAGTTCAGACAACATTTTCGTTCAAGTTTAGCATAGCGCAACTCTGACGTTTATTTTATTGATAATCAAACATATATGCACAAGTTACAAACTTACGCCAAACGGGGAAATATTATAAAAGATGTTTAAAAATTATAAATATTGTGCAATGGTGTGGTTATTAGCAATATAGCGTATTTGATAGATAAATTGTCCATTTTGCTTATATATCCTAAAAAAGACATACCACTGCGTATGTTTATTTTTCCTAAAACTTGCGTAATACATGCCGCTTCCGTATTTTTTGAAATGTTTGGGGACGGGTTTATGCAATTTTGACGGCAGGTTTACTTTTATATCTTCAAGTAATTCTTTAACATACTTGCTTGATGTTTCTAAAAACCCAAAATATTCCTTTTCAATTCATTTTTTAGCATACATTTTGTCTATTTTTTCCAATCTCACCATTGATTTCTCAATAAATTCGTCCATTGTGATAGACCTGTGAAAATCTTCGTCAGGCTCATGTATTATTTTATCCTCTTGAACCTCATTATTAGAATAGGCAAGCCGAAACCTGTTTTTACCCCTTTTGATAAAAATATTTTCGTTTACCGCCATATCAAAATATCTTTTTTGATTGGTTAAAAATTCTCTACTGCTTACTACAGTCATAATTTTTATGTTTTAATATCAATTTGCAAAGATACCATTTTTTATTGAAATAAATATAAAATGTTTTACAATCTTCAAAAAAATTACCCTTTCACAAACCGAATTTTATCCTCCGCCAGCAAGTCCAAACCATTGTAACGCAGGTAGAGTTGCACGATGGTCAATACATCTTTTTCGCAATAGGCAGCGATGCGGTCAAGGTCTTGGCTCTCCCAATAGATTTGATGTACCATACTCCCGTCAATGTCGTCTTTGGGGGAGGGAATGCCGAAAAGGGTTGCCAGCAAATCCAGCGAGGTATAGTTTTTGTAATCGCCGAACTTCCACAATTCCATTGTGTCCAGAAATGAGGTTTCCCATGGTTTTTTCCCCGCTACATTCAAAATATTGGGAAGCGGTACACTGTTGATTAGCATTCTTCGGCAGAGATAGGGAAAATCAAACTCCTTGCCATTGTGGGCGGCTAAACGGTGAACGGATTTATAAAAATAGGCATTCAACAAATTGGCAAAGTCCTGCAAGAGTGTTTGTTCGTCGTGGTCGGCAAAGGATTTGATGCGCAACAGACCGTCTTTGAGAAAGGCAACGGAAATGCACACTATCTTTCCAAATTCGGCGTAGATGCCCGCACTTTGATAGCAGGTCTCGGGGGTGTCTTCGGGGGATTTTTTTATTTTATCGGATTTTCTGTCCCAGAAGGATTTCATTTTCGGGTCAAGTCGGCTGTACGAAGGGACTGCGCCAACGGTTTCGATGTCTAAGAAAAGTATGTTTTCGGGGGGTGTTGTTTCGAGCATGGGTATCTGTTTTTGAAATGATTTGCAAAGATAGCATTTTTAAATTAAAAAATTGTATCTTTGCAAAAAAAGTTAATATATGAATATTAAAGAAAAAGCAGGTGATTTACTGATAGATATAGCAAAACTGATTATCGGCGGAGTTATTTTAGCAAGCATTATATCTGAAAATATCAATACAATTGCATTGTATATTAGCGGGTCTGTTTGTTCGGGCGTGCTGATATTTTTAGGTTTTTATTTATATAAACTAAAATCAAAAAGAAAGGAGAATTAATTATGGGATTGAGTATTTTTATAGTAGCAATTACGCTTGGCGTGATTATAATAGTGAGCCTTGCTATTCGTGAAAACAAGCAACAAATTTAAAAAGAAGATACAGAATAAGTTATGAAGCACAGATTTTTTTCAGTAATTTTAATCGCAAGCATACCGTTTTTCACGTATGCACAGAATGACGATTTCCCGTTAGGAACGCCCAACGAATGCACGAGCATCACCATGGGAAAAAAAGCAACAGATGATGGTTCGGTACGTACTTCGCACACCGACGACAGCCACCGTACCCGTACCAACGTTTTGAAAACACCCGCCAAAACCTTCCCACAAGGGGCAAACATGACGCTTTATAAACGGGTCGGTTGCGATACCTGCGATAAAATGCGGTCGCACCGTTACGATAGCACGGGGGTTATCCCGCAGGTTTCCAAGACGTTTGCGTACATCAACACTGCCTATCCCTGCCTCAACGAGAAACAGGTTGCCATCGGGGAGTCCACGATTGGCGGACGCGATGAGTTGCGGTCTGAAAACGGTTTGATTGATTGTCAGCAGTTGTGTTCGCTGATGCTGGAACGCTGTTCTACGGCTCGGCAGGCAATCCTCACGGCTGGCGATTTGGTGAAGCAATACGGCTGGATTGACGGCGGAGAATGTTTGACCATTGCCGATAAAAATGAAGTTTGGCATTTTGAAATATACGGTGCGGGAAAGGGCAATCGCGGTGCAGTTTGGGCAGCACAACGCGTTCCCGATGAACACATTTCGATAAACGCTAATGCAAGCACTATCAAGCAGATAGATACGGCAAACAAAGATTATTTTTTGTATTCCGACAATCTGTTTTCTTTGGCGTTGGACAGCGGTTGGTGGAAGCCGAACGAGCCGTTTTTGTTTTGTTACGCCTATGCTCCGCAGAGCCGTGCCTTGCTGGCTGCCCGCAGACGTGAATGGCGGGTGTTTGATTTGCTTGCCCCCTCTTTGAAGTTAGACCCCAATATGGAAAATTATCCCTTTTCGGTGAAACCCGACAGTTTGGTCAGCCTTGAAAAAATGATGTCCGTGTTGAAGGATTATTACGAAGGAACGGAATACGATATGCGTAAAAATCTGGTTGTGAAGGGCGACAGCGGGAAAATGGTGATGTCGCCGCTTGCCAATCCGTTTATGTGCGTGGACGAGTTGAAACTGCATCGGATAAACGGCGGGTGGCACGCTTACGGCGAACGGGCGATTGCGGTTCGGTTTACCGTTTACGTAACGGTTATCCAGTGCCGAAACTGGCTGCCCGATGAAATTGGCGGTGTGGTCTGGTTTGGATTGGGGAATACGGCAACGACCGTGCATGTCCCGATTTATTGCAGTGTCAATAAGTTACCGCTTCGTTACGAGACTTGCGGACGGAAAACAGGTTTCAGCCGTGATGCTGCATGGTGGGCATTTCAACATCTGGGAACGATTGCAGGGAAACGTTGGGGAAACATGCGTCAAGATATAGACAATACATGGATGCCCTTTCAAAAGGAACTGCTTGACAATCAAAAGAAAATAGAAGCGGAAGCCTTGAAACTGTACAATCCGCAGAAACCTGCTGCCTGCATCAATTTCCTAACAAAATATACTTGTGAACAGGCAGATAAAGCGGTGGATAAGGCTTGGGATTTGGGGGATTTGCTTTGGACGAAATATAATGGGATGTGGTAGAAATTCGGATAAAAAGGAAAAAGAATTTCTGACGATTTTTCTTGTAAAAAAGCATAAAACATGTAAAAATGAAATATGTATTTTGAAATATAACATTAAACATAATGGCGAAAATGCTGTTGTTTGACTGTTAAAACAGTATTAAACAAAGATTTACATCATAAAACAATTATCATGATTTTGTTAATAACTTTTATTTGTTTTTGAAAATCGAATGTTGGAATTTCGTAGTTTTGCATTTAGCGTTAAATCAAGTACACACTTAAACTAAAAGAGAGAAACATGAGAGCAAAAGTAATATTAAATGTCTTATTCTGTTTTATATTGTTGCAAGGAATTGCACAGGATACGGTAAAAACAAAAAACACTTATACGCATGCTATTGGATTGAATGCGTCCTTTGATTTACGAGGTTAGCAAGGTGATGGCGGACTTATTAGTAGAGGTTTTGATATGTTATTTTCTTTTTCTCAAGACGGCTTGTTTGCCTGTTGGGACGAAGCATATGGAGGAAAGAAAACATTATCTCCCTTATGGAATTTAATTCCGTACTACGAATTGGGAGTAAATAATATCTTTTTCTTAAAATTAGAGCATTTTTGCACTTATAGAGATGTAGTGAACAATACAGACCCGCATTCCCGAAACCATAGTTTTTACGCTCATTTCAGGGCAAATGTTCTTCATAAGATAAAAAATCAAAGGCATAAATTGCTTATCGGCGGAGTGTTGGGAACAAGCATCTATCGGGAAAAACGGATAGGAGAAAAACATTATAGGCACGGTTTTGCCCCAATACTGACCATTGGTATAATAGATGTTGCCTACTATTATAATGTGGGAGGAAAATTTGATGTGTATTTCTCATTAGACCATTCTATGAGCATGGGAGAAATATACTATTATAGCGGCGATTGGACGGCATTTAGTATTATGTATTCCATGATACGACCGAGTATTGGTTTTCAGTATAAATTTTAAAGCATTAAAATCACGGTTTAGACATTGTAGAGACGCGGCATGCCACGTCTCTACGGGAATAGGTTACAATGTACAATGTATTTTTGTACAGACGTTGCGTGCAACGTCTCCGAAATCAGATTAAGAGACGTTGCACGCAACGTCTGTACATTTTCAAAATCAACAAATAACCAAATCAACAATTCTCAATTAAAAATTGTATCTTTGCAAATAGAATAAAAACATAACAACATGCAAGACATCAAAACATACATTGAAGAAAATAAACAGCGGTTCTTGGACGAACTGTTTGAACTGATACGCATTCCGTCCATCAGTTCTCTCGAAAATCACAAACCTGATATGCTGCGTTGTGCGCAATTGTGGCAAAAACTGTTGCTGGAAGCAGGGGCGGACAAGTGTGAAATCATGTCCACGGCGGGAAATCCCGTTGTGTATGGGGAAAAGTTAATCGACCCGAAACTGAAAACGGTTTTGGTGTACGGACATTACGATGTGATGCCCGTTGACCCGCTTAATCTGTGGAAAAATCCGCCCTTTGAGCCGAAAATCGAAGACGGAAAAATTTGGGGACGCGGTGCAGATGACGATAAAGGTCAGGCATTCATGCACGCAAAAGCCTTTGAGTATATGGTGAAAACCAATCAGTTACCTTGCAATGTGAAGTTCATGTTGGAGGGCGAAGAGGAAATTGGTTCAGGCAGTTTGTACGATTTTTGCGAAGAACATAAGGATTTGCTAAAAGCCGATGTGATACTTGTTTCCGATACCTCCATGATTGCCGAAGACGTACCTTCTATCACGACAGGACTTCGCGGTTTGGGCTATGTGGAAGTGAAAGTTACGGGGGCAAACCGTGATTTGCATTCGGGACTGTACGGCGGGGCAGTTGCCAATCCTATCAACATTCTGTGTCAAATGATTGCGCAGTTGACGGACGAAAATAATCATGTTACGGTAAAAGATTTTTATAAGGAGGTGTATCAAATTTCCGATGCCGAACGTTCGCTAATGGCGGAAGCGCCTTTTGACGAAACGGCGTACAAAAAAGAACTCGGCATTGCGGAATTGCACGGCGAAAAGGGGTATTCGACCATCGAAAGAGTGGGCATTCGTCCGAGTTTGGACGTTTGCGGCATCTGGGGCGGTTATACAGAAGAGGGTGCAAAAACGGTTATCCCCTCGACCGCACATGCAAAAATATCGTTCCGCCTTGTCCCCGACCAAGATTTTGAGGTGATTACGGAACGGTTTATGAAACATTTTGAAAGTTTAGCGCCCGACAGCGTAAAGGTGGAAATCACGCCTTTGCATGGGGGATATGCCTATGTTTCGCCGATTGACATGCCTGCGTATAGGGCTGCCGAGAAAGCCTATGAAACTGTTTACGGCAAACGACCTGTGCCGACACGCAGCGGCGGCAGTATTCCCATTATCGCAGGATTTGAACGGATATTGGGAATAAAATCTATTTTAATGGGATTTGGTTTAGGCAGCGATGCCATTCATTCGCCGAATGAGAATTATCCGTTGCATCAATTTTTTAAGGGGATTGAGACAATTCCGTATTTTTATAAGGAATTTGCGAAGTGATTTTATAGCGTACTGAAATGAATTATTATAACAAATATATAATGCAAAAAAAAGGTTGCGTTACAATTTTGTATTTCTTTTTCATTAGTTTTTGCAGTTGTTCATCTAACAAAGACACAAACACATTGAATCCAACGAATATTGTTGATACTCTTATAATTAGAGATACTGTATATGTGGATAATGAATTTTCAATTTCAGATGATTTTTATTTTTCCATTAATAGTATATCCATGGGCGGAACTTGGGAAAAAGAATACGACGATGAATACAGTTACTATTATAGAATGCTTTTTTCTTCAATAGAAGAATGCAATTATATTCATGTGGAAGAAATTCAAATTATTGGAGATAGCAAGGTAAAAATGATAAAGAGGACAAAAATTTCTCCAAAAATATTTGGATATAATTCAGATTATTACTATTATCATCCTGTGTTGATTGATTGGATTTCTCCAGCAGTTGTAAGGTTGTTGATTGAAGAAAAAGAATATAATTTGGATATTTCAAAAATGAAAATTGTAAAATAACTTTCAATTCTCAATTAAAAATGTTATCTTTGCAAATCAGAATAAAATAAACTAAATTTTAAATTATGGCTTACAAAATTAATCCCGATGTATGTTCAGCTTGTGGAAGCTGCATGGGAGAATGTCCCGTAGGGGCAATCGTGGAAGGTGATGTTTACACTATCACAGCAGGCGACTGTATCAGTTGTGGTGCATGTTGCGACGTGTGTCCTCTGGAAGCAATTTCGGAAGAATAATCTGTTGTAAACGGAACGCAAAAGAGGCTGTCTTCAATGTGCAGCCTCTTTTTTTAGAATTAAAAATTAGCAATTTAGAATTAAAAGCATCATTAATGATGAAAAATCTCTTAATTCTTAATTGAACAAAAAATGCTATCTTTGCGAATTGTATAAACTGATGCGGTTATGGCACAAATTCAAAAATTAGCAGGGCAGACAGCCATTTACGGAGCACCCACGATATTAGGGCGTTTGCTGAATTATTTGCTTGTCCCCCTCCACACTTATATTTTCACCCGTCCAAACGAATACGGCGTGGTGAGCGAGATGTACGCATACATGGCGTTTCTGCTGGTGGTGCTTACCTACGGCATGGAAACGACTTTTTTCCGTTTTTCTTCCATGGAAAAAAATCGGGCAGGCGTTTTCAATACGGCAATGACCCTGTTGCTGCTCACTTCGACCATTTTCATAAGTGCGGGACTGTTTTTTTCTCAAAATATTGCCGCTTCGCTGAATTATCCGCAAAATCCCGAATATATCCGCTGGTTTGTGCTGATTGTGGGGTTAGATGCCATTAGTGCTATTCCTTTTGCACGGTTGCGGGCGGATAACCGTCCTTATGTTTTTGCGGGGATTAAAATTGTTAATATTCTTGTAAATCTGCTGTTTAACCTGTTTTTCATTTGGTTTTGTCCTTTAATGATTAAGCACGGTATCGGGACGGCATTTTTTCAATTTATCTATCGACCAGAAATTGGGGTGGGTTATATTTTTATTTCCAATTTAATTGCTTCTGTTGTGCAAATGTTGCTTTTGTTGCTGACTGTCAAGAAGATACAATTTCAATTTGACATACCGCTGGTGAAACGCATGTTTCATTATACGTTTCCCCTGCTATTTTTGGGATTGGCAGGTGTGGTAAATGAAACTTTTGACAGATTTATGATTAAATACCTGTTGTCGAGTGATATAGCGATGTACAATCTGGGCGTGTACAGTGCCTGTTTCAAAATTGCGATTATTATGAATTTGTTTATTCAGGCGTTTCGATATTCGGCAGAACCGTTTTTCTTTTCTATTTACAAAGACAAAGACGCAAAAGAGGGTTACGCCACCGTGATGACTTATTTTGTGATTGTCTGCACCGTTATTTTTCTGGGAACGATGATGTATTTGGATTACATAAAATATTTTGTCCACAAAAACTACCATGACGGATTGACCGTTGTCCCTATCCTGCTGATAGCCTATATGTTGCTGGGAATTTGCTTCAACCTGTCCATCTGGTACAAACTGACGGGGCAAACCAAATACGGGGCATATATCACGGTGGGCGGGGCGGTGGTTACCGTTGCCGTCAATTTTGCGCTGATACCGCTAATCGGATATGTCGGGGCGGCTTGGGGGCATTTTATTACGTATGCGGTGATGGTTGCGGCTTCCTATCTGATTGGACAGAAATTTTATCCTGTTGATTACAATTTAAAAAAGATTGGTTTTTATTTTGCCGTCTCAATAGCATTGTTTGCTTTAAGTTATTTTGTGATACCGTTTCACCGTTTCGGCATGCATCAACTGCTGATTAAAACAACCGTTAATACGTTGATACTGTTGGGGTATTTGGGTATTATTTATAAGAAAGAATATGCGGTTATTCAAAAATTTTTTAAAAGAACTATATAAATTTTTTGTTATTTAGAAAAAAATTGTATCGTTGCAAATTAATAACAACACAAAACTATATATAATTTACCAATTCCCCCTTGTACAGACGTTGCGTGCAACGTCTCAAAATATAAACATTCCAAAATATAAAATAAGCGGGGGAAGAGACGTTGCACGCAACGTCTGTACAATCTTTTTATAAAAAAAGCATTTTTGATACAGGTGCTGGCAGTTGTTATATTTACAACAGGGCAATAGCCGAAAAAATAGGAGTAAAATTTCCAACAACAGACACAATATTACAGAATAACGGAACTATCCGTTGCATCTTGGGAATGGTGGACAGTCTTGAAATGGGAGGCTTTTTCATAAAAAAACAGCCTGTATATGTTAATATCGAAACAACTGATGTTGCCGATACAGCCCAAATACAATGTGACAGTATATTTAATTCAGCATTCGATATTGTACTTGGAATGCAGATTATCAGGCAGTTAGTGGTTGTTGAATTTGATTTTGTTAAGAACACGATGTCATTTCCTCAAAAAACAAAAGCATTGAATAAACCCAATCTTTACATTGAAAATACAGTGCTTTTTATGAATATGGAAATTTGCAATGCAAATTTTTTGACCTTCTTTGATATGGGAGGGGCTGAGGGGTTGTCAATCAATACCAATTTTTACGAGCAACATAAACCGTGTATTCTCACAAAAACAGAAGCGGAGGAAAAGAAAGGGGCAGTTGGTGCTTGTAACAAAAGCAGTCTGTATGACAGATACATATACAACTGTCCGAAGATAAATATCAAAATCAACGATTGCGAAATAACAATGACAGATGATTGTACCGTAGCAAAAGACAAAGAAAATGACGACCAATACGGCACTGATGAAGGCGGTTTTCTGGGAAATATTATTCTTAAATATTGCAAAAAAGCGGTATTTGATTTTGAGAATATGGGGTTTAGCGTGGAGAAGTGAAAGATTGAAACTGCGAAATAAAAAAAATTGTAATTTCAGATAAAATTTAAACCTGCAATAAACCACACAAATCCCCGTTTTCATAAACAATTAGAAATTTAAATTCATAAAACATTATGCCAGAAATATTAAACAGCGTATTTTACGGAAACAGTTTAGAAGATTGGGGAATATCACTCATCATTATCGTTTCCGCATTGATTTTGAACAAGTTGATTGTTCTGTTAAGCAGGTCGATTTTCCGAAAAGCAGAGGAAAAGGAATCAAGAAAACACACGGTGGTTTTGCTCAGAAGTATTGTTTCGCCGATATTGCTGGGGATTATGCTGCTGGCAATTTGGATAGCCGCAACAAGATTGCACTGGAAAGTTCAGATTTACAAGGACATTTCCAAATCCTACCACCTGTTGATTGTTTTAAATTTCACATGGCTGATTGTGCGGTTGGTTACGGCTTTGCTGGACGAACAGACCCGCAGACGTGCAGAAAAAAATAAGGCAGCCAATCTCCCCGCTGACAACAATTTAATACCGCTGATTAAGAAAATAGTTGTCGTGTTTATTTGGGCGATGGGAGTTGTAACGGCATTAAATAATGCGGGAATTAATGTCTCCGCTTTATTGACAGCAATGGGAATTGGCGGTATCGCCGTCGCCTTGGCGGCACAGGACACGGTGAAAAATGTAATCGGAGGCATTACGCTTTTCGCCGACCGACCGTTTAAAATCGGCGACACTATTCATTTCGACAGCATAAACGGCAGTGTGGAAGACATCGGCATACGAAGCACCAAAATCCGCACATTTGACAAACGCATCATCACCATACCCAATTCTAAAATAGTAGATGCCGCCATTGAAAACATAAGCGGAGAACCGCATCGGCGGGTGGTGATGAACTTGGGATTGACCTACAATACCCCCGCGGAAAAAATGGAAGAAGCAATCACTATCTTAAAATCAATACCGCAGACGGTTAAAGAGGTGGAAAACAAAGAGTTATCAGCTGTTTTTTCAAGTTTTGAAGCTTCTGCACTTGTGATAAATTATATTTATTTTATCCGCAAATCTGCACCTGATATTGTGGAAGTCATGTCGAAAGTTAATTTTGAAATATTACGGCGGTTTAATCAGGCGGGATTGAATTTTGCATTCCCTACCCAAACGGTACATGTGGAAAAAGAATAATTATTTATGCAAATCTATGATAACAAGGCATTTATAAATCCAATTAAAATTATAAAAGCATTTGAAAATTCATCTTTTCTACGGGCATTTGAAGAGATTGAAACCTTTTGCAAAACGCATTATCTGATTGGTTATGTGCGTTATGAGGCGAAAAACATTTTTTTAGGACAAAACGTCCAATCGCAATTGCCGCTTTTATATTTTGAGGTCTTTGAACGTTTTGAGCCATACATTCCAAAACCGCCCGAAGCCATTTATCTGAACCCAAAACCGACATTGAAATTTGACACCTACAAGACTGCAATTGAACAAATTAAACACGAAATCGCCTGCGGAAACACCTACGAAGTCAATTACACCTTCGATTTTGACGTTGATTTTGAGGACGACCACTTAAAACTGTATGAGTACCTGCGAAGTTTGCAACCCACGCCCTACAATGCTTTTATCCAGAATGACTATGAAACCGTACTTTCTTTTTCGCCCGAACTATTTTTTGAAGTGCAAAACAGGCATATTTTGACAAAACCGATGAAAGGTACGGTGAAAAGAGGTGTCGGCAATGACCAAAAATTGATAGAATTTCTCAAAACAGATGTTAAAAATCGGGCTGAAAATGTGATGATTGTCGATTTGTTGCGAAATGACCTTGGGCGAATTTCAAAAACAAATTCTGTTGAAGTAACCAAACTTTTTGAAGTGGAAACCCACCCGACTTTTCACACAATGACTTCCACAATCGAAGCCGATTTGCTTGATAATGTGGAACTTTTGGATATTTTTAAATCTATCTTCCCCTGCGGCTCGGTAACAGGAGCGCCCAAAATCAGCACAATGCGCATAATTGATGCGGTAGAATGCGGAAACAGAGGCATTTACTGCGGTGCAATCGGTTTTTTAAGTCCCGAAAAAATGACATTCAGCGTACCCATACGGATTTTGCAAAGTAAGGCAAACGGCGGTTTGAAATATCGTGTAGGCGGTGCAATTGTCTGGGATTCAGTTGCAAGAGAAGAATGGCTTGAAGCATTTACCAAGACAAAGTTTTTGAACAGTGATTTTAAAATTATTGAAACGCTCAATCCCGATACGCCCTATTTTGACAAACACCTTTCGAGGATGAAAAAAACGGCTGAACATTACGGTTTTCCATTTGATACTGAGAACTTTCCTGCAATCTCCGGCAACGGAATTATGCGTATTTTACTTGATAAAACAGGCAATTTCGAGGTGGAATTTAAAGAATTTCAGCCCTGCCAATCCGACAAAGTGTGCATTTCAACGCTAACGGTAAACAGTAGCGATGATTTTTTACAGCATAAAACAACCTATCGACCCTATTATAATATTGATTATCAATGTTTTTATGATGAATTGTTTTTCAATGAAAAGGGAGAATTAACGGAAGGTTCGCGTACAAATGTGGTGCTGGAAATTGACGGAAAATGGTACACTCCGCCCGTTGAATGCGGTTTATTGAATGGTATTTTTCGCCAAAATCTTTTGGACGAAGGGAAATGTGAGG
>Ga0268262_10004728_pt1 | contig 13911 bp, 14 predicted proteins | sample TergutNc150P3_FD_190354 | JGI IMG/M metagenome (GOLD analysis project Ga0268262, IMG submission 190354) | Nasutitermes corniger P3 segment gut microbial community from laboratory colony in Florida, USA - Nc150 P3 (SPAdes) (version 2) | ecosystem: Host-associated > Arthropoda: Insects >... | reverse complement strand
TGAATGGATATATTTGAAAGTTGGCATTGCTCAAAAGCGCTGTCCCCGACGCTCTTAACATTGCCTTGAATGGTCAAGCTTGAAAGGCGGCTTTGAAAAAACGCTTTTTCCCCGATGCTTGTAACGCTTGCGGGGATTGTAATGCCCGCGCTTAGATTACAGCGCCTGAATGTATTTGCTCCGATAGATGTAATTCCGCTTCCTAGAGTTACATTGACAAGGTTCGCGCATTCTTCAAAAGCGGCATCGCCGATGCTTTTAACGCTATCCGGAACGGAAACCGCCGTAAGTTTGCTTCCCTTGAACGCTTCTTTGCCGATACTTGTAACGCCTGCCGGAATGTTTATGCTTTCAAGCATACTCCCCGCGAACGCTTCGTCGCCGATAAATGTAACGCTGTCCGGAACTATAACATCTACGGCGCTTTTTTTGTAAAACGCCTTCGCGGCGATTCCTGAAACGGGAAGTCCGTTTATGAGCGAAGGAATCGGAAGATTCTTTGTATATCCTTTTGTAAAACCTGTAATTATTATCGACTTGCCGTCTTCCGACGGAGAAACCTCGAAAGCTTTTGAGGCCTTTCCTTCAACTAACACGGTTCCGTTTTCTTTGATAACGCTCGCGTCTCCGAACGCCTCTTCCCCTATTTTGGTTAAGCTATCGGGAACGGTTACAATGGTGAGTTTATTGCTATGAAAAGCGTTTTTCCCGATACTTGTGACATTCGCCGGGATTTTTATTTCTGAAATTTGGTTGTCGCTGAACGCCCAATCGGAAATACTCGTAATATTGGCAGGAATGTTAAGTCCGGTTATTTGATTTTTCATAAATACCGAATTCCCGATACTTGTAATCCTGGCGGGTATTGTTATACCGGAAAGGGCGTTTTCACTAAACGCCGCGTCCCCTATGTTTGTAACGCCGTTAGGGATATTTACAGAGCTTAACATATTTTCAGCGAACGCCTCTTTTCCGATGCTCTTAAGTCCGGCGGGTAAATTTATGTTAGTAAGCTTGTTTTTAGCGAAAGCCGATTCCCCGATACTCTCAACTCCGCTGCCAAGAGTTACGCCTGTAAGCTGATTCTTCGAGAAAGCGTCATCATCAATACTTTTAACGCTGTCGGGAATGGTTACGTTAGTGAGATTTTTGCCCCGAAATGCCCTTAGCCCTATTTTGGTAACAGGCATTCCCAGTATTTGCGATGGAATCTGTAAAACAGTGTCATTCCCCTTATATCCTGTTATTTTAACCGTATTATTGCTTACCTCTACGCTCCAGTCCCCCTCTTCTTTCTTTTGACCGCCGTACTCTACAGTACCTGACGCCTGCATTGCCAGTCCCAGGCGTATATTTTCCCAGTAGGAAGGGTCGCCTGAGTTTGGGGCCTGTAAGAAACTGTTCATAATTATTTGGCGCATATTTTCAGGGTAAAGGGCGGCTATAAGTTCCGTTACCGCTTGTTTGGCTTGTTCTAAATCCATAATGAAACCTTCCTTTTATAAATTAACAACTTACCTTTCTTGTTTTTTTGTTATATAATAATATAATATTATTTTATGGAGAAAGCAATGGAAGAAGAAATATTAACTTTTACGGAGAAAATTGACGGCGAAACATGTAATCTTTATGCTAAAGGACGGATCGACTCAAATAGCGCCGATATTCTTAAGGAAAAACTCGAGAACGCCCTAAAAGCGGAGTATAAAGCCATAATTATTAATATGTCTCAGGTTAAGTACCTCAGTTCTATAGGGATAAGAGTTATTTTGAATATATACAAACAGGCAAAAGAAGCGGATAAAAAATTCAACATATCGCGCCCGTCAGAATTTGTAAAAAATGTTCTGGGCATGGTCGCATTAAAAGAAATGCTGGTAACATAGTGTATTCGATAAGGGCAAAGATATTAGGTGTCGCGCTTTTATTTATTGCCTCGATAGGCGTTACATTCGTTGTTTATTCGGTGATAACGACTGTAAATTATAAACGCCTGCGTCTTGAAAGCATAGAAAAAACAGTCCAACTGGAAGCTGAAAAAGTAAATCGAACAGTAACGGTAATGGAGCGGGCGGCTATTTTTTACGCCATAGGCGGAAAACTCGCTTATGATATTCAGTATGATAAATTCGGCATGGATTTGACGGTTGAGTTTCTTTCAAATTTACCTATGGCGGTAGGCGGAGGTTTTTGGTTTGAGCCTTACGCTTACAGGAAAAACAGCCTGCGTGAAGGAATTTACACATTCTATGATAAAGAAACCGGAAAAATACGAATGGATAATAGCTTTTTTATGGAAGACTATGATTATCATAATAAAGACTGGTATCGTGAAATTTCGGGCAGGGTAAAAAAACCGTATCAGGTTGTGTGGACAAAGCCGTATTATGATAATTCGGGAGTGTTCAGCCTGATGACGACGGCGGGCGCAGGTATCTTTGACAATAACGGGAAATTAATCGCCATTTCAACCGTGGATTGGGAAATTGACAACGTAGTTAAAGAGTTAACCACTTTAAAGCCCACGAGAAACAGTTTTGTTCTGTTATGCGCTCCTCAGCAGGATTATATAATATCAAGCACTCGTACAAACAGCGTTACGGGCGCTTCCATTGAAAGTCTGCCCTGGGATATTAACGCTGATACTTTTGAGTTTCAAGGCGTTAAATATATACGCTTCGGCAGTTATATGGATAACGGATGGCTTTTGTCAATTCAAATCCCCGAGAAAGAGGTTTTTGCCGAAGCGGAAAAGCGAAACAGCCGTTTCTCCGTAATAATAGCTTCCTCATCGATAATTCTGCTTTTTATCGCTTATTTATTAATTACGCAATTAATTAACAAACCTATAAAACAACTGATATTCGCCGTAACGCAGCTTGCCGAAGGCAACCTTGATACTCGTATTAATATATCCTCGCATGATGAATTAAGGCTACTTGGAGACACATTTAATAAAATGACGGGTGAATTAAAAAAGTCAATTGAGGAAGCGTCGCACGAGCGGGCGGAAAAACAAAGAATAAGCACCGAGCTTAACGTTGCCGCCTCAATTCAGGCAAGCATGCTGCCGAATGTCTTTCCGCCGTTTCCCGAAAGAGGGGAATTTGACATATACGCCTTAATGATTCCGGCAAGAGAAGTAGGCGGCGATTTTTACGATTTCTTTTTTGTTGATAAAGACAACCTTGCCCTTGTAATCGCCGATGTTTCAGGCAAAGGAATTCCTGCGGCGCTTTTTATGGTTATTGCCAAAACATTAATTAATGATAACAGTTCGGGTAACAGCCCCGCCTCTGTTTTTGAAAATGTAAATAAAAAACTATGTGAAAATAACGAAATGGGCCTTTTTGTGACGGCGTTTATAGGTTTTTATAATATACCCACAGGAAGATTTGTTTATGTCAACGCCGGGCATAATCCTCCGCTTTTATTAAAAGACGGAAAAAGCTGTGAATTTATTAATACAACCCCGTGTGTTATTCTGGCGTTTATGGAAGATGTAAAATACAGGGAAGAAGAACTGTACCTTAAACCCGGCGATATGCTTTTTTTATACACCGACGGAGTAACGGAAGCCATGTCCCATGACAAGGAATTATTTGGAGAGCAAAGGCTTGTTGACGCCTTGAATGAAAATAAAGAATGTCTTCCGCATGATTTATTACACGCTATAAAACATAAAGTTGATAATTTCGCTTGCGGAAATGAACAGGCGGATGATATTACGATGTTGGCGCTTAAAATCGGCGAAATTCCGGGTAATTCTGTAAAGAAGATGAAAATTCAGGCTGTAGTTAAAAATTTAAGCGATATATTAAATTTTGTAAACAGGGAACTGGAAAAGAAAAATTGTTCCCCTGAAATACAGGACATGATTGATGTGGCGGTAGAGGAAATATTTGTAAATATAGCGCATTACGCTTACGAGCCTGACACGGGAGATGTAATTATGTCTGTTTCCGTCGCTGACAAAGCTGTTATTATATTTGAAGATACAGGAAAACCTTATAATCCCATTGAATGCGCCGATCCGGATCTGGATAAAGAAATTTCCGACCGTGAAATAGGGGGCTTGGGCATTTATCTAGTTAAAAAACTTGTGGATTCAATCGAATATTCACGTGTCGATAATAAAAATATATTAACAATTATCAAAAATCTTGAAGGTTAATATAAATATTTTATTACAAAATTTCCCAGCCAACTGAAGAAACATGCTCTTCTTCACGGATTTTATCGATCAGAGTTTCAGCGATTTCTTCACGGCGTTTGCCGAAAGCGTGCATTTTCGCTATGATTTGAACCTTGTCATCGCCAATATTCTTGCTTTCCAAATCGGTAAGAACCAGTTTTGACGAGGAAATATGATCCATAATAATGGTACGGATAAGCTTTTTTTTATCTTCAGCGCAGACAGCCGTTACCTGATAACATTTTCCGGTTTCATCAAACATGGGGCTGATTTTGTTTGAAAGGGGCCGTAGAACAACATTAGCGGCAATCAGCAAAACAGTCGACACGAAAGCGTACAGGATATATCCTGAGCTTGCTAAAACGCCGATAGCCGCCGTACACCATATTGTAGCCGCCGTATTTAAGCCTCGGACATTCACGCCGTCTTTAAAAATTATACCGCTGCACAAAAATCCCAAGCCGGTTACGATTTGCCCGGCGATTCTTGTCCGGTCGGGCGTATCCATGATAAAGGAAAATATGACAAATATACACGAGCCCAAACTGACAAGCACGTTTGTGCGGATGCCTGCCGGATGGCCTGTAAGCTGTCTTTCAAATCCGATTAGAAACCCGAAAAGCGCCGATGCCGCTATTCTTATAATAAATTCCAATAATTCCATGTGAACCTGCCTGTAAATATTATAGCATTTTATAGGTTTATTTATCAATAAAATGTGATATAATAAAAGATAAGGAGGAAAAAGAATGAGCGAAAGAACATTTGAAGAAGTGGCTGTAATTGTAAAGCATAATTATACGGTAAGGATATTAGAGTACAAAGAGAGCGGAATTGAATTCACGGAAATAATTATATATACAGGAACAGAGAAAGCCTGTGAATCAGCAAACAACTTTGTGTTTAGTTTTACCGTAAAAGGAAAAGGTAAAGAAGAAAAAGAAAGAATTGAAAAAATGAAGGAAAGAGAATTTGACGACTTTTTAAGCCACATGACAGGCTTTATAGAAAGGAAATATCGCATTTTTCACAAATAAAGATAACAAAGAAGATAAAATGCCTTAAGTCTGCACAATATTACCCCTAAAGAAAGATTAATACCTCAATCCCATATTCCGATATATAAAGAGAGGTATAATCATGATATATGAGAAGTGTAAAGACATTTTATTAAGGGAACGGGAACTCGTCCAAAACGCAGGCGTCGAGCAGGAAAAGATGCGGATTGCGGTTTTTAACCGTGAATGGGAGGGTTTTGAGGAAAATGTCAACGCTCTGACTGTCATAGAAAGGCAGTTGGCGGAAATGGAAGATGAGCGTGAACAGCTTTTTTGCGCTTTTGAGGCACTTTTACAGCATAATAACAGCCTCTACGAAAAGGACGGCAAAGGGCGTTTTTACGCTATGGTCGCTCTTTTACCCGAGAATCAACGCAACGAATTAACCTCGATTTACCGCAGCCTGAAAATGGAAACCTTGTCCTTAAGGATAGCGAATGAGGCTTTAAGGACATATCTGGGCGGAATCAAGAACACAATAAGGGAATTTTTCGACAAGGCTTTTCCGCAGAGGGCGGGAAAGATGTATACGCCGCAGGGAAAACATCTTTCTCATGATATGCGGAGCATGGTGCTGAATCAGAGTTTTTAAGGAGTATATATGACTTCAACATTTATGGGATTGGAAATCGGTAAAAGGGGAATGTTTGCCCACCAACAGGCGCAGACGGTAACGGGACATAACCTTGATAATATGGCGACGGAAGGATACTCACGCCAAAGGCTTGAGATTGTTCCTTTTGAGCCGATTTACCTTCCCGGGCTTAACCGTGCCCTTACTCCGGGTCAGATAGGACAAGGCGCCGTGGTAGAGCGGATAGAACGCATCCGTGACGAGCTTCTGGATAAAAGGATTGTGGCGCAGGCTTCGGGAGAAGGTTACTGGGAGGTCCGTGACCGCTATGTCAAAGAGATGGGGCAATTCTACCTTGAATTCAACGCTCTAAGCCCTGTATCAGTGCGGAGCAAAATGGACAAATTTTGGGACGGGTGGCAGGAGCTTTCACAGAATGCCGCCGATCCGGAATTCCGCACCGCCGTTCTTCAGCGGGGAAAAACCTTAATCGACGGTATTCATAATCATTTTAATAATTTAAAAAGGCTTCAAACTCAGGCTGATGAGGACGTACAGATAAATGTTGAAAGGGTAAATGAGTTAACCCGTCAGATCGCCATGCTTAACAAGGATATAACCCGCATTAAAGCCATAGGAGACAATCCCAACGACCTTTTAGACAGGCGTGATCTGCTAGTCGATAAACTTTCATCAATAATTGACGTTACAGTTAGTAATCTGGACAAAGACGAATACATGGTGCATACTTCCGGTCACGTTCTTGTACAGGGGCAGAACGCCCGGCAGTTTGATATGCGCAAAGATATGGATACCGAAGGTTACGCGCATATTTATTGGCACGATACAAAAGAGCAGATCATCTTTACAAAGGGCAGCCTTGGAGCGCTTTTGGAACTTAGGGATGTTACCATAGAAGATGAAATTCAGGTTCTTGACAATATGACAATGAATTTTACAGACCTTGTAAATGAAGTCCACAGCGAGGCTTACGGAGCTAACGGCACTACAGGAAACAATTTCTTCTCGGAATATCCGTTTGTAACCAACGTAAACGGAAATTACGACCGTTCGGGAGACGGTGTTTTTGACTCAAGCTACATATACAGAATAAACGGCCAGAACTCCCTTGAATCCAACGCTCAGCCCGGTTTTGAGGGTGTTATAACGCTTTCAGGGACGGACGGGGACATAAATGTGCCTTATTATCCCACCGACACGGTTATGGACATAGTAAAAAGAATCAATAATTCTGGAGCGGAAGTTGTTGCCCGCCTTAACAGGGACGGCAGGCTTTCGTTAAAAGGGACTCCGGCGGAAACCGTGGAAGGTAGAAGGGAAAACCCGGATTTTGTTATACGCCATGTCGAAGATTCAGGGCATTTCCTTACAGGTTACGCCGGTCTTCTGCTTCAATCGGGGCCGGAAGGCGCTTTTTCATGGGACAGAGCCAACGCCGTAGAAAGCCTTAGGGGCGGAGCGCAGGATTACGCTCTGGCGCCCGTCGCTCATCCTTCAGGCTGGATAGAGGTAAATCCCGCTCTCTTAAAAGATCCGAGTTCGGTAGCGGCAGGCTTCGGCTATAACGGCAGAACCGCTAATCCCGGAAACGGTGACGCCGCCGCGGAAATATCGCTTATAAGGAACAGCCCTGTAATGGTAGGCAAACTTGCTACATTTGACGACTATTTTGCCGACTCTGTGGGGCGTATCGGCTATTTGGGCGAACAATCGGGAGTGGCGCTGGAAACGGAAAAGAAAATCATGAAATTTTTAACGGAATGGCGCAGCTCGGTTTCGGGAGTAAACATAAACGAGGAACTGGCGAACATGATCCGTTATCAACAGGGATTTAACGCCGCCGCTCGTTTTATCACAACGGTTAACTCAATGTATGACACGATAATTAACCGCATGGGTGTATAAGAAAAGGAAAGGAGTATGTTATGAAAAGAATATCAAGTGAAATGGCGCCTGCGGACACGCAGTTTTATCTCAGACGCAATGATAACGCGGTTTCAAATGTTCAGAATAAGATCGGCTCAAACAGCAGGCTTACCCAAATAAGCGACGATCCTATCGCCGCTTCACATGCCGTGCGCTACGATTCATTTTTAACAAGGCTTGCCCGTTACGAAACCAATACAAAGTACGCTATGGAACATTTCAACAATACGCATGATTATCTTGACGAAGCAAATTCAATAGTGCAAAGGGTGCGTGTGCTTGCTGTAAATGCCGCGAACGGCGTCAATTCTCCAGAAGAACAAAAGATCATGGCTTTAGAAGTAAATGAGCTTTTAAAAGAACTTGTCGCCATTTCCAACAAGACAGGCCCCGATACAAAACAGGCGTTCGCCGGCGACAAGGTATTTACGGAACCTTTCCGTATTGTAGAAGGAAGGGTAGACGGCGGCGATGAGACAATGGTAGTAAGAGTTGAATACAGGGGAGCGGGAGCTACTCGAAGGGCGGAAATAAACGACCGTACTTTTTTGGAATTGGATTTGGGAGGAGGCGATGCGTTTTGGGCGGAAAGAATGAAAGTCTTTTCATCGACAGACGCTACGGATTACCGTGTGCAGGCGGAAGGAGCTTTTTTCCTTGACGGTGTTGAAATAAAAGTGACTCCCGGCGATACGCTGCCCGCCGTTGTGGCGAAGATCAATGATTCGCCGGCTCCCGTAAAGGCGTACATAGACCCGGATTCAAGAGGGCTTGTTCTGGAAGGAACTACCCCGCACCTTATGCGGGCGGAAGACAAGGTAGGGGGGGCCACGGTGTTACGTGATCTTGGAATTATAAACGGAAATATGGAAAACAACGCGCCTAATTGGAGTAATACCGCCCGTGTTCACGGCGGCTCGATTTTTGATATGGTTATCCGGGTAAGAGACGGAATGTTAAGGGGAGATCATGAGTTTATAGGAAGCCAGGGTATTGCCGGAATGGATCTCGCCGTAAGCAATATTGCCGTTAAAATGGCGGACGTAGGAAGCAGGCAGGAACGAGCTCAAATGGCGTGGGAAAGGATAAACAGGGAAATTCCCGACATAACAAATATGTTAAGCCGTGAAACCGGGCTTGATTTGGCTGACGCCTCGATGGAATTAAAAGAACTTATGCTGGCTCATCAGGCGACATTACAGACAGCGGCAAAAATTATTCCGCCTACATTACTTGATTTTTTAAGATAAATGATAAATGATAAAGAAGAGCTTCGGAAATAACAGGAGAAGAAATGAAAGTAGATACAAAGGCCTTTGGATTGGTTGAAGTTGACGAAAGGCAGAAAATAAGTTTTCCCGAAGGGCTTTATGGTTTTGAAGATTATATTGATTATGTGCTTATGGACGCTGAACATCAGCCTTTTTTCTGGCTTCAGTCGGTAAAAGACAAGGATATCGCTTTCATTCTTATAAACCCTTTTCTTTTCCGTCCCGATTACGAACTGAACATACCTAACGAAGATCTGGAAGATATCGGGATTAAATCTCCCGATAAAGCTTTGATTTTTACAATTGTTACAATTCCCCCCGACGGAAGCGCTATGACGGCCAACCTTCAGGGGCCTCTTGTTATTAACCGTGAAAACATGACGGGGAAACAGGCGATTCTGTCCGATGTCCGCTGGAACACAAGGCATGACATTGTCGCCGAGTTTAATAACCAGGGGAAATCATAATGCTTATACTTTCAAGAAAAATAAATGAAAAAGTTGTAATAGGCGACGATATAACCGTATCCGTAATAGAAATCAGAGGCGATCAGGTTCGCATTGGAATTGACGCTCCCAAAAAAGTAAAAGTTTTCCGTCAGGAAGTTTTTGACGCTATAACCGCTGAAAATAAAGCTGCCCTTGGATCGGCTACCGTAATCCCAAAAGTAGATCTTCACGGCGCAAGCAGACAGCCGCTTTAATTCTGAATTTTCTCCAGTTGTTTTATCAAAGCCGACATATCACGAGCTAATGGGGCTGTAAGTACCTGTTTATCCGGTAGTGTTAATTCAAGAGCGTGAAGTCCCAATCTTGACAACAGCGGTTTTTCATCCACAGGATCGCCTTTCCAGCCGCGTTTAAAAGAAGAAAGTTTTATGGGGTTTTCTTTTCCGTATAAGCTGTCGCATACTACGGGATGTCCCAATGCGGCGAGATGCACCCTGATTTGATGTATTCTTCCGGTTTTGGGATACGCTTCAAGCACGCTGTAATTCCCGGCGCAAAGTACGCAAACAAAGCGTGTAAACGACTCTTTCCCCTTATACTTGTCTATGATTGTCATGTGTTTTTTGTTGCCGTTCGGAACAAGAGCGAGATCGCAGGTGTTTTCCTTCCATGACGCGCGTCCGTGAACAATAGCGATATATTTTTTAGATACCTTTCTGTGTTCAAAAGCGGCGGAAAGACTGCGGTGAGTTTCACTGTCTTTAGCGAAAATTACAAGGCCGGAAGTTTCTTTGTCTATGCGGTGAACCGTGTATATTTTTGGAATTTTCAAATCATGCTGCAAGATTTTATCCAGTCTTTCCTTTGAGTCATCCCATCTGTCGCCGCCTATGGAAATTCCCGAAGCTTTGTTAACCGCTGCAAATCTTACGTTATCAATAATTATAGAATACGGAGGCAAGGATTTCATTTCTAAAATATCAACTTATGTTATTTTTCTTGAACCGGGTTTTACGGCGGGAATTCCCTTCTTGCAAAGAGCGCAATCCGAGGCGTCCCAGTTCTCGGAGATTATTTTTACACCCGGATAAAACGGCCAGGGTATATCCTGCGCGTTCCCGGTACGTCTGTCTACGACACAGGCAAGGGAGGTTACAACGGCGCCCGCCGCTTTAAGCGCCTCGGCGCATTCCATCGAAGATTTTCCGGTAGTAACTACATCCTCGACAATAAGAACATTTTCATTCGGCTTTAACTCAAACCCCCGGCGAAGAAGCATTGTACCGGTCTCGTCACGTTCCGTAAAAATAGCGGGAAGCGATAACTGTCTCGCTACTTCCCATGCGGCGATAATTCCGCCCATCGCAGGACCCACCACTATATCAACCTTGATTTTTCCGCTTTTAATGTCTTCTTTTATTTTATCCGCTACAGGCTTTAACGCCGTCTGCGCCTTGTCAGGGTACTGTAAAAGTTTAGCGCATTGAAAATATTTATCGGAGTGCCTTCCTGAGCTTAGAAGAAAATGTCCTTCCAGCATAGCGTTTGATTCTCGTAATAATTCTATAATTTTTTCCATAATTAATCCTTTTCAACTCTTATTGATATTTGGCTTAAATTTGACATTTTATTTTCAACCAGATAATTGTGTATTCCGCCGATAATTTCCGTCATTGTGTTCGGATTAACAAAAGTAGCCGATCCTACCTGAATCGCTGAAGCTCCCGCCATAAGAAATTCAAGCGCGTCATTTGTACAGGCGATTCCGCCGATGCCTATAACCGGAACGTTTGATTTCGAGTCCCTTAAAACTTTGACGAGTTCCCAAACCATGTTAAGCGCTATTGGTTTTATCGCCGGCCCCGAGAGACCTGCGCTTGTGTTGTCGAATACAGGCTTCCTGTTAACGGTGTCTATCGCCATTGCCATGAAGGAATTGACAAGCGAAAGGGCGTCCGCTCCGGCTTTTATACAGGAAAGGGATACGGCTGGCAGGGAAGGAGCGTTAGGGGAAAGTTTAACGATTAACGGTTTAATTGTGCATACTCGTTTTACAGCGGCGACAAGGGCGGCCGCCGTTCCCGGATCAAGTCCGAATGATATGCCGCCCGCCTTTACATTGGGACAGGAAATATTAAGCTCTATCATGTCTACTGTCGATTCGTTAAGAATAGACGCTCCTTTGATATACTCGCCCGCTTCCGCTCCGGACAGGTTGGCGATTATCACGGGACCCAACTGCCTAAGATACGGAAGATCATGTTCAATAAAATGATAAATACCCGGATTTTCAAGGCCGACTGAATTCAGAAGGCCTGAGGGAGTCTCGCAAATACGAACGCCTGTGTTGCCAAGCCTCGGCGTTAAGGTAAGCCCCTTTGTGCAGATACCGCCCAGAATTGATATGTCTGTCATCGAGCTGTATTCACGCCCGAAACCGAAAGTTCCCGAAGCGGCGATAACAGGATTCCTGAAGTGAACTCCGGCGATATTAACGGAAAGATCGGCGTTGGCTGAAAAATTTATATCTTCACTCATAGATGATTATATCCTCCGATGAAAATATAGGGCCTTCCGTACAACAGCGGCGGTTTCCTTTTGTTGTGTGTATCGTGCAGCCAAGGCAGGCGCCCGCTCCGCACGCCATCTTGCTTTCCATTGAAATAAAACACGGGATATTCTTTTTTCTGCATCTTTTCATCAAGGCTTTTAACATTTCAAACGGGCCGCAGGCGAATATCACTTCATATTTTTCAGGTTCAAAAAGATATTCAACTATCCTGCCGTTAAGGGCGTTTACTCCGTCTTCAGCGCTTACGACTACTTTTTTAGCGTTTTTACCCGCTCCAAGCATGGCGTCTTCCTGTTCTTTATCCTTAAAACCCGTCTTAAAACCGGCGTAAAAATGAAAGTTGTAATCCGGTCTTTCGGCGACAAGCGCCGCAAGGGGTGCGACTCCCGCTCCGCCGCCGATAAGGGCGACAAAGCCGTTTACCGGAAGAAAATTATCCCAAGAGTTTCCAAAGGGGCCTGTTAGTTGAATTTTTTCTCCCGCCTGCATTTTCGAAAGCTCATTTGTTCCCTTGCCGTGGCGTGTGATAAGGAATTTTACCGTATTCTGTACGGGGTTATATTCAAAAACAGCGATAGGACGCGGCAGAAATATTGAACAGCGCTCCGGTTTTATCATAAAAAATTGCCCCGCCTTCGGCGCATGGCCGTTCCATGAGCAATGAAGGATAAAATTCTCGCCGTCTACAGGATGATTGGCTATTAATTCGCACATAACATATTTAGCGTTATTTGTCGTACTCATTTTTTTTCTCCGTTTACAACAAATAAGATTTCATCACGCATTTTTATTGCCGCCTTGCGGGCGGCCCGCGCGGCGAAAGCGTTATCGGCGTTTTCATTGTTGTCCTCTTTTTGCCACGCCGTTATAATCGAACGGGAAGCGTTTACCACGCCGCCGTTTCCTTCCCGCAAAAGCAAAGCAGCGTCCTGCGCTCCGCCGCCCTGTGTTCCGTATCCCGGAATAAGGAAGAAAAGATTGGGATAATTTTTTCTTATATCGGAGGCTTCCTGTCTTTCCGTACAACCGACAACAGCGCCGAAAAGACCGTATCCTTTTTTCCCGGCGTATTTGACAGCGAGTTCCGCCAATTTGTCTCCTACCTTGCTGTAAAGTTTTTTTCCATCCGTAGTTTCAAGATACTGAAAATCCCTCATTCCCGGATTGCTTGTTCTCATAAGAACAAACGCCCCGCCGCCTGAGTTCAGCGCCTCGGAAAGCCACGGTTCAACAGAATCCATTCCCATGTATGGGCTTAAGGTAACAAAGTCCGCCTTGAAATCGCCAGCGAAGTGGGCTTTAGCGTAACAACGGGCGGTATCAGCGATATCTCCTCGTTTTATGTCGGCGATAGTAAGACAGCCTTTTCCCCGGATATACTCAAGGGTCTTGGTGTAGACGGTAAGACCTTCTATGCCCATTTCCTCATAATACGCTATTTGAACCTTGTAGCAGGCGGCAACGTCATATGTAGCGTCGATAAGCGCCATATTAAAGGCAAGAACCGCCCGTGCGGCGTTTGAGGCCTTTTGCATTTCGCTGTTCGGCACATAGCCAGGCGAGGTATCAAGCCCTACGCAAACGTGTCCTTTTGACGCTACGGAGTCAAACAATAAATCTACGGCCGGCGTATCTACCACTTTAACAAATCTCCTGTAGAAAAAATTTCATCGCAGTATTCACAGCGGTAAGTGCAAAGCTCCCGGTTTTCAAGGCGAAAAACATGGGTTATATAATTTTCCGTAGAGCTTATACAGCGTGGGTTTTTGCACTTAAGCACGTTCTCGACTCTTTCGGGAAGCTGTAATTTGATTTTTTTTGTTACGTGCTCGTTCTCGATAATGT
>Ga0268262_10004727_pt1 | contig 13912 bp, 13 predicted proteins | sample TergutNc150P3_FD_190354 | JGI IMG/M metagenome (GOLD analysis project Ga0268262, IMG submission 190354) | Nasutitermes corniger P3 segment gut microbial community from laboratory colony in Florida, USA - Nc150 P3 (SPAdes) (version 2) | ecosystem: Host-associated > Arthropoda: Insects >... | reverse complement strand
GAGATAATAAAATAAGATACATAAGCCAGTCTATTTCCAAAATTTTTGGCATAAAAGAACCAGAAGAGTTGGCTGGCACAGACTTTTTAGACTTATTCAACGAAAGGTCTGTTAGAGAATTGTTTGAAGAGATTGCAAAAAAACGTTCTTTTTACGAGGATTACCAAAAGATAAACATAAATGGTCAAATTAAAACTTTTAATGTATTTGCCAACAAAATGACAGACGATAGCATGTTCTTTATGCTCAACGATGTTTCGGAAATCACGAAATTAAAGGAACTAGCAGAACAAGATTCCCTTATGGATGGATTAATTCAAATTCCAAATCGCAGGTCTTTTGATAGGCAAATTGTACACGAATGGAATAGGGCACTCCGAGAGAGGGTTAATTTGAGCTTTTTGATGATAGATATTGACTTTTTCAAAAATTACAACGATACCTACGGGCATTTGCAAGGAGACGAGTTGCTTAAGGTGGCAGGTTCTATCTTTAAAAGAAACTTAAAGAGAAGCGCAGACTTTGTAGCCAGATTTGGAGGCGAGGAGTTTGGTGTGTTGCTTTATGGCACAAATTCTTACCAAGCCAGCGTTATTGCAGAGCGAATACGCAAAAGCGTTGAAGAAGAGGTTATTATAACAACCACCGGAGTGAAAACCAAATTCACGGTTAGCATAGGCGTGTGCAGCATGATTCCAAATGGCAATGCAGAACACGACTGCATAATAGAGGCAGCAGACAAAGCCTTGTACAAAGCAAAGCAAAATGGCAGGAACCGGATTTGGATATCGGATTAAAATTTTTTTGCTGTGTTTTTTTGTTGGTATTTTGGGCAGAAGCCGCCACTCCATATTTGCCGCTTGGCAGAACAGCATATTTAACATCTTCTTTTGGCGAGAGCAGGGGAACGCGCTACCATGCGGGCATAGATTTATCTACTAATATGGAAGAGGGCTGGCCTGTGCTTGCGCCAAGCGATGGGGCGGTGGAGTTTGCGGCAAGGGGAGCTTTTGGCTATGGGCGGCATATAAAATTCAAGGCAAAAGACGAGCATATTTGGCTGTTTGCGCATCTGTCTGAATTCAGCCCAAAGATAGATAGCTTAATCCACAGAGAAATGCTAAAAAAGGAAAAAGCAAATGTACATCTTTCATTGAAAATCAGATTCAAAAAAGGCGATACTCTGGGATATAGCGGCAGCACAGGCATTGGAAATCCGCATTTGCACGTTGAACGCAGAACGTCAAATGGAAAAGTTGCCCTTAATCCCTGCAAAATGATGCAATGCACAGACACAATAGCCCCATTTATTTTGGATGCTGCGCCTTTTGACAGCGGCTTTGCGATTAAAATTGTTGACTATTCAAAAGAGCCGCTGGAAAATCCAATGTCCATATATTCGCTCGATGTGTTTCAGGGCAAAAAACTGATTTTCAGCAAAAAGTACGATTCTCTTTCTTTTGCACCAGCCGCAATGGCAAAAATAAAAGAAGATTTATTGAACACACAAGATCCAGACACGGTTAGCGATTGGCATTTTATCAAAGCGAAGCGTGGAAAAAATATAGTGGCGGTGGCTAAGGATTTTGCAAATAATGTTTCAAAAAAAGAACTCGTTATAAGGCTGGATAGTTTAAAACTAAAAGATAAAGATACGGCAATAGTTTTTTTAGACACCGTGCCGCCTAGTCTTGGCAAAGTTTTTTTAAAAACCGATTTTGCAGGAAAGGTTCAATGCCGAATTCCGGTTTTAGATTCATTGGCTGGGGGCTTAAATTTTGATAGCGTTGATTTTAGGGATAAAAACGGAAAGTGGGTTATATTTGACTATCATAACAATACCAAGGAATTGTTTGTTGAAAAAAGAGATTTTGATTTTAAAGAGCCACTTAGCTTAAAACTATGCGGCAAAACAAAGGCTTGCAAGGAAGAAAAAATAAAATGCGAATAAAATTTCTAGCATTGCTCATTTTGTTTAATGCTATTTTTGCTCAAGATACGCTTCCCCTATTTGTTCCGCAAAAACCGGAAAAACCATTGATGCTTTGTTCGGCTCAAAAAGAATGGCTTGCAGCAGCGGAAAATTTTGAGGATTGGGAAGAGGTGAAGGGAATAAAGAATTTGGTTATTAAAATGCCTTATGCAACTTTTGACAATTTCAGCGGTCATAATCTTTATTGTGGAATTCAAAGAGCATTTTTGCACAAAGATGCGATGCAAAAATTGAAATGGGCAGCAAATTTTTTAAAAAAGGAAAAACCTGATTACAAATTCATTCTCTTTGATGCGGCTCGTTCAAACCACGCCCAAGAAGTACTACGTGCCGCTGTGCGCAATACGCCTTGGCAGCATTTTGTGAGCAGCCCTGCAAAGGGCAGTATTCACGCTTATGGAATGGCAGTGGATATAGGCTTGCTGAACGAAGCCAACGAACCCGTGGATATGGGGCTTCCTTACGATTCCTTTGCTTTTTACGCAGGCGAAAAAGGCGAAGCTCAGGCAATTTCGCAAGGTTTGCTAACAGAAACCCAAATCAAAAACCGAGAATTTCTGCGCTCCATTATGCGAAAAAGCGGTTGGATAACTCTGCCAAGCGAATGGTGGCATTTCAACGCCGCCCCCTCAGATACCATTAGGGTGAAATATATGCAACCGTTGCCAATTAACTACTAAAGTTTCCCCGACATTCTGCCGATATAATACGAAAAGGAGAACTCTATGTATTTCGGCGAAGTCATAGGACGTATAACTAATTATGTGAAAAATGTCCAGCTTGAACAGAAGTGGCAGCAAAAGAAATTTGAAATGTCTGGGGATAAATCAAAAGAAACAGGGGGCGTTAATGATTGGATGAAAGCCAAGAGAATTGGGGATATTAAAAACAAAATGAAATCTGGGAAAAGATTATCTTTTGAGGAAAAAGAATTTTTGAGAGTTAATGCACCGGATTTGTACGAAAAGGCGATGAAAATAGAAAAAGAACGAGACGAATTTCGCAAGGCACTTGAAAAATGCAAAACAAAAGAAGAAGCGATGCGAGTTCAAACCTCAAAAGCATTGGAATTGCAAACAGAAGCGCAAGCTATGTCTTGCAAATTCAAAGACGGACAAGAAAGAGATGAATCGGAATTCATAGCTATGAGAATGATGGCAATATTTGACGAATACGCAGACTTTACAAAATCCAAAGAATACTCCGAAATGCCAAACGAATATGAAGAGAACAAAGAAGAAAACGAAAATGTTATGGAATACAACGTAAAAGATGAAAAAAGCGAAAATGCAGAAAATGACGAAGATATGGATAACGATAAAAACGTGGATAACAACGGAGAAGTGAAGAACAATGAGAAAAGCAAAAAGAGCGGAAAATCAAAATTCAGAAAAATAAATGCACCGTCTAACGAAAGAATAATTCTTGAGAGCTACAAATTACATTCAATGAAAATTTTGAATAGCTCTCATTTCAAGCCTATGCGCTCAACTCCAGCCTCGCCAGCAATAAAAGCTCCTGTTGCAAGCCCAGCAAACAAACCGTGACCGACAAGCCCCGGAATAGAATCCAACTCTTTGCAAAGAAGGGCGGGTTCTTTTATCAAGCCTAATTTTGCATCTGCAATTATGTTTCCAGAATCGCTGATAGTTGGACCATCTTTGCACGCTCCGGCAACACGAACCTCCATTGTGCCACCCAAACTTTTTATGCGAGCCTCTACCAACCCAAGCGCAGCGGGCAAAATTTCCAGTGGCAAAGGGAACTTCTCTCCGAGATTTTTAACCTGTTTTCCCGAATCTGCAACTATAACAAATTTGTCTGCGAGACTTGCTACTATTTTTTCGAGCAAATGAGCCGCGCCCCTGCCCTTAATCAAATTCAAATTTTGGTCTATCTCGTCTGTACCATCTATAGCAAGGTCTAAATGCGAAACAGAGCCGCTGTCTTTTAGCTCAATGCCCATTTTGCGGCAGAGCAAGGTTGTGCTGAAACTTGTGCTAACTCCAAAGAATTTGAGCCCCTCTGTTTTTTGCCTCTCCGCAAGCCTTTCCAGCGTAAAGAACACCGTGCTTCCAGTGCCAAGCCCCACGCCCATTCCGTTTTGCACCAAATTTGCTGCCGCTATGCCAGCTTGCTGTTTAAAATTCATCGTCATAATTTTCGCTTTCTTTTGGATAGCCGTTTTCCAGTTCCATTATAGAAGCATTTTCCACAGAAACAACTCTTACATTGAAAATTAAATCCATTCCGGCGCAAGGGTGGTTGCCGTCTAAAAGAATTGTGTCTTTGCGAATTTCGCGAATGATAAAGCCGTTGGGTTCCTGCGGTTTCTCAATGTTCATAAAGAATCTTTCAGAGTCTGATATTTCGTCTCCTGAGTCTTCGTCAAAGCTCTCTATATAGCCTCCAACCCAAAAATCGTCTATGAACGGAGTTAATTCCTCTTTTGCCACTTCCATAACGAGTTGTTTGTCGTAAGCGCCAAAAGCCAGTTGGTATGGCAATTCAACGGAGAACACATCGCCTTCCTTATGACCTTCCAAGGCTTTTTCCAATCCCGGAACAATGTTTTCGTTTTGATAGCCGTGCAGGTAGAATACAGGGGCATAAGGCGAAACTTCCATAATTATTTCGCCTTTGTCGTTCATTATGCTATACACAATGGATACTTTTTTATTTTTTGTTATTCTATCGGGCATAACGGTTAATATAGTAAAATTGTCAGAACCCCGATTCACCCGATTTTTAGGATTTTCCCGATTTTTCTATATTGAACCTAATATGAGAAACGAATTTATTAAAGTGTTGGTAGTTTTTGGATTTGCCCTCACTTTCTTTTTATCTTGTACGGATAATCCTACTCCAGACTATCCAGATATAGGTTATTTTATAAGTTCGTCAAGCAGGCTTTCCTCGTCAAGCAAACCGAGTAGTTCCTCTTCTATTTTTAGCTCTAGTTCCATTGCGAGTTCTAGCTCCTCAAAACCTTCCTCTTCTAGCTCAATGCCAAGTAGTTCCTCAAAACTTTCCTCTTCTAGCGCTGTACCAAGTTCATCGAGTTATTTGTGGAGTGAATCACCTTTTTATGATGGCCCAAAAGGTACGTTCTTTGATAGGCGTGATACTCTGCCTTATAAATGGGTGAGGATAAACAACCAGATTTGGATGGCGGAAAATTTGAAATACGATACGACTAGCTCTGTATATCATATAAAAGACAAAGATTCTACCTGTGGCAGACTTTACGACTGGGCAACAGCTATGGCGTTGGATAAGGACTGCAATGAAAAGCTTTGCATAGATGATATAAAACCTCAGTATCATCAGGGAATGTGTCCCATAGGTTGGCATATACCAACCGAAAACGAATGGGTAATATTGATTAATAATATTAATAGTGGCAACCCTGCACAATTACTGAAGGCAACTAGTGGTTGGGTTAAAAACAATGGCGATGATTATTTTGATTTTACTGCTTTGCCCTGCGGTGCATACTACGTAGATGAATCTAGCATGGGTTTTGAATATTACGGTAACCAAGGAATTTGGTGGACTAGGACTTTTAGCGAAAGTGGAAATGGAAAGTCTGCACGTCAATATTATATGCACTCTGATAATTATAAAATTGTTGTTCAAGACAGCCGTAAGACAATTTATTATAGCGTTCGTTGTATCAAGAACTAGGTGGGTTATATGTTTAAAAATCTAAAATACATTTTAATAACAGCCTTGCTTTGCCTAGCAACGGCAAATGCTGCCACCGTTGCGATTTTGGAAATAACCATAGCTTCCGATGAAGAAACAAACCTAACCATAGAAGAAACCAAATTTTTAACAGACGAACTCCGAAGACAAGCAACAATAAGTTTGCCAAAAGATTATTCCGTATTGACAAGGGAAGAAATAACCTCCCGCGTTCCTCAAAACGCTCAAAACCTAAGCACCGCCATAGACATAGGGAGAGCCATAAACAGCGACTATGTAACACAAGGCTTTATAGGCAAACTAGGCAGCTTATTCACACTGACAATAGAACTTTACGAAACATCAAGCGGCAAATTGCTCGGTTATTATACCAAAGAAACTCCAGACATAAAAGGACTCTTAGATGCAATTCGCGAAAATTCACCAAACTTATTCGCAAAAGTGACGCAAAAAGAAGAACCAGCGGCAATATCTACAAATATACCTAACCAGTCCAAAACAAAACCCTCCTTTTGGGTAGCTCTTGGTTTGGATGTTTTGGGTGGGTCAGCAATTGGGCTTGGCATTTACTACAATGCGAAAGCAGGAAAATATTATGACGAAACTAAAAATCTGAGCAATAGAGATAAAACCAAGCCAAGAAATGAAACTGAATACAAAAATAACAAAATTGCCTATGAAGCCAAGCAAGACGAAATGAAAAGCGCAGAAATTACGCGAAACATCTTTTACGCAACAGGCGGAGCCTTGCTATTAGGCGGTATATCGGTGCATATTTGGTTTTAGTTTTCTATATTTTATAATATGACTTTAAGTAATAAAACAAAAAGATTTTCCCTTCAACAAAGAGGTACATTATGAAAACCAGTAGTTTTCTATTCACGGTTATCCTCGGATTAACCTTTTCATTCACACTCAATTCCTGTGCCTCCAAAGCACAGGCAGTCTCCCCAAGCCAAGAAGAACGTGAGCTGCGTATAAAGAAAGACGATATGATGAAAAAAATGGACGAAGGCACAGCTGCTCAAAACGCCGAATAGAAAGGTAGAACGTGAGAACTCTATTGCTTGCTTTAATTGTTCTGTTATTTATAGGTTGCGCCTCCAATACTCGGCAGGCGGAGCCTGTGCCTGAATGTAGGTCCGATGAATTCAGCGGAACCGGCACGGGTGCAAACGAGAACGGAGCACTTGCGGAAGCCCATTCCGCACTTTCAAGGCAGATAAGCTCATCAGTGAATGTGACCATAGAACGAGTGGTGAGTCAGCAGATTTCAAACGGAAAAGAAAACTTGAATTCAGGCTATGAATCCAAGACTGTTATAGAATCAACCCTGTCCAATGCCCAAGATGCCCGCATATTGAGCAAAAAACGCAGTGGAGATAAAGTAAATGTCGTTGTCTGCATGACTAAATCTGATGCTGCCAAGGGCTTTATTGAGCGTCAACGAAAATTGGCAGACTCCATCTCGCTTGCTTCCAGCACTGCGTTGAACACGGAACACCCCAAGCATAAAAACGAGGCCTGGCAAAAAACGCAAATGCTATACACCGATTTCATCAGGATTCAGCATTTGCTTGATGGCTGGGGCATAAAAAGCCCTTATATGGTTGATGAGATTTATGCGAGAGCAAGGGAAAATCACAGGAATTATTGCCAGAATATGAGAATTTTTTGGCAAGACGCAGAGAATGAATGTTCCAGTACTGTTTTTGCCATTCTCTCCAAAAAGATAAAAATTGAGAAATCAGGGTGTTCCGGCGGGTTGAATATGAAATTCAACTGCTTGGAAAAATGCAAATCCTCTGCTTATGGCATTGAATGTTCTTACGAGCCTTCTCTCTCCATTGAGTCTTGTGAAGGTCAGTCTTATTCCTTGCTCAAAACACAAATGCCCGCGGCAGGCGTTGATATAAACAGCGAGGCAAAGGCGAGAGAAAAGCTGGCTGAGAATCTGCCAAGAGAATTTTTTTTGAATGAATGGGAAAAGGAGATAAACGAATGGGTGCCGAAATGTGCAGACTGATTTTTTTTGCCTGCTTGGTTTTCTTGGCGAATTTTTCTTTCGCTGAGGGCAAGCAGTCTGAGAGGCTTCTTTTGCCCAAAGAGCTGAAAAGCGAGATTCCGTGGTTCGCCTTGGTTGCGAAAGACGGCGAGAACACTTACAACGGCATATTGAGCAAAGACCAAATAAAGTCCATTGCCAAGCAGAGGAACAGCAAGCGTGTTGTTTTTGCTTTTTACGCCACTTGGTGCCTTCCTTGCAGGGAAGGCCTCGCTCGGCTGGCTAGCAATGCGGTAGAGTTGGAAAAGAGCGGTGTTTTGGTTGTTTTGATAAATGTTGGCGAAGATGATTATGTCAAAACAAATAAATGGGTGAGCGAATATATGAAAAACTGGTGGTTGATTGGCTTTGACAAGTTCAACAACATACCTGAGAATTTTGGCCTGTCCAAGCACGATAGCGATATGCCGTTGCCCAAAACCTTGCTGCTGGACAATAACTTGCGACCACTTTTGCTAATTGGCAATGAGGGCGATGACTTTTTGCAAATAATAAAGGATTAGAAAGTGAAATATCGGCGCATATTTGGTTTTAGTTGACAAAATCCCAAACATTTGCTATATTTACACTCAGGAATTTCTATTCACAGTTCGCAAGGGTTTTGCGACAATCGAATAGATGGGCAAAACGATGAGCGAAGGTGAAGAAAAAATCGAGGGCGAATCTACATTCGCCAGTTTGGGGTTATCTCCAAAAGTTATGGATGCCGTTAAAAAAATTGGCTACGAAAATCCAACTCCAATACAAACGCAAACAATACCCCTGCTTTTGGCGGGCAAAAATTTGCTCGGTACAGCACAAACAGGAACGGGCAAAACAGCGGCGTTTACGTTGCCATTGCTATCTCGGCTGGATTTTGGCGATAAGAATCCCGCTATGTTGGTTCTAACTCCAACTAGGGAACTTGCAATTCAGGTTTCGGAGGCAATTCAAAAATACTCGTCTTTTATGAAGGATTTTCACGTGGTGCCTGTTTATGGCGGGCAAGATATGGGCGTTCAGCTTCGCGCACTTAAACGCAAAGCAAATGTTGTGGTTGCAACACCGGGCCGCCTCATAGACCATTTGGAACGCAGAACAATAGACCTCTCCGGCATTCAAGCCCTTGTGCTAGACGAAGCAGACGAAATGCTGGATATGGGTTTTCAAGAAGATGTAGAATATATTTTGGAAGCAACTCCAGAAGATGCGCAAAGAGCTTTGTTCAGCGCGACTATGCCAAGCGCTGTGCAAAAAATAGTTTCCACATATCTGGGTGAATACGAAACGATAAGAATAGCTGGCAAAACCGCAACCGTTGAGAAAATTCGCCAACGCTATTTATCTGTTCGTCAAGAGCATAAAATGGAGGCTCTAACAAGGGTTTTGGAAGGCGAAGAATTTGAAGGAATGCTCATCTTTGTGCGCACAAAACAAGCCACCGCAGAAATCGCGGAACGCTTGGAAGCGAGAGGTTTTAACGCAGTTCCTCTTTCGGGAGATTTGGCTCAATCTTTGAGAGAACGTACATTGAACCGCCTTAAAGACGGAAAAATAGATATTGTGGTTGCAACCGATGTTGCCGCCAGAGGTTTAGACGTTGAACGCATAACCCACGTTTTGAACTACGATATACCCTACGATACCGAATCTTATGTTCACCGCATAGGCAGAACAGGCCGTGCGGGCAGAGACGGCAACGCCATATTGTTTGTAACTCCAAGAGAAACGCGCTTGCTCGCTATGATAGAAAAGGAAACTCGTCAGAGAATTGAGAAAATGAGTTTGCCAACAGGCGAGCAAATAAGCGATAAAAGAGTGGCTAAATTCAAAGAAGATATTATCAAAACAGTTCAAGAGCAAAAAGGCTTGGATAATTTCAGAAATTTAGTTGAAAACATAGCAATGGAACAAGCCATAGACATAGCAGACATAGCTGCTGCCCTAGCTTTTATGACCCAAGAAGAGCAACCGTTATTCCCAAAAATGGAACCGCTGGACGCAGAATCCAGAGGTACAAGGGATAGGGAACCGAGAGAACCAAGAGGCGAGCGCGAAAGGTCTAGGAGAGGGGAGAGAGACAGAGGAGATAGGGGAGACAGAGGTTCAGATAGGCGCAGAGATGGCAGCTTTAGCGATATGGAACCACCGGAAGACGGAATGGAGCGTTATTATTTGGGCGTTGGCAGAATGGACAATGTTTCGCCGAGGGATATTGTTGGTGCAATAGCAAACGAAGCCGATTTGGAATCCAAATACATAGGGCACATAAAACTCTTTGAGAAATTCAGCACAGTTGATTTGCCCGAAGCCATGCCCGAAGATGTTTTGCAAATCCTCCGCAAAATGACAATTAAAAACCGCCCCTCTAAAATAAGGCTAATGACAGACGAACCACCGCCATCAAAAAAATCCTTTGACGGCGAAGGCAGAAAAAAATCTTACGAAAGCGAAGGAAGAAAGTCGTCATATTTTGGCAAGAAAGAGGAGCATGGCGCAAAGAGAGCCAGAAAGCCTTTCAGAGGAGGTGATGAGCAACCTCCCAAAAAAACAAGAAGGTTCGGCAGGCATTAGTAAATCAGCATTTATTTACTATATTAAGTGAATGCGCTCTATACTTTTGCCCGCTTTATTAATTGCCCTTTCCTTGCAAAATGTTTTTGCAGCAGAAGCAAAAGGGGCTTTTACCGCCGAGCAGTACAAAAAAGCACTTTGGATTGTAACTAGGTTCTATGGTGCCCAAAGGTCTGGTGTTGGACCTAACTGGCTTCTTATGGACCACACATACAAAACCAGCTTTGTCAAAGATGCCGATGGCAGTCGCAATCTTGAAGGTGGGTGGTTTGACTGTGGCGATCACGTTACTTTTGGGCATACGTTCTTTTATTCCGCTTATATGCTTGCCAAAGCTTACGAAGCATTCCCAAAAGGTTTTCACGACCTCTACAATGGCACGAACTACAGCGACTATAAAGCTTCTGGCAAATGGAGCATAGATGGCGGTACGCCAAATAAAATTCCAGACCTACTGGAAGAACTTAAATACGCCACGGATTGGATAATCAAAGCTACGCCAAATGGCACCACATTTTATTATGAAAAGGGCAACGGCGATTACGATCACAAACAGTGGGTCACAGCCGGATTTATGTCAACCTTGCCTATAAACGATGGCGGCGAGAAAGAAGGAACGCGCCCTATAGCGAAAAATCCAAACGATGGTCCAATGGCATCTTTTGCTGCTGCAACTCTTGCCATAATGTCAAAGATATACCGCGAGTACGATAAAGCTTACGCCGATACTTGCCTTAATCATGCGAAGTTCGCTTATACTTACGCAAGCGGGAAAAAGAACGTTTCTGCAGGGCCGGCTAACGGTGGCTATTACCAAGCTCACAAAGACCCAGCGACTGTATTTGTTTTGGCGGCTTCGGAAATGTATATGGCTACAGGAGACAATACATATAAAAGTGCTATAGATAAAAGTCAGATAAAAGGTCACTGGCATGTTCTTGACTATTCAAATTCCCACGATCTTGTGGCTTATGCAGCGGCGATGGCTACTCCTGCAGACAAAGACACTATTCTTAAAATTGCGTATGATGAATTTGTAAAAAAATATACCGACCCAGGTAACATCAATGGCGAAAAAGTTACAACCCTTGGCGGTGGCTGGGGGCAGTTGCGTTATGCTGGCAATACTGCGTTTAGCGTTGCGCTTTACTCTTTGGCAAAAAACATCACCCAATACGACCAATTCATATACGACCAAATAGATTACGTTCTAGGTAACAACACCGCCAAGCAATCGTTTATTGTTGGGTTCTGTGAAAATTGCAACAAAAGCCCCAAGTATCCCCATCACAGAAACGTATATTTAAGAGATGATAATCCAGACGATGCAGGAAAAGCTAATATGGCTATTCCCGAAAGAAACAAGTATTTTGGATATTTAGTTGGTGGAACTAGAACCTCTACTTCTTTCACTGAAAGCGTTACCGACTATACGCTTACCGAAGGCGGCATAGACTACAATGCCGGACTTTTGGGTGCCTTAGCCTACATAGTTTCAAAAGTTGCGCCAGCACTACCTATTCCAAGTAGCTCTTCTGTTGCTTCAAGTAGCTCTTCCTCAGAGAATGGAAACAGTTCAAGTTCACAGGAATCTACTCCTATTATTTTAAATATTCCCTCAACTCAGGCATTAAGCTCCGTGGAAATTTATAACCTTAAAGGAGATAAGGTTAAACCCCCATTACCCAGCGGGCTATATTTTGCCAAAATAAAAGGAATGCAGAGCATTAAATTTGTTGTAAAGTAAATTACCTCTTCAGAGTTTTATACTTGATTGGTTTTGGATTATCTGCATCTATGCCCATACGCTGCTTGTAATCGGCTTCGTATTCTGTCCAGTTGCCCTCGTACCACACCGCCTTGCTATCGCCCTCAAAAGCCAAGATGTGCGTAGCTATGCGGTCTAAAAACCATCTATCGTGAGAGATTACCACAGCACAGCCCGCGAAATTCAAAATTGCCTGTTCAAGGGCTTGGAGGGTTTCTATATCAAGGTCGTTGGTCGGTTCGTCTAGCAAAAGGAGGTTTCCAGCGTTTTGCAAATTCTTTGCCATTAAAACCCTGTTTCGCATTCCGCCCGAAAGCTGGGATAATTTTTTTTGCTGGTCGCTACCGGTAAAATTGAAAAGCCCACAATATGCACGAGCATTGAGTTTGCGTTCTCCAATGATTATTTCTTCTTTGCCGCCGGAAATTTCTTGGAAAACAGTATTGTTGTCGTTCAAGGAATCTCTGCCTTGCTCCATAGAAATTATCTCTACTGTTTCTCCTAGTTTGAATGTTCCGGCATCTGGTTTTTCTTGCCCCAAAATCATTCTGAACAGGGTAGTTTTTCCAGCACCGTTGGGGCCTATTATGCCAACAATGCCTGAGCGCGGCAAACAGAAATTGAGATTTTCGTAAAGCAGTTTGTCGCCAAAAGATTTTGAAATTCCTTTTGCGTCTATAACAACATCGCCAAGCCGTTTGCCATTTGCAATGGCGATTTGCGCAACCTTGTATTGCTCTTTTTTGTCTTGGCTCAAAAGTTCTTCATAGGCTTTTAAGCGAGCCTTGGATTTGGCCTGCCTTGCCTTGGGGCTTGCCTTCACCCATTCCTGTTCTCTAGCAAGCCGTTTTTGCCTATCGCTTTCGCCTTTTTCATCTTTGCGCATACGCTCAAGCTTTTGGTCTAGCCACTGCGCATAGTTGCCTTGCCAAGGAATGCCTCTCCCGTGGTCAAGTTCCAAAATCCAGCCCGTCACGTTATCCAAAAAATAGCGGTCATGAGTCACCAAAATAACCGAGCCTTTGTATTCCTTTAAATGGCGTTCAAGCCAAGCAACGGATTCGGCATCCAAGTGGTTTGTGGGTTCGTCAAGGAGCAGCAAATCCGGTTCTTCTAATAGTAAGCGGCAAAGGGCAACGCGGCGTTTTTCCCCACCGGAGAGGTTTGTGACCTGCCAATCACCTGGTGGGCAGCGCAGGGCGTCCATAGCTATTTCTATGGAACGGTCTAAGTCCCATAAATTTTCCGCATCAATTTTATTTTGCAACCTCTCCATTTCTTCGGAGAGTTTTTCAAGTTTGTCGCCATCTGCCTCGCCCATAAGCGTTGCAACTTCGTTGTAGCGGTCTAAAATTTTTTGCTTTGCCGCCACTGCAACCATAACATTTTCCTTAACGGAGAGTTCCGCATTTAACTGCGGTTCTTGTGGCAAATAGCCTGCCGTGCGGCCATTCTCTATCCAAGCCTCGCCCTGAAACTCCTTGTCTATGCCTGCCATTATGCGCAAAAGCGTGGATTTTCCGCTGCCATTTGTGCCTATTATCCCAATTTTTGCGCCATAATAAAAACTCAAAGATATATCTTTAAGCACTTCTTTATCGGGCGGGTAGCTTTTGCACACTTTGTGCATATAAAAAATAAACTTTTCTGGTGCTTTGTTTTCTGCCATGCGGGTAAATGTAGAAAATAAATTTCACCCTTGCCAAAACCAAAAAAATTTACTATATTTATGTTGCCTGTTAAAAAGCGGGTACCTCCTGCCTCTAATGTTGGGGGCGGGCAAAGTCCATAGGGAGACATTTATGGGTATAAAAGACTATGAAAC
>Ga0268262_10004726_pt1 | contig 13914 bp, 26 predicted proteins | sample TergutNc150P3_FD_190354 | JGI IMG/M metagenome (GOLD analysis project Ga0268262, IMG submission 190354) | Nasutitermes corniger P3 segment gut microbial community from laboratory colony in Florida, USA - Nc150 P3 (SPAdes) (version 2) | ecosystem: Host-associated > Arthropoda: Insects >... | reverse complement strand
CAATAAAAAAGGCGACAACTTGCTCAACGGTTTCCCATTGAGAAAGCTGTCGCCTCCGTATATCGGATAGCAACCGATTAAGTTATTCTTAGTATACCCTGTTTTTATATATTGTCAAGGGGTTTTTTCAAGATGCAGTTTTTCTTGTGTTTCGATGATGATTTCAAGGAATTTTTTGGCAGATTTGTCAATTTTAATCCGCACCTCGCCGTAATCAACGGAATCGGCAGCCTTATGAACCGCTTCAAGAATCTTCTCATCATGCGCTTTTTCAAGAACCATTACCCCTCCCCAATCTACGGAGATTAAACCTGCGGGTTGCTGCCCTCGGCGCTGTTAGCGTTCTCGCTGCTGGCAGGCGGCGTTTCGGATTTGGTTTTAATGTCCAACTCCTTCGCCGCCTGAATAGCCGCACGAATCTCATCGTCATTGGCAAAGTTTTCCGTATTGATGTCCAACTCCTTCGCACAGGCGACCAGCTCATCATGGTTCATTTCTGCCAGAGGTTTTCCGCCTCCGTCCTGCTCTGAGACATCAGGCTTGTCATCGTCTTTTTTGGTATTGTTTCTTTTCGGCTTTGCCACTGCCGTTGTGGTCTTGGTGACTGCCTCAATGGACGCGCCTTCCTTCACAAAATGCAGTTCCACATCCTGCCGGGTCAGCCCCAGGTACTGCGCCGATACCAGCGCGTCAGCCAGTGTAGGATACGGCCGCGGTTTCCCGTCAGCCCCGTCATAGAACTCTGTCTTGTTCTCTTTGGTAATTGCAATGTTATACATATTGCCCTCCCGTGATATTTTAAGAGGCGACCGCCCCTTGATTACATAACCCTTGTGCTGTTTCTTTTATTCTGTCTCCGTTTATTTTGCTTGTTAATATAAAAAGGCTTATATCCTGGAATATGGCCTGTTAACCACTCCCATTCTTTTTTGGTAATAATACTATCACGTAGATAGCAAAGCGGTTTGACATATTCATTATCAGTCATGTGCTTACTCCGCTTCCGATAGCAAATTCCCCAGAGCCTTATAAATCGAATTGAGGTATTGCCCTTCAATTTTGGTATTTACCGTGCCTGCTTCAATGGTAAGCGTGTCATCTATCGGATCATAAAACATCCTTCCGCCCTGGGAGCCGTTTTCTGCAAATATTTTGTATGCTTCTCCCTTCGGGCGTTTTTCTTCCAGTTCCCGTAAAGCCTGTTCATGTTTGTGCTGCATATTGAGTTGATTGCCCCGTTTGGTCATCGTTACCTCCATATTCCATTTGCTTTGTCCTCAGCCTTCCGCTGCTGCCATTCATCGAATTCCTTTTTTGCTTCCTGTGGTGCATCATCACGTAATTTGGGCGGTTCCCATGCAGGAGCATCTCTATCAAGCCACTTTATTATATTTTCAGTCATATCCATTGTCATTTCATACCTCTATAGAGTAATAATAACATATTATATATACCTTTTGCCATATTTCTACAATCATTTCCCTCAGTTAAATACTCTGATACGGCTTCAGCAATAGTATCATGGTATTCCTCATCGTAGGCATATAATGATAACCCTTTCTCTACTTTGCCCCAAGTAACATTATTCTTTTTGAATAGATTGCAAATTTCGGTTTTTATTATATCATCTTTTTTACTTATTTTTATGAGTAAATTTTCAATTGCATGACCAAATTCATGTGCTAAAGCACTTGATATTTTTGTTGAAGCAAACTGTCCTTCATGTTTTGTAAGATACTTCAATAAATTTTTCTTTGAGGCAAATATTCTCTGATTATATAAAATTATATTTTTATCATATTGATACGCAGCAGCTTCATTAATTGAAAGCGTTTGCGGGGAATATGAGCAATAAATACCATTCAATGTTTCTCCAATATTTGGGAAATCTGTTTGTACCTTATCATATAAATTAACTATATAATCCAGCGTTTCTTTAGGTGTTGTATCAAAATCAACTTTTATTCCTCTTTCAGAAAATTGCTGTGTTAATTCCTGTCTGAATGTACGATCTTCCTCCGTATCTTCCCTATTCATTGGGTATTCGTTTATATCACCAGCAGGTTGACTCATAAACTGTGGTTCATCTCTCAGATCATTCTCTCTCGCCCATTCCTCAATCTCCCTCGCTCCCGGAGTATCCTCGCCCTTCACATAGTCCCGCAACTGCTGAATAAATTCGTCATGGTCTTTCATCCGGGGTTCTACCATGCAGTCACAATTTGGATGTTGATATTCCGGGATACCCCCCGCAACAGTGTACGGCCCCGCCGCGGCAACATCGGGGCATTCGCAGTTCCATGTTCCCCGCCCCGGCATAAGTACCCAGTCATATTCCCCGGTACAGCCGGGATTACTTTCACCATCCTCTACAGCGGCTTCCTGCAAGTTCCGGTATTTCTCTGAGCGGTACAGTCGCATAGCGCGGTAGTCAACGCCCACTTTGCCGAACCGCGCCCGGTACGCCCGTTGATCAGGCGTCAGCGTTACTTTCCCTCTCCACTCTTTTGTACGCAAGTCAGCGCCTTTCGGTACGCGGTCCCATTTCTTGCCGCCGCGCGGCCCTATGTCGGCCACATACTTTGCCGGTTCATACTTGCCCCATCTGCCCAAAAGCGCCTGCGGTCCGCCGTGAACGTACTCCATAAGGTCGGCGGCAACGGTTCTGACATCCCGCCCTTTTGATATGCTATCCAACACAACGTCTAAAATCGTGTCCTCAGTATGGTTGACCGTATCCCACACGGATTTGCCCAACGAAAATGACTGCCGGAAAGTATAATCAATCCGCGTATCTTTCCACTTCCCTTCCGGACGGTAGGCAAAGCCGGTTCCGGTGTATTTTCTCTCTTTGGTGTATATTTTTTCTCCGGTATATTTTTTCTCTCTCTCATTTTTCACCACATCAGTATAGGGTTTACTGTTGGCGATTTTTGTCCGTGCTATTTTCGCCTCAAACATGGCGGTTATTTTGTCCTTGCTCAGTCCATGCCCCGGCACTTTGTCCAGCGCGTCAAAAATGTATTTCTTTTCAATATCCGCTATCAAGCGGGCGGTATTGGCGCGGCCGTTCAGTATCAGCTTCATCAGCCAGTCGTAGAGTTCTTTGCGGGGGAAGGCGGCGCGTATCTGCTCCTCAAGAAACGGCTTGAAACGGTTCGCCCTGACAATCCCGGCTATTTTGGCAAAGATGCGGACATACTCGTGCCTGATTTTCCGCTTACCGGCGATTACCTGCCGGGCGGTCGCGCTGCGGGCGGCGATATACGCTTTTTTATGCTCGGCTTTGGTCATTTGCCGGTATTCCCCTCTCCCATGAAAGGTCTGGCTTCATTCATTCTCTTTTTCAATTCTACAATGACGTTTAATGAGGATGATTTACAAACACCATATTTGATTAGTTTTTTTAGATTTGTCATTCCTTACCCCTTATCTTACTTTTGTATAAAGACTTTTACGTCTTTACTGATTGTAAAGTCATATTTTTTATCATCGCCACACCATATAGTCTTAAGATAAAAACTGCCTAATGGGCTTTTAGTTATCTCAAGAATTTCATCTGGTGAACAATTTATTTTGATAGCGTCGCCTACTTTTATCTCCGTCATTCCGCCCCCCCTAAAAATCAACCCGCACGGGCTTCACTTACTCCTCCCGCTTGAGGTCTTGTCCTTGTCTTCTAAATCTGCGGCGCCATCGTCCAGATCGTCCCCATCGCCTTCGGTTGAATCCTCAGCCTGCCCGCCGATGTCATCGTCAGCCTCCGCCTCATCTGCCGCCGTTTCATCTCTGGCGTCATACATATCTCCCTTGAGGTGGAGCGTATGATCCGTCAGCATCTCATACATTCCGTCCTTGATTTTGTTCCGGGAACGTTCCGGCATATCCGGATAGAACTTGTCAATGAAATATTTAATGTCATCATAACCCATAGCGGCGGACTGGATAATTGAGCCAAGCCCTTGGGTGAACATATTGAAAATCTTCGCCTGGACTTCTTTGCTCACCATTTCAAACTGATCCCAGTCATTCCGCACTTCGCCATAACTGGTCTGCTCCATAAAGCCTTTAATGGTCAATGTCTGATTAAACATCAAAGTAAAGGCCCGGTTCATTTCCCGCCGCAGGTTGTGAATGTATGAGATACCGAGGTCTTTTTGCGTGTCGGTACTGGCATGGTTGCCGGTCGCCAGCCCCGGCCAGAACAGTTCGGGAGCGCCGGAACCAATAACGATCAATTTGTTGTTGGCGTTAATCGCCTCGGTGTGCTGCCGGGTCGCGTCAGCCGCAAGATACAGGAATTCGGTTTTCTCCTGCTCTCCGGTGTTGATATAAAAATCGTCCTCATAAGGGTCTACCTTACCTAAGTCTTCAAAGCCGTTGTTCTTGAGCCAATCAGTTGGGTTAGTGGCATGCTGTACTAACTTAGGTTTTGATCTTGATAGTATTTCGTCACGGGTTCGCTGGATTTCGTGGGTACTCTTAAACAGCCGGAGGTTGCGGCCAAAAATCGAATGCCCCCGCCATTCGTTTTCTTTGCACTCATGCCCGAAAGGAATGGGGATAAAACCGAATGGGTTGTTCATCTTGACGTTTTTCAATTCCTGCTTGTTTTCGGTGTTGGTCCACCATATCTGGATATAATCCCGCCCAATACGCCGCTTGCGCTCGGCGGATTTGACCTGGTTATAGCCGTCAACGTACTTGAACATCACATGATCCCACACCACGTTGATCTCGTTGGTGTCCATGTCAATTTCAATGTCGGTTATGTTCTGGTCAGGTATGGCTTCCCAAATAACGCGCCCCAGCTTCTGGCTGTACCGGCACCAGCGCCATGCCGTACCGATGAGAAGGTAGGTCTGCACGATGATCGGGCATTCATCGCACTGCGCGTCCAGTATGTCTTTTACCGCGTCCTGCGTTTTCTTGTCCGGCGCTTTTGGCGTTGGTATGCCGATTAAGTTGGTCGGTACGTTTATCGGGGTGTACGCCATCGGGGAAGCGAATTGCAGTTCGGCAACCGTGCCGTAGAACAGGCCGTACAGCAGATCGGCGTTTGCCGGATACCCGCCTGATATATCAACGCTCTGCGGGCGGTTGGCCCGTTCCCGCCGGCCCAGGTCCCGCTGCGTTTCCCCGCCCTTTCTCCAGAACCCCAGCGAGCCCAGCAATTTCTGAAAATGCCCACCCTGTAATACGCTATCGCTCATAATCCCTCCCTATCGTTTCGCCTGAAATAATCAGCCGCCAAAACTTCGTATTCCTTCAAATCGTATAAATTGCCGTCAAGCAGCCTTACGTCCTGTTTCTTGATTCCAACGATTCTGCCGTTGTAACGCTTAACCAGTCTGTCATAGGTTTTTTCTATCGGATTCCCAACAACCACACGAAAGTTGATTTTATTAAATCCATATCTTTCAAAGATGTATTTAATTGCGGTTAATACATCCTTCCCAAAAATGTAGTTATGTGGTTTCTCACATCTGAAATGAATTATGTGTATATTATCTACTAAATTATCCGGCCGTCTAATTTGATATGAAATCATTCCAAGAATATTTTGCTCATAGATAGATACGAAGTGATTACTGGCCCAAGTATCTTCAGGCAATTTGAATTCTTCCCTGTATGTGCTGCATTGTTCAAACTGATAAAACGGGTCAAATGCGATTGTATAAAATAATTGCCGTAATTGCTCTTCATATTTTTTTGCATACTCTAACATAACCTAATCGTCCCTCCTGCGCCGTGCCGCCATCTGTTCGCGGTATTCATCGTCAAATACCGTACTCTTGCCAAACGCTTCCCGCAATAACGATGACGCAGAGTCCGGCGCGTCATCATAACCCCTCGTGTCAGGTTTCCAGTCCAGTATCTGGTTCATGTATTCCGGATCTGTTTGATCGTCCCATAGTATATCATGCCATGACTGGTATAGGTAAGTGGAAATTTTAATCTGCTTGTTCATGTGTTCGGCATAAGTACGGCACCGCAGCCCCTGGGCTTGCAAGTCTTTGGCAAGAAACCCCTTGTCCGCGTTGCTCTCCATGATAATTTCCGAACAGTGCCATTCCCGGTACTGCCGCACGATAAAATCGTACCAGTCCCGCACGTTTCCCGCAAATACCCAGCCGATCGCGTGGCCTTCCGTCATAATGGTGAGGGCGCAGGTGTCGCCTCCTCCGTAGGCCGCGTCAATGTGGGCGGTAACTCTGCCGGTACGCCATGTCTCTTTGTCAAAGGGGCCGTACTGCGGCTCCTGGAACAGCAACCCTTCATCGGCAATCAGTTCCAATTCGTAGTTTATCGCTTTCAAGAACGGGGTAAGCCGCTTCCATTTTTCCTCTAATTCCTCTTTCGGGATAAACGTGTTGTACTTGGATTCCGGGTATTTCTTGACTTCTGTAAAATCCTCGATTACGTCCCAGCCGTCACCTTGCGCCCACTTTGTTCCCAGCCACATAGACAGGGCTCCGGGATCGACTACATTTCCCGCGAGTTCCCTTATGCTTTCTTTGGTTTTTTCTCGTTCCGCCCGGCTTACTTTGTCTTTAAGGCCAATAACATCGTCCGCTATTATAACATCAGCGTGCGCGCCCGTGATCGCGTCGTTAATGCCCTTTGCGAGAAGGCTTGGCTCTATCGTTATGTCTTGTTTGAAATTAAAAAGCAATTCATCCGTTTTATCAGTTATTTTCTCCGGCGCAAACCCATGGGCAAGTGTAAATAGTAATTGTATTTCAGGCTTTTCAAACGCTTTTGATACCGCTTTAACTACCTTACAAGATTCTTCATGGGTTTTTCGCGCGAGTATAATTCTTGTAGAGGGATTAAAAAGCAGATAGCGGATTGTTCCAGTAACAACAACCGAAGTAGTCTTAAAACTTCCCCTGAACGCCATTAGCCCGCGTGAGCCTTTTTTATCCCAGCATTCCTTAATCCACTCCGAATGCAAGTCAATCAGTTTATTATAACCAATGAGATGACCTAAAAGATGCGGTTTATGCTTTATTTTATAAAGATAACTATCAATTGTTTTTTCGTTTAGCCCTTGGTTTTCGTTCATTTATTTTTACTTTCGGCTCCTCCTTTTCAGAAAATATCATGCTTAGTTTTGTCAGGGTTTCGGGAGGTATCTCGCTGACTCCGTGGTTTATAGTTTTTTCGGGCTTGCCAAACGCCCTATTCATAAGTATCTCTGAATTAGTTAATTCTCCTTTTTTCATATCTGAGGTCATTGCTTTAAGGTAAATTATACTCAATATAGGCGGTTTATCATTTTCATCATCAAGTATTTGTTGTATTTCTTTTGCGTCATATAAAATTATACTGGAAATAAAAGCTTTAATATCATCGAGCGATGCTTTTTCTCTGATATATTTTGCAAATACATTCGGTCGCCTGCCGTTATTTTCCGGCTGGTTTGTCGATGAGAACTTTTTCCCCTTTTCGAGGTTTTCAAGAGACTTTTTATTCACCGCCATAGAATCGTCGTTTAATCCTCGTTTTCCGACTTATGACAGATTATACACCCATTTCCGGGAAAGGCAAGTGTTTTACCTTTTTCAGCCTTTTTCAAGCGTTTCAGCCCCTTTCCAAAATGCCCAAAAACCTACCTGTAGGTACGTTTAACGAGTTTTCCGGGCCATGCCCATACTTTGATAGGTTTTCTGCCTATTTCTACATTTTCCGCAGGTACAATTCTTTGGAATAACCGTCTGACCGGAATGCCATCAGCTTCAGAAATTGCTCTTTCGAAAGATCGGACAGCCTGAATACCTCTTCCGGTTTCATACCGAGCTGCTTGCTTATCTCCTTGATTGTTTTTCCCTGTTCCAATAGCCGCTTTACAATGTTCTTCATCGGTTCCAGCAGGTGTGTTCCGCGCGCCCGGTTGTGGGTTACCGTGCCGTAAATGTCTCCGGCTTCGTTTTCATGCTTCACGATTACTATGGGAACCTTGCCGCCTAATAATTCATATAATGTCTTTTTCTCCCCTTGCGGTTTAAATTTCCATTCCGGGCCTGAAACCGTCCAGCGGTGAAAGCCGTCAATAATGGTCAAATCGGGGCGGCAGACTATGGGCAATGTCCAGCCGTTGCTGAACATGGACTGCGTTAATAATTCAAGGTTTTCCCTGGATACCTTGTTGGGATTGTAATTATTTGGCCGTAATTTATCCCAGTCCACCCATTGCAGGGTAGACAACGGCGCGAGAAGCTTATTGTGCATATTTTTTTCTCCCGTTATGAGCGTGTGAATACTGCATATTGATTGTGGTTATAATAGACCTCATGGTTCTCCGCTTGGGATCTCCCCCCGCGAGGCAGTCATAAATCTGTTTGTAAACCCTTTTTTCGATTATCGGGCCGTATTTTACGAGTATCTGGATCATCCGTTGTGCGTTTTCCAACGAGCCTTTAGTAACAAAGTGCTTTTGAGGGTCTTTAAGCAGCCTGAACACTTCCGCTTTATAATCCTTGGGGTCTTCAAGATTTCTCCGTGTTCTGCTTGAATGCCGGAACATCTCGCTGTCCCAATATAACGCCGCCAGGTATGCGTTCGGTTCCCTCCGGATTATGCGGTCCATAAGGTCAGGGTAGTATTCGTTCATCTTCACCAGAGACTTTGCCGTATCCACGCTGAAAAACTGCGATACCCTTAAAGCGTTAAGCCTGCTTCCGGTCTGGTACAGGTAGAGGTAAATGTCCGGAATTGCGATATTTCCCTCATACAGATACCGCCATACGTCGGAATCTTTCCAGTCGTACATCGGCCATACCATGTTTCCCCGGGCCAGGCCGGTTTTTGACGAAAACGAATTCGTCATGTATTTTGACCGTTGCAATGACTCGGCAAGGCGCACCCCGGTTATGCAGATACCGTCAGAATTATGCTTTATGAGAAAATCCTGATAGGTGTCCCGCCGATTTTTAAGCCGCGGATGGTCCATAATCGCGAATGGCGGCGGTTTCCGTACCCAAACGTCTTTTTTAGTACTGTCCCAGCAGATAAAAGACTCGTCTTCTTCAAGATTGTTGAAACAGCAGAAATGCCTGACCTCAAGGCAAAACCAGTTAAATTGCCCGCCGGCAAGCAACACTTTCTTGCGCGATTCGCTGACGCTTTTTTCAATGCAGTCAAAAATAGCCTCTTCGTCAATAAACTCGGCGATTATCTGGGCCGGGTTTATTTTTCCTTCTGCCGCCAGTCTCAGTACCATGTCCAGGAGGCACAGAGAATCCTTGCCCCCTGAAAATGACACGTAAACCTTTTTCCCGTTGGAAAAAGCGTTCATTATCCGTTGCCGGGCGGCCTCAAGGACGGTTCTCGTGCCTTCCCGTTTTACAACCATATTTCTTTACCGCAATGAGGGCAGATAATGGGTTTATTCTCCGTTTCGCCCGGAGTTTCCGGATCCGTTTCATCTGTGGGGCCCCACGCTTCTTCTTCCTCATTGGCTCCGGCATGGGATTCTATTTCCGCGATGTTTTCCGCCGTGGCCACGCCGTAGCCGTCAAGGACCTGGGATATTTCTTCAGACGCGGCGTTTATGGAGTTCAATATATCGTCATCAAAGCCCGGAATATCAAAATCCCCGGCCAGTTCGCTTATAAGCGCCTCAATGTTATTCAGGTTATCAATGCCCAGGCCCGCCGTTTTGTTGTCGGCCATCATCAGTTTCTTTTTGTCGTTTTCTGAAAGGTCATATAAAATAACCGTCCAGGCTTTTTTATAACCTTCCGCACGCATCGCCTCGGTTAACCCGTTCCCCGCCAAAACAAGGTATTGGTCGTCAACAACCACATCCTTGTATTGACCCCATTTCCTGAGGGAACGCCGGATTTCGTTTATTTGTTTTTCGGGGTGTATGCGGGTGTTTTTCTCCGGCGTTTTGAGGAGGTCTATATTAACTTGCTTACGTTCTTTTCTCATACGCTTTTCTCCCGTTGCTTTTTCTTTTCCGCGCAGCGCCAGCCGATCGCGAAAAGGATCGCGCCGATAACGATGTAGATACGGATTGACGCCATAAGCGTCCACACGCCGAGAACGCCCATGGGTATGAGGAACTGCCAGAGAGCGATGGCGGCCGCATTGACAAGCAGGCCCAGCCGGCGCCCAAAAGTGATGTAGATACTGTACAGGAATGACGAAATGGTGGAGACCGCCACCAGAGTTATCAGAAACGCTTTGATAATATTCAGCACGGGGTTGAAATTTGTCCACGCCAAAAGGAATGTGAATGTAAGGTAGGCGCCGAACAGCAGGCCGCCCGTGATGAATGCCCGGCGTATATTGACCTTTTTGGTTCCGTCCCCGTTTTGGTCGTTATAGTCCAATATTTCATAGAAATACGGGTACAGGAACGGCCCCGGCAACAGGAGCAGGCATTTCTCCACGCCGACCCCGATGCCGTCCAACCCCCAGGACAGCGCGTTCATGTTTCCCCGGGAATTAATAATAGCGAATACTGTTAGAAGCAGGGCGACAGTGTAGACGCTGATCCAACTCGCGTAATCGGTAAGTACGTTCCGGATCATGCCGAACCTGAGCAGTAAAATGAGAAACGCCGCGGCGACGGCGTAGGCTAACATCATGCCGAAGCGGCCCGTCAGCGGGGTATCCTTGAAAATGGACTGGATGCCGTTCATGTTTACCCACACCTGAAACACGCACATGAAGCCGACAACGTAGTGCATGAAACGGCTCCGGAAGACCTCCCGCACTTTGGGTATCATCGGCGCGAATATCCCGAATACAATGCAGGCCATTGTATTCCCGAAGGCCCACAGCAGAAACGGCACGATGCCGAAATTCTGCGCCATTTGGATGCCTACCATGAGTGATCCGACTCCTGCCCATGTAGCGGCTATGGACATTGAGTAGTACCCCGATGGATTTTGAATAAAGTTGTTTCTTGCGCGCGAAAATACGCGCAGCCGACTTCCGGCATCCGGGCGCGGCCCATGCCGGTTTTTGAGAATGGTATTCATAAGTTCTCCCTCTGTTGGGGAGAATAACCTAATGGATTTTTATTGTCAAATTTTATCGAATTGTATTATATGTATATTGATTACTTATTTGTATTGTGTGTATTTTGTCCGAGCGCTCGGACAAAATATTTCTTTTCTCTCTTATTTCAGTAGAATTACATTCGCTTCGCCGGCAATACATTCGGGCAGACGGCGGCGGTTATCCCCCACAGGTTCATATAACGGCAGATGAAAAAGGTCACACCCGGGCTGGAATGGGCCTTCACCTTTGGCCAATACTTCCGTCATTTTTTACGCTCCTTTATATCATAGTATCTTTTTCAATGTGTATATTCCAGTATCAGCAAGCCCCCTTTTGTTGTTCCGCATTTTGCCCACCCAGCTTTCAGAAAACAATATCCTGGGTTTGTCGATTTTATTTTCTTTGCATTAACATAGGTATATAGCCTTTCTTTCGGCCACCGTCTGCGGCATATTGATACCGCTTCTTTAATCAGCGATGATGAAAGAAGCTTGCCCTCGTTCCGAAATACGGCGCAATTTACCCCTTGCTGGCCGCTATCGTCTATAAATTTTCGCCATACAAACAGCGCATTTTTATCCAAAGTCAATAAAACTATTTTTTCTCCCGGCCCGCAAAACAGTTTTCTTTCCCTTTCGTCAGTGTATTTGTAACAAGAGTAATGTCGCTCATACAGCGCAAGAGCAATGGGGTTTCCGTCTTTTACCTGATACCAGTTACCGCCGCCTATCGGAAACAAAAACCCATCCCGCATTTTCAATCCTTAAAACGGCATCTGTTGTGTGTCATTATCATATTTTTCATGGGTCGCAAAAACTTCAAAATCAGAAAGCGCAAGACCTAATTTAAGTTTATAGTTACAAAAAATCCTGAGCAGTCCGCTTTTGGGCAAACAGTCTATTTTCCAAGCACTACGCTTTATTTGTTGTAATTCGGAAAAGATACCGACACTCATACCGTCAATTCCATAACCGCCAATCCCGTCAATATCCAAAATATCGCTACACCCCGAACATCTGCAGATTGGTATTTCGTCTTTAACGGCGACAAAATCCATCATTCTCCACCCGCTGTCATGTTTATGTCTGGACGGTAATATAACCAGCGCGTTGCATTCAATAGGCGTATCAAAATGCTCACGCCCAGGTAGTTTTTTGAATTCTCTTACGGTCATTTCCTTAATGTTTTTCATCGTTATTCTCCTTCTCTTTGATCATTGCCTGTAAATAAAAGATATCATCGAACAAATAATCATCTCTAAAAGCAGTTGTCTTATAGAAACTTCCGGATCCACAAGAAACACCGCCCTGGGGATGCCAACCTTTTACAATCAGATCATTGACAGTTAATTCTAAACTGCCTATTGATTTTTCTTTTACGACTTTATACTCCATTTCCTTCCTCCTCTTTAGTCTGTAGTATTATCGCTATATCAAGAACCCGTAACAGGTATTCCGGTTCAATGTAGTTGGTACATTTTTTATAACAATGCTCTTTACTGCATTTCAAACAGGCAACCAGTTGTTTTTTCAAGCATTTTAATTCGGTTATACTCATAATATTTCTCCCTGATAATATTCATCTCCGGTTGTTTTATAGAGTTTTTTACACTCGTCATTACTGTTTGTCAGACAATTCTGGCTTGATTTCTATGCCTTTCTTTTTATCATTAGGAATAAAAATCTCAAGCTCATAACATTCTTTATCCATGAAAAACCTGTCCCGGTTATCCATGAAGTACCTCAAAATGGCAAGCGTAATGTCTTTCATTCTCGCCTTGTAAGACCTTTCTTGAAAAATATGTCCGTGATTGTCAAACCAAGAATAAACATCTCGTAAAGCGTCGGCGTATCCTTCGCTGTATTTAATGTGCATTATCATTGTTGCTCCTTTAAGAAATAATTGACTAAATTAGTTATTATTTCTTTTTGTTTTTTGTTTAGTTTGTATAGTTTTAATCCTTCGTTTTCTATTCTCCAATCTTTAGAGACATCACCAATTACGTCTTGTAGGCTGACGTTTAACGCTTTGGCAATCTTTACCAACGAATTAAGCGTAGGAAGATTTTTTCCCTTTAAGATATAATGTACATTACTTCTTGATATGTCAGCGTCCAACGCCAAATCATCTATTGTTATATTTTTTTTATGCCTTATGCGCTCAATGTTTTCAACTATCTGATAACATTCAGGTTCAAATTCTTTCATGTTGTCAATTTCTCCCTTAACTTTTCATCGCTCGTTCCGCACGTTTGCGGTGATACCTTCTATACAGATAACAACCTATCCTGTGCAACTGGTCGCCTCTGCCTTTTTGTATGTACTCCTTACATTTTTCCTCATTAATCCTAAGATAATAGTTTAAGAAATCAATCGTTGATTTTAATTTCAATGCCCTGTCCTCCTTTTCCCTCTAGCCTCTTTAATGTTTTATTCAGCTTGTCAATTTCACCAAAGGTTATATTTTTCAACTGCTCTATCATTTCTATTCTTTTTTTGTATTGTTCGATTTCGAGATCATCTTTTTTCAATTTATTTTTTAACCGTCTAATCTCCGTTACCGTGAAATATATTTTTTCCGCTTTATTCATAATTTTGCCTCGCTTACAAACCAACCTATTTCTACCTATTTCCGCCGCTATTGAAAAGGCGAACGCCAGAACTTTGGACTGGATATTGTCTACTAATTCATAATTGTCTTTAACCGTTATTACTTTAATTCCGTTTTTCATACAGAATTCAAGTATTCGCATGACCATGTACATTGACCTTTGGACCTACCCCCCTCAGGTGTACACAAAGATAAGCGAGAAATACAATGATAAGGAGAGGGAAAAGATGGGAAAGAAAAGTTCAGAACGGCGTGTTTACACGAAGGAATTCAAAGCCGAGGCGG
>Ga0268262_10004725_pt1 | contig 13915 bp, 13 predicted proteins | sample TergutNc150P3_FD_190354 | JGI IMG/M metagenome (GOLD analysis project Ga0268262, IMG submission 190354) | Nasutitermes corniger P3 segment gut microbial community from laboratory colony in Florida, USA - Nc150 P3 (SPAdes) (version 2) | ecosystem: Host-associated > Arthropoda: Insects >... | reverse complement strand
TCCCCCGATATATTTTAACTATAACAAATATAGTATTTTTTTTCAAGTAATTTATTCATTGGAAATTTCCTTTTCCGGAGGCTCAAATTTAGCGTATTTTGCGTTCATTTCCAGCTTAACTACGCCTATTGGTCCGTTTCTTTGCTTCGCGATTATCAAATCCGTAGGTATTCTGTCAAAAGAAACGGGTTTTTCCTCTTCTTTATCATTCTTGTTTTTTTTGGGCTGCTCGCGGTTTAAGAACAACACTAAATCGGCGTCCTGCTCTATCGAGCCTGAATCCCTTAAATTCGCCAGCGTGGGGGTTTCCCATTGGGCGTCGCGGTTAAGCTGGCAAAGAACCACTATCGGGATATGCAGCTCGCGGGCAAGGCTTTTTAAGGCGCGGGAAATATTGGAAACCTGATCAAAACGCTGTACCACCTTTTTGTCCTCGTACCCGATAAGCCCCAAATAATCAACAAAAATTATCTCCACCTTCTGCTGGGAGCACAGTTTGCGCGCCTGAGTGCGAAGGCTTCCAAGATCCATGTTTGGAATATCGACAATATAAAACGGCCCATCATACAAAAGACTCATTACGTCTACTATTTTTTTATAATCGCCCGTGCTTAAAAAACCGCTTCTTAAATTCTGCGCCTGAACCTTTGCCTCGCTGCTTATGATACGCTGGGCAAGAGCGATATTCGACATTTCCAAAGAAAAGAACGCTGTGGGTATTTTTTGATGAAACGCCATATTGGAAGCCATATTAAGAGCAAGGGCGGTTTTTCCCACGGATGGGCGCGCGCCTATTACGATAAATTCCTCACGCTGAAAACCCGACGTTAATTGATCCAGTCTTTCAAAGCCTGTTGAAATTCCTGTTATGGGATTTTTGGACTTCATTACATTGTCAAGAATTTGGATTGTTTCTTTTAAAACTTCGCTGATCTTTCTTGAAGAAAAAACCTGTCTTTCATCGCTTAACTTAAAAATAGTCCTTTGAACGTCTTCCAGTATCTCGGCGGCTTCTTTTGATTCATCGTATACTTTCACGCCGATTTCCGACGCCGCGCTTAACAACGCTCTTTTAACGGAGTAGTTTTTTACCATTTGCGCGTAATATTCAATATTCGCGCTTGAGGGAATAACGGTTGTAAGGCTTGAAACATAGGACGCGCCGCCGGCTTCGTCCAGCTTGCCCTTTTGTTTTAATTCCTGAACTACGGTCTGAATGTCGGGGCGCAGTCCTTTTGAGTCGAGACTGATGATAGCTTCAAAGATGCGGGAATTCGCGCGGGAGTAAAAATCGTTTAAGTTAAGATGAAATTGAATGGCGGCGGATACGGCTTCGCTATCCGCCAGCATACTGCCTAACGCAGCCTTTTCCAATTCATCGTCATGAGGCGGTGTTTTATCCTTGATCGATTGGGACACGGTACGGTCTCCTGTGTCCGCTATTCAGCAGCAGTTTCTGTTTTTTGTTCGGTTTCTTCTGTAACAGTTCCCTCAGCCGGAGTTTCCTGCGCGGCGGCTTCCTGACGATCCCTTCTGCCCCGTTTCGGCGCGGGCTTGGAAGCGGAAGCTTCAACTTTTATTTCCTGCGCGATAATTGTAATTACAATTTCCGCGGACTGATTTTCGTAAAGTTTAACTGTCGCCTTGTATTTGCCTACGCTCTTAAATCCGTTGCCCGCGAGCTCTATGCGTTTTCTTTCAATCTGGAATCCTTGTTTGGCAAGTTCGTCCGCGATTGTTTGATTCGTTACCGCGCCGTAAAGTTTGCCGTTTGCTCCGGCGGGCATTGTAAGAGAAAGCTCAAGGGTGTCAAGTTTTTCTTTTATTCCTCTTGCGTCCAGACGTTTTTGCTCTTTACGCGCTTCTATTTCCGCCCTGCGACCTTCGATTACTTTAATCATTCTGGGAGTGTAAGGCAGCGCGATTCCTCTTGGGAAAAGATAGTTACGAGCGTAACCTTTCGCTACTTCTTTTACGTCTCCCTCCTCGCCGAGAGTCGCGAGATCCTTGTTTAAAATAACTTTCATACCAAGCTCCTTGCTATCCCGCCTTGCGGGACAGACACTCCGAAAAGTTTTACGGAGTTTTCATTAATATCAGCCGCAAAAAAGCAGCTGTCGCCCCGGAGTAGAGGCTTGCCTGACCACTTTGCAAGCGGTCAGGTCAGGTTAGGCTCTTTTCGCAATGCGAAAAGGACGCCAATTATCTATTATTCCCAGTAAAACCAATGCCGCGAGGGCGAATGAATTTAACGGGCTGAATAATACTACAATAATCAATACGTTGATTATTAAACGGAAAGCGTTTGACTTTAGCGACATCCAGTACATTAATATGCCGATACCCTGCGCCAGATAAATTATAGCGCAAATAGTAAATACATTCCATGCCAAAATACCCAATATTTCAACTTTAAAAATACCGGTTAATACGATTGTCGCCAAAGAAGCGGAGAACGCCCAGATTGTATTCGCGGGCGCGTAAAAAGCCGTTAATCCATGATCCATTCTTTGCCTTTTTATCATCGAAACAACGGCGACCGCCATTTGACGATTAATAAAAAACAAAAAGAACATACTGATTAACGCTCCGCCCCTTAAAAGAAACATCTTAGCGAATTCCGTTAAATGTTCAGGTGTAAATACCTGCGTAAATAACGGATTTTTTATCTGTACTTCAGAATCGCCCGCGCCGAATAATTCTTCCGCTGTTTTGGAAAACAATTCAAAAAATCCGGAAGAAGGGCTGTTAATGTAAACAAGGAAAATAACCGCGCATACGGACGAGGCGATAACAAATCGATATAACGTCCTCATTCCTTTTCCGCCCATTATCCATGTAAATCCAAGCAAGACTGTTGTTAAGTAAAACGCTTCTATCGGCATATTTTTTATACCGTCTATTTTTGAAAACGCCTGAATGACCATAATAACGATATTTGCCGCCGCCGCCGTAATAAATACCGGCATATAAACGCCGGTAACAATTATTACATACCCAAGCGGCGCAAGATAAAACAGCGAAAGAATTCCCGTCTTCATAAACAGCAGACTTATAGTCGTACAAACAAATAATGTAATAATAGGCGAATATTTATTAATACCGGGAAGCCTTTTCTCCATAGTTACGGAGGGGGAACCGTTTTCTTCTTCCTGAAACATTATTTATTCCGCTACATAGGGAAGAAGCGCGATGCTTCTTGCCTGTTTGATAGCCAGGGCAAGGGCGCGCTGATGTTTCGCGCAGGTTCCGGTAATACGGCGCGGAAGAATTTTTCCTCTTTCCGTAATAAACCTGCGAAGCGTATCAGATTCCTTGTAGTCTATCTTCATTTTTTGGGCGCAGAATTTGCAAACTTTTTTCTTGAAAAAAACTTTCTGCCCTTTTCCGCCGCGTCCGCGCTCATCGCCGTCGCGGTCGTCCATCTGCATATCCATTTCCCTGCCGTGGCGGGGATGGGGTTCGGTATCAAAATATCTGTCGTCTGACATAAAAATCTCCTTATTAGATTAAATTTTAAAAAGGTATATCGTCGGTAAAACCGTCGTCTTTACCTGATGATGAAGAATAGCTTTGCGATTCCTGCGAATTGTTAGACTGAGAATTATTGTTATTCTGCCGGTCTCCTCCGCCTCCGCCTGAGCCTCCTCCTCCGCCGCCCAAAAGCTGAATATAATTCGCGATTATCTCAACTTTGGAACGGTTTTGTCCGTCCTGTTGCCAGCGATCCTGACGGAGTTCACCGTCTACGCCTATCATTTTTCCTTTTACAAGGTATGATTGCAAGGATTCGCCCTGTTTGCCCCACAGTACAATGTCAAAGAAGTTCGCTTCGTCTTCCCATTGATCGCCGTTTTTCTTTCTTCTGTTTACGGCGATGGAAAATTTGCAAACCGCCTGTCCTCCCGCGGTGTATTTTAATTCAGCGTCTCTTGTAAGCCGACCGATTAAAACTACATGATTAACGTCCGCCATATACTCCCCTATTCCTCATTTCTTACAAAGAGGTATTTAAGAAGATTGGCGTTAAGTTTAAAAATACGGTCAAGAACGGTAATTTTTGCGGGGTCGGATTTAATTACCAGAAGGACGTATTTTCCGCGTTTTCTTTTTTTAACTTCATAGGCGAGGTCGCGATCCCCGAGTTCATCGGTTTTTTCGACTTCGACTCCGTTGGCGGAAAGGTCAGAAAGCAACTGTTCCCGTCCCGCCCTGTGCTGGTCTTCTTCCAGGGGGAAGATAACCATTAATTCATATTTGCGCATAGTTCCTCCTTATGGTCCTATGGTGTCCGGCAATGCCGGAAAAGAGGTTAGCTTAAAATGAGATTTAAGCCTTAGTTCAGGGTAGCAAAAACAGGGGTTAATGGCAAGGGGTTTTAGGCGGTTTTTGGAAGAAATTTACCGCAAACCACACGAACCAGCGCGAACCAAGAAAGATTTGAGTATTACACCGATAAGAGCGTAAAACAGAGCGAAATTAAGGGGTGTATTCTGCGATTGATTTTTCTCGCTTTTTAGCGTTTTTTCAATGGATATTATTTTTATTTTTAAAAAATAAGAGCTTGCAAGCGTTAAAAAACTTTTAAGAAAGAGGAAATACATGAAAATTAAAATTGATTTAAATCTTTTGGGAATATTTGTTATGAGTGTCGTGGTAATAGTAATTACTCTTTCTATTATAATGGCGAATGTTACCTATGCTAACGCGCGTAAAGAAAGTATCAATAATGCCGAGTTGAAGCAATTAAACGTAAACAGCAAGAATAAAATAAATTCCAAGACTCAATTTATTGATAAAAACGCGGAAGAAACGGACGCTCAAAAATATTTATTGCTGATTGTTACACAAAGGGTATTGGAAAGGATTATAAAAGCAAACGATAAAATAGCTTTTATGGCGGTTTACATGGACGACGGAACAATTATCGCGCACTTTAAGCCGGAACGTATCGGCAGAAAGATATTTGATGCCGACGTTGAATTCAAAGATTATATGCAGGATATATTTTCCGCGATGAACAACAGGATTACCTACAAGGGGATTAGATACGATCCATTGCTTCATGAAAACATGAAATTTATAGTGAAGCCTTTAAAAATACTTAATTTTGATGAAAACCTGACTCTGTTAATAGGCGTGAATGAATATGACGTGTTGGTAGGAGGCGTATTATGAAAAAAACTGCGAGAAACGGCGGTTAATGATTTACATTGAGTAACTCGTTGCAGCGCAACGGGTTACTCGTGTTATGTGATATTTAGCGGGTAGTTATTACGAGGCATTAAGAAACGATGAAATAATTTATAATATTGATTAATATACTACAAAATGGCGGCGCTACCACTCGCCTGCAAAAAGTATTTCCGGTTCAAGTATAAATCCCGTCTTTTTTTTAACTTCCAAAGCTGTTTCGTCCACAAGAGCGCGAATGTCATTCGCGGTCGCATTGCCTGTGTTAATGATGATATTTCCATGGAAAGGAGCTATTTGCGCTCCGCCTATTTGCCGGCTCTTTAAACCAAGTTCATCTATTATTTGCCCTGTGGGTTTTCCAAAATCACGGTTGTTTTTAAAAGCGGAACCGGCGCTGGGGAAACGGTAATGTCCTTTTTTTTCTCTGTCTTCCCTGTATTCTTTTATGTTGTTTAATATTTTTTCTTTTTCTTCTTTATTGCACTTTTTTAATCTGAATGACGCGCTTACAATGACGCAATCCATTTTTTGGAAAGGGCTTTGTTTGTACGCAAAATCGGCGGCGTTTTTTCCTATCTTATGTATCGCGTAACTGCTTTTTAATTCATGATCGCAGTTTATAATTTCCACCCAGCCTAACACATCCGCTATTTCTCTCTCATAACAGCGGGCGTTCATCCAGACAGCCCCTCCAATCGTACCGGGCATTCCGGCAAAAAACTCAAGTCCGCTGAAACCGGCGGCGCAGAGTGTATTAACCGCTTCATCTATGTTTGTTCCGCTTTTAAAAATTATTTCACCTTTATCAAAGTATAAGTTACCGTTTCCATTTTTCCAGTTGCTCATTTCCAGCGTTATGCCGCGTATTCCTTTGTCGGAGACTACAATATTCGCGCCTGCGCCGAGAATAAATACGGGAACATTCTGCGTTCTGCAGGTATTTAAAATATTTAAGCAAAAATTCCTAAAGCCGTCGCCCTTGGGTGACAGCAGGCAGTCGGCGGGACCTCCCACTTTAAACGTGGTGTGATCTTTTAGCGGCTCGTTATAGTAAAAATTTATTTCGCATGGAGTTTCTTTAAGACATTTATATATTATTTCTTTTATTTTTTTTACATCCATAATTAATTACTCGGAATTTCTATACCAAGATTTTCCGCCGTTCTTTTTGCCTTTTTTGAAAGACCTTCATTTTTGTCTTTTGTAAGCGTAATTATCTCTTCTTTAAGCCCCATAAGTTTATTGTTACTTGCCATATCAAGACCGTATAATTTTTCCATTATGCCGCCTGCGCTTAAAAAACGGCGGGCTACGGTTTCTATTTCCGATTTATCGTTTTCTATTACTGTCTCGCCTACAATTTTTAAAAAGCCGTTGTAAAGATTTGTTTGATTTCTTTTCTTTGCCTCATCAAGTTCTGCGACAACTTTGCTGAAATATTTTTGGCTTGAATTTTTACTAAGCATGTCGGCGGCAAGGAGGCGGACGCGGTCTGTGTTTTTCCGCTCTAAAAATAAACTTTCAAGAACCGCTATCGCCTCATCGTTGGAGATAGCGCCAAGCGCGCGGATTGATTCGTCTTTTACGCTGGGAACATCATCGCGCTCGGCGCGGAATTTTAAAAAGGGAACTGCAGAGGCAAGTTTTCGGTCGCGGCTTGCCTGCGCCGCGGCGATTCTTGTGCGGTAGTATGAATCCCTGAAAGCGTCGAATATCGCGTTCTCCGCCGCTGAACCTGAAAACGGACCGAGGGCGGCGACCGCTGAGGAGCGCAAGTTTGGATCTTTTGCGCTGATACAGCTTACTATCGCGTCAAGTCCTTTTGGATCGCCGATTTGGGACAGAGCGCCTAACGCCGCCATGCGAAGGGGTACGCGCTCATCAGGGTTTGTCGCTATTTCCGTAAGAAACTCAACGCCGGCAGACGAGCCTGTGGCTCCTATGGCGGTTATTACTGCGCTGCGGTTATCGTTGCCGGGGTCTTTGTCGTTATAAAAATCAATTAAAAATTCCGCCGTCTTGTCCGCCAGTTTTTTGTCCCCTGAGCTTGCGCTGCCAATGGCGCGGAAACCGGCGTTTAAAAACTTTTTTTCCTCTGTTTCAAGGAGTTCCATAAGAACGGGAACCGACTCGCCGGATTTCATTTTCCCCAGATAATCCATCGCGGAAAGGATGGTCTCGGTTGTTTCGTCCTCGCGCTGGGATATTACTTTTACCGCGCGCTCCTGCAACCCGCCCTTCTCTCTTTCGCCGAAGAAGCCGAAAATACCCGTTAAAACTTTTGTGTTTTTGGATACTTGTGCAAGGGCGATAAGTTCGTTGTCAAAAGAATCTGTTTTTTCCGTTCTGAGAGACTGTATAAGGTTGGAGATTTCTGTTTCCGTACCGTATTTAATAATGTCATTTCTGGGATCATCCTGCGCGTGGGCGAGGGCGGTGATTAGGAGAATAAAGAAGAAGGGCAACCACGAACCACACGAACACCACGAACTTGTAGTCCGACATCTTGTCGTTGTTCGTGTTAGTTCGCGGTTATTTGTGGTAAGAAATTCTTCTTTTTCTTCCGTTCGTGTTGGTTCGTGTTGGTTCGTGGTTATTTTCTTTGGATCCAATTTATTCATTAGCATTTCCTTCAGTATACCTTGATAAAAAGTCTTTTTTAAACTCTAAGAACCTACCTTCTTGGATGGCTTTACGGCTTTTTGTTATCAATTCGTTAATAAAGTACAGGTTATGATAACTTGCCAACATAGAACAAAGTATCTCCCCGGTCTTAAAAAGATGCCGTAAATAGGCGCGGGAGTACTCTTTACAAACTTTACACCCGCACTCTTTATCTATCGGCGAAAAATCATCGGTGTTTTCGGGCTTTTTTAGGGCAAACGCGCCTTTATGGGTGTATACACGCCCGTTTCGCGCCTCTCGGGTGAATAAAACGCAGTCAAACATGTCTATCCCATGCTCTATCGCGTTTAAAATGTATTCGGGCGTGCCGATTCCCATTACATAACGGGGCTTTTCTTCGGGTAAAAAGGCGGCGGTATAAGCCAAAGTCTCATAAAATAACTCCGATGGCTCCCCTACCGACAAACCGCCTATGGCTATGCCGGGAGTATTCGACTCTATGCAAACCTCCGCGCTCTTTTTCCGCAGATCGTAAAAAAAATTTCCCTGTACAATGCTGAATAAACTTCCCTGATAATTTCCGTCGGCGGCAACTTCTTCCAATTTGCCCTTTGCCCTGCCAAGCCATTCGGTGGTAATCGCAAGGGCTTTTTCGGCTTCCTTGCGGCTTGCGCCCCAGGGGGAGCAATAATCCAACTGCATCTGTATATCGCTGTCCAGAATCGCCTGAATCGTTACGGCTTTTTCGGGACTGATAAAATGCTTGGAACCGTCAATGTGCGATTGAAACCACGCGCCTTCCGGTTTAATTTTTCGCAGAGCGGAAAGGGAAAAAATCTGGAAGCCGCCTGAGTCTGTTAAAATATTTCTGTCCCAGTTAATAAATTTATGAAGCCCCCCCGCTTTTTGTATAACTTCCTCGCCCGGTCTTAGATACAGATGATACGTATTGGAAAGAATCATATTGTAGCCGATTTCTTTTAAGTCGTCAGTTGTTAACGCTTTTACGGTTCCGTTTGTTCCAACAGGCATAAAGACGGGAGTAATTACGTCGCCGTGCGAAAGGTGTAAAATTCCCGTCCTTGCGGCGCAAGCCTTATCGCGGGATGTTACGCTGAAACGCATCAGGTTTTTGCGCTCCGTAAAAGATGTACGCCTAATACTAAAAAAATTAACACAGGAAACCACGCGCCGATAAACGGATGTATGTAATTAAGCCCCGCCATCGTCATGCTTAACATTTCCGCAATGTAGTAAACTACGGCGACGGACAGGCTTGTAAAAAGACTCATTAATAAAATATTTTTTCTGAATCTGCCGCCCATAGAAATTGAGAGTATCATTACAATAAGCGATGTTGCGGCAAACGAATAACGGTGATAATAATTCGCCTGAGTGTGGCGGTACGGAAGCCCTGCGGAGCGAAGGTCTTTTATTAAAAGACCGGCGTTTTTTGCGTTTAATTCTTCCACATTAACCGCCTTTCTTCTGAATATATCGGGATGTTCATTGTATGTTTCTGTAGAAACAAACGGGTATATCCGCAATACGCCTTCCTCGTCATAGCGGTAAATAACGGCGTTTTTAAATTCCCAGTGACCGTCGACCCAATCGGCGGAAGGAGCGCGAATCTGTGAGACAAACATGCCTTTTTCATCCATTTCCACAACGTTTACGCCGTTCAATATATTTTTTTCGCTGTCAAAATAATCAACCGAATAAATTATCCTGCCGTTCCTTGATTTTATAACAATGTCCGAGTTGCTTTCCGTAACATACTGTTTTAACGCGCGTCTTGAAAGTTCATTTTTTTGTTTTAGCGTGGGTATTACTATTCTGTCATCAAGAAAAAAAGAAAAAATGGAAGCGGCTAAACCTACCGCTACAAACGCCATGCTAAAGCGCCACAAAGGTATTCCGGTGGCAAATACGCTTGTAAGCTCGTTTCTTGCGTATAGATCGCCTAACGTATACGCGGCGGCAAAAAGCAGAGACATAGGCATTGAATAGGAAATGCTTTTAGGGACATAAAAAAGGCTTATCTTTAAAATTGTCGTTATAGGCACTTCGTTGTTAAGATAACGGATTAAATTAGAAAATAGGTCTATAAGCAAAAGTAAAAATACAAACATTGAAATAGCTATAAAAAAAATAGGAAGGAATTGGCGAATTAAATATTTATCGAGTAACATTATTTTGTTCATTTGCGCACCTTAATAATTGCAAGAACAATGCCTATGGATAAAAAGAAAATGTTGGGAAACCACATTGATAAAAAAGGCGGCGTTCCAGCGCGCAAACCCATTGCCTGCCCTATAAAAAGCATAGACCAGTATAATACGGCGATAATATTGCCGAAAATAAACCCTACGGTCTGCCCGCTTTTCTTCGCCATTAACCCGAGAGAGACGGCAAGAAAAACAAAACAAAACGCGCCAAGAGGAACGGAAAATTTTCTGTATATTTCGATTATATGAATGAGAAGGGATCTGTCTTTCATCATTAAGTTTAGAGATTCAATATCTTTCTCAAAAGTAGTGACAGTTGTCGTTCTGCGGTTCCACCCCTCTCCTGAGGGACCGGCTCTTAAAATATTTTCCAAGCCTGCCGCGTTATTTATCATTTTTATTTTTCTGTCGTTCAGCCTTAAAGCCAGATCAGCTTTTTTGCCTATAATCGCTGTATGAACGTCTCTGGAGCTCATCTCTCTTGGGCTTACGCTTACATACTGCTGAATAATATCCTGATTAGAAACCCAGTACTGCAAACTTTCCGTATTGGCGTAATCGTAATCCTCTCTTGCGAGTTCTTTTGACGAATGAACAAACGCAGAGTCAAGGTTAAGACTTAAACCTTCTTTTCCGCCGTCTTTTAATTCTGCGCTGCTTGCCAATATGATCCTTCGCTCGCCGTTTTCTGTTTTATCCAGAATAAGCAGATTTTCTATTATATTATCTTTTACGCCGCCTGTAACAATTACGGTATCCTGAAACTTCTTCACCGAATTGGCTTCCATTTCCAGCGCGGGAGTGGAGACAAGTATCTTACGCCACAATTTGTTAAATTGAACAGTGCCCGCCGGAAGCAGTACGTCGTTTGTAAAGAACGATAAAAGAGAAATAATTATCCCCATTGTAACGGCGGGGAAAAAAACATTTTTATACGATAAACCCGACGATAGCATAACAAGGATTTCGTTATCCGATGTTAAACGCCCTACAGTCATAAGAGTGCCGACAAGGCACGCAAACGGAGCCGACATGGCGATTACCGTAGGCAGGGAATAAAGTATTAAAAGCGCAACCTGGTTAAAAGGCACGTGCTTTGTAAGAATTTCTTTCGCCATAAGGAGTATTTGGTTTACAAAGAAAATAAAAAAGAAAAAGCCGAAACAAATTACAAAAGCAAACAACATTTCGTACAATATGTATTTGAATATGGTTTTGGAAAGGAAACGTCTGCTTTCAAGAGGATTTAAGTTCCTCGTCTGAAAATAATCAATAATCGAATATACAAATTCTTTTATTGCTATTACTTTTCCAATAATAGCGCCGCTAATCGCTTTGATCTTTACGCCGCTAAGCTCCCGTAGACCCAAAACCGCCGCCTCCTCTAGCCGTTTCGCTTAGAACATTAACTCCCGCAATGTTCGCCTTGCAAACAGGAGCTATTACAAGTTGTGCAATACGCTCCCCATCTTTAATTATAATATCTTCTGAGCCCAAATTTATTAAAATTATGTCCAAATCTCCCCTATAATCGGAATCTATCGTACCGGGCGAATTAAGAACGGTTAAGCCTTTTTTTATCGCCAAACCTGAACGCGGACGCACCTGCCCTTCATAACCTTCGGGGATTTCGAGCTTAAGACCTGTGGGGATTTTTACCCTTCCAAGCGGAGGTATGGAAATATCAGCGTCAAGGAAGGCGCGCAAGTCCATGCCCGCGGATCCCTCAGTTTCGTATTGCGGAAGGCTCGCGCGCGGAGCATTTTTAACTACTTTTACAAGTACCTCATTCACTCCGCTTTTAATCCTGTGTTAATTTCTGCGCTGCCCGCCGGGAGCGCCCGACGGATCAATCGCGTCTATGTACGAAAGATTCAGTCTTCCCTGTTTGTCAATTTCAAGCAATTTAACGGGTATCTGCTGACCTTCCTTTAACACGTCCGTAACCTTCTCGATCCTCTGTCTTGAAAGTTTGCTTATGTGTACAAGACCTTCCTTGCCGGGAAGAATCTCCACAAACGCGCCAAAGTCCATTATGCGCTTTACAGTGCCGTTGTATACCTTGTCAATTTCCGGATCGCAGGCTATTCCGACAACCGCGGCTTTTGCGTCTTCCGCATCCTTTGTACTTTTGCCGAAAATTGTCACAGTGCCGTCGTCTTCCGTGTTAATCTTAACCGAATATTGTTCACATAACGCCTTGATATTCTTTCCGCCGGGACCGATAAGGGCTCCGATTTTATCAATATCAATACGCAGAGTAACAATTTTTGGGGCGTATTCGCTGATTTCCTCGACGGGTTTATCCAGACACTGGTTCATTATCGAAAGGATATGCATTCTTCCGCGTTTCGCCTGATCCAGCGCTTTACGCATTATTTCCTGACTGACTCCGGCGATTTTTATGTCCATTTGGAAGCCTGTTATTCCGTCTTTGGTTCCGGCGACTTTAAAATCCATATCTCCAAGGTGATCTTCTTCGCCCAAAATGTCAGATAACACCGCGAATCTGTCGCCGGGACCGGCTTTTCCTTCCGTGATAAGACCCATCGCTATTCCCGCAACGGGTTTCTTCATTGGGACGCCCGCGTGAAGCATGGAAAGAGTTCCGCCGCAAACTGACGCCATTGAAGAAGAGCCGTTAGACTCCATGATTTCAGAGACAACGCGGACTGTATACGGGAATTCTTCTTTTGAGGGAATCATCGCTTTTAAGGAACGTTGGGCAAGGTGACCGTGCCCTATCTCTCTGCGTCCCGTTCCCGTTCTGCCCACTTCGCCGACTGAATACGGCGGGAAGTTGTAATGCAGCATAAAGTTTTCGCGCTTGTCGCCTTCGATGTCGTCAAAAATCTGTTCGTCAAAAACCGTTCCAAGCGTTGTTACCGCAAGCGCCTGTGTTTCGCCGCGCGTAAAGAGCGCGGAACCGTGAGTGCGCTGTAAGATTCCGACTTCGCAGGTAATGTTGCGGATATCTTCCAATCCTCTGCCGTCTACGCGCTTTCCGTTATTCAAAATTGATGAGCGCAGGATTTCATACTGCATATCCTCGAATAACGCGTCGAAAAGTTTTTTCTGGTTTTCATCCTCAAGCTGAGCCGCGTGCTGCGCCGCCAATTCATTTTTTACTGCTTTAATGCCGTCGTGTCTTTCATGTTTTGTGGGAAGGAAGCACGCTGTTTGCAGTTTCGGGAAAGCGGCGGCGTGGATAGCGTCCGCGTTTTCCAATGAATACGGCAGAGGAGCAAGCGGAAGTTTGGGCTTTCCGGCAAGCTCGCGCAATTTTTCCTGCAGCGCGCAAAATTCCTTAATCATCACGTGGGCTTTATCAAGCGCTTCGATCATCAATTCTTCGCTTACTTCTTTTGCGCCGCCTTCTACCATTGTGATGCCGTCTTTTGTTCCCGCAACCATGATCTCCATTGTGGACTTTTCTATTTGTTCATAGGTTGGGTTTACAATAAGCTGACCGTCCACCTGGCACACGCGCACGCCCGCGACAGGTCCGTTAAACGGAATATCCGAGATGTGGACAGCCGCAGATGAAGCGATAATCGCCAGAATGTCCGGCGGGTTTACCTGATCGGTGGACAGAGTCGTCGGGATCAACTGAATCTCGCGCCCGAAGCTTTTGTCAAAGAGCGGACGCATGGGTCTGTCGATTAGGCGGGAGACAAGTATCTCCTTGTCCTTGGGACGGCTTTCCCTTTTTATGAAACCGCCGGGAATTTTCCCCGCGGCGTAGTATTTTTCGTTATAGTCGACTGTAAGAGGCACATAATCAAGCCCTTCCACCGATTCATGGGAAGAACAGACTGTGGCGATTACCGCCGAACCCGCGTATTGGGCAAAAACAGAGCCGTTTG
>Ga0268262_10004724_pt1 | contig 13916 bp, 11 predicted proteins | sample TergutNc150P3_FD_190354 | JGI IMG/M metagenome (GOLD analysis project Ga0268262, IMG submission 190354) | Nasutitermes corniger P3 segment gut microbial community from laboratory colony in Florida, USA - Nc150 P3 (SPAdes) (version 2) | ecosystem: Host-associated > Arthropoda: Insects >... | reverse complement strand
AAGGGCTTTTTGGGCAGATTCCTCATCCCCAAGGGCCATGAAAATATTGGCGGCGCGCTCGTAGGCGGCCCGGGCGGCGTCAATGTTGCCGGCTTTTTTCCGCACGTCGCCAAGGGCCTGCCAGTCATTGGCGAGACCCCAGGAATTTTCGGTGCGGCGGTCGTATTCGATAGCGGTTTCCAGGGCTTTTATGGCGCCGCCTGTATTGCCTGAAAGGGAGCGGAAAGAGGCTATGATGAACCAGTCGTAGGCCGCGAGCTCAAGGCTGCGCTCTTTTTCATGGATCGCGATGGCCTTTTTGACAGCCTCTTCCGCGGCGCCATAGCGGCCCATTTCCTTTTCCGCAAGGCCTATGACCGTCCAGGCCAGGGCAATGTATATTTGGCCGGATTTTATATTGGCTAGTTCCCGGTTTACATCATTACGAACGGACTGCGCGGCGTCTTTGCCGTCCGGGGAAAGAAGTTTTCCGCGCGCTATATAGACACGGCAAACAGCGGCAAGCTCCTTGTTCCCGGAAAGCGTTGCCTCTTCCATGGCTTTATTCCAGCTCTCAAAGGCGTCTTCCGTCCGGCCCAGAGCGAACAGCACGTTGCCGAGGGAAAGGCCCGAGCGTATAAGCAGGCTGGAATTATCTGTTATAACGGCGAGCCGCCTCGCCTCGCTGACAAAAACCAGCGCCGTATCAAAATTGCCGCGCTCCGCCTGCCTGTTGCCCAGATCAAGCTGCAGCTCGGCGTTATTCCGCGTATCAAAAACATCGCCCGTGTTTTTTTGTGACAAAGAACAGGATGAGAACAGAGCAATGAGCAATGAGCAAAGAAAAAGGGAGCAGGGAGCAGGGAGCAGGGAGCAGGGAGCGAGGTTAGCAAGCGGATCTGCTGCCAAGACGCATAGCGAATGGACAGGGCTCTTACTTTCTTTCTTTTTCTTTCTACTCTCTTTTCTCGTCATCTATCACCGTTCCTTATTCCCTGTTCCCCAGTCCCTGTTCCCTATTCCCTTTCTTAAAACTCCGCGTCCCTTTTGCCTGAACCGCCGGCCCTTGTCTCTGTCCGCTCCGGAATACCCCGCTTGATTAATGGATTGTTCTTTACCGAATCAAGCACCTGGTTTGCCGATTTCAGGGCGGCTGTAAGCCTTTCCAGCGAGGCGGCAAGCTGCGGAGTCTGCGAGTGAATATCGCCCGTGGTTCCTTCAAGCTGCTGTAAGGCTCCGGAAGCGGCTTCAAGTGATTTTACCAGATTGTTATAAACATCGCCGTTGGAATTGAGAAACGCCATGACGGAGTTATCCGGCTCTTTAAGCTTGTCTGAAAACTCGTGGAAGTTCGCCATCGCCGGATTGAGATCGCCGGCGAGTTTCTCGACTATCCTCTGAATCTCCGTGACGGATTTTGCCAGGGCGTCCACAATTACCCTTAAATTGTTCTCGTCGGTTTCCCCGCCGAGCGCCTCGTTGAATTTCCTGAGCGTAAGGCTGACCTGGTTTATGATATTGCCAATACTGTCATCCCGTGAGGGCACTGAGGTAAGGTGGCTGTCAAGCGCGAACTGGGCTTCAGGCGAATTAACGGCGGCAATAACGGTACCCGCCGCGAGAGGCTCTTTCTCCGTGCCGCGGCCGGGGTGAAACAAAAACTGGTTCCCGCCCAAAGCGCTTATCGGACTGCTCATCAATTCGACGCGCGAGCCTTTCTTGACCTTGTCGGTATATTCTTTAAAGATGGAAAAATGAACCTCTACCCTGTCGTCAATCAATTTTATTGATTTTATCCGCCCAATTGTAAAGCCCTTGTACTGAACAGGCATATTATGGCTAAGGCCGGACGCTGAATTGAAATAGGTAATATAATTAGTGTCGCGGACAAACCAGCGCTGGCTTGAGCCCAGCATGAATATCACAAAAACCAGAATGCCGATCGCTACAATGATAAGAGCGCCGACAATCTGATCCGCGAACCGAATCGGCAGTTTCATGCTTCCATACCCTTTTCGATGAATGTGGCGAAAAAATCATCGCTTTCAATCTGCTCTTTTGTAAACCTGATAAAAATCCGCCCTTCAAGTATCATTATGACATAATCGGCAAGCGCGCGGACAATCCTTACGTCATGGCTGACCAGGATAACCGATACGCCATCATCCTGTAATTTTTTTACCATATCTATCAAACGTTGTGAAGCGGTCTCGTCAAGCGATTCCGTCCATTCATCAAGGTAGAGCAGTACCGGACGGCAGATAATGGCCCTGGCGAAGGCGATTAATTTCTGCTCGCCCATGGAAAGCCGTGCCGGGCGTATCCCCAGGTCTTTCCTGTAACCCACATCGGCGACCACGGATTCAATCCTCATCTCGCGCTGTTTTTTGGTCATTGACGGGAAATGCACCCGCAGGGGCAGGTCAAGTATCTGAAAAAGATTCTGGTTTGCCCATAACGCCGAGTCCTGAAAAACAAAAGCCGCGTCTCGCCTGAACGTAAGATTCTCAAGCTTGTTCATGCGTGATATATCCTTGCCCCTGAAAAAAACCTCTCCCTCATCAGGGGGAAAAAGACCGGCGGCCAATTTAAGCAGCGTGCTCTTGCCGCAGCCGGAAGGGCCGACAAGCGCCGTGGTCTTGCCTTCCTCAAAGCGATATGATACGTTTTTGGCCAGCTTCCTGTTTTGCGCTGAGTAACCGGCGTTTTTAAGCTCAATAATACAGGACATAAAACCTCCGGACCCGCTACCCCAATACCACATGATACATAGCCGAGAGGATAATGTTCAACACTATGCAGGCGGCAAAGGCGCTTGTGACAGCCCGCAGGCCCGCGACAGGAACCTCCGTGCTGGCCCGCTCAACGGCAAGCCCCTCGGTTATCGCAACGGTGGAAATGATCATCCCGAATGAAACGCTCTTTATCATCAAAATAAATATATCATTTATTTTCAGGCTCATTAAAAGATTGGAAAAATAATAATCGGCCGGCAGGGAACGGAATACCTGCGCGACGATAAAAGAGCCGCCCAGCCCGAACACGGAAAAGTAGATATTGAGGAGCAGCAGGGATATTGTCATGCCGAGAAAACGCGGCACCGCCAGATGCTCGACCGGATCGACGCCCACGGATATATAGGCCTCTATCTCATGGTTGATCACCATTCCGGCGACTTCCGTGGCGATGGCTGTGGCCGAGCGGGCGATTACAACAAAGGCCGTAAGGAGCGGGCCCAGCTCCGTTGTTATGATCGTGATTAAGAGCGGGTAAATAAGCTGCTGCTGCGAAAATTTTTCCAGAGTGGGATAACCTATGATATTGACCGCCGCCCCTATACCCAGGGCAAGCAGTGAACAGATGCCCATGGCCTGCACAAAGGTAAAGAAAATCTGCATAACCAAAACACGGGACGATACGTTCCAGAGCTTGATAAAAGAGCCGACACCCCGCAGCGTCCTGGCAAAAAACCCCAGATTGTAAAATAATTTTCTCATACCGGCGGAAAAATTCCACATACTTTGATTATACAATGAGCAATGAGCAATGAGCAATTGTCCCCAGCTCCTTTTTTATGATATACTGAAAAAACTATGGATTACGCTGCTGAATCGCTAAAGAAACACTATGAATGGCGGGGCAAACTGGAAACGATTCCCAAGATGCCGGTAAACACGCGCGAGGAGCTTTCGCTGGCCTATACGCCCGGCGTCGCGAGGCCCTGTCTTGAAATTCAAAAGTACCCGGAAAAAAGCTGGGAACTCACGGGCCGCTGGAACACGGTGGCGGTCGTCACGGACGGAACCGCCGTGCTGGGGCTTGGCGACATTGGGCCCGAGGCGGGAATGCCCGTGATGGAAGGAAAATGCGTCCTGTTCAAGGCCTTCGGCGGGGTAGACGCAATTCCGCTTTGCATACGCTCAAAGGAAGTTGATGTAATTGTCGAGACGGTCGCCCTGCTCGCCGGCAGTTTCGGCGGGATCAACCTTGAGGACATTTCCGCGCCGCGCTGTTTTGAGATCGAGCGCAGGCTGAAAGCGAGATGCGACATTCCAATCTTCCATGACGACCAGCACGGCACGGCGATAGTGACAACGGCGGCCCTGCTTAACGCGCTCAAGGTCACCGGAAAAAAACTTGAGAACATAAGCGCGGTCATACTTGGCGCTGGAGCCGCGGGGACGGCTGTCGCGCGGCTGCTTCTGGCTCTGGGGCTGGGGGACGTGGTGCTCTGCGACAAGCAGGGCGCGCTCTACAAAGGAATGCCGGGCCTTAATGACGAGAAAGCAAAGATGGCTGAAATATCAAATAAAGAAATGAAAAAAGGAAACCTCGCAGACATTATGCGCGGGGCCGACGTGTTCATAGGCGTATCCGCGCCTAATACGGTGACAGCCGACATGGTAAAATCAATGTCGAAGAACGCGATAATGTTCCCGATGTCCAACCCAACTCCGGAGATCATGCCGGATGAGGCGAAGGCCGCCGGAGCCGCCGTAGTTGGAACAGGCCGCAGCGACTTCGCCAACCAGATCAACAACGTGCTGGCGTTCCCGGGCATTTTCCGCGGGGCACTGGACACCCGCGCGAGCGACATTAACGAGGAAATGAAAATCGCCGCGGCTTACGCGCTCGCCGGCCTCATAAGCGAAAACGATCTGCGCCCTGACTACATAATCCCCGCGGCCTTTGACCCGCGCGTGAAAGACGCGGTAGCGACAGCGACCGCGGAGGCGGCTCGCAAAAGCGGAGTAGCCAGGATAAAGTAAAAACTCCTCGCCGGCACCACGGGTGCGATTTATTGGCTATTCATCACGCAAAGGCGCCAAGGACACGAAGGACGCCAAGGGAAGAGAGGTTATTGTTTGCGAGATTATAGTGAACAGGGTGAATTTAGAAGTACAACGATAATCCCAGATATAATAACCCTTTTCTTCCCCTTTGCGTTCTTGGCGTCTTTGCGTCCTTGGCGTGAAGAATAGCGGTTAAAGTTCTTCTTAATTCTTTCTTAGTAATTCCATGGGCTTCAATTTGCCGGCCTGTTTGGCGGGCAGCCATGAGGCAAGGACAGAACAGAGTATCGTAAAAAAGCCGATCAGGAAAACAGCCTGCCAGTCAATAATTATGGGAATAGTCTCAAGGTAGAAACCGGGATCCAGAATCTTTACCTCGGAGCCGCCCGCCAGTCTGCTGAAAAAACCAAGAAATTTTTCCAGCGAGCGGATAATTGGATTGATGAAATTGCCGAGCAGGAGGCCCGCGGCAATTCCGATAAGCGCGCCGCAGAGGCCGGTAAGGAAACTTCCCCACAGGAAAATGCCCTTTATGCCGTCCGCGCCGGCTCCTGTTACCTTTAACACAGCAATGTCACGCTGGCGTTCTATCACCAGCATTGAGGTGGCGGAGGAAACATTTACCGCCGCGATAATTACAATTAACGCCATTATCAACAGCAAAGTCTGGCGTGTTGATTCATAGGAACTATACTGGGATCTCATCAGGTCTTTCCATGTATACACGCTGAATCCTGATTTCAAATTTAAAAACAGCTGCCATGCCATTTGATGTGTCTTTTTATACGGATTGTCAATTTTGACAATAAGGCTTGACGACGTTGTTTCCGGAGAGAGTATCCTCCGCCCTCCCGTACCGCTGATTATGCACCAGAGGGCGTCCAGCTCGTGGTAGCCGGATGAGACTATGCCTGAAACGGTGAAGGGGATTATCCTCGGCATGTTCTTTCCGTTATCGCCTTCAAAAATGGTCATAAGGCGCACAGTATCCCCGATTTCAGCGCCTATGGAAGCCGCGAGACTTTCGCCTAACATCATCTGCCGGTCTGTTTCAATTTGAACGGTTCCGGCGACAAGCTTAAGGTAATTCGCGCTTCCGGCATCTTCCCAGAACGAGGGGTCTATGGCGCGGATACTGGCCCCGGTTTTTCCCTTTTTCCCGACAAGAACCCCCATTCCACGCCGCTCAAGCCATACCCCCCTTACGCCGTCCATATCGCGTATTTCACCGGCTATTTCACCAAGGTCTTCAACCCCGTTAAAGCTGAACACCTGCAAATGGCCTGTCCCCAGTTCCATATAACGATCGATAATGCCGCGGATCATGCCGTCCGCGACAATGAGGGTAACGATAATCGGGATGAGGCTGACGGCGATACCGGCGGCGGCCCCTCGCAGATAACGCCCGCCCTCGTGGGCGCGTCCAAGGAGGTAGCGTATGGCGATGAAAAAACATGAGCGGCTCTTCATGCTTCGGTCCCGCCGCTTACGCTTAACAGGCCGTTTACCAGGGTATAAGCGCGCGCCGCCCTCGCCGCGAGTTTTTCGTCGTGGGTTACCACCAAAAGGGTCTTGCCCCATTTTTCAGCGCTTGAGTAGAGGAGATCGGCGACAATGGCGCTGTTGCCGGGGTCAAGGTTGCCTGTCGGCTCGTCGGCGAGGATAAGGTCAGGATCGTTAACCATGGAGCGCGCCACGGCCACCCTCTGCCTCTCGCCGCCTGAAAGCTGTGACGGAAAATGCCCGGCGCGGTCTTCCAGCATAAGGTCGGCTAAAAGTTCCTTAGCCCTTTTCAAGGCTTTCTTTTTATTCACGCCGGCGATGTAGGCGGGCAGCATTACGTTCTCCAGGGCGGTAAAATCCTTTAGCAGATAGTGAAACTGGAAAATAAAACCGACTTTTTTGCTGCGGTACATCGAAAGGTTCTTTTCCGCGAGGGATGTGATCTCCATGTCGCCCACTAAAACGCTTCCCGAATCGCTGCGGTCAAGGCCGCCCAGGATGTTCAACAGTGTGCTTTTACCGCTGCCGCTTTGCCCGCTGATCGCCGCCGAATGGCCAATGGGAATCTGAAAACTGACTCCCTTAAGAATATGGAGATTCTCGTTTCCGGAAATATAATTCTTTACAAGCCCCTCCGCCTTCACCATTACGTTGTTACTCATCCAAACTCCTCATTTTTTTCCTCCGTGAAACTCCGTGTCCTCCGTGGTTAAAAATTCTTCGAACCTCATTCATATCGCAATACATCAGCCGGCCTTACGCGGGAAACCTTGCGCGAAGCGAACCAAGCTGCCAGCAGGGCGGATAAAACGCCGAAGCTGAAAATTAAAACAACCTCATGCGGTATTATCCGCGACGGTATTTCCTTTATGTAAAAAACAGCCGGGGAAAAGAACGCGAAATCCCCGAGATTATCGCCCCCGAAAAAAATGGCGACAACATTAACAATATTAATAAAGAAATTTACAATAGATTCAATGACGGAAAAGAACCTCGGTATATTGGAAGCTATAAGCAGACCCAGACACAGGCCTATTCCAGCGCCGGAAAAACCTATTATCGCCCCGTCCAGTACAAAAACAAGCTGCACGGCGTGTTCCCCGCCGCCTATGGCCCGCAGCAGCCCTATTTCCTCGCGGTGCTCAAGCACCGATCTCCGCTGGGCCTGGTAGATGTTCAGGGCCACCACGATAAAGATCAACCCGACCAAAATAAACATGAAGAGCTTTTCCGTGCGAAGAGCGCCGAAAAACGAGCGGTTGTAATCGCGCCAGCTTGAAAAGGCGGCGTTGGCAAAAGCCGGATCGCTCTCCAGGCTCTTTCGCGCAAGCTCAAGGGCCTGCTGATCATGAAAACGGTTTTTCAGTTTGAGGCCGAGAACAGGGCCGTTTTCAGAAAAAGCCGCCGCGCTCGCGATATCAATAAAAATCCAGCTTGTGTCATATTCGTAAAATCCCGTTCTGAATAATCCCCTTACGGTAAAGGTCTGCGAACCTGAATTGTTACCAACGGTATTAAATAGCGAAGGTATGGAGAACAGTGTAATCTCGTCGCCGGCCCTCAGCCCAAGCCTTCTGGCAAGCTCTATGCCCAAGAGCGCGTCATTCCTGTATTCAAAGGCAAAATCACCTTCTTCAAAATTCAAACGGCCCGCCATAGACTCATCCATCGCCAGGGCGTCTTTGGGAAGCCCGCGTACAATGGCAGCCTGCTGCCCTCCCCTCTTTCCCTGGACAAGGCCCTGGAACTCAAGGAAGGGAACCGCGGCCTTTACTCCGGGAACGGCTAACGCTTCTTTCCTCGCCTCAACGATGTCACCGCCGGCTATCGGCCCTATACGCAAATGGTATGATGAAATTTCAAGTATGCTTTCGATGAAGCCCAGCTGAAAACCGTTCATGACAGCGAGGATCACGATAAGGGCAAGCACTCCCGTAGCTATCCCGAGGATCGACAGCACAGGGGCTGGGGATTTTTTTTGCTTCCTGAAAATATAGCGTGAGGCTATAAACCAAATCCACTTGAAGCTCATTTGCGCCTGACCCTTTCCTCTGAAATTTTTCTCCCGTCTTCCCAAAAAGCCCTGAGCACAATAACCCCGTTAAGGTAAAGCTCCTCTGTCTCTTTGTCGCCGTTGATAAGCACCTGCCTCTCGAGTACCCCGTTCATTAAGTCGCGCTGCGCGATCCTGTCGCCGGCGCTGTTATATTCATACTCGGTGCGTTTTACCTCGTCGCCCTCGGTTTTAACGATGGCTGTAATCCTGTCTCCGACCCAGGTGTTCTTGATTTTCCAGACAACCTCGTCTTTGCTGTTGAACAGCGTTTGACCGAGCACCCTGCCCCTTGAATCAGTGTCATATACCATCCGGTAACCGTCATCCACAAAATTGCCGCCCAGGAAATCCGAAGAAAGCGTTAATTTATCTTTTATAAAATCTTTTTCATAGGCGGCCTCAAGCACGCGGCCCGGGAAAACAAGGCGCACCGGCTCAAGGTTTGAGGCCATATGATATACGCGCTCCACATTGCGCAGAGAGTAAGAACGGTTATATTTGTAATTATCAGTATGCGTTTTTTTGTATTCAGTATCTTCAAAATCTTTGGTTTTTGTTTCCGCCTTTATCAGGACATTCTCTTTATAGAAATATTCCGTGAGCAGCTCGGAACCATCCTCAAACAGCGAATAATCTTTTTCGATCTGGCCCTTATCGTTAAAGACTTCAATAAAACCGCCGGGCTCTTTTGGAGCTGTTGATTTCGCCGGCCTGATTTCCTCAGGAGGCGCTTCAGCTATTAACTCCTGCCCGGCTTCTAAAGAAGACGCGTCCTGTGGTTCAAGCTCCGCCGCGGGAGCGGCTTCCGCTATCTCGGGGTTTGCTTCAGGGATCGCGGGCTCGGCCGTCTCGTCCAAAGCCGCCTCAGCGAGTTCTTCGCCCGGCTCAACTGGAAGTTTCTCGCCTTCACCCTCAGGTATCCTGAAAACGGCGTTGACCTTTGTGTTTCCAGCCTCGTCGCGTAACAGCCATTGTCTGCGGGATTCTACCCTCTCTTTATAGAGCACGCGGATTTCAATGATATAATCTTTTTTGTAGAAAACAGATAAACGGGGATCCAGTTCATCCGGCGCGACATAATCGACAACAAGGGCGTATTTGTTGCGTATGGCTCCAAGCCGCGAGGGGATTTCCTCAAGGGCCATGCCCCCGGCGTTGGAACGGTACCAGCGCGGCGGGCCGGTGGGAATAAACTCAGGCTCAATCTCCTCTTCCATAGCGATAAGATCGCTTAACAAATCGCCATGATTCCGATTCGCGTCATCTTCCGCTTCCTGGGTAATCGCGAAGAAAACAGCGACCAGGGAAAAAACGAGTAAAAAAACGATGGATATAAGCATGTTTGGTTTTAAAGAAAACCGCAGCTTCTTAAGTAATACCAACAAATTCCCTCGCAAAATCATGGGAATTAAACGCCATGATGTCACCGTATTTTTCACCCGCGCAAACATAAGCCACGGGCAAACGCAAAACGGACGCAAGGGAGAAGACCACCCCTCCCTTTGCCGTAGAATCGTACTTTGTTAGAATGGCCGCCTGGGGGGAAACGGCCTCGCAGAAAATTTCCGCCTGTGACATGGCGTTTCTGCCCGTTGTGGCGTCCAGCACCAGGTATTTTATGTAATGTGACTCTGGGGCTTTTGATTCCACAATCCTGTCGATCTTGCGAAGCTCCTCAACCAGGGCGGATTTGGTGTGCATCCTTCCGGCGGTATCGGCGATTACGGTGCCCCCATTATCGTCTTCCCTGGAAGACGCGGCCTCAATCGCGTCATAAACGACCGCCGCCGGATCCCCCCCGTGCAGGTGGGCGACAACCCTAAGTCCAAGCCGCTCACCGTGAATTTTCAATTGATCGATAGCGGCGGCGCGAAAAGTATCAGCGGCGGCGAGAACCGGATTCAAACCATGCTCCTTATACATCGATGCGATTTTTGCCGCCGTTGTCGTTTTGCCCACGCCGTTGACTCCCAGCATAAGAATCACCGTCTGCCCCTTTTGCTCTGTAGGCGGAATCTTTTTAATGTTATCAACAAGAATTTTTTCCAGCAAAACGGCGAGCCTCTCCCGCGCCTCTTCCGGCTCTGAGATTTTTTCTTTCTTGCATATCTGCTGCAGCAGTTCCACCGTATTATAAGCTTCCTGCGCGCCGATATCCCCTTCCACAAGCAAGTCTGACAGGTCATCAAAGAATTCCTGCGAAATAACCGAACTTCCCGCGAAAAAGCTCTTTATCTTCTCGGTAAATTTCATTTTGTATTCCGCCCGGCAATAGGAGTCGCGCCTTCCGTTGAGATATACAGATAACGGCTAAGCTGGAATATATTGTACGCTGCGGCTGCCCCAAGTAAAATCAAAGTGCCGTTGCTTATCTGATACCACCTTTGGGTATCGGCGAAAAATTTATCGCTTGAGCTGTTGGACAGGACGTCATTCTGGCTGGTGTAAATGCCGTTGGCTCCCCATGCGAGCATCGCGGCGATCCATGTGGCTCCCCAGGCCCAGTAATACTGCCTTCTCGCCCTGTTCACCCTCTTCTGTCCGGGCGGAGGCTGTGTCTTTAACTTCAACGAAATGTTACGCGTTTCATCCGGCATATCAGGAGAGGTGAAAACAATTTTCGCCGCGTTCCTCCCCTTCGCCTCGGCCGTAAAGTAACCAAGAGTATCAATGGGCATCAACAGGTTGTAGGGCGCTTCTCCCACATACATGGCCCCGTTGTAAATGGATACGCCGGTCATGCCGGGCGCGCTTATTTTAATATTTGAGAACAGGAGCGGGGTCAATTCCGTGTTTATCTCCGTAACCTCTCCGCTTACAAGTTCCGTCTCCACAAGCTCGGGGGAATAGCCTTCCGCCGCTATCGCCACAGTAACCTTTCCGGGCGGATGTTCGCGTCCCTCAACAGTTCCCTTTCCGGCGTAGTTCCGGTTAATCAGCACCTGCGCTTCTTTGGGATTGACGTTAACCGCAATAACAGCCGGTTTGTTTCCGGCAAGCGCAGCGGTCAGGCGGCCGGCAATCTCATCAACCGCCCCTCCGGCGTCATCCATTGAGAAAATTATATCGTCCTCATAGACATAGGCGTTGGCGTAAAGGACATACAGCTTAAGCGTAATATAGTAACGTCCGTGGAATTCCCGTATCGAGCCTGTAAGGAAAGCGTCGGCTTTCTGGTTCTGGCAAAAACGCCTCTCGCCTCCGGGTTTCGGCGGCTCTGGAAAAGTCCCGCTTATATTCGCCTGGACCAGGTTAAATGAGGGCTCGTTGTTGACAAGCGGCTTTTCAGCTTCTTTCTCTTCCAAAGCCAACTTTAGTTTTTCAATTTCGGCGTCGATCTTTTTTATATTACTCTTGTAACGCCAGTCAGGCTCGCCCTTGAACAACAGCAATGAGCGTTCGTCCTGTTTCTGGGAAAGCGCCTTTGCCGCCGCGTTAACCGCCTGCCGCCACGCGTAATCCTCATAGTAGGCGTATTCAGGTGAAACGCGGAGCCTGTAACTTACCGTTTTAAGAGTGTCAACAAGGCTTCTGGTGATTACGTCACCGGCGATACGCTGCGCGGGCTTGATCAGGGAATAGTCAAACTGCGTGACGCAAAGGAGCCATTCGTCGTTGATGGTTTTTTTCTCCTCAGCGTCCGTCTTGCCTTTGGCGTATAAAAGGGAACAGGGAGCAGAGAACAGGGAACAGAGAAGAAAGAAAAATATTATTTTCCTGTTTATCATTCTTTTTTTCCAGACTCCCTATTCGTATTCTGAAACCAGGTCCACCGCAGAAACTCCTCGATAAACTGATCTATATCGCCGTCCATTACAGCCTGAATATTGCCAACCTCCGCCTTGGTGCGGTAATCCTTTACCATGGTGTAGGGCTGGAAAACATAGGAACGTATCTGGTTGCCCCATGAAATATCTTTCTTTTCCTGGTGGAACCGTTCTTTCTCCTTTTCCTTTTCCTGCCTGTAATGCTCGTAGAGCCTGGCCTTCAGCATGCTCATCGCGACGGCGCGGTTTTTTATCTGGCTGCGCTCGTTCTGGCAGGCGACCACAATGCCCGTGGGCAGGTGGGTAAAGCGGACGGCGCTGTCTGTCTTGTTGACATGCTGCCCCCCCGCGCCGCCTGAGCGGTAGGTATCCACCCGCAGGTCTTCCGGCCTTATCTCTACCTCTATAGAATCATCAATTATTGGAAAAATGTAAACAGAGGCAAATGAGGTATGGCGGCGCGCGTTCGCGTCAAAGGGGGAAATTCGCACCAGCCGGTGAACGCCGGTCTCGCCCTTGAGGTAACCAAAGGCAAAGTCGCCGTCAATTTTGCAGGTGGCGGATTTAATTCCGCCTTCCGCTTCCAGCCGGTCAAGCTCCTCTATGGAATAACCCTTGCGCTCGGCCCATCGCATATACATTCTGTAAAGCATCTGCGACCAGTCGCAGGCCTCGGTTCCGCCGGCTCCCGAGTGGACGGTAAGGAAACAGCCGTTTTTGTCCACCTCGCCGCTCATCATCTCAAGAAGGTTATGCTTGTCAAAGCGGGCTCGGAGGTCTTTCAGGCCGCTCTCTATGCCGGCGCTTTCGCTTTCATCCCCCGCTTCAGAGGCAAGCTGGCAGAGGGTTTCAAGGTCGTCGACATCGGCGCACATCTGTTTCCAGGGCTCGTAGCGGTTTTTGAGGCTTTTAAGTTCGGACATTGTTTTTTCCGCCGCTGAAGAATCGTTCCAGAAGCCGGCTTCGGCGGTCTTAGCCTCAAGATCAGCTATCCATTGCCCGAAAGAGTCAAAGCCGCCTCCAGGTTTCATATATTTTGGACTTAATTTCCCTTACAGGGCCGTTCAATTCCGTAAGCAGCATTTAAACCTCTCTGTATCCACGATAACGGAAAAAAGGCTGTTACGCAAGACGCGAAGAGATCAGCTCCCCGAACCCTGTTCCCCTCTTTTCTCTATTATCTTTAATTGAAGATAAAGCACCTCGTTCACAGGCACGCTGATACCGTGTTTCTTCGCCAGCTCCATAAGGGTAAGGCTGAACATCTCCACTTCCGTTTTTCTTCCGGCGAGAACATCCTGGCACATTGAGGTATAACTTTTCGGGCTAAGGGAGTTTGTTACGCGAAGACCGCTCTTTACGTCTTCTTCATTCAGGTCTATTCCTTCAGCATTGGCTACGGTGACTACCTCGCGCATTGTTTTCTCAAAGAGCATCCTGGCTTCGTTGATTTCCCATTTCTCGCCCCTGGTCTGGTTCACGCCGTTAGGCAGTTTCAGTACGGCCGTGGTCTGGTTTGCCCCCACGTTGATCATGTATTTGTACCAGAGCTTTCGCTTCATGTTTGTTTCAAGTTCAAAGGGCACGCCGCAGCGTTTAAAAAAATCTGCGACAGCTTCCTCTCGCTCCCCGTTTTTGCCGTCCGCCTCCCCGAAATGAATAACCCCTATCTGGCTGTATGTGACTTTCCCTTCTTCGTGAAAGGCGTCAATTCCAAGTATCATGGCGAGCGGTGGCAGCTTAACGCCGAGCTTTTTAGCGATAATTTCCTCGCTTGTAATTCCGTTGAGAAGGGAAATGATGATGGTATCTTTGCTT
>Ga0268262_10004723_pt1 | contig 13919 bp, 10 predicted proteins | sample TergutNc150P3_FD_190354 | JGI IMG/M metagenome (GOLD analysis project Ga0268262, IMG submission 190354) | Nasutitermes corniger P3 segment gut microbial community from laboratory colony in Florida, USA - Nc150 P3 (SPAdes) (version 2) | ecosystem: Host-associated > Arthropoda: Insects >... | reverse complement strand
TATCGTGAATATCGTATCTACCGCGGCGGACGCTACCACCAACGAGCGCACCGAAGCGAAAGAAATCGACTTCAATTTCTTTCAGCACTTCCCGTATCTTAAGGAATGGAACGAAATCAACGGCGGCCACCTGATCAACGTGGGGGACATTCATGTTGAGCCTATCAGCGCATATTCCGATAAATACAAATCGGTAAGCGAGGTTCCGGCAAAGGCTTCAATCGCCATTCCCAATGACGCGACCAACGAATACCGCGCCCTGCGTATTTTAGAAATCGCGGGATTTATCAAACTTGACGAAGCGGCAAGCAAGAACTTAAGAGCGTCCGTATCCAACGTGAAGGAATACATTAAACCGATCAAATTGATCGAACTGGATTCCGCTATTGTTATTCCCACAAGGGGCGACTTTGACGTGTTCATTACCAATGTGAACAAGGCGCTGGAAGCGGGCATTACTTCCGCCGTCCTTTTCAGGGAAGGCGAAGATTCTCCTTACGCCAACATTGTTTCCGTTCGCAGTGATTTGGCGGCGGACAAACGCGCCGCGGTTGATAAGCTAGTAAAAGCCCTTCAATCGGATGATACGCGCAATTTTATTTTAGGGAAGTATAACGGTAAGGTAATTCCCGCAAAACTGTAATCTCTTTTCCATTAACCGCGGAGATACCCGTCTTCGCGGTTATTTTTATTTAAAATCAATCGGTAATATCGGCATGACTTTTCCGTTGTTCTCAAGACGGTAGCGAAGGTTAACATCGGGTAGAAGAAAATCCGAGAAGAAATCAACGGTTTCTGTTGTTATGCTCTTGGCGGAAAAAGCCGAAGCCAAAGGAAGACTTTCCAGCAATATATCAAAGAATTTGGGCTTTGGGAATTCTTCGTATTTAACGGTTTTATTCTCAGGGATTTCGGCTAATTCTCTGGCTATACGCAACGCGTCCGGGAGGCCGCCCGTGCTGTCAACAAGACCGACTTCCTTCGCCCTTATCCCCGAAAAAATTCTGCCTTGCGCGATCGCTTGCAGTTTATCGTGAGCCATGCCGCGGCCGGCGGCGGCTTTCTCCGTGAAAGTATCGTAAAGATCGATGATGTAACTTTTGTACCTTTCTTCTTCTTTGCTTGTTAAGTTTCTGCGCGGAATTAAAATGCCCGTTACTAAATCCGCGTGAGCGCCGCGTTGAACGGTTTCTACGTTAAGGCCAAGCTTGCCGTAAAGCCCGTTGTCGTAAAACCAGCTTCCTATTACGCCGATAGAACCGGTTATCGAATACGGATTCGCCACAATGTGCGAGGCGTTCATTGATACCCAATAGCCGCCTGATGCCGCTACCTGCCCCATACTCACTACAACGGGTTTGTATTGTTTTGCGTAGACTACGGCGCTGTCCACAATGTCGGCGGCATCCGCGCTTCCGCCCGGCGAATTAACCCTGATAACTATAGCTCTTACGTTTCCGGTGTTTGCCAATTCGCGTATGGTTTTCGCGAGTTTTACCGCCTCCATTCCCTTTGTCATGGAAGTCTCTCCGTTAGCATAGACTACGGCGATAACGGGAGGTTTTTTTCTGAAGAAAAAGCTTCGCGCTTTCGGCGGAGAGTATGCCGGATTGTCGCCCATTAAACTGGAGGAGGAACTGCCGTATAAACGGAATAAAAATATATCGGTGCCTTCAATTTCTTTGATGGCGTTACGCACCTCTTTCTGTCTGCCTATATCGTCAATAAGCTTGTGTCTATAAGCTCCCCTTGCCGAAAAAAGAAAATCGTTGTTAACAATGTTGTTAAATTGATCGTCTGTCCAACTGCGTGCGTCTTTTATTGTGGCGCGGGTAAGAGAATATATATCGTCAAGATAGTCGTTGTACTGTCTGCGATCCGCATCCGACATTGAGTCTCTTGTAAAAATTTCGGCGGCGGATTTGTATTCAAAGTAACGCAGTTCACGGACACCGATTCCGAGTTTGTCCAGCGCTCGGCGCGCGTATCCTCTGCCCACGGCGTAACCCAGCATGCTAAGGCTTCCAAGATCGTCCATTACGATTTTGTCCGCAACGGACGCAAGGCAATAGGTATCGATGTCGGCATTGCTTATAAAAGCGCATATTTTTTTTCCGTTTGCTTTGAATTGTTCAAGAGCGCTTCGCAGTTCCCACAGGTAATCTTTATCTCCCGAGACCGAAGAGATGTTTAAAAGTATTCCCTTTATACGGTTATCGTTTGCGGCTTTTTCTATTACTCTGAACACTTCAAGCCGCGTCTTGGGTTTCGCGAAGGGGTTTCCGCTCGTCTCCGAGTTTAAGTTAAGTTCCAGATACATTTTCTGTGAAAATGCAGGCAGTGAAATAAAAAAGAATATGATCGTCAGCCAACACTTACATTTGAAATTCACTTCTTCTTCCCCTTTGGTTTTGCGGTTGTTTTAGCCTTGACGGGTTTCGCCTTATCGGGCTTTGCATTAGGCTTCGCCTTTTCAATTTTTGCCTTTGGCTTTGGAGCCGGCTTCGCTTTTGCGGCGGGCTTCGTATTTTCAGCTTTTGCTTTTGGCTTTTCGGCAGGTTTCGCTTTTACAGGCTTCGCCGCCGCTTTTGGTTTCGGTGCCGGCTTAGTCTTTTCAACGGGTTTTGCCGTCTTTGGCGCTTCGGGTTTTGCTTTTACTTCCGTCTTTGCCGCTGCGGGTTTCGCGGCAGGTTTCGCTTTTGCGGGCTTTGTTTTCTCCGATGTAGACACAAGGTATTCAAGGAGATTGTCGAAACGGTAGCCTGATTTTTCTTCCGCCTTTGTAAGCACGTCGTAAATTTTTACGATGCGGTCGATTCGCTCTTCCATTGAAATTGTTACGGAGCCTTCTATCATAAAGAACAGAGAAGTATAGAAAAGCGCGTCCTCAAATCCTTCCTTGTTGAACCATGCGGCGTCTTCAAAAATGTTGATTCCCAGAATACGCCTGAAATCCGGATCAAGATAATTTTCGTCGATAATCAAAGCCGCAAATTCGGCGGCGTCGAACTTACCGTCTTTTTGAAGAAGCGGGTTATCAAGCATGGCGGTCTTGCTTAAGACGGCTCTTTCTATATCGATAATTCTCCACGCTTCGTTTTCGGGTACTCCGTAGCGGTGGAAAATATCCCGAAGTTTTCGTCCCAAATCCCAATGTGTAAAAGCGAGATCCGCGGCGTGACTGCCCTCCGCTTCCTTGCCGATTATAAGACGCAGCATATAAAGAAGCCCGTAACTCATAGTAACGGCGCAAAGCTTTTGATCTTTCTCGATATGTTCTTTCATGTTCTTCAGGAACGGAGAAACAGGATTGTTAAGCGCTTCTTTAATTTTTACCATTTTTTCGAGGAACGAATTGAATTCCAACAGAATCTCGTTGTTGGGAACCATTGTAAATTCGCGCTTTTCGCCTTTTTCGTCATACACCGCCCATGCGTCGTATGAGCCGTTCGCTCCGTCCAGGAAGAACGATGCGGTAACGAAAAATTCTCCCGCATCCTCTTTTAACTCTCCTGTGATGAATTTTTTTTCTGTTAAATTGCACAGGCTTTCGATGATTCCCGGTTTGAACATTTCCGTAAAATGATAATAAAGATCGCCTAAATAAATATCTTTAATAGCGGCTAAAGGATCGATTACGCCCCTGCCTTCCAAATCGTTGTTAAGCCTTGCCCATCTGCCGTTCGCGTCGTCCTCAACTTCGTAAAGGTCGATGAAGACTTGGGTCTCGTAGCCTTTTAACCCTACAAAAAACCCGTTTTCGCTGATTGCTTTGGAAGATCGGATATACCACAGATTGGTTTTTTGTTCGCGTAAAAGCGTAAAGTATCTGCTGTCGCCGTGGATTAACAGGGCCTCGCTTAAGCTGTCCCTTCTTGTCCCGCCTTCGCAGGGAACGGCGGGGTCGCTCATTTTTATCCAACCGGCGGTTTCATAATAGGAGTTATTGTAGAAAACCAGAGCCCTCTCGTCTCCAAGCCCGGTTTTTACGCGGTTTGAGTATGCGAAAACATTCTCGTTTACGGTTCCTCCGCAGTACAAATCGTAAAGCCTGAAATTTTCGCTGCCCGAGAACAGATAACGCCTTTTCATCAAGGGGAAAATTTCGCGCTCATGGCGGTCTACCATGTAAGCGTCCGGTTCTTCATCGCGGTATGAACGGCGGTACTCCATTCCGTATTTTTCCTCGAAGCCTTCTATTTGGCCGTGGCCGAACATCGGGAGACCGGGCATTGTTACAAGCAGTGTGCAGATGCCGAAATATTTGTCGCCCTTGCCGAACTGCGCTACGGCGGTTTCCTCGTCGGGGTTGTTCATAAAGTTGACAAATCGCTTGAGAATTTCAGGATCAAATTCCATCGTGTTTTTAATGGTCGAGCGGTATTTCGAGTTTTCCTCGTTTTTAAGCATGTTCATAAACGCCGAATTGTAAACGCGGTGCATTCCAAGGGTGCGGACAAAGTAGCCTTCCATCATCCAGAACGCTTCGGCAAGAAGCAGTGTGTGAGGCGCTTCCGCCGCGCACCGATCTACGACTTCGCGCCAGAATTCGTTCGGTATGCGCTTGTTAAATTCTTCGGTGCTGATTGAGCGCTCGGAGCGGCTCGCGATTGCCCCTCCGCTTCCCGGAACAGGATACCACAAACGCTGAATGTGCCTTTTGGCAAGAGTCATCGCCGCGTCGAAACGCACAATGGAAAACTGCTGGCACACGCCGATAATTGTGCGGATAACGGCCTCGCGCGCTTCGGGGTTAAGGAAGTCGATCTGAGCGGTGTCGTTCCACGGCATCGAGGTTCCGTCGTTGCCGTGATAAATGTAGCGAGTGTCGCCTGAGCGGTTGTCGATTCGTTTGAAAACTACGGCGGCGTCGCTGCGGGAAAAATAATGTTCCTCGATTTGAACGGTAATGTCGTCCCTGCCGGAAAGATTTCCGCAGTTGTAGTTATATGTCGGGAAAGGCGGGTAGGGTAATTGCAGGAAACGGTCGGGATGCTCGATCATCCATTTGCTGTCGATGCCCGTGTGGTTGGGAACCATGTCCGAGCCGAGGCGGATACCGCGTCTCATACAGCGCTCTCGCAAATTGCTGAGGGAGCTCCATCCGCCGAGTTCTCCGGCAATGTCGTAATCGTGAAGACTGTACGCTGAGGCGGCCGCTTCGGGGTTGCCCGTCCACTGTTTTATCGTCTTGCTCGCCTGACTTCTTTCCCAAAGGCCGATCAGCCAAAGGCCCGTGAAACCTCGGCGCGAAAGAATATCAAGTTCTTCATCGGGGATTTGGTCAAGGCGTGTAATTTCCCTTTTGTATTTTTGCGAAAGCTGAAAGAGCCAGACAAGAGTGCTCTTTGCTATAAGTACTGTCTTGGGCATCCATTCCTGATCGGGGCTGAACCTTTCGTATTCGTCGAGACCCGCGTATGTTAAAACTTCGCTTGGGCCGGGCCCCATGAAAATCGGCTTGTCTTCTTCGTTCATAACATCAAGGCTCATTAAAAGCCGCGCCATGAATTTTGAGAGGAACGCTCCCCAATGTTTGCGTATATACTCAAGCTGGCCGAAAAGAGAATCGGGGCATGCGATGGCGGGGGAACGGAGAAGGTCCCACAGGTTCATGCCGTCGGGGCCGAATGGCGGAAGAGTTTTAAAATGCTCTTTTAATTCTTCTATCGCGTTCGGGTATACTGTATTTCGGGAGAGGTCTCTGTCGTCAAATAAAAATTTATAAGGATTAAAAGCCGGGTTAAGGTTTGCGAGCGACAGCATCATGGTTTCTTCTATAGAAAGGGCTCGGCAGTTTTCGCCTTCTTCCTCGCTTTTCAGGTATTCGGCGGCTTTTTTCTCGCCTTTGTACACCGATCTTGGCGGAAATTGCTCTGAAAAAGCCAGCAAAAGACCGTCCGTTTGCTTCCCGCCAAGGTTAGTTTCCAGCCTGTCCAGCGCCGTCTCAAAAGCGTCCGGCTGAACTTCCTCGCGGTAGAGGGCGATAACATAGTGTAAAATTTCATCGATTAGACCCATAGCGTAAAGATGACCGGCTTTTATGAACCTTTCGGGGTGATTTGGGTCTTGTTTTGAGTTGATTTTGGCGGCAAGTTCCCTTGTTTGCTTCATGTCGGCAAGGAAAACATTTCCTGTCAGTGAAAAAAGGCTGTCATTAAGACCATATTTCTTTCGGATATCGCGGTCAATATGGAATTCCATGCGAACTTTCCGGTTTTTTGCCCAAAAAGACGTACTTTTTTCCAGTTTAGTGAGCCTTATTTGAAATTTAGCCATGAATGCTCCTTGAGTTTGCCCGGAAACCGCCTATCGTATAACCCCTGTTTTTTACGCCGATTTGAACAAACTCTACTATAATAAAGTATAGTATGAAACTAAATAATTTGTACAGTAAAATTATGTGATATAATAACAATATGAAAAGAAAATTAGTATTTTTAATGTTAACTGCGGCGATTTTGTTTACGGTAGGCTGCAGCAGGAAATCTTCGGGCGGCGGCTTCTTTTCAGACGATAAGGTGAGTTGGGAAGGCTCCGGTTATAACCAGACTCAGGGATTTGCTTATGACGAAGCGTCCGCATTTAAGGATATGTCTAACCTTTACGGAGAAATGAGGGCTGCGGCTCCGACGAGCGCTCAGATGGCTCCGTCCCCGAGAGAGGCAGGCGGCGATACAGGCGCCCCCGCGGGGAATTACTCCGACGCGGAACGCAAGCTGATCAAGCGCGCGAGCATCAGTATAAGGGTGGAAAACATAGCCGCCGCGAATGATACCGTTGCCGCAATGATGAAAAAATACGACGCTTACGCCGCATCGACCAGTATGGATGAAAATTCGCATCATTATTCTATTCGCGTCCCCGCGATTTATTACGATTTTTTTCTCTCCGAAACGGGCAGCTTGGGACGTCTTATTAACCGCAACGAAAGCACGGAAGACGTAACCCTTCGTTATTATGATCTTGAAGGGCGGCTTTCGACAAAAAAAGAACTGTTAAAAACTTTTCAGGCGTATCTTGGAAAAGCGAAAACCATAGAGGAAATTCTTTCGGTGGAGTCCCGCATTTCGGAGCTTCAATACGATATTGATGGAACGGGAAAACAATTGCGTAATCTTGCCGACAAGGTAGAATACGCCACAGTTGACCTTTACCTGCAAGGCCCTGTGACAGCCTCCGTTCTCCGGGGCTTAACCTTCGGCGAGCGCGTTAAAAGGCTTTTCGGCGGCTTCGGCGGATTCTTGTCCGGGCTTGCGATGGTATTGTTGGGTATTGTCGTTTACGGAGTTCCCATAATTCTTTTGTTGGGTTTGCTTTTCTTTCTTTTGTTCGGTAAAGTCGGGCTTGCGAAAAAACTGTGGAAGCTGGTTAAATCGAGTTAAAACCAACGCCGGGTTTTAAAGATGACTATCATTGACATGGCGATGAATCCCATGCAGCTTAACACAAGCGGGTAGCCCCAGGGCTGTCTTAATTCCGGCATGAACTCAAAATTCATGCCGTATATTCCGGCGACAAAGGTTAACGGTATAAAAATAGTTGAGATTACCGCCAATACTTTCATTACCTTGTTAGTCTGATGCGACAAAACCGATAAATTTACATCCATTATGTTAGACAGCCATTCGCGGTAATGCTCGACCGTGTTTTCAGCGTTATGCAGATTTTCCAGCAGGTTCTGCACAAACGGCTTTAATTTATCTGTAAGGAAAAACTTATTCTGTTTTAGAATAATGGAAACATTTTCTTTTAAGGGAGAAATCGCCCTTTTTATCTGCAAAAGATATTTTTTTGTATCCTGAAGTTCCTGAATAAACATATCGTCGCTTGTTTTTGTAGCGCGGTCCTCAAAGTCTTCGATATCGTCTTCCAGATGGTTTAACGCCAGAAAATAATTATCTACGACATTATCGATAATTTCATACGCCAGATAATCCATTCCCGTTTTACGGATTTCCCCGGCGTTGCCGAGAATTTCCTCTCTTATTCCGTCAAATGAATCTCCCGGTATTTCCTGAAATGTTATCAGCGTGTTTTTCATGATGATAACACTTACTTGATCGATTAAGAATTCTACAGGTTTTTCCTCTTCTTCTTTCTTAAAAAATAAAAACGCTTTTTTTCTTTTATTTTGAATGTTGTGAAATTCTTTTTCGCGCTGGATGGTTTTTATGGATAAAAAACGGTAATTATCGAATATCTCGACTTTTGGCTGTTGTTCGGTATTTAATATATCTTCAATGGTTAAAGGATGAATGTCGTATATTTTTCCCAATGCGTCTATGGCGTCAATATTTTTTAAACCGCTGATATTTATCCAGGATTTTTTCGCTCCGCGCTTATATTTTATTAATTCCTCAACATTTGATAATTTGATAAATTCCGCGGATGCGGCGTCGTAAGTAATAATGGATAAGTCCATTTCTACCGCGTCTCTATCCCCGACATAAACGGGGCTTTCAAGCGGTATTTCAATATTATTTGAAAAAAACATCTTTATACCTTCGGTTAATGTTATTTTATTATAATACATTTTAACTGTCAATCTTGTATATTCGATAAAAACATATTTATTTGAAAGGTTTATATGGAATATTATTTTGTTCGCTTTAGATATTTTTAGTTATTAGTGTATGCATTATATGTAATCTTTTTTATTTATATATATGTACCCGTTAATTAATGATATGATTAATTATAATATATTAAAAGAAATCACTATATATGAATATAATAAAAAAATATTTAAATAATAATACTAGACAAAATGAAATAAAAATGTTATAAAACATTTTAGAAAGAAAATTATGCTATTTAATGAAGAACTTTATCGAAATGACAAACATTTACTAGATTTCAATAAAAGTAAAATAATAATACGAAATGCAGTAAGGGCAATAATATTTAAAGAAAATACTGTCTTAATGGTGTTTTTGGAAAAAACAAATGAATACAAATTCCCTGGGGGAGGGGTTGAAGAAAATGAAACAATTGAAAAAGCATTAAAGAGAGAAGTATTGGAAGAAGTAGGATGCAATGTAATTAATTTTGGTGAAAAAATTGGAATTATAACGGAATATGGAATAGCATTGGAAGGCAAAAATAATATTTTCAAAATGATTTCTGAATATTATACCGTTAATATTGACTATAATCAAATAGAACAAAAGCTCGACAATTATGAAAAAGAATTATTATTTAAGCCTTGTTGGACAGATATAGAAAAGGCATATAGAGCAAATAAAAATATTATCGATAATAAATGTGATTTAACACCTTGGATAAAAAGGGAAACAAGGGTATTGGAAATAATAAAAGAAGATATTAAGGTAAATGGAGTACGGAACTACTGCGTATAAAAGTAGTTAAGCGACATATTTAGAACGTAAAATAAATAGAATAATGATGTTATTCGACTAGAATATTTATTGAAATAATGTATGATTTTATTATATTTTTTATGTAGTAATAAAATAATAAATAAGGTTTTAAAAGTTGTTTTTTTATTACTTTTATTCTTTTCGGGCTTGCTTGAGGCAAGCCCACCATCGCAATATGCGCTGACATTTGTCTCTACTTGTAAAGTTAATTCAAATATAATAACATTATTATATAAAGGAGTTTTCTATGAAAAAAAATTTCAAAATTATTGGGATTATTCCTTTTATTGCAGTAATCGGGTTCACATTGTTTGCTTGCAATAAAAGCGGAAGTAGTAGTAATAGTAGAGGTAGCGACAGTAGCAAAAGTAGTAGGGGAGAAGGAAAAAGCCTTAACAGCCCTGAAGCGTTAAAGGAGTATCTTGACAGTCAGCTTACCAACAGCCCAAATAATCCTATAAAGGTTTCAATGAGTATTAATAAGCTTATGATTCCAAAAATCAAGGAAGTATTAACTACAACAGGAAAATATGTAAGCCTTAATCTTACAGGCAATGCTTTAAAAGAAATTCCAGATAATGCTTTTAGTGAATGTAAAACACTTGTCGGTATAATAATACCCAACAGCGTTACCAGAATTGAGACGGATGCTTTTTCATGTTGTACCAGCCTTACCAGCATTACTATACCGAACAGCGTTACCATTATTGGAGTTGGAGCTTTTTTTTATTGTATTGAACTTAACAACGTAACCATACCGGACAGCGTTACCTACCTTGTGGGAACATCATTTCTAAATTGCCCCAAACTTACAAGCGTAACATTTCAAGGTACGATTACTTATTTGGGAAATTCGCACTCAGCATTCTTAGGCGACTTAGATAAAAAATATAGTGAAGGTGGAATAGGAACTTATACTACAACTGCACCTGTGAATGAGGATTCAAAATGGACAAAACAGTAGACGTATAAAATAATATAAGGAGCAGCTTTACCGCCCATTATTTTGAAATATGGTTTGTAAAATATTTTTTTGCATTTTTTGTTAGTTTAAGATATAATTATAGTTATGAGGCAAAAAACGTCGCCTAACAGGACGGTAAACGCTTCGCCGCCTTCGGCTCATCAAACCGTAGGTTTGGAGGGCTACGAAGAACGGCAGTCGGGCATGCGCTGGGCGCTGGAATGCCCTTTGTGCCGTTCTTCTCCGCCACATTTTTTTGCGCCCGTAAAAATGCTTCGCATTTTTCCTTAACAAGAGGGGAACCTTCGCCCTGCGGGCTCGGTTGAGGTTCGGGCGCAAAAAAACGTCAGTTACAGCCGGAACGTTAGGCGAAATGGAGGCTAAAATATTTGTATGTGCATAAAAGTTGTAGTAAAAATACATGAAAAGAAAATCATTATGGAATATACTAGAAATAAGGAGTCTAATTATGAAAAAGGCCGGATTATATATTTTTATTTTATTAATGATATTTGTGCATCAACAACTTGCTGCTATTGAATTGCCTGAATACAATCCTGATTCTCCCGTTTTTTTTATTAAACATATGACATATATGCTTAAAACATCACCACATTTTTTTCCTTATAATTCAACATTTTTTATTGAAGGATATAATACAGGAGAAAACAAGGGAGGTATTTTTAATAATGGCAGAACCAGTTTGTTTGCAAGTACAATACTTCCTATTCCATGGGTACAATGGTTGGCTATTTCAGGAAATTTTATTGGAACATTTGACTTCTTTGATCCTTCCGGTGGCAATGATGAAATAATTGAGGTCAATACCGATAATGGTGCTTTAAATTATTATGCCAATCTAGGCGTTACACTTGATTTTCCAGTTATTACCCTTGGTTTGTTCGGTGGTATATACTCTGATATTATGAAAGATGCTCAATATGTATCTTCTATCCACGATGTCGGCAAAGAATTCAAATTAACATTTATTCCAATAATCAAAACAGCTCATTGGCTTTCTTTCTTAGAAAGCATTGCCAATTACATTAACTTTGGTAGTTTTAAGAAAAGTAATAATATTGATTTTGGTCAACGTTATACTTTTTCTCCAATTGATATTTTTGAGAATGATTTTATTATTGAATTATATTTTAGAAATGAACGTTATACCAGTTTTGTACGAAATCGGATTTACGGCATAGATATGAAATATGGTAAACAATTTTACGTCGCCATTGATACTGGTTATAGAGATTTCTATGATTTTCCCCCAGAATCGTTTATGGATAAGGATTCATTTTATGCAAAATTAACCTTTGGTTATGAAAACACAAAAAATTATGAAGAACTCAGTTTTAGTGATTTTCATATACATAATGCGAATATTTCAGGTTTTTACGATTTTCAAGGTTGGGGAATCGGCTTAAGTCTTGGACTTCTTCACTCTTTAGAAATATCATCTGATATGGTATTTAAAGAATCTAATTTAAGCGCATTCAGGTTAAAAATACGTTTTTTCTTATTAGATGCTTGGTTTAACGATCATAAATAATTTGTAAATCAAATAACTAATATATTAAATAAAATTTATGTAAGAAATGGATAAATATTATATACGCCTCCACTTCGCCTAAAAGTAGTTATGTGCCATTTTTGCGGGTATTGATAAAAATAACTATTGACAATATTCAAATATAATATAATAATAATATGAGGTGTTTATGAAATTAGCGATTATTGGAAGCAGAGTAATTGAGAATTTGAATTTAAACGAATATATAAAGGAAAAACCGGATGTTATTATTAGTGGTGGTGCAAAAGGAATAGATACTATTGCATGGAAATGGGCTTTAGAAAATAGTATTGAAGTTATTGTTCATAGACCTAATTACAATAAACATGGAAAATGGGCTGCTTTAAGAAGAAATGATATAATTATAGATGAAGCTGATAAAATTATTGCATTTTGGAACGGAAAAAGCACTGGAACTAAATATGTTATTGAAAGAGCAAAAAAATTAAATAAACCTTTAGAAATTATACTCATTAAAGAATCATTTGAGGTGAAAAATAATGAATAATAATTTACCTGAATATGTAGAAAGGGCATTAGATGAATGGGAATTTATTTCTTATTATGCATATGATAATTTTGAAAAAATTGGACGTGGATCTGTAATTATTTTTTATGAGGATAATAAATTAAAATTTAGTTATATAAATAATGAATATTTTTTAGAAAATAAAAAAGATGGTGAATTAAAATTACTTGATACATACGATCCTGAAAATGAATTTATTGTTACTTTTGAAGAAAACATAGGTACAAGAACCATTAGAATAAAAACGCCTGAAAATGGAAGAAATCCAAAAGGAATATGGTTTTTTAAGACAATAGAAAAAATTAATAATGAACCAGATATTTCATTAAATATCTTCCTGTATGGTTTGTAAAAGCACTTGATAAATTAATAGAATTAAAAGGTGGAGAATAGATTATGAAATACAAAAACGGCACATAACAAACGGTAACTGCTCACCGCCCTGTTCGGGCGGTTCGGGTTCCGTTCGGCTAGGTCATGGCTATGCCATTCCCACGCCTCACTCCACCACATTTTGCCAGCCCTGGTCTTTGCTTCGCAAAGCCCTTATTCGGGCTGGCAAAACGTCAGTTACAGCCGGAACGTTAAGCGAAATAAAAATTGAATTGGTTGGAAGAATAGTTGACATAAAATGATTAAAAATGTTAATTTTATGGTGTTAAATTGTGATATATTATACAAAGTAACCTTATTGAGGATGTAATAATTTAAGATTTATTGGAGGTAAAAAATGGAAATTAATTATATTGAACCCTTCGTCAATAAAGGGTATAAATTAATATGAAGAATTTATTGTTTGTTTTATGTATTATAATACTGTCTGGCTGTTCAGACATAAAATATGAAAAATCAATAAATATAAATGCGCCAAAAGTCTTTATTTTTGGGATTTTAGAGGATTATGAAAATTATCCTAATATTATTCCCGAATTTCATACTAATGTAAAAATTATTTCAGAAAATCATACAGGATTAGGTGTTCAATTTATAAATAATTCTAAATTTGGTGGTTATAAAATTGAATCAATATACGAAGTTACTGAATATAGGTTCAATGAATATATAAAAATGGAAAATAAATCCCAATATGGCTCAACGGAATTAATCGTTAATGATATTGGAAATAATGAAACAAAATATACATTAATAAATTATGTAAGAATACCAAATTCTATGAAGAATAAATTGAATAGTGCATTTGATAATGAATTGGAAACAATAAAGAAAGTAAGTGAATATAATTATAATAAAAAATAGTATAAAAACAATTTTTACTTCGCTTAACAAACGGTAACTGCTCACCGCCCTGTTCGGGCGGTTCGGGTTCCGCAAAATACCGTTCGGGCTACGCCCTCTGCGGTATTTTGCTCCACCACATTTTGCCAGCCCTGGTCTTTGCTTCGCAAAGCCCTTATTCGGGCTGGCAAAACGTCAGTTACCTAGAACGTTATGTGCAATTTGGGCTAAATT
>Ga0268262_10004722_pt1 | contig 13919 bp, 9 predicted proteins | sample TergutNc150P3_FD_190354 | JGI IMG/M metagenome (GOLD analysis project Ga0268262, IMG submission 190354) | Nasutitermes corniger P3 segment gut microbial community from laboratory colony in Florida, USA - Nc150 P3 (SPAdes) (version 2) | ecosystem: Host-associated > Arthropoda: Insects > Digestive... | reverse complement strand
CGGCGGCTTCGCCGTGGAATCGGGATTTGCCGGTTCTGGCGCTTATTACGCGTCCGGAGAGCGTGAAGGGGCCGGAGGGCGTAGGGGTTATTGAAGCCGTCAGAATGTACCGGATGCCGGATTTCCTTGCTAATTCGCAGATCAGGCTGTCGTCTATCGGGGCTTTTTGGCGTTTGGACTGCTCCAGGCCCGCGACTTTAAGGAAAGCGGCGGCGTTTTCGTCGTTTACCTCGGTTCCATTGTCGGTAAGGGCGTTTTGGAGGTATGCGCCGACAAAATCCCGTTGGTAGCCGGGTACGTCGCCGGTAACGTAGACGGCGGCGGCAGGCTTGTTTTCAGGCGCGGTTTCTGTACCCGCCGCCGGTTCTTGGGCCAAAGTGGCGGCGTAGGCGGTCGCTAATAATAGGAATAGGCATGAAAACGGCGGAAATTGGCGTTTAGAGGGCATATCGCCCCCTGATAAAAAGGCACTTAACGGCGGTGGGGGGGGGGGTACACGGATTCGGGTTGCGGGGTCACGGCGGTTGCGACGTGAATTCCGCTTAAATTAGACGAATTTCGCATGATTTTACCTTTTTTCCTTAAAAAATACGTTAACGTTTTTTTACCCTATATCTAACATATCTAGTACTCATGAACCGTGCGCAGTATAATCTTGTTCCGAACCTTGAGTCATACATATTACTTCTTTATATATATGTATAATATACATTCCGCGCGGGCCGAAAAGCAAATTTTTTTTAATTTTAATTTTCAGTCCCCTACCAGTATCGTCATCCAGGCGAGCGTGTCGAACCCGTTTTCCTTGAGCCGTTTGATCATGTTGGGGATGAACTTTCCGTTGTGCGACACCGTTTTAGAGAAGGTCTGGATGATGCGCATTACGGTCTCGTCGTTCAGCCCCTTGCGGCATCCGGCTATTCCGTTTATATGGAGTTTTACCATGCCGTAGAGGACGCAAAGGAAGAGGTATGAGTCCCACGCCGTTTCGCCGGAACCGAAGGGCATAAGGTGCGCGAAGAACTCGTTTACCACGTAGTTTTCCAAGACGTACGCTTTGTCTTTCAGGTAGGCCGCCACGTAGGTTTCACGGTTTTCCTTGTACTTTTTTACTATGGCCTCCGGCTCCGTCCCCACCACGAAGTCTATGCCGGCGAGCGTTTCCACAACGCTGTCGATGTAGGCTTTGCTCGCTACCAATTCCGTCCTCAGGCGCTCGTCGGTCAGTTCTTTGGCCAGCCTCATCTGTATGTTGAAGCTCGTTTCCACGGCGTCTAAATCGGGTTTGAGCGATCCGGTTTCAACGTCCGCGCCGAAGCGTTCCAGCAGGGCGGGCAGCTCTTCCACGTTACCCGCCTTGTCGAGTTCGTCTATTTTCCGGCAGAGCATCCCCAGGAGCATCATCCGTTGGCCGAGGGTGTATTCGCGGTTTTGCAGGATGGAGAGGCAGAAGAGGCGCGTGTCCCAGAAGAATTTGACCGGTTTCGCGGCGAATTTCGTGAGGCTCGGGGCGAGGGCCGGCGCCCTGGCCGGGATGCGGCCGACGCCCGGATCCTCAATCACCGTCTCAAAGGCGATACCCTCCTCGTTGAAGAGCGCAATCCGCGCCAGTTCGGGGCAAGAGAACGTGGCGCAGCGCTCCAGCTTCTTATCCACCAGCTTGTAGAGGCGCGGATAGATGGCGCAGACGTCGCTTAAACCCTCGTAGCCGAGTTTGCTCTGGATGACGCAGAGGTTTTCGGCGTCCAAGAAGGGGCACCTGCCGTTCATCAAGCCGACCCGCGCGTAGGCGTCGTCGCTCTTCACGTCCTCTTTGCGTTCGCGCTTTATGTGATTATCCAGCATCTCTTTGAGCTTTCCGTCCTTCACGCGCCTATACTCCAGGAACGTCTTCTTATCGATGGAGACCCTCCAGCCTATGCAGCAGCTGTCTTCGCAGGCGCCGCCGACGCACTTGAATTTGCGCATGTACTCGGGTTGCAGGATGGATCTTTTTTTCTTAGGCATAGCGGTCACGCGCTCCTTTTCTTGTTTGGGCGGTTTCGTTAGACTAACGAATAACGAATATTGAATATAAAAAATATTATGCGGATAGGCGTTGCGCAATTTATTTTTATAATTTGTATCGCGGCGCCGCCGCGGGCCGTTACGGCCGACCCATTTTCCGCCGAGACCGGGGACGCAACCGCTGTGAAGAAGCTGCTGATTGTTTTGCTGATAATCGTCGCCGCCGCCGCGATATGCAGCGTGCCCGCCTACTACGGCGCCAGGTACGCGTTCAACAACTACTTTGAGGGCTGGGGCGACAAGCTGATCGACCTCGAAAACCGCGGGCTGCTCTCCCGCGAGTCCGGGGCCGGGTGGCAGGACGTGCTCATGGCCAACGCTATGGAGCTTGAGGCGCAGCGGATAACGGACACAAGCGGGGAGTTTAGCGAGGGGCAGAGGATAGTGGACGGCGTGGAGGTCTCCGATTTCCCCTCTCTGGCGGTCGTCAGGCTGCTCAACGAGGTGCGCGAATACTCCAACACCATCCTCATAACCGACCGCGCCAACCGGCCGATCACCCGCATAAAGACCGATCACCGCCGCGCCAGGATGGCGGAGTTCCCCAAAACGCTCGTCACGGCGCTCATCGCCGCCGAGGACAAGCATTATATGGAAAACAAGCTCGGATTTAGCTTCGACAGCTTTGTCCGGGCGTTCGCGAACGCCGTCCCGGCCACCATAAAGAAGCTCAAACCGGCTACGCCGCGAGGCACCTCCACCATCACGCAGCAGGTGGCTAAGCTGTTCATGTCGCGCTTGGACGAGGCGGGTCAGCGCCGGGTGTCAAACACATTAAACCGCAAGACCCGCGAACTGAAACTGGCCGCCGCGCTGCGCAAGATGTACACCCCGGAAGACATACTCGAAGTATACATGAACCACGCCGTGACGAGCGACCACGGCCTAATAGGCTACAAGGACATCGCCCGCGGTCTCTTCGGCAAGGAACTGAACGAACTCTCCGACGCGGAGTGCGTCTATCTTGCGCGTATGGTCAAGTGGGGGCGCAACCTGAAGCCCAAGATCGCCGCGCAGTGCCGTGTCGACATGGGGCGGATGGGAGAGGCGCTAGGCTGGGACGACGCCAAACGCGCCGAGGTGCTCTCCCAAATCGACTCACTGACATTCGCGCGCCCCAAGCGCATAGAGGGCGAGCACGGGCCGCTCGTAGACCTGGCAAACGAGTTCTGGCTCCTCACGCTGCGCCGCAACGGTTCAAGCGAGGCGCAGATAGCGCAGATGGACCTCATAGACCCCAACTCGCTCGTAAGGCGCAAGGGGAACCTCACGATCAAGCTCTCCATCGATCTCCCGTTGCAGAAGACCCTCGAAAAACTGGTCTCCGAGAGGGGCTACGGCGCGGACACGGTGATCGTGAGCGAGGTGCGCATAGGCAGCCGCGGCGACGATGTCCACTCTACCGTAGCGCCGGAAGACACGGTGCGCAATAACCGCGTCCTCACCGAAACGATGGACTTTTCGGAGCCGGGCCAATCCTTCGTCACCACCCTCTACTCGGGCGACACATTGGTCGAAAATATCCGCTACTCCAAGGCGGGCCACAACACCTACCGCCGCAGCGTCTTCTACTACGTGCGCAAACCCACGCTAGTAAACGGACAGTACTTCGCCTACGCGATAATGTGCTCGAAAACCGGAAAGCTTCTCGCATACCACTCCAAGGATCAACTTGGATCGCGGTTAAACTGTCTGCTCAAGAACCGCACGCCGAACGGCTCGTCGCTTGCCAAGCCGCTGTTAAACGCGCTGAGCTTCGACCTGGAGATATTCAAACCGTACAGCCGCTGGACGGACGCGCTGCCGGTGACGGACAACGTCCAGTGGAGCAGGTCGATACAGTACAAGGGCGACAAACCCGTAGGCGTAGTCTTCGATCACAGCGCCGTGCGCGGACGCGGCTACCCCGTGCACAACTCCGGGAGGAAATTCGAGGGATGCAAGTATGTCTTTGACCAACTGACCTCCTCAAACAACGTCCTGAGCGTGGAAATTGTTTACAGGCTCAACAACCGCCTCTACGACGGCGGAGACATCGCAAAGGGCGCGTTCCCGCTTGTCAACTACTTCTACCGCGTGGGCGCGCTGGAGCGTATCCGCGACGAGCTGCGCCTCTCGTCCGTAACCGGGGTGCGCGTGCTAAAGGAGCTTTACCGCAACTCCGGCGCGCCGGTCGACAGCATGATGCAGGGCAGCAAGAAGATCGCCGTGTCGGACAGCCTCTACTCCGTCGCGCTCGGAACGCTCGAGGTGTCGCTCTACGAGCAGATGCACCTCTTCAACACGCTTTACTACAACGACCTCATAGAGCGCCCCGCCGAACGCAACTCGCTCGCCATAGAGTCTATAGAACTTAACGGGGTGCCCGTATCCCTAAACGACACGCTGAGACGCTACCACCCATTCGTCGACATAAATAACATCCGCCCCACATTGCTCGGCATGCACAAACGCCTTGTGGGAAACAAGTGGGAGGGGCTTGGCGATTACGACATCTCATTAACCGACGTAGATTTCACCGACCCCGTCTACGAGTCAACCAGGTTTGACCCCGACGCGTTCTACTTAGACGCCCCGCTCTCAAACATCGCGAAGAGCGGCACGACGGACGATATCCTGCGCCCGTTCAACGTGGACGCGTCGAGCGCAAAGCGCACGAACTACTGTATGTGGAACGCGGTGGTACGCTTGGACCTGTCGAAGCTGCCCGGGGCGAAGGCCGGACAATCGGCGATATCCGAGGTGCGGGACGTCACCGTGGCAAGCATAGGCGAGGGAAATCAACAGTACACCGGACCGCGCGACGGAAAATCGTTGCACAAGTTTTTGACAACAGGCCTGCTCAAGAGCGCCGGCGTTAAAGCGCCGGGCGGCTACTTTACGCAATACGAGAACTACATAAAGCGGGTAACGCCGCCGACGGAGAACTGCGGGGAGGAGACCGCGCCGCCGGAGGTGCCTATCAGCGTGGTCGGGGATGATGATATTCTGTACTAATATCCATACGTTACGGTCGCCCCGAACTCCCCCTTGCCGGCAAAAACGTCCAACAAAAAGGTCTTAACAACCACGCCGACGCCGCCGAAAAATAAGTTGTCATAGTCAAAACTCGTGATCAGCTCAACAGGATCCTGCGGCGCGCGCGCGTAGCCGAACCGCATGCTGCACATCTGCGCGATCCGAAGCTCAGCGCCGGTGCGCAGCATGTAGGCGGCGGAGCGCGATTTGACAAAAACGTTCGCCATCTCCACGTCAACCGGTATCCTCAGCAGAAACGTGTTCGAGATCGGAAGCGTGTAGAGCATCCCGGCGGTGATCAGACGGTGCCGCCCGTCTATCCATCCATCGGATTTGCCACGCCCGTCCGCCTCGCTCCAGCGGTATCCGACAAGGTTTGAGAAGACCAGCGAAAAGTCGAATCCGGGGAGGTACCGCTGGTAGAACCCGATGTCAAAGAGCAGACTGTTGCCGCGCGCGTTTATGGTTTTTGCGGCATATTCCGGCTCGCCGTCGTCACCGCCCTCTTCGCCGCCCGTAACCGGCTCACGGATATCGTGCCGCCACTTGGAGTTTTCGTAGCGAACATTCAGCCCGAAATCAACCGGCCCGGTCCCCTCGGAGTCCATCTGATCGAAGAACCGCCCGGCAAAGTTGGCCACCACGTCGTGAACCGCGCCGCGCTTGCCGTTCAGATACCGGTAGATGACCCCCATAGTGCCGCCGTCGTCGAAAAACACCGCCCCGAACGGCAAAACGAGGTTGTTAAAGACATCGTCGCGCCCGTACCCGGCCTCATACGCCCCCGCCGCCCCCATCCTGACCGTAGTGAGCGCCGGATTAACAAGCCCCTGAAAAATATCGTGCGGCACCGCGCTCCCACCTCCGGCAAAGGAACGCGAAACCACGCTCTGCGGGGTGGCGCGGGAGTAGATGTGGAAAAGGGTGTCGTCCGCGGAGCGGACAGGGCAGGCAAACGCCGACAGCAGCAACAGCAGCGGTAAAAAGCATCGCGTATATGGAATAAAGGATGCTACGCGGCGTCGATGGGTTGATGTTCGGGTCATTATGGGATAAATATACAACAAGGGCGGGATCGAAGTCAATATCTTGGAAAAAATACATACCGCCGTCCGATCCCATGATTTATATTATATTGCATTATTGTTGCACCTCAACTGAAACCAATTCTAATTGTTGGCGTTAATGAATAGAGGTCTATTGTGCAAAACTTTATTGGTAGAGATGAGCTTTATGGGGTCTTCGCTATTTTGTGTGGGTAGGCAATAAATATAAAGTCAAATTCTTTAAAATCAAAGTCAAATTCTTTTTAAGACGGAGCCTTCGGCTCCATAGATAAATGCGGGGCTAACTTGTTTATCTCGGCGAAGCCAAACCCCGCATTTTCAATCAAAATCAAAGTCAAAATCTTTTGACGTTATCTTTTGACTGAAGTTCGGGGGTTTGGCTTCGCCGAGATAAACAAGTTAGCCCCCGAACTATCTATGGAAGGCGTAGCCTTCCGTCTAAAAATGATTTAAAGACTTTGATTTTAAGCCTTCCGTCTAAAAAAGAAGTTGATTTGTAAATTGCTGAAAATATAGGTTGTACTCAAAAACAAGATATAGCGATATATCGGCACCGATATGCCCTTTTCTTTGAGGTTCAGACAGCTACCGCATGCGGCGTAGCGCCTAAATGCTTGCGCGTGTGCTCGGTTTGCTCGAAGCGGAGCTTGCCGTTTTCAAGATAGATTTCCAACGCTATGGGCAGGGGGACATTATCAGCCAAACCGAGCTTCCCTCTTTCTGGGTCGCCTTCGCCTAAAACAAACAAATCATTACGGCTAGCAGAAAAATAAGACGAAAATAACTTGTCGGCGGACAAATTATTTTCAGCGCAATATTTTTCTATTTCAGCCTTATACTCTTCCGTTATTTTGTGCATTGTTTTCATCTCCTAAAGAATTGCCTAAATTCTCCTAATGCGTTATATATAGCACTTTTATTAAGTATCGCCCAGGGTTCGCCTACTCCATCGGTACGCCCCTGCTCTATCGGCGAGCTTATAGTATTTCTGTCCACACTTATTAATATACTACATTCCGAGCCAAAATTCAAATCTTTTTTCGGCACAATCAAATCCTTCGACACCCTCCGACTCCGCGACGGACGCCGTCAGGGCCGTTTTTGGGCCATCGTCCAATGCCGCCCCCGCCTGTCGTGGGGTCGTCGGCAGGATTTTTAGGAATTCGTGCTAAATTCGAGGCAATTTTCGGGCGGAAAGACGTCTTTAGGCATTAGATTGTGATAATTGCGTAAGAACGCACCCCTACGGAGAGCGGATTAATTGATAGATGAACCCACGTATCCTAGCCATGTACCCTGCCGGATTGTCCCAAAAACGCCCGAAATCGGCTATAGAACAGCCTCCGCCCTAGGTCTGTAGCTCGTTTCATACCCCAAAAGCATAACCATACCGCCGGCGGCATGGGCTTATCCCCCGAACTTTCCTATCATTATAGCAGGTATTTTCTTCGAGATGCTCTTGTTTTTTGAGTATAAACCTGCTATACTTAGAAGTGGGGGGGCAGTAAATCCCGAGAAAAACAATTTAAATGTAACCTTAAAACGGGGGAGTTGTTATGAAAACACTACCTTTAATTGTGGCGGCGGCCGTTTTCGGCTTGAGTTCCCTGAGTTACGCCCTGGATGCTAAACAGTATCTGGACGTAAGGCTCTACGCGGAAGACGGAACGTATCTGGGGAAGGTGAACAATAATCCGAACGACCCGGAGTCTATTGCGAACCCATTCGGAAAGTACGGAAGCAAGTATTCTCCGACCAGCATTAATAACGAGTACGGCACATACGGGAGCAAAATTTCTTTGCTAAGCGCCAACAACCCGAATACGGCGCACGCTCCTAATATGTACGGTACGGGTTGCGGGAACACCCCGACGTATCTTGGGAAAAAGAGCGCCAATCCGTACGACAGCCGGTCGGTCTCGAATCCGTACGGCGAATACGGAAACCAATACTCGCCCACAAGTATCAATAATCCGTACTCGGTGTGGGGACGTTCCACCCATAGTCAGGAGAAAGGAGGTATAAAATGATATCGCTACCCGGTCAAAGAAAACCGATAATCACGAAAACGACGTGGGTTGAAAGGTCAGTACCGATTCTTGTTTCAGCGGCGTTGCTTTTGATGGTACTGATCTGGAGAGCGGTGGATGCGGTTAGATGAACAGGGATGTTGCGTGGAGGCCGGTTGTTGTGGCCTCCACGGCGAACCGTATGTCACCAATCCCCGCGAACCGGCGGGTACAAGCTCTTCCCGGTCTCGAACCGAAACTCCTCTTTCCCGCATATCAATTTAACATTTTTCCCGCTGATGTCAATCGACACATTGTCCGAAACATCACCATAAGGATCGACGCCGTTATTATTACAGATAATATCCTGCCCGTTATCACCGCGTACTTTTTTATTGACATACACCGACGCCAGCGTAACGGCCTTTTCCAGCCCGTCTCCACGCCGGTAGTTCCAGACTTCATCCGGTTGCGCCATTCGGTATTCCTCGTCGTAGATTGATATATCAGTAAATGTGGATGACGACAAGTATTTATACGCTTCATTGATTGTCATTTCCTTGCAACCGATAGCACATACCGGATTTCTCTCCACTGCGGCTTTCAGGAACGGTTTCCAAGGGGACGACGATAAGTCCCTGAACGCCATGAACGCCAAATCAACCGTCTCGTTATTACCGCGCTGACCGATTAACGCCTCCCGCGCCTCCCGTGCGCTCGTTACGCCATCCAGCGTTATGGGCGGTATGCTGCCCCGTTCAACCCACGCCTTTGGTTCCTCGTTTGGCATTACCGGTTTTGTTCGGCAGAATTTTATTAGCTCGTTAATCAAGTGCGAACCGCTTAACGGGCCGTCGGCGAGTTGCGCCTTTAGTTTATTTATACCGTCAACACTATCAATGGATATCCTATTCCCGCCTAAAAACGCTTGGAGTTTTCCAAGGTCAAACCGGTGCTGGCAAAGGTCGGTGTAGAATTCGTCGTCCTCAATCTCCAGCAACAAATTCTCCTGCGTGTCGTCGCCAACGCGCAGTTTGCTTGAGTGCTCGTAGCTGTAGACCTTCTCGGCCTCTATGTATAGCGTCTTGCCGTGCCTATTGTATGAGATCTGAAAGTACCTTTGCAGACTGCTCTTATGCCGCAGGAAGTTCGCCAGTATCTCGTAGGTGATGTCGGTCGATAGGAACTTCGTCAACTTGTCCCTCAACTGCCCGTATCGCGCCCTATCGATGCTTGCGTTGGGAAAGACGGTGTGTATGCAGCCGGTATTGTGGGCGACTATGGTGACGGTTTCGTTTTCGAGTGCGCGGCGGGCTTTGGCCGATAACTCGGTGCCGTTGTACCACATGTTTTTGGTCACTATGCGTCGGTTATTGGTTAAGACCCCCTCGCCGATGTCCAGAAAATTCTGCGAATGGAGCGGCGTGGCGAGCAAAAATATCTTGTCAAGCGGGATATCCGCCACAGCGAAGACAGCCGATGCGTATAGGGCGGCGAACGACACGCACTCCCCCGCGCCGCCGGCGTACCCCTCCTTAAACTTGAACGCCTCCATCGCCTCAATGGTCTCCGTCTTCCAGTAGGGGATAATGTTCGACGTGTACTTGTCCAGCCCGAAGTGTCGGCGGATGTCTATATCGAAGTAGTACTTGTCGCCCTCGTACCCGAAGAGCGCGTTGCTGCGCGCCAGAATCTCCTCGCTGATGAACTCCGAGAACCGCGCGATCTCCCGCTCTTTGGAGGTCAGCCCCCACGTGTCGAGGTCGAGGTTGAAGGAGAACCGGTCCATGATGTACTGCTTGAGCCGCTGGACGCGCTTCATCTCGCCCTGATTGTGACTCTTTGAGAACCACGGGTCGCCCTTCCACGCCCAGAGGCGGTTGGACATGATGTTCGCCAGGACAAGGGCGTACATGATTTCAGGGAAAATGAAGACCTCCATGTCGGAGAGGGTCACGGCGGAAGAGTATTTTTCCACGGAGGCGGGGGAACGCGAGTCGTACATCGCCGGCAGTTTAGCCATTCTTCCTCCGAGGTTGGGGCGGGACGCGCCCGTTGTGTTGTCTATGGTATCGTGATTAGATACATTATAAAATACATAATGGGGGGCGGATTATGGTCAAAAATTTAAATTCATAGATTTTTTTGCGTGGAACGGTCGGGTGGGAGGGCGCTGGTGTTGTTTCGTGGGTAAGAAAATCTTTTTATTTAGGTATTGACATTTTGAGTTCCGTATACTATATTATAGTAGAGTATATCAGTCTGACCCCTGTCTTTTGAAATAGGAGGTATTTAATGCAAACGACAACCGTTAAATGGAGCAATAGTCAGGAAATAAGTATCCCAAAACACAAAACAACCAAAGAACGCCTATTAGAATTTTACGGCGCGGATTTTGATAGAAATCATATACCTCAAAAAGAATTTGATTGGGGTACTCCAGCGGGAAAAGAGATATGGTGAAACAGGGATTTTTAATCTGGCTGGATTTTGATCCGCAAATTGGTCACGAACAAAAAGGTAGACGACCTGCTTTTTTATAATTTACTCAAAGCGGCAGTAAGCCGTTCAGATTCGCAGCTTTCGTTTGTTTTAAAACGTATATACGGTAGCTTATATTTTTCAAAAATTCCATTTTTCAACATATCACGCTCAGCTTGTCGTGTCTCTTTCGCATGGAATGCCATTCCATCAACTTCAACCGCTAACCGTGGCACTTTCCCAATCTTGTCAAAAATTAGAAAGTCAACGTGCGTCAAAATATTCTGCGCGTACTGTTTTTCAATAATATCAAGTTTTTGCATATCTCGAAAAATCCATTTGAGAGGAACGTGTGTCGCTACATCGAATCTCATAAATCGTTCATCATTGAGTATCTTCTGAATCACACCATACATCAGATTTTCGCTGTCATATTCAGATATTCTTCTTTGTTTATGCAAAAGCTCCTTTCGCTTTTCGCTATAACCTTTATAAAGATAATCAAAAACCGAATAAATCTCGCTTTGTACGATTTCTAAGTTGTTGTATTCAACATAGCGTACAAGGTCTCCAATATTTTTATCTTGCATATTATCGCCTCCGTTTACAACTACGATAAGCTGCTCAATTGCGCGTGAAACGGCGACATTAAGCCGGTTCGCATTATCTGTAAAATCAGAGATTTCATTGTCTACTGTTGAAAGTATAATTACATCATTCTCACGACCCTGAAACTTATCAACCGTATCTGCCAAAATATCGGTTCCAGCAAAAGCATTTTGAAGAGCGTTCGTCTGATTGCGATATGGTGTCACAATGCCGATAGAAACAATACCGTTAGAAAGATTTTGCCGAGGAAGAATTTCTTCTTTTATCACATCAATCTGCCGCTGATTAACATGATCGCGCGCATGATTTCCCGGTACGGTCTTATATACTACAAGGGGCTGTCGATTTGATTTGGGTTCTGTAAGGATAATAAGCTGATTGTTGTAAAATTTTTGATTACAAAATTCAATTATTTTTGGATGACAACGGTAATGCTCACGTAACAGCGTTCGTGGTGCGGTTGAAAATAATTCTGAAAGCGCAAGTAATAGACTGTGATTTTTGTATCGGTAAACTTCTGGCAAATTGAATTCCGCAAAAACAGCATCTGTTTTCCACTCCATTTCAGAATCAACTACGTTCGGAAGCTGTTTCAAATCTCCTACAACAACCGCTTTTTTGGCGCATGATAACGCAAGGGCACCTGTCGCGAGATCAACTTGCGATGATTCATCAATTATAACATAATCGTACATAACTCTATGAGAAAGGCTACTACGTAACGAGTAGGTGGTACTCATGATTACTGGATATTCTTTAATAAATATATCCGGTTTTTTCCACAAATCATCGATGTCAAATGATTGTCGTTCACCATTTTTATATTTTTCAGCGAGATAATCACGAAATAGTTGCGTTGACAATGAAGAATATTTTTTCATTTTTTCATCGAAATTAAAACGGTCAAGTTCTGTTTGTAACGATGAAATCTTTTCCTTTAATTCATTTATTTTTGTTATATACCAATGCTTTTGACAAACTGTAATCATCATGTCAGGCTCAATAGAATAAAACGCTTTATTTATTATTACTCCAAGTATAAAAATATTAAAAAATCGCATAAACCATTTACGTATTTTTCCCACAACAATATATTTTTCGCAAATAAACCACAATTTCAACACGGTAGCAGAATTTGTAATAGGTTTCAAGTACTGCAAAAAGGGGTCATAGCTACGAGCGCAATATTTACAAAAATGTTCGTGTTCAAGCTCTATTGCATTAAGTTCCTGTCGTATCAGCGATAAATCATTTTTTTTCGCAAGCATTATATTAAGTGCAGTATAAAGATTTTGTTGCGATTGATATATTGTGTTTTTGATCTTTTCAGACAGTTTCCATGAAACCATATCTGGCAATGGTTTTTGTGATTCTATAAATTTAGTTTTATTGTCAGAATTTCCGAGGTATGCCGCTATAAAATCCACTTGATATTTATTTAATTTCTCTTGTATATTTGCCGTTGCCGAGTTGTTACTTGAAACAACAGCAATACTTTCATTACGCATAACCACATTGGCGATTATATTCAATATTGTTTGTGTTTTTCCTGTTCCTGGCGGTCCCTCTATAATTGAAAACCGATTCTCAAGCGCCTTATCAATTGCAGTTTTTTGACTCAGATTAAAACCAAATGGATAAACGGTAACAGCTTTATTTAGTTGTTTTTCCGTATGCAACGCTCCGATAAGAAACGCGGCAAGCATACTTTCCTTGTTTACAAAATCAATCTTATTATAATGATTCGCTAAAATACTGCCGCCATCTCGGTTTTGCAACCCAACCGTCTGCGCTATTTTCTTTAAATATTCAAAGCAACTCAATGCAATGTCGTTTGATAGGGCAGAACGCTTAATTTGAACGTTATTTGTGTTATAGGTATATGTTTTGCCGTTTGAAAAAGTTATGTTAATTTTTCCATCTTTTTCGTTCCATGAGCGTATGCTGTTAGTTTTATCCTCACCTTTGATGATTATTTGTACTTTTTCTTTTAGTATGTTAGGTGACGGTTCCCCGTTTTTTTTATCTTTATCAAATTTTTCCATACATCCCTTTCAGCTATTTTCAATGCCGCCAACACCATGAATCCCGCCTTCCCAAAATGTGTTTTTGCGGAGGCCCGCAACCCGGGCTCCCCGCGACAACCGCGCGGTTATCTATACATTCAATATAGTATATGGGATTTATAAAGTCAATACCTAAATAAAAAAAGTGAAAAAAACCGGTTTCGCGGAATAAAAAAACTGCAAATTTGGCAGAAAAACCGTGTTTTGGGGGTCAAAATCGGTTCAGTCCGCATTAATTAAGGGGTTCAAACTTGTCCAGCCCGAAGTGGCGGCGGATGTCGATATCGAAGTAGTACTTGTCGCCCTCATACCCGAAAAGAGCGTTGCTCCGCGCCAGAATCTCCTCGCTGATGAACTCCGAGAACCGCGCGATCTCCCGCTCTTTGGAGGTCAGCCCCCAGGTGTCGAGGTCGAGGTTGAAGGAGAAGCGGTCCATGATGTACTGCTTGAGCCGCTGGACGCGCTTCATCTCGCCCTGAGAGCGGCTTTTCGAGAACCACGGGTCGCCCTTCCACGCCCAGAGGCGGCCCGACATTACGTTCGCGAGGACGAGGGCGTACATCAACTCCGGGAAGATGAAGACCTCCATGTCGGAGAGGGTC
>Ga0268262_10004721_pt1 | contig 13919 bp, 16 predicted proteins | sample TergutNc150P3_FD_190354 | JGI IMG/M metagenome (GOLD analysis project Ga0268262, IMG submission 190354) | Nasutitermes corniger P3 segment gut microbial community from laboratory colony in Florida, USA - Nc150 P3 (SPAdes) (version 2) | ecosystem: Host-associated > Arthropoda: Insects >... | reverse complement strand
GAACATTATTCACTATGTCCTTGAGTTCGCTGTCTTGTATACCCTCTTTAGAAGCAAATCTTGTAAACCAAGGATTTTTGAATATTCTCACTTATAAATAATACTTAAAAGTAGCGGTAATTTCAAGATAAAAATTCGCCAAGATTTTCCATTCTTTCCCGCTTGCCACTTCCCCCACAAAATGATAAAATACCTCCAATGAAGCAAAAAGTCGCCATTATTGGCAAAAAGCCGCTTAATTCCCTATTACAAAAATGCTTCGGAGTGATGACAATTAAAAGTGAAGGTTTTAATCGTGATTAATAACATTTTTAAAAACTGTAACATACCTCGCTCTGACTGCGGCACGGACGGCGAGATAAATCCCGCCTCATTTTGTTCATCTGGGGAGAGCTATTCGGCGCCGGGGCGTTTAGATTTGGTTCATCTACACGCCTTGATGGCGTGCATTGTTTGCCCCCCCCCCCCCCCACGTGTAATAATCAATTATACAGCCAAAGTAACATCACTTTTTCAAACAATATTCTCATTATCTTTAAAAAATGTCGGGTTGCTCCGTATGGAGGAATACCAACTTTTTTATAAATGCTGACGGGCAATAAGCGTAATTTTTACATCTTGGAGGATGAAAATGAAGTTTAGAATTATCTATTCTATAGGATTAGTTTGTGCTGTTTTTGGAATGGGTTGTTCATCTGCGCCTAGAATAACAATGCTGGACGTTGCAATCCCTATTTCTGACCAATGTAGGATTATGCTTACCAATGATGTAACAGTTATTTCAATAGATGGTTTTTCACCAGATACTAAAGCAACAAACAGTTATTATGAAACTTATACGGATGTATTTTACATTCCCTCTGGTAAACATACAATAACTATCAACTGGAAAAGTAGTTACTCTTACATCTCTTCTGTTTATAGCGACTATTACAAAACCATCACAACAACAACTGTTGTTACATTTACAGCTGATAATATTCAGTTTTCCGATGATTTTTTACCAGAACATACTTATGCATTTAAATTACGTAAATTTGGTAACAACTATATAGTGTTATTGGAAGATGCGGGCAAAGGAAATTTGGTATCACCTGAAATAGCCACCAATGCTCCAAAGTCAGGGAGATTAACAAATTGGGATTATCCTGTAAACAATCCTTATCTTGCTTTATTTACAGGAGCTGGCTTTGATATTGGGTATTCAAATATTATGCACCCATATAAATATGAAAAAGTAATAGCATGGCCAAATGTAAAAGAAACAAAAACAGATTATTATGGTAATTTTGATATATCTGCACAGCTTTTTCTACAAGGAGGTCTTGGATTAGGTTGGAAAAAATGGGGTATAAGCATTGTACCAGAATTAGGTGGAGGATTTGGAACATTTTATGCTATACAGTGGCATTATTCTTTAATGGTTGATATATATTTTGGTAGATGGAATTTTGAATTAGGATGGGGACAATTTCAGGGTAGTGCTTCAGAATTTAGAGATATTAACAGTGTTCCTACACCTTTTATTCGAGGTGTAATTTCATGTAAACGACCTAATTTAGAGGCTTTTTATTTTGGTGGTTATTTTGATTATTATTATGAAAGTAATTCTTTAGGATTTGGTTTACGAATGATGTTGGATGACAAAGGTTTTCCAACGATCGTAAGAAAAGCTCTAAATTAAAGGCAACGTGGCGTGCCTGACACCAGTTTAGCGTAGTGTCGTTATGCACAACGCCTACGCTGGATATGGGGTAAATTGTCTGACACCACTTTTTTAAAAAAGCGATTAAGATGAATGCCGAATAAAATACTTGAGGGGTGGCCGATAAAAAAGTGCCGCGCCCCGTCGCGGTGCTTTTTTATCGGACAGGACCCCCAAGAAAATCTTTAGGCATACATCTTGCCTACACTTGTAACTAAACCTTAAAAGCGATATATTATATGCATGGGCAAAGAAAAGAAACCAATACAGCTAACTACAATGAAATAAAATACCGGAAAGGTATTAATCGACTTGGGAAAACTTATGTTTGGTAGTTTCATTTCAGGCGGAGTTTTGCGGGGTGAAGTACCGCAGTTTATAATTTTAATTTCTGGTTTTATCGGAGCAATCACCTTTATAGCTTTTGGTCTTGTTTTGACGAACAAAATCAAAGAGAAGGAGTAAATTATGTGGCTTATTGCAGGCATTTTAATTGTGGGTATTCCGCTGATTATTATCGGTTTTACATCTGCTTATCGCGAACAACAGTATAGGAAACAACATCCCGAATGGGAAGGCTGACTGCAATTCGGCTGTGCCGGATTGCATACATCTTGCCCCCACCTGTAAATAACCGTGTACCTTGTAATGCGCCCCCAGACAAGATATGCTAGGCAACGCGGCGTGCTTGACACCAGTTTAGCGTATTGCATTTTTTATCACTTTATAATATGCTTATAAAAGATGTTCGACGACGTGGTTTACAAAGACAAATATATATGGCAACGTTCAAAAAACGAAATTAACATAAGGGAGCACGAAATCAGTTTTGAAACCGCGTCGCTCGCTTTTGACGATCCTTTGGCAGTAGTAGTTTACGATCTTACACATTCATGCTATGATGAAGACAGATACAGGCTGACAGGTTTTATAATGTCCCGCCCCTCATTAGTTACTGTATGTTTTACGATAAGAGCGGAACTAACCCGAATATTTTCAGCACGAAAAGCTGACGAAAAGGAAAAGTATGAATACAGTGAAAACGCACGACAGTATTGTGGCTGAACTGGACAGAATGAATAAAGCCCCGATTAACTATTCCGACATACCCCCCATGACGGAAGAAGAACAGAAAACATCGCAGTTATATTACAAGGACTTTTTGGACAAATTACCCCCCGATATGGTAAAAGAACTGGTACAACGCCGCCTTTCAGAAATCGAAGCCAAAGAACCACAATGTGTCTGACACCCAAAAACAACGATAAAATATCGAACAATAATCCCCTTATTCCCCTCTTTGTGATCTGCGCACTGTCGGCTGCCTAAAGTCAGCCTTGCTTTTATTGTAAATAGCGGCATTTATTGGTGCTACGCCATGCGGCATTCATGATCCACATGGCTACGCCGTGCGTTTATTTGGCGTGTGTGAGTCTTCTTCCATAAATTTATTTAGTCTTCTTCCATAAATGCCGAAATTTATGGTATAATACTAGTGATTTGGGAGATCAAAAATGATTGGAAAGGCAATAGTCCTATTGTTGCTCATTATTATTATTTCTGCGGGCGGCATTATATGGTTCGATTATTTAAATTTAATTGACGCTAAAAGCGTCCTTGCGCCCTATTACAAATACATCCCGTTCTTGCCCGGAGAGGGCAGAAAACAGCCAAAAAAGACCGATGAGGAATTCCTCAACCTTGACGCCGAGCGGCTGGCAGTCCGGCTTGAACAAATTGACTTGCTGAAAATGGAAATAGACACCAAAAGCAAGGATTTGGACAACCGCTACGGGGAAATCGTGCAAATGGCGCAGGAATTGGAAGAACGTCAAAATGCGCTTGACGAGCGTGAAAAATCTCTCAGAGCGCAGCAATTAGATGCCGAAAATAAGGACAGGAATGTCGAGCAGAACGCCCGGTATCTGACAGGCATGCCCCCGCAAAACGCGGTGGGTATTATTGCCAAGTTGGATGATCAGGATGCCATCGACGTTCTCCGGAAGACCGAGGAGATAGCCAAAGCAGAGGGAACATCATCAATTGTTTCCTATTGGTTCTCCCTGATGGAGCCGGGGCGGGCCGCCGAGCTGCAAAGAAAAATGGCTGGCAGACCCAACCTGTAAATCAGACTCACCTTCCGGTATATTATTTTAGGAGGCCGGTTGGTGATAGCCATTACCACCTACACAGAACCTGTTCCATTAGATGCCGTTGTAAGCGATCCGTTTAAAACCAATGAAAACGAAGAAACCGAAGAACGCCAAAGTTTTTCAGAAATTCTTGCCGCCTTACTGCAAAAAACTCAAGTCCCAGAGCCGCTTGTATCCGATTCCGGTCTTGACGTGTTGTCAGCCGGACAAATCACAGAAGACGGCAAACTTGAGTTGTCTGCAAATACGAAAGAAGTTGATCTTGAAGACTCCTCCGATCTTGAACTTTCGCAAGACTTTGAAAACATGCTTTTAAGAGCCGATCTGCTGTTTACAAGCTCTCTGGAAACTGAATTTACAGGTGAAAACGAATTAGCGTTGGAAGTCGATGGCGCGGAAAAATTACTTCCCGCAGAGGAAATGTACTTGCAGTCTGCGCCAATTATTGCGGAAACAGAGCAGGGCGATTCCGCCGCGCAGTTAGCCGCCGCGTTTGACGCCGCCGCAAAGCAAAATACCAGTGAAACGGCGGAATTATCGGAAAACAGGAAAAAAGCAAACGCGCCTACAAAAACTGATAACGATGAAACACTGTTCGCCAAAAACAAGGCAGGTGAAGGAAAAGAGACGGTAATCACTAAAACTGATGAAGGCCGCGAACAGCCAAACCGTCTTGAAGAATTCCGTAACCGTTCCCGCAAAGACAAAGTAACCGTTGAAGTTCGCGATTATAGGACAAATACCGGTACTGACGGAACGCAGACGCGGACTGTTTCAATTGTAGAAACAGCGGCTGGACGCTCGCAAGCGCAAACTACTGTTCATGAAGTGACGCTCGATCTGCGTCTGCCGGATCAGGGACAATCTCAAAACACATGGGAAGTGAAATCTTCCAGTAGCTTAGAGAATATGCTTGCAAGAGAACTGCATCAGAATTTTAACGGCGATATTGTCCGTCACGCTTCAATGGCGCTTAGAGACGGCGGAGAGGGAACAATCAAACTTGCCCTTCATCCTGAAACCTTGGGAAATGTAAAGATACACCTTGAATTGACCGAAAACAAGATAACGGGGCGAATCGTTGTTGAAAGCGAGGAGGCCCTGAACGCTTTCCGTAAAGAGCTTACCTCTCTGGAACAGGCATTTAAAGATACAGGTTACGCTGACGCCGACTTGAATCTGTCGTTAACTGGGGATGGGTCAGGTGCGCAGGAGCGGGAATTTGACGAAAATGCTTTCGCTTCGCGGATGGCGGCGTCAGTATATGAAGACGGCTATGATCAGGAATCAACGCCCGTTATAAACGTCGTTTTAAGACGCGGTACGGGATTAGTAAATATGTTTGCATAGGAGAATGTATGGAACCAGCAATGAAACCGATGTTCAGTTCGGATGAAAGACTCCAGATTGACAAATTTGTTAATGACTACAACAAAGTTTTGAATCCGACGCGCCAGCCGCAGCAGAATCTGGGTAAAGATGATTTCTTAAAAATCCTTATTACCCAGCTTTCGTATCAGGATCCGACATCGCCGATGGAAGACAAGGAATTCATCGCACAGATGGCGCAATTTTCAACATTGGAACAAATGACCAGTATGTCAAAGGATTTTTCCAAACTTACTTCCATGCTCATGGGGAACGAGGCTGCAAGCGCGTTGGGAAAGAGCGTTGAAATAATCGAGAGAGAACGCAGTGTATACGGCGTTGTTCAAGCGGTTACCAGGGGGGAAACACCTGAGGTGTTGGTAAACGGTAATTTTTATGATTGGAATCATGTAATTAAAGTTTTTGCAGATGAAAAGGAGAGAGTAGACTTATGATGCGATCATTATTTTCCGGCGTTTCCGGACTTCAGAACCACCAGACCAGAATGGACGTTATTGGCAACAACATCGCCAATATCAATACAACGGGCTTTAAACGTAATAGGGTCGGTTTTCAGGACATTCTGTACCAACAGCTTCAGGGCGCGGCCCGTCCTACCGAGGATCTCGGCGGCGTAAACCCAAAAGAAGTCGGTCTTGGAATGTCCATTGCGTCAATTGACACGCTTCACATTCAGGGCAGTTTGCAGGCGACGAACAATCCGACTGACCTTGCAATTGTAGGAAACGGTTTTTTCATTCTTGACGACTCCGGCACTCAGTTGTTCACAAGAGCCGGCGCGTTCTCCGTTGACTCGGGCGGTCTTATGGTAAATCCCGCAAACGGAATGAAGGTGCAAGGCTGGATGGCAAGAGAGATTGACGGCACAAGCGTACTGGATGTTTCAAGCCCCATTCAACAGATTACAATACCGGTCGGCGGTAAAGACCCGGCAAAGGCTACAACGATGGTTCAATTTGCCTGTAACCTTGACAAGCGCATTCCCGAATTGCCGGAAAATCCCACAGGTGCGCAGATACGAGACGCGACATGGTCAACAACCATCGATATTTTTGATTCATTCGGTGACAAGCACATTTTGCAGGTTCAATTTACAAGAGTGCCGGGCACAGCCAATAGCTGGAATGCGGCGGTAACTGTAGATCCGCAGAATGCGACTCCTACCAATACTACAATCGGGTTTGGAGCGGAAGCTCCCGCCGCAGGCGGTCCGACAGCTTTTGTCGTCAACTTTTCAAATAACGGAACTTTGCTTTCCGCGGAAGACGGAGCGGGCAATGTTTCAGGCGGGACGGGGCGCGTTCAGATGAACGCAGCGTTCGACGTGCAGACGGCCGCCCCCAACGAAGACGGCACTCCCGTCAGGCAGGAATTTGTCCTTAACCTGGGCATGGTCGGCGGATTTGTCAATTCGCTTACCCAGTATTCCGAATCAAGTTCTTCCAAAGCGGTAGAGCAGGACGGCCGTACAATGGGCTATCTTGAAAACTTTAAAATAGATCAATCGGGAGTTATTACCGGCATTTATTCCAATGGCACTACAAGAACCATAGGACAGGTGGCAATGGCAAGCTTCCCCAACCAGGGCGGTCTTGAAAAAGCAGGCGATAACACATTCCGTGTTTCCAATAACTCGGGGTTAGCGAATATCGGTCCTTCGGGAATTGCAGGCAAGGGCAAGATTATCGCCGGTACGCTGGAAATGTCCAACGTTGACATGGCGGATCAGTTTGTAGACATGATTGTTACCCAGCGCGGATTCCAGGCTAACTCCAAAACAATTCAAACGGCGGATCAGCTTCTTCAGGAGTTGTTGACGCTAAAGAGGTAGTAAAGGAGAGAAGCGGATAGAGATTGGTTAGGGATGGAGGTGTCCCTAACCGCCTCTAGCCGATAATCTTAAAAAGAAATATGATTAAAGTAACCAAGCTTGACGGGACGGAATATTACATCAATCCACATCAGATTGAATGTATAGAAATCCGTCCCGATACTGCTTTAATAATGCTGTCAGGCAAACATCATATTTTAAAAGAAGAGGTAGATACAGTTTTGGAAAGAATTGATGAATACCGACGGCGTTTAAGTCCGTATATCGTCCAGGAGTGAGAGTATGAATAAAAGCTTGAATATGGGAAGCTTAATCGGAGCATTAGGCGCAATGGTAATGATCGTTGGCTCCATCATATTGTCCGGTAACAGTGTTGGAGCATTCATAGACATACCATCACTCCTCCTCGTTCTTGTCGGTTCATATTTTGCCCTTATGATAGCGTTCTCGTTGGCGGACAGCTTGGGTATTTTTGCCGCTATCGGACTTGCCTTTCAACAGCCTACATTTGATACAGGAAGTATAATCCAGAAAATGATTGCGTTTTCCGAAAAAGCGCGCCGCGAAGGTTTGCTTGCCCTGGAAGACGAGCTTGAAGACCTTGAAGATGAATTTATGAAAAAAGGACTGCGTCTTGTAGTAGACGGAACCGACGCGACAATTATCCGCGATCTTATGGAATTGGAATTAAGCCAGATGCAGAGCCGCCATTCATTTAAAATTAAACTTATTAACATGTGGGCGACTCTTGTACCCGGGTTGGGAATGTTAGGTACGGTTATGGGATTGGTAGGTATGTTACGCAACCTTGATGATAAAGCGTCTATCGGCCCTAACATGGCTCTTGCTCTTATTACAACATTCTACGGCTCCTTGTTTTCTAACGTATATTTTATTCCCTTTGCGAGCAAACTCAGTATATTTGATAACGATGAAGCCAGTATGAAGGAAATGATCATAGAAGGCGTTCTTTCTATTCAAGCCGGCGATAATACGCGTATTTTGGCAATGAAACTTCTTGCATATCTTAATCCTGTCGCGCGCGTAGCAATGGAAAAAGAAGTCCTGAAAGACTAGGGGACCCCCACATGGCACGCAAGAAAAAAGCAGATGAAGCTACCCCTAGTACATGGTTAAATACATACGCTGACATGATCACGCTTTGTCTTTGCTTCTTCGTAATTATGTTTAACCCCGATGAAGTTTCTCAGGCGCAAATGGACGCGCTTTCCGATTCAATTCGTCAGGGCGGTATCGGCTCATTGGCCGGCGGATTTACCATTTCCGCGGGCAAGAACGCTGATTTAGGCAATACCATTATGGCCCTGCCTTCAATGGAGCGCGGCAGAGTTATGGGCACCGCCATGCGAAAAGCCATCTCTGTTTTTTCCCCCGAAATACGTTCCAACAAAGTAAAGGTTACTCACGATGAACGCGGTCTTGTAATTACGCTTGCAGGCGACGCGTTCTTTTATCCCGCCAGCGCGCAAATAAATATTGAAGCAACCAGAGATATACTTCTGCGCCTTGGAACATATCTTGTCTCTTATGAATTACGCGACAGAAAATTCAGGATAGAGGGCCACACCGACGACAGGGGCGTTGATCCAAACGGCCCCTGGGAAGACAACTGGCAATTATCCACAGAACGTTCAAGGGCAGTTCTCCGTTATCTGGCGGATCTTGGCATAAACGAAAACAAGTTTCAAATAGCCGGCTTCGCCGCAACAGCCCCCGTTTCATCTAATGATACCGAAGAAGGACGGGCTAATAACCGCCGCGTTGATGTTATCATACTTGACGAAGGTCATCTGTAGGAATTTATTCGCAAGAATTTCACACGAAGATCACAAAGATACAAAGATCACAAAGAAGAAGAAGGGTGTGTTCATTCCGAATCTTGTCGTTTGCTTATATATCTTTAAGAAATAATACAAAATTATTTTGATAAAACGTTTTTTCCTCTTTACAATTTGTCTTATATATAATACAATCATTCTATGTACGAGATTGAGACTATTGATGAATTTGACGCATAGCTCGGCGGCATCAGCGATGGTAAAACTCAAAAAGTTATCGTTAAACGCATTAGAACTATGTCACTCGGCACATTAGGAAAGATTAGATCTCTTGGCGACGGTCTTTTTGAGACAAAAATATATTACGGTCCGGGATACAGACTGTATTTTGTCAATAAAGGGAAGAAAATTATTGTACTGCTTTGCGGTGGCGACAAATCTACCCAAAGCAGAGATATTAAAAAAGCCAGAGAATTGGCGAAGGAGGTATAGATGCTTAAAACCAGAAAATTTGAAGTGCTTGACTATCTTAAAACTGAAAAAGACATTGAGGAGTACATTAATGTTGTACTTGAGGAAGGGGACTATAAATTTCTTCCGATTGCACTTGCCGATATTGCCCGCGCACGCAAGGCAATGACCAGCACGGCGAAAGCCGCTGGAGTAAGCAGAACCAATCTGTACCAATCTCTTTCTGAGGACGGACATCCGGCTTTTGAAACTATCGCAAAAGTCGCCCAATCTCTAGGTTACCGACTTTCGCTGGTTCCTGTATCTAAACTTGCGGTTAGAAAAACAAAAAAGCGCGTGAGTCCTAAAAAAACCAGAATGAGTGTGTAGGTTGTGGTTTGTGTTGGTTCTTGGTAAAGAATTACCTGCTCACCGCCCACCCCACAGTACCGCTAATTACCGCCATCAAGAGTATCGTTTATCATGTTCTCCAATGTTTGTAAATATGTCAGCCTTAAACAATATATCCCTTCGCATACTGATTGTTTTTCGGCGTTTGTTGTTGGTTTCTTCGTTGGGGATAAAGCCGTTTTTAAGGTAAAAGTTCATGACACTTTCATTGTGTTCAATGTCTGCGTCAACAGTAATGAAACGGCAAGCGAAATGTTGCTCGTTGCAGGATTCGGCAATCTGAATCGCCATATCTATCATTAATGAGCCAATGCCACGGTATTTTTCCTGAAATGGAGCGGAAACAGCCAGCTTTGCGATTTTCATTGCAGGCACGGTTTTGAATGGATAGTCAAGATTATGGAGTTCTTTTTCTGTAGCTGATAATTTTATTGCGTCAGCTATAAGAGACATATAAGCGGTGACGGTTTTGTTGGAACGCTCAAGCAGGAGCCACGTAAGGGCCATTTGGTCATTTTGTGATCTTAGAGCCTCTTGAAACAGATAATTATTGTATTCTTCAATCGGACAGAAAAAACTATCAAGGCGAGTTTTTCCCGTAAGTTGTTCCAGAGAAAAAAATCGTTTATCGGTGATAATGGACTTTTTACCGTTTGAGTTCATTTTGCCGTCAATTCGTTAAATAGTTTCCGGCGGGTCTTGGCCCATATAATATCTTCGGCGGCTGGTTTACGGCGTACTTGGGCGATAACTTCACGGACAATTTTCTTATCCTTTATGACAGTCGGTTCTACTGGTTTAATTTTAGCAGCCATTTTGTACCTCTGACTTAGAATATATAATACATTTTGAGAAATTGCAATGAGCCAGAAAGATGTCATATACGCAGTACCTATTATGGTATGTGGTTTTTTTACCTGCCCACCGCCCACACCACTACTCCGCTAATTACCGCTGTTACTGGAATCGCTATTATTGTAAAAACTCTCCAAAACTTTGAGCTTCGCGCGTATCTCGCCGATAAGGCCGACTGCTTCCTGTAAGTTTCTGACCTGACCACTAAAACACATTGAAAATTTTGTTTACGGTGAGATTTTTTTGATGTGTTTTAGTGGTCAGGCGTTCAATTGTTCCCGTAAGCCCGCCAGCAATTTCTCTTGCTCTTCTATTATGCTCTTGTAACTGGCGATTAAGTTCCCGCTCTCGGTCAAGTTCCGTTTCAAGTCTTCCAATAGTTTCTGTTGCTCTTGTGTGTTGACCAGAGTATCGTTTATCAAGGATTCCAATGTTTGCAAATCGTTGTCTATTGAAGAAAAGTCCTGTGAGTAGGCAGCCTGCGAGGAAAGAGAGAAGAAGATAAAGCAGATAACGGCGGTGGTGAAACGAATTGAGTATTTTTTGTGAATCATTCAACTGTTACTCCTTAATATAAATAAAGAATTTTTACCGCGAACAAACACAAACATTTACTACGAGGCATATCGTACCTGCGCTGTATGTAGTGCCGCCAATTTCTTGATGACACTGCGAAAACTAGGTGATATGTATGTTGCGCTGCTTTTTCATTTTTGCGCGGTTACAGTTACCGACACTGTTCCTGAAAGATCGTAATACGCCTTCCCTTCCCACCACCAAAACCCCTCGTCCCGCTTGTCGTATCCGTAAGCGCATCTGATATATGGCCTATCCCCAACAGTGCCTATGGGAGAACTGAAATTCCATGTTGCCCATTTCCAGCCGGCGCCAGGGTTTATTATTTTGTCGTAATAATTCCAACCGTTTTCACGATATAGATTTATATCCGCGCAGTCGAGAATTACGTGCGCCGTACAATCCAGTTTGCCCTCATTTTCCGCCCAATAGGTTTTCCACTCAAACAACACAGTTTTATAGCCAAAATCCCTTAACAAGGGTAATATAAGCGTAATAGGTTTCCATTCAGTCCTGTACCATTCGTCGGGAATGCGAGGGTTACCTACATAAAATGTGATTGTTTCCGTTTTATTCAATTGCTTATATAAATCATTTTCGTTGACTTCAACATTTATCCTCTCAAACGGCCTCAGTCGTTGAGGAATAGACAGTTCTTCCTCTCTTGAGTATTCATATATATCCCAAACAGGCTGTGATTCAACATTAAACCACAAGGATTCTCCTGGTATTGCAGATGCGGTTTTAGTTTGAGGATCATATTTTAAAATCTGATAAATTCCGACATCAGCAAAAGCGGCGACCGCATATTTTTTTCCGGCGGGGTAGTTACTCATATCCTGTTTAATTTCATTTTTAACAATAAAAAATTCCTGATATGTTCTTGTATATCTGGTAGTTGTAACAGATTTTAAATCAAAAGAAAGTTTTCCAGCCGCCCCTCCAACACCAGCTCCAGCAACGGCGTATGCTTCTGATTCCGCTTTAGCTCCTGATTTAAGACCGGAGAGTAAATCTAATCCGGCAAAAACATCTGCTCCTGCGAAAGCTCCTGCAAATGCCCCTGCTCCCGCATAACATACTGTTCCATTAAAATTTATAACAGTTTGATTTATATTTTCAAACTGCTCTGCCCTGTTATATCCAACAGTCTGGCTGTATGTAAATTCTCGACCAGGCGCCGCTACTATGACATTTGAGAGATATTGCAAGAACATATTCTTAATTGTCCCAACCTTATAGGTTAGGATTACATATTTTAAATCCGGATCATAGTTAGCGGAAATCAATTTCGCCGAAGAAGCGGATTCTTGGTGTGTTTCTGCCTCGTTTAGCGCTTCTTGGATATGTCTTGCAGGAAACGAAAATTCATTTTTATCAGGTGGATCAAGTACATTATCTTTAGATAAATCATTATCACAAGCTGTAAAACTTACAATAATACCAAAGATTGCTAATAAAACCACGACAATCCAATTTTTTCTAAATTTCATAAAAAGCCTCCCTACGTTAATTCCGCCGTTAGGCAGAGACGGTCTAAGACCGCCATAATTTAAATTAAAGTGTCGTTAAATTAAAAATAACGACACTTCCACTCCCCACTCCATGCCCACGCCGCGAACCTTCGGTTCGACGCTCCTTTTCAAGTCGCTACGGCTTGGGCATTTCGCTTTCTCTAACCACTATTCACTATCTACTAAGCACTTACCTCCTCAGGGGCACACCAGCCGGAAGCCGCTATTATTACCACTGCCGTACGGAGGGGCACTGAACCGAATGGTAGAACTAATGATATCCCCATACGAATCTCTGCTGCTCCAACTCCCGCCACGACCCACACGGCGAGAGTCGGAGTCCGCTTTCAAAGGACCGGTCGGATCGGTCTGCGCTCCACTTGAATAACTCCCCATCCAGTCCCAGCACATCTCAATTACGTTACCGATCATATCGTATAATCCCAAACCGTTGGGGGCCTTCTTTCCCACTTCATGCGTCTTACTATCACTATTATGTGAATACCATGCTATGTAGCCTTCTAAAAAATAACTTTCAGGCGAACCGTTTCCTCCCCTTGCGGCATATTCCCATTGCGCCTCTGTCGGCAAACGGTAACCGTTGGAATCGGCAACTATTACTACTGCGTCCCATGTCGAATTACTGCTTGTGGGTACGGTTCCCCATACTGCCGGATCGGTACTTCCAGATATGCGGTACGCTGGGCTTAATCCTTTTGCCATGCTCAACTTATTGCAGAATACAAGCGTGTCATACCAGCTTACCTGCTCCACAGGCCGTTTACTCTGAACTTCCCCGGATACAGGTGAACTCGTAAAATAACTCGGATTGCTCCCCATTACCGCCGCCCATTGCTCCTGAGTTACCTCATACTTGCCCATGTAAAATCCGCTCAGCGTTACAGTATGCACAGGTCCTTCATAACTTCTGTTACTCCCCATCTCGAAACTGCCGCCGGGTATCTGTACCATATCGATGGTAATATCGATGGTAATAGCTATGTCACCGGAATCATCACTAGATTTGCAAGCCGCCATTGATAAACAGATTATCATCGCCAAGTTGATAATCACCATCATTTTGATAAATTGCCATTTTACTTCCTTTTTCATAAAACGCTCCTTATTGTCATATATGAAAAAGCCGTTATCCCCGCATACGCGGAAACACGGCTTTTTTTACGAGAAAATGAGAATTTAAACTGTCTAAGATATTTACTATTGCCTGAACTGCAT
>Ga0268262_10004720_pt1 | contig 13920 bp, 16 predicted proteins | sample TergutNc150P3_FD_190354 | JGI IMG/M metagenome (GOLD analysis project Ga0268262, IMG submission 190354) | Nasutitermes corniger P3 segment gut microbial community from laboratory colony in Florida, USA - Nc150 P3 (SPAdes) (version 2) | ecosystem: Host-associated > Arthropoda: Insects >... | reverse complement strand
TCGGTAAAAACTACGCAATGTACAGCCGTCCCAGCGATTCGGGGCATACGCCGTTTGGCGACATTTTCTATTCGGAAAGCCCTGACATGGTTTATTGGGGAAAGCACCGCCATGTCATGGGGCCTTGTGGCGGTTGGCAGAGCACAAAAGTGGGCGCGGGGCCATGCCCGATCGAAACCACCGAAGGATGGCTCTTGTTCTACCACGGCGTATTGACAAGCTGTAACGGTTTTGTGTATTCATTCGGCGCCGCCCTGCTCGATCTTGAGAAGCCCTGGAATGTAATTGCCCGCAGCCGACCGTACATCATTAACCCGCGGGAGATTTACGAATTGGCCGGAGATGTGCCGAACGTAACATTCCCCTGCGCCGCGCTTGTGGACAAGGATACCGGCAGGATCGCGATTTACTATGGCGCCGCTGACTCTGTAACCGGACTGGCTTTTGGTAAAATCGACGAAGTAGTCGAGTGGGTAAAAGCGAACAAATTGTAAGCCAATGTATTCAGGGACTATAAAATGACCAATGACGCTAATTCACGTAAAGCTATTCTTGTAGTTGATGATGATGAGACACATCTTGTATACACCCAGGCATCATTAAAAGATGACTATGATGTTTTTACGGTAAAATCAGGAAAAGAAGCCCTGGAATTTCTGGGCAAAGGCCAAAACATTCCTGACTTAATACTCCTTGATATCCTAATGCCTGAGATGGATGGATGGACAGTATTCGACAAAATTAATGGTATTGCGGATTTGAAATTCACTCCAATAATGTTTTATTCATCATTGGAGGAAGAGGTTGCGAAAGAAAAGGCTTATGAGCTTGGAGCATTTGATTACATTACCAAACCCTGTAAAAAATCAGTTTTACTGGACAAAATAAAAGACTCGATACAAAAAGCTGAATTGAAAAAACAGCATTATGGCGTATAAAGTGGCACGGTTCAGGAAAAGATTATTTGACAAAATCAGATAATCTTTTATACTAATTCTATGACTATTGAACAGACCGTTGAAATTCTGCCCGATCACCGCCTCGTACTGGATTTACCTATTGGACTACCTGTAGGTATAGCACAGGTTGAGTTAACCATAACCTCAAAAAACTCTGAAAACTCTGTTACTCCTGTCAATGGGAAAACTGCTTTTGGTTGTCTTCATAGTTATGCCGATACTTCGAAGATCATCTCAGAAAAAGGCGCGTGGCAAAAAGCGGTTTTTGAAAAACATGCAAAAGATTGATGCCAACATCTTTCTTCGCTATGTTTTAAATGATCACACCGAGTTATCACCCAAAGCAAAGGCAATAATTGATCAGCACATAGTTGAAATACCAATTGAGGTTCTATGTGAAGTGATCTATGTATTGACTGGGCATTATGCAATTGACAGACAAAGTGTCAGTACCGAACTGATACGCTTTTTTGAACAAACCAACTGCATCATATCACATCGTGAGACAGTTCTGCGGAGTTTTGATTTCTTTAGAAATACCTCTCTTGACTTTGTTGATTGCATCTTGGCAGCTTATTCTATTATTGAAAAAGATGAAGTATTTACCTTTGATACTAAGCTACAAAAACTAATTACAAAATATACCTGATAAACTAAAGAGATAAGGCGGCCGCAAGACCGCCCAAAATAACGATGAGTATCTTAACCGTTTTCATCATTCACCCATTGCGTTGATTTTATTTTCCGCCCAGGCCTGAACCGGGAAAAATATAATGTAACTTACGATAATGGAGTAAAACACCGTAATCAAACTTACCGCTATATTAGGCCCAAGCTGTTCCCTATTTGCCACCGCAAGGCTGGCAATTGCCCCGGCTAAAAATCCGAATCCGCCAGTGCCAAGGGTAAATTTAATCGTGTTCTTTATTGCCGCGGAAAGACTCACAAGTTCGGCCCTGGCGTAACTGTAGTCCTTTTTAAAACTCGACTTGATATACTTTCCGATAATACTTCCGCTTTTTGAAGCAAAAAAGAAAAAAAACAAAAAAACAAGCGTTAAGAGGGCCGATGGCACATCAATAAAAGATACGCCAGATATACCCATTGGTAAGCTCACAAACCATGAAACAAGAACCGAAAATAAAAACCCGATTATTATCAACATTCAATTACCCCCTAAGTAATATATAACAGTGTCGGCTATATCCTTGATATAGCCGTCCAATAGCTCAGAGCTGTCCGACATCATAGCGGAGCGGTTCCGGTAGTACTTTTCAGCGGCCGATCTAATGGGCTGCAAGTTTACAGAAAAACACATCACAGCCGTGAACACGCACGCCGCCGCGAGCATTAACACCTTTTTGAAATCCGTCCTGTCATTTCTTGCTTTACGCAGCCCTTTGTTCACCGCGGCGTCAAGCCTCGATTCCTCGCAGTCGCGGGTGTTTTCAACGTAAGAAAGGAATGATTCCTTACTCATTTGAAACCTCCAGTCTTAGTAAATTTAGCGCTCTGTTTAAGCGGCTTTTGACCGTTCCTTCCGGTATGTCCAATATTGCCGATATTTCGGTTAGCGTATAACCGGAATAATACTTCAAACTGATGATTTCACGAAGCTCCTTTTGCAAAGATTCAATCAGAGCGAAAAATTCCATATCGCCGTGATTGTCGTAATGCGCGCCTTCAGGCACTGTTTCCATGACTAGCTCATGCTTTTGCCTCCCCTTTATATCCTTTGCCACATTCAATACGATGCGTATAAACCATGTTTCCACGTATTTGGCTTCGCGTAGCCGCTTTATTCCCTTAAACGCCCGAAAGACAGCTTCACTGACGGCGTCAAGGGCTAGGGTTTCATTGCCCAGAACGCCTTTCGCGGTACGGAAAAGCTTTGTCTTCAAAACGTCGCAGAGAGAGGCAAAACTTTCTTCATCGCCCCGCGAGGCCCGACCGGCAAGGCCTTCCGGCGTTTCATCTCCCTTCACAAACCCTCTCTTGCCCCTTCGTATATTAGACTGTGGAAATTGTAATTTAGTTCTTGTAAAAATTTATTTTTTCGTCCAGTTTTCCAGGTTCAAGCCGCTGATACGGGAAAACTCTCCGCTGTTATTGGTAACTAGTGTGCCGTTATGCGCTAAGACAGTAGCAGCGATGATAATGTCATTAAAGCCTATGGTATTTCCGGCCTTTTCCAGAGCAGCTCTGATGTTACCATAAAAAAACGCGGCTTCCTCGTCAAACGGAATTATTTGCAGGGGCTTTAAAAACCGCTTTACCTTTTCCAGCGTTTCTGCAGCTTTCTGGCTTTTCTGTGCGCCATAGATCAATTCGGCGGCTACCATTGAAGGAATCCTGATCTTGTCTGGTTCTGTTGCCAGCACTCTTTTTTGAAGCTCGGGAAAAACTCCTTTTAGAAAATAGATGCATATATTCGTGTCAAAAAAATACATCATAAGGGTTCTCTTGGAGTTTCTTCTAGAATTTTTTCAGCGCCGTCAGGGAAAAAAGTGCCGTCAGATACCGAACCAAATAATTCGGCATAACCCGAAGGCCATTCATGGTTAAAATGATCCTGTATAAGAGTTGCTACATACTTTGAGATTGATTCACCGCATGATTGCGCGGCTGTTTCAACCTTTTTATACATTTCTTTGTCGAGGTAAAGCGAAACTTGGGCCATATTTGCCTCCTTGCAAGTATAATATATATTATACTTGTTTTGTCTAATAATTGCAAGCCCCTATTGCACAAATTCCCGTACCGGCACTCCCTTTTCAAAACTCAATTTTCCATAAAAAAAGCCCCTCCGCCGGTGCGGTGGGCCCTGTAAGCTTCCTGTCCCGCGACTCAATTACTTTGCATAGATAGCAAGGGTTCATTTTTTTTTCTTCTAAGCGAATCAGGGTTCCTACAATAGAGCGAACCATTTTCCATAAAAAAGCGTTAGCGGTAATCTCAAAAACCAGTTTTTCCCTATCGAAGAAAAAGCAAGCGTTGGCAATATAGCGGGAACGTGATTTGCTTTTGTCGCCGGGTATCGCAAAAGCGGTAAAATCCATCTCACCGCGGAAAAACCCGGCATATTCGCTGAGCAGGGCGATGTCCGGCTGCCGCCTTATATGCCAGGCGTAGCGAAGTTCCCAGGGCAGGGCAGCGTGGCTGGTTATAAAATAATAGCGGTAGGTACGCAGCCGGGCGTCAAAGCGGGCATGGAAGTCCGCGCTGGTTTCGCGGGCGTCCAGCACCCTGACATCGTGGGGGAGCAGGCTGTTCAAAGCCGGGACAAAGCGGCAGGCTTCCATGCTTTGGATGGAAGTATAAAAATTCGCGACCTGACCCGCGGCGTGTACGCCGGTATCTGTGCGGCCAGACCCGGTAAGGGCTACCGGCGCTTTGTGAAGCTTTTCCAGGGCGCTTTCTACAACACCCTGGACTGTCCTTGTATTAGCGGATAAAGGGCATTTTTTCCTTGCTTCCTGCCTCTGCCATCCAAAAAAATTCGAGCCGTCGTATGCCAGGGTGAGTATAATATTACGAAGCCCTGCCGCTTCACACATCAACCTCGTTAAGCTCCTTGGAAATTGTCTCGTATAGGTTTCTGGCATGTTCAAGAAGCGGGCCAGGCTTTGATTTTGAAGACTTACCAACGCCAAATATCCTCGCGATGGTCCGCTTTGCTTCTTCAAGAGCCTTTCCCCGGCGCTCAGGGTCTTCCTTGTAACTGTACTTATACCTGAGGAGCGCGGTCAGGTAAAGTGCCCCCTCATAGCTGTAGTTTTTATCGGTATCCGGGCCAAAGTTTTTTAAGGCCGAAAGGGTCTCTTTGCCCCGTTGCTCTCTCCTTATCGCTTCGTTATACAAATAGTTGGCTTTTTTCTTAAACAGCATCGCAAGCCAATCGTAATGCTGATTGGGGAATTTTTTATCTACTTCATCGAGAAGCCAGCCAGTCCTGAGAGAAGCAATCGCCTGCTTTATTGTAGGGGAAAATTCTTTTGGGAAAAACTCATAACACCTTACAACAAGATAAAGCGAAGCGGCGCCCGAAAAAAGATCCCGTGGCTTTATAAAATCCACATTTGGGAAGACAAGTTTTGTGTCGGAAATGCGTCCTTCGCGATCCCTTATTGCCCTGTCTTTTTGAGCAGGCGGAAAATCAGAGAAATCCTTGTCCATGGAAGCAAACCAGCATTGGGGGCAGACAGTAGCCTGATAGGCAAGCGGGTAAATCTCCCCGTATTTAGCTGACGGTTCATAAAGCCTGTGCAGCTCATCGGTCAGTTTTCCGGCAATGAGCCTTCCGGAACCGGAAAGCAGTTCTTCGCGGTTAAATACCTTTTCGCAAACAGGACAGGTGAGTTCATCTTTGGAAATGTAGGATACTTTTAGTTCTCTGGGCTTATAGTTCATTTTCAGATACCACCATAAATACGGCGAACATAAACAGCATCGACCCTTACCCTTTTTATCACCGCATTATTCCTCTTCCGTCAGTACGGGGATAATCTGTATTCTTACTTCCCTGGGTTCCGCCCTGATGCTCAAACCGGCGACAGCTTGTACAAGAACGTTTAAAACATACTCTCCGCTCTCGCTTATCTGCGAACAATCAATCCTTAAAAATCCGCTGGATGGCCTGAATGTTTCCACAGTGTTGCTGTCATTCCCTTCAATATGAACATTGGCGGTTATTATTACCGGTTCCACGATAAATTGTTCGTTCAGGCCGGTTACGGCAACAGGAACATTGGAAATATTCCTTACCAGAATGATCTGGCTGACTGAAGCGGAGAAAATGACCGTTCCTTCTCCACGGATCACGATGAGGGGATCGGTGTGCAAAATTGTAGCGGTTACGGAAAAATCATCCCTTCGCCCGGTAAGGTCAATAAGCTCCGTTTGTAGTTCGGAGAGGCTTCCCATAAGGGTTGCCGGGCCTTCTACCACGATCTGATTCGGCTCAATGGAATAAGAATTCATGTTATAGCCCGCTTCCACCTGCCCGGAAAAATTCACAATAACAGGCACGAATTTGCTGACCTTATGATCCAATGAAAAAGTAATTTCCATGGGATCAACGGATATCTGCAAAGGCTCCACGCCCTGGGCAGTGCCTTTTTTTCGCCATAATACCGGGACTTTGTATGTCCCGGCAGTTTTAATATCTTTTAAGCTAACATAGGCTTCTATATCCTCTTCCAAAATTGAATTAAGGTTTTGGCTTTCTCCCTTGAGGCTGACTTTTACTATTCGCGGATAAGAATTTGACGGCATCATCGCGTTTAATTGTTCAATAACTATGGGGGTAAAAAAAATCCTCGTTTCAAGAAGGCTCATCCGGTGATAAATCAGCAAAAAAATAGCCAAAGCCAGCGACAATACCTTGGCTGGCCAATTTTCCACAGCCCTTGCGAAAAATTCCCTAAGGCTCACGCGCTACTCCTTTTCGCCTTTCAGGGGGACTGTATTGCTGCTTAAAAATGCTTCGCGGGAAATGCCTGAGGATATTTCCGCGATATCCGAAATCACGCTGTCTTCGCCTTTGCGGATGCCGCGGTCCAATAGCTCTTTTAGTTTTCTGGTTATTTCGACAGATGAGAGATCATAAAAAATTTTCCCGTCAACGACGAGGCTAATCGCCCCTGTTTCTTCCGAAACCACAATGATAACCACATCCGATTGCTCGGACATTCCAAGGGCAGCCCGGTGGCGGGTTCCGAAACTCTTCTTGATATTTGATTGTTCTGAAAGCGGAAGCAGGCACCCAGCAGAGACAATGCGGTTATTCTGGATTACCATAGCGCCGTCATGCAGTGGGGTGTCAAATTCAAAAACCGTTACAATCAGGCTTGAAGAAATGTCGGCGTTCAGCCTGGTTCCGGTGTCGATTGTATTTTTTATGTTTACCCTGCGGGAAAAAACAACCAACATTCCCCGCCTTCTGCTTGAAAGAATTTCGGCGGCGGTAATGACGGCTTCAAGCTGCCCGAGCCGGCTTTTGCTGTCGGGCCTGAAGAGTTCCCCCTGCCCCAGACGGATAATGATCCTGCGCAGTTCCGGCTGGAAGACAATAGCCAGCGTGATTAATAACCCCGGCGCCAGGGACCTTAACAGCCACTCCAGGGTAGAAAGCTTTAACAGGGCGGCGAAAATATAAACAAGGGCTAAAAAACTGGCGCCCTTCAGTATCTGCGCCGCCTGGGTTTTTTGCAAAAGGTCATATGTTTTGTAAAGCAGAATGGTGAGGATCAGCACGTCCAAAGCCGGACGGGCAAGATCCAATAGTGAATTAAATTTTAGAATCCATTCCATTATTGCTCTCTTGTTATGGAAAATAAAACCTTTGCGAGGTCAACGTGTTCTTTCACGTCATGAACCCGGATTATATCCGCCCCTGCCAAAATAGCCGCGGCATTTGCCGCCAGGGTTCCAGGGAGCCTGCCCTCAGCATTACGCGCCACATCGTGGCGGCCGGTAATTTCTCCGATAAAGCCTTTTCGCGAAAGCCCGACAAGTACAGGATAATCTTTCCCGCAGATTTCTGCAAGAAGGCGTATTATCCGAAGGTTATCATTAAGGCCCTTGCCGAAACCAATGCCAGGGTCAAGTATAATTTTTTCACGCAGAATCCCGGCAGCAAGCGCCCGGTTTATAGAATCCTTAAAAAAAGCTCTAATTTCTTCGGTAAGGTTTGAATAAGAGGGATTTTCCTGCATTGTAAGGGGTTCGCCTTTTTTGTGCATCAGCACCACGGCGGCGCCTTTTTCCACGCAAACTTGCGCCATTTGCGGATCGTCGCATAAAGCGGAAATGTCGTTGATGATGTCCGCGCCCGCTTCAATGGCCGCTGCCGCGACTGAAGACTTGCGCGTGTCCGCCGAGACCGGCAGTGCAGATCGCTTCCTGAAAGAGCTTATCACGGGAATAAGGCGCTCAAGTTCCTCTTCTTCGCTTATGTATGAAGCGCCCGGCCTTGAAGATTCAGCCCCAAAGTCAACAATAGCGGCTCCTTCTTTTTCGGCGGACAGCGCTTTTTCAACCGCTTCCTCACCAAGCGCCCTGGAAGGCGCGTAAAAAGAATCCCCATTGCAGTTAATAATTGCCATCACCAGGGCAGGCCCGGAGAAATCTAAAGCTACTCCCGAAGGGAGTAGCATTTCACCAGAGGGGAGCTTCAAGCGAAATCTCTCCCGCCTTCTTTTACAAACGCTTTGCCCGCCGTTATTCCGACAGCCGTACGAACGGCTTCGGCGATGCTCACACCGTCAAGCCCGTTTCGGCGGAGCAATTCTTCCCTGGTCCCCAGAGCGTCAAACCTTTCCCCGACAGCCAAAACAGACAACCTGTTTGAGTAGTTGCGGCGAATTGCAAATTCCGATAAATACTCGCCAAAGCCGCCGGAGGCCCTACCTTCCTCAACAATTAGCACAAATTCATAGCGATCCAGAATCGCGGCAAGGTATTCTTCATCCACCGGTTTTAAAAACCGGAGGTTATACAAGTCAATAGAAATTTTATCTTTCTTAAGAATTTTTTCCGCCTGCATTGCCTGGGCGTAAAGGCTGCCGGTTAACATAACGCAGATACTAGCGTCAGTACGTTTGATCCAGACTCCCCTACCCTCCTCAATGGGAAGGAAAAAAGCAGGATCGCTTGAAGGGCAGGATGTCGGGCAAATTGCCTTCGGGTAACGGATCATAACCGGCCCCGGGCGGGTAAGAGCCCATCGCAGCATTTGCGCAAGCTCCTCTTCCCCTGCCGGGGCAAGAATCGTAATGCCGGGCGCGGAACGAAAAAGGCTGATGTCAAATATACCCTGATGGGTCTCGCCATCGTCGCCAACCAGTCCCGAGCGATCCAGCGCGAAGATCACAGGCAGGTTCTGCAAGCAGACATCGTGGATTACCTGATCCGCGCTCCTTTGAATAAAGGTTGAATAAACCGCGACTATCGGACGAAGGCCCATTGCGGCAAGGCCAGCCGCAAAGGTAACGGCGTGAGCTTCCGCGATTCCAACATCAAAAAAGCGATCGGGAAATGCCCGCCTGAAGGGAGAAAGGCCGGTTCCTTCTTCCATTGCCGCTGTAATCGCCACAATCCGATCGTCCGTTCCGGCCGCATCAAGCAGGGCGCTGCCAAAAGCCGCGGTAAATGTTTTCGCGCCCGAACCGGCTTCCAAATCCCGATCTATACGAAACGCCGGAACGCCGTGATAAAAGCCCGGATCGTTTTCCGCAAAGCCATAACCCCTGCCCTTCTGGGTGATCACGTGGATCACTACAGGCTTTCGGAGGTTACGAGCGTCTTTTATAACCCGGATAAGCTGCGGGATGTTGTGCCCGTCGATGGGCCCCACATACTCAAAGCCAAGGTCGACAAAAAAGTTATCAGCGTAAAAAATCGCCTTAACCGCCCGCTTTAACCGCACAACAATCTTTAGAAGGATTTCCCCCGCAACCGGGATTTTTTTTACCATCCCGTCAAAAGCGCTGCGAAACCTCTGGTAGCGCGCTTTCATGGAAAGCCGTGAAAGGTATTTGGAAAGCGCCCCAACGCTGGGGCCAATGGACATCTTGTTGTCGTTAAGGATCACAACCAGGGGAAGGGCGAGTTGCCCGGCGTGGGACAGGGCCTCGTAGGCAAGCCCGCCGGTTAAAGCCCCATCGCCAATCACCACAGCTGCACGGGTAGTTTTTCCAAGGAGCTTTTCCGCAGCCAGCATGCCCAAAGCCGCTGAAATTGACGTAGACGCGTGTCCTGTATTGAACGCGTCATGGGGGCTTTCAGAAACCTTTGGGAAACCGGCTATGCCGCCAGATTTACGAAGGGATGAAAAATAAGCGTATCTACCGGTGAGGAGTTTATGGGTATAGCACTGGTGCCCCACGTCCCAGATGATCTTATCAGCCGGGGAATCATAAACCCGGTGCAGGGCTATCGTTAGCTCAACTACCCCAAGGTTGGAAGCCAAATGCCCGCCATTTTGGCTTACGGTGGAAACTATCAACTCCCGTATCTCAGCGGCAAGCCTGTTTAGTTTCGAGTAACTCAGGGTTATAAGATCTCTGGGAGAATTTATAAGCGGTAAAAGGGGCTTTTGCTCCTGCATTACAAAAACAGCCTGCCTTCGGTCCAACTTGTGGCCTTAAGCCTATTTGTTCTTGTGTCTATTTTTTCTCAGCTTCTTCTTGCGTTTGTGGGTCGCAATCTTCCGTAGCTTGCGTTTTCTTCCGCAGGGCACTATGGACTCCTTGGGCTAGATGCCAAAAAATGGTTCCTGTTCAGCAGGTATGTGTTGATATTATTACTAAAACCGTGAAAAAAGGTCAAGTAGCCGTTGTATTAGGGATAACACACTCCCAATACCTAAAATGGCCCGAATCCTATCTTCACAGCGAAAGCAATAAATGCCGATGTGATGACAAGGATCGCCAACTGGAGTTTCCAGGTCCAGCGCATCCATTTCGTGTAACCCACAACCGAGAATGACAGGGCGATGAGGAGCAGGGCGTTGGTGGGGAAGATCATGTTGGAAAAGCCGTCGCCAAAATCAAAAGCCGTCGCCAAAATCAAACGCGAGTACGGCGGTTTGCCGGGTTATGCCTACAAGGTCGGCCAGCGGGGTAAGCAAGGGCATCATCAAAAAGGCCTTGGCGCTGGCCGAGCCGATGAAAAAGTTCATCAGCAGCGTGGTGGCGTAAACAAGAAAGGCCGCAGTCATGGGCGGCGAGCGGCTGATGATTTCCGCAGCCCGGTAGAGTATGGTATCCATAATCATCCCTGTAGCGACGATGTGTTTTACGCTGTAAGCCAAAAGCACGAGGAGAATGCCAGGCAGGATATTCAAAAGCCCTTTTCCGAAAGCTTTGCCTATCTCGGCCGCCGGGAGTCCCGCGAAAATGCCGCCGCCAATTCCCCCGATTAGGAACAGCACGGTCATCATCGGAAAAGCAAGATTTGAGAGGACCGGGTCACGAGCCGTGACTATGACAAATATTATCGCCAGGGCTATCCATGACGCAAACCAGATCAATGCCCGCCATTGGCCTTTGGTGATGCTTTTCTTTGCCTGGCTTCCGGCGTTGTTTTTGGCAGCCAGCAAATTCTGCCGCAGCCTTTCGTCTTCTTTGAAACAGATAGAACTTTGCGGATTCAGTTCAACCTTTTTCGCGTGGCGTATAACAAAGAAATTAACAAGGCATACTATTACCAAAAAGAATACTATGCGGAGCAGAGAGCCGGAGAAAAGAGGGAGATCGGCTATTTTCTGGGCTACCGCTATTGTAAAGGGGTTTGTTACCGCCGAAGCGAAACCAAATGCCAGTGGCAAAAGGCTCATCCCCAGGCCCGTCAGTGAATCCCATCCCAGCGAAATGGCCACGGGGAGTATGAAAACCACAAGAAGTATCATTTCTTCGTATATTCCTACAAAACTGGAGATAGCCATGAAGAAACAGATCATCACGGAGATTAAGAGGTATTTCCTGTTAGAAAAACGGGCTACAAGGAAATTGATAAGCGCCTCCATGACTCCGGCGCACTCAAGAATTGTTATGGAACCGCCAATTACGCTTATAAAGACAATCAGAACAATGGGCGTAAGGTTCTCCGGCCCGGCGAGTATTTCAAAAGGCGCGGTGAACCAGCGCCAAAACGGGTATGTGGGCCTTTGTATCTCGCGATAGCTCCCGTTTACCACCAGGGTTCGCCCTTCCTCAACGACACGGTCATACATGCCTGCCGGCATTACTTTCGTGAGCGCGCCTGAAACAATCATCAGCGCCAGGATTATTGCCACAGAAAGGAGGAATGCTTTTCCTCCGATTTTAATATTTGAGTCTTTCATAACGCTCCCAATAGTTTTGTGTAAAACTGTAAACCACGTTTAAGATTTTCTTCCGAGATCCTCTCGTCATGGCCGTGAACTCCGCTCAGATCCTTCGGATTCAGCTTATGGGGGCTGAAACGGAAGATGCCTTCCGCGAGTTCCTTGTAGTGGCGTGAATCAGTGGTGGCAACCATGATGAAGGGCAGAAGGGGAATACCGGGCCATGATTCCGCAAGAGCGGCTTCAATTTGCTTCCAGCCGGGGCTTTGAAAACCCTGTCTCGCCGCGACCGACCCGGATCCAAGGCCGTGGACTTTGACATTGACCCGCTTGTCATTGATGGCTTTCCTTATAAAATCCGCCGCTGTTTCCACGGTCCAGGGCTGAAGCAGCCGCAGATTGATAACAGCCTGCGCCTCAGACGGCAATACATTATCGGCGGCGCTGCCCCGCAGTTGCGTCATCGCCACCGTGGTCTTTACCATGGACGCGATAGACGGGTTTGAAGCGGCGGCAAGGAAAAACAGCGGGCCTAAAGCGCGGGCGTGGCGCATAACAAAGCCCTGTATGCCCGGCATGAACGGCGATATTTGGGTGAAAAAACTTTCCACGGTGGAGGTGAGCTTATAGGGGAAAGGCCTGGCCGCGATTCTGCACAAGGCCCGGCCAAGCACCGCCGCGGCCTGGATTTTTGGCGGCCTTGAGGCGTGGCCAGGTTCCTGCGCCACAGCCAGCTCAAGGCTGAGGTAGCCTTTTTCTTCCACGCTGATAAGCGCCAAAGGAGTATCCACCCCTTTGATCTGGTCTTCCCCGATCGGCGTGCCTTCATCGAGTATCCACGCAAAACGCTGTCCCCGGCCCGCAAACCATTTGGCGGCTTCCATCGCGCCAGAGACGCCGGTTTTTTCCTCGTCGCCGCCAAAGGCGAACCAGATATCACGCTTTGGCTTATATCCGGCCAGACATAAGTTTTCCGCCGCTTCCATGATGCTGACAAGTATGCTTTTCATGTCCAGGCTGCCCCGCCCATAAATGAAACCGTCTTTCATTTCCGCGCCAAAGGGATCGACGCTCCACTTTTCCGTTTCCGCCGGTACAACATCGTAATGGGCCAGGATCAACACAGCGCCGTTTTCCCCGGTATCAACGCCAGGCCAGCGATACACTACAGAGTAAGGGTTTAGAACATGGCGTTCAGCGGCCTTATGAAAAGCGCCGTAATGCTCCGCGAGGAATTCCTGAAAACGCAGTAACGGCGTCTCAGCCGATTCATTGCCCGGCAAAGCGCCGGACGGCCAGAATGTCTTTATCTTCAACGAAGCGCGAAACCTTTCTATAAAATCAAAATCCATGCTTGCAGTATATTTTATTTTTCTGATTTTGTCTTTTCACTTTTTCCTATTTATGATGTACTCATTAAACAATGCTGCTCACAAACAAACAGGCGCGGCAATTTCTGCTGCGTCGCCATGGCCTAATCGGAGAACACATATTCAGGGGCAAAAAAGGCGTAATGGCGTTCATTAAGCTGGTCAGCAGTATACAATTCGATCCCGTGGATTTATGCGGCAGGAACGCCGATATCATCCTTCATTCGCGTGTCTCAGGCTATACAAAAGAGATGCTTGAGGATCTGCTTTACAAAGAGCGACGCCTCATCGACTACTTCGACAAGAATTTGTCAATTTACCTTGTTGAAGATTTTCCGGTGTTTGTAAGTGAGAAGCCAAGCGGCGGATACGCCGAAGCATACGACGCTCGGGGCGGCGATGCTGTACAGCAGATTAAACCCCGCATCCGGCAGCTAATCGCTGAACGGGGACAGGTCAGCGCGAAAGAAGTTGATGTTGACGAGAAGATCGTCTGGCACTGGGGCACGATGACATCGCTTCCGAGGGCCGCGCTGGAGTCGATGTATTTTCGCGGTGAACTCGTCATCCATCACAAGACAGGCGTAATCAAGAGTTACGCCTTCGCGAAAGATCTTTTGCCCGCCGAAATCATGAACGCGCCGAAACCTTTCAAAACAGATGAGGAACGGCATGCCTGGCTGGTAAAACGCCGCATTGGTTCCGTTGGAATGTTATGGAACAGGTCAAGCGACGCGTTTTTGGGGTCAAGGTTGAAACCTGG